>OFFP01001196.1_pt1 | contig 18574 bp, 17 predicted proteins | sample 1521431 | NCBI WGS metagenome assembly OFFP01 (sample SAMEA3504104, study PRJEB24116) | mouse gut metagenome | biome: mouse gut; feature: mouse-associated habitat; material: faeces | place: Denmark | collected 2011
GGGCCGGGCCTGTGCCCGGCCCCCTTTTCCTGTTTTTGAAAAAGCGGAAGGCAAATCCTCTTTTTCAAGGACAGGAAAAGAGAGGAGACCATGTATGTCTAAGCCTGTTTTGTCAATCGGAATCATTTTTAAGAACGAGATCCGCTGTCTGGAGCGGTGCTTAAAATCTCTCCAGCCCCTGCGGGAAGCCGTCCCCTGTGAGCTGGTGATGGCTGACACCGGATCTGACGACGGCAGCCGGGAGATTGCGGAAAAATATGCGGATATTCTGTTCGATTTTCCCTGGATCAATGATTTTTCCGCCGCCCGGAACGCCGTGATGGACCGCAGCACCGGGGCCTGGTTTCTGACGCTGGATGCGGACGAGTGGCTGGACGAGGATGTCTCCGATCTGGTCAATTTCCTTACCACCGACCGCTGCAAGGACTGGGATGTCTGCGCTTTGACTGAGCGCAATTACCACAGCTATGACTTCACCAAGAGTTATGGTGTGTTCATGGCCTGGCGGCTGCTGCGTATGAGTACAGGGATTCGCTATACCGGAGCCATCCATGAGGCGTGGACGCTTACAGATATGCGGGCCTTGGCGCTTCAGAATACGCTGATCCACCATGACGGCTATGTGACGGTGGACCAGGAGCTGGTGCAGAAAAAGCAGGAGCGCAACATGAAACTCCTGCGGGAGAAGCTGGAGCGCGATCCAGACAACATCGTCACCCTTCTCCAGCTTATCGAAAGCGGACAGGGAGAGCCGGACTACTATGACTTCCTGCGCCGCGCGATGGAGCTGGTGGAGGAAAAGCGGGAAAAATGGGAGATGATGGGGCCCTCCATCTTTCGCTACGCCATTGCCTATGCCCGGGCTCATAAGCTCCCTGAGCTGGAACGGTGGCTTCAGGAGGCCGAGGAGTGGTTTCCCAACTCCTTTTTCATTCTGATAGACGCCTCCCTTAACATCGCAACCTACTATTTGGAAAAGGAGCAATTTGAGGATTGCGTCCGCTGGTGTGAACGGGGCTTGAACGCCCACAAGGATTTTGAGGCCGGGCGGGGAGATATCGCCTGCCAAATCTACGGCTCGCTGTTATCTACTGAACCGCTGCACCGGGAATCTCTAAAAATCATCTTGGCCCGCGGCTATTTTGGCGTGGAGAAGCCGGAGGCCGCTGTACAGGCTCTGGAGAGCCTGCAGCTTGACACGCTGGATACAACTTGGACCAAAAACCTCCAGGAGACTCTGCACATGATCCATTTTCGGAGCCATGCGGATATCTCCGGTCTGGTCAAGGCCGTCTGGGAGGGCATCACCGCTCCCCGCCCGGACAAACAGTCCGGGGCGGACCGAAAGAAAACGTTTTTGGAGATCGGCGCGCTTACGTTCTCCAGCTCCTATCAAAATTCGGAGGATCGGGACGATACCTTCTGCCGCCGCGGCTATACCATGTACCTCCCTTTGGCGGAAACGTGCGTTCTTGGCGCCGCCGCCGCTATTTTGCAGTCGGAGGACCCGGAGGAGATTGCAGGTCTGCTGAACAAGGTGGAAAATCTGTCGGAACTGCCCGCCTGCGCTCTGGCTCACGCGATCAAGGCGGGGACGGCGTTCCCGCTTCCGGACAAGCCCTTGGCGATAGAGCGGATGGACGACCTGGCGTTCCGCCTGGCCGAGGACAAAGAGGAGCTGCTGGAGCTGACAAGGCGCGTGGGCGAAATTTCCACCCTACAGTCTCTCACCTGGGTTCGGGGGCTGTTCCTGACTGCGGTAAAGGTGTGCGGTTGGGAGGATGAGACCATGGGCATGGACCTGGCCCGAAGATTTGCGGCGGTAGAGCGGAGGTATCTGACCCTGTGCTATTCCCCCCAACTGCTCCAGCCTGAAAATATGTTTGTCCTCCCCGCCATGCACCGCTTCGGCTGGCGCTGCGCTCAGGCCTTCGAGGCCCTGGACGCAGGAGATGCCACGGGGTATGTCCGCTGTTTGCGAGAGGGGCTGTCCACCTGTGAGGGGATGAAGGATATGGTGGAGTTCCTAATCAAGCATACCCCAGAGGTCCAAGCCCCAGCGTCCTCCCGGGAATTGTTGGACCTGGCGGATAAGGTCCGGTCCATGCTTTCCGCCTTTAAACCCGGCGACCCCGCCGTGGCGGCCATCAAGCAGAGCCCGGTCTATCAGAAGGTGGCCTATCTCATTGAGGGGCTAGAGGCCCCTGTGATCGGAGGGCTGGCGCAGTGATTATATCCAGAACTCCTCTGCGGGCGTCTTTTTTCGGTGGCGGCAGCGATTTGGGCGACTACTATCGTAACAGTGCCAGCGGTTACGGTGCAGCTTTGAGCACCGCCATTGACATGTATATTTACATTACTGTCAACAAAAAATTTGATGACCAGATCCGAATAAGCTATTCCAAAACAGAAATCGTGGACTGTGTGGACCAAATTGAACACAATATCATCCGAGAGGCCCTAAAAATCGCTGGCGTTGAAAAGGGAATCGAGATTGTCTATATGGGAGACATTCCACTGGGTTCCGCCGGTGTTGGGCTGGCCTCCTCCAGTGCGCTGGCTGTAGGTGTGCTGAATGCACTTTTCGCCTATCAGGGGCAGGCTGTTTCAGCAGAGTTTCTGGCGCAGAAGGCGTGTGAAATTGAAATCGACCGCCTGAAAAATCCAATCGGCAAGCAGGACCAGTATGCAACAGCTTATGGCGGATTTCACCATTATCGCTTTAATGCAGATGAGAGTGTCTTTGTCAATCCGCTTATTTGCCGGCCTCAGGTTAAGCAGGCGCTTCAGGAGAATTTGATGTTTTTCTACACTAATATGACCCATATCTCTTCTCACATTTTAGAGGAGCAGAGGGAACACATTCCGAAAAAAATGGAAAACCTGGACCGTATGGTTGGAATGTCCTATGATGCGGAGCAGCTTTTGCAAAAAAATGCCCTGAATGAGTTCGGAGCGCTGCTGGATGAGGCATGGAAGCTAAAAAAACAGTTGGCCAGCGGTATTTCCGACCCGCGGATTGATGAAATGTATGCGGCCGCACGAAAAGCTGGAGCGTTGGGCGGCAAAATTCTGGGCGCTGGCGGCGGCGGCTTTATGATGCTGTATGTGCCAGAAAATCGCCGGCAATCCGTCCGAGAGGCCCTGAGCCAATATCGGGAGCAGAAAGTGGCGTTGGACCCGGAAGGCAGCAAAATTATTTATGTTCGGTAAAGGGTTGGAGGAATACACATTGGAAAATCCCACGTTACAGATAGACACTGGCCAGATGAACCCTCCGGCAAACGCATCAACCCTGTTTGATGCCAGACAGATTGCCTATCGAAACTGCAATACAGTCAGTTCTTCGCTGATTACTATACTGGTAGTAGCCTATAACAGGCTTGAAAAGACAAAGCGGTGCGTAGAGAGCATTTTGAAATATACGCAAGGAATTGATTATGAGCTGCTGCTCGTAGACAACGGCTCCAGTGATGAGACCCTGGCGTATTTTCAAAATGTGCCCTATCAGAAAACTACTGTGTGGAAAATCACACACAATGTGGGACTTAGTTATGCGCTGGCTTTAGCTATGCGGTATTTTCATACAGAGTATTTTGTCTCAGTTTCCAATGATGTATATGTTACCAAGAATTGGATGAACAATCTGCTGTACTGTATGCAAAGCGATCCCACGATTGGGTTTGTCTGCCCGGTCAGCTCTCATATCTCTAATTTACAGGAGGTAGAGATCAAGGCGACAAATTTTGAGGATATGCAGAAAAAGGCTGCCCAATTCAACTGCTCTGACCCAAGGAAGTGGCAGGAGCGTATGCGGATTATCAGCATTATACTGATGGTAAAGCGCGAAGTATGTGATACCGTCGGTGTGATGGATATGGGCTTTTACCACGACTTTGGGGATGATGACATCTCGACCCGCATTCGCCGCGCTGGATATAAATTGATGCTGTGCGGTGATACCTACGTCTACCATGATCACGATTTCAGAAATCTGGAGGACAAGGATCCAGAACAGTTTCAGGCATCTATAAACTTGGGACGAAAGAACTATCAGGAAAAATACCACGGAATCGATGCCTGGGAAGATATCAACAATTTTGAGATTCCTATGATGCGGCTGCTGGAACGGACGAGTAAGTATCCAGATTGTCCAGATATCCTGTGCGTAGATCCTCGGTGTGGAACACCTGTTTTGCAGGTGCGAAATATGCTGCGCGCCAAGGGAATTTTAAACTGTACCTCCAACGCATTTACCACAAAAGCAAAATATTTCCACGACCTGCAATTTGTGACGGAAGAACGGACGATATGTGACCGGATCGACTTTTTGGCGGAGCACTATCGGGAGGAAAGCTTTGACATCATTTTACTCGGCGAGCCTGTGAATACCTATCCAGAGCCCTTGCGTGTGACAGAAAATCTGTTCCGCTGCCTGCGAAAGGGCGGGAAGCTGCTGGTAAAGCTTCGCAATACAGCCAGCGCTGTGGCATTCCTGAATCTGCTGGGCATTCAGCAGTCCGCGGACGGTGATATGCCGCTGCAAATCTCCGAAACGGATTTTCACCAGTGCCTAAATCTGATGCAGGTGAAGCGGGTGCAGCAGGTAAATTGTATGCAAAGCATTCCGCAGGAGACGCTGGAGGTGCTGAAAAACGGCCTGAGGGCCTCGAATCTCTGTGAAAATCCGGAGCAGGCAGTCCAGCGGATGAATATTTGGGAATATGTGTATTTAATTGAGAAATAGGAGGACTCAGTGATAGAGATACAGCAGGCCGTAATTCTGGCCGGGGGCAGAGGGACCAGACTGCGGCCCTTTAGTGACACGGCGCCAAAGGCGATGTATCCCTTTGAAGGGAAGCCCTTTTTGGAACACTTGATCGAACAAATTAAGGGCTTTGGTATCCGGGATATTTTACTGCTGCTGGGGTATTTGCCTGAGAAGATTATGGATTATTTTGGCGATGGCAGCGCCTTGGGCGTACATATCCAATATCAAGTCACGCCAGTGGAGTGGGAAACTGGCAGTCGCTTGAAATTAGCCCGCCCTCTTCTGAAAGAGCATATTTTGCTGCTATACTGTGACAACTACTGCCCGATTCAATGGAATAGAGCGGTGTCTCAATATGAAAACGCGCATCTGCCCCTCCAGATTACGGTTTATGACAATCAGGACGGTTATACAAGAGATAATCTGCGGGTTTCAGACGGAATTGTTACCTGCTATGACAAGAAGCGCGAGACGCCGGATTTGCATGGGGTGGATATCGGATATATCCTAATGGAAAGCAGTTTGATGGACAGCCTACCAGAGGGAAATATCAGCTTTGAACAGACACTATATCCTGCGCTGGTAACAGAGAAAAGGATGGGCGCCTATATCACCTCCCACCGCTATTACAGTGTAGGCGGCTGGCCCAGGATTGAGGTGACCAGGGAGTTTTTTCGGCCGAAAAAAGTAGTTTTTCTGGACCGGGACGGTACATTGAACTGCCGGCCGCCAAAGGCGGAGTATATCACAACGCCAGAGGAATTTGTCTGGCTGGAGGGGGCCAGACAGGCGATACATCTGCTGAAGCGCAAGGGCTACTCCCTCTATTTGGTAACAAATCAGCCCGGCATCGCACGAAACAAGCTGACCATCGAGACACTGGTAGATATTCACTTGAAAATGCAGAACGAGCTGAGAGAGAGCGGCGGTGAGATCGATGATATTTTTCTGTGTCCCCATGGCTGGAATGAAGGCTGTGAATGCAGAAAACCGAAACCTGGAATGCTCTACCAGGCGCAGAAGAAATATTCGCTGGATTTGACACGGTGCTATCTGATTGGGGATGATGAGCGGGATATTGCAGCTGGTGAGGCTGTTGGATGCCGCTGCTTCATGGTGGACGAGCAGCACAGCCTGTTTTTGCTTGCGGAGCAGCTGCCGTAAACATATATGATAAGGGGGGAGCAGGATCATGGCAAACCAATACTTACGCAGCTATATGGACTCTTTACTTTCTCTGGAGCAGGAGTTTGATTTAGAGGCTGTCAGCCAAATGATTGAGCAGCTGAAAAAGGCTAGAGCGGAGCACAGACGAATCTTTGTTTTCGGCAATGGAGGGAGTGCCTCCCATGCAAACCACATTGCCTGTGATCTGGGGAAGAACGTGACCCGTGGAGAAAACGGACGTTTTCAGATCCTGTCGATCTGTGACAATATGTCCACAGTGACAGCGTATGCCAACGATGTTGGCTTTGATTGTGTTTTTCAGGAGCAGCTAAAAAATATGGACCTGCTGGAAGGAGACGTAATCCTGGCGATCTCGGCCAGTGGAAACTCGCCCAATGTGGTAAACGCCTGTACTTATGCCCGGGAGAAAAAAGCGGTGATCTTAAGCATGACCGGATTTTCAGGCGGGCAGCTGAAGAAATTGTCTGATGTCTGTCTGCATGTTGTCTGTCATGAATATGAGAAGGTGGAGGATCTGCATATGACAGCAATCCATATGCTGGTGTCCTACTTCAAGAAAAGTGAGGGAGCTGTATGAGTATTATTCGAGCCAGACGGCTGGATCTTAAAGAAACCCGACCGCTTACCCCTCTTCAAAAGGAAAACAGTACGTTAAACGAACAGGAGGCCTTGGCCGGGGCTGTACAGCTTCGCTCCTGTCCCAGACGCCTTGTGCTGGAGATGACCAGCGCCTGCAACATCCGCTGCAAAATGTGCGGACGTACTGCCGCGGAGTTTACTCCCACGGTATTTCAGAAAAAATGGCTGTCCATTTTTGAGCCAATTGCCGATAAAATCGAGGAAGTGACGCTGCTGGGATGGGGGGAGCCAACCCTTCACCCCGAGTTTTCTGACTTCCTGGCCTGGGCCCACAGCCATGGACTTAGAATTTTCTTCTGCACCAACGGCACCAGGCTGAAAGCACTCACGGAGGACATTTTCCGCTATCAGGTTGACCTGCTGACCGTTAGTCTGGACGGAGCAGACGCAGAGACCAACAATTCTATCCGCTGCGGAGCAGACTTTGATACGATTCTTGCGGACGTGGCCGGAATTGCAGCGAAAAAGCGGGAGCTGGGGGTGGAATATCCCTATATCAGCTTTGTGATGACCTTGATGGAGTCGAATTTCCGCAGCTTTCCCGACTATGTGCGGCTGGCAAAAAGAATGGGAATTCAAGAGGTAAAGGGTGTCTATCTGACTGTGTTTGACGACATTATGGAGGAGGAGTCCATGGAGGGGAGAGCAGATGAACTCCGGATTGTCTATGACCAGGCCCGGGTATTGGGAGAGGAGCTGGGCATCGCCGTAAAGCTGCCGCACCTTCAGGGGGAGGATATTGCCGGAGACGCACCGCACAAGGACTGTTATGTGGGCTGGCGTGATTTCTTCCTGGGGTCCGACGGTTACATACGCAGCTGTATGTCCACGCCGGTTAAGCTGTTCCGGGTGGGGGACTATGAAACATTTGACGAAATGTGGAATTCTCCGGAGTATCAGGCATTTCGCGCCTCAGTGAATACTCAGGAGATGTGCATGGCCTGCCGGAACTGCTACCAGGCCTCCGTGGCCAACTGGAATAAGAAGGAATCCTTTGACCAGCGCGGTCAAACCTTCGCGCCGGAATGGGAGGGGTAAGCAATGCCGTTTGCTTTTACAGAGAGCGAGATACCCGGGCTGTACATTGTCCAGCCTCACTGCCATTTGGACCAGCGCGGGAACAACCTGAAGACGTTTCACAAGCCAACGTTTCAGGAGAAGGGACTGCCCTGCGATTTTGGGGAAACCATGATTACTACCAACCTGCACAAAAATGTTATCCGGGGCTTTCACTACCAGCGGCCGCCGTACACCCAGTATAAGCTGTACTACTGCCTCCAGGGGGAGTGGAACAATTACTCGCTGGACCTGCGGAAGGGGTCGCCCGCCTATGGCAAGGTGCTCTGCATCAACATGTGTCAGGAGGAGGAAAAGCTGCTCTACATCCCGGAGGGCATTGCCAACGCCCACCTGATTCTGCGGGAGAATACTCGGGTGCTCTATCAGTTGGGCTCCCAATATATGCCGGAGTACGACGCTGGGGTTCGCTGGGACAGCCTGGGAATTGATTTTGGAGCGGTTACACCGATTATCACCGAAAAAGACGCCGCACTGCCCCCCTTCTCCCAAATTGACAGCCCCTTCGTTTTTAGGGAGAACTGCTGAGTGCGGTATTAGGAGTTGCAGCATGGAATTAAAAAATTTTGATTTTCGGCAAAAATTGATGTTTCATCCGGAACATCTGATCGCTCTGCGGAATGGGGAGCGTCCCTTTCCAATAACATGCGAAATAGATTTGACAAACTTGTGTAATCATGATTGCTATTTCTGTGTAGTCAAGGAGATGCGTGAGGAGCACAAAACATCTCTGGAGACACCTGTGATTTTAAGGGCAATCAAGCAGATGAAGTCTATGGGTATGAAGGGAATTTCTTTTACTGGCGGCGGGGAGCCTCTGGTTCACAAGGACTTCTACTCTATTTTGGCATATACCCATGATCTTGGAATTCATACCGGACTGATGACGAATGGTGCACTGCTGCAAAAAAATCAAGAGCTTCTTCCTCACCTGAACTGGATTCGTATTTCTGTGGGAGCGGGAAGCCGGGAGCTGTACCAAAAAATACAGGGGAAAGACGATTTTGACCGCGTGATTGAAAATGTCTATATGCTGGGTGAGCAGCGCCAGCAATCTGGAGCTGTGGTAAATATCGGTGTAAGAATGCTGTTGGACCTGGATAATTACCATACCCTTCCACAGCTTGCAGAGATTTTGCGCAAGAGCAAAATTGATTATATTCAGGCGGCGCCGGATTGCCGGGATGATAATTATCCGATTTTACAGGCAGCGGATTATCAAGAGGTCATCCAGGAGACAGAAAACATTTTGCGCGGAACCAACACAAAACTCCTGATGGCCGGGTTTACGCAAAATCAAAAGGACCGCGCATATCCCCAGAGGTGCTATGCGCACTGCTATCAAGTTGCCATTACCGCCACCGGCAATGTTGCATTCTGCAAAAATATGCGCGGCAGCGAAGAGATGTCAATCGGAAACATCTATCAAAACACAATAGAGGAGATTTGGAACAGTGAACGATGCCTGGCATTGGAGGCCAGGCTTGATCCGCAGACATGCCATTCCATTTGCAAAAACATGCAGATCAATGTGGCCATTGAGGATTTTTTAAATCCGACAAACGATATGAGTGTAAACTTTGTGGGGTAATGGCAATGAATGGACTGATCGGTTATACAGGCTTTGTGGGGCAGAATTTAGATGGACCGCAGTATGAATTTCGCTTTAACTCCAAGAACAGCGGAGAGCTTGCAGGGAAAAGCTTTGATCTCCTTGTGTGCGCCGGCGTACCGGGCCATAAGACTCTGGCAAACCAGTTTCCGGAACAGGATTGGCAAACCATTTCTGAACTGATGGAGCATTTATCTCAGGTCCAATGCCAAAAGCTGGTGCTGATTTCGACCATTGATGTAATACCAGACGGAGCAGAACGGGATGAGGATGTTGAGCTGTTGGAGGATAAAATGTTCCCCTATGCGCTTCACCGCATTAAAATGGAGAAATTTGTCCGCCAGCGGTTCCCTGATGCGGCAATTGTCCGTCTGCCCGGAATCTTCGGAAAGGGTCTGCGGAAGAATTTTATATTTGACCTGGTCTTTAAAATACCGAGAATGTTTTCTGATCAGGAATTTCTGGAGTTAAAAGTACATGCTACACCAGCGGAGTCAAAGCTGCTGGATTCCTGCTATCAAGCGGGTCAAAACGGTCTGTGGTCGCTTGCGGCTGGTTTAGAGGGAGACAGTATTGCCCGGCTGCGCCAACTGCTGGAGGAACACCAATGCACAAGTCTTCGATTTACAGACAGCCGCAGTCAGTATGCTTATTACGATTTAAGCTGCCTGAAAGAAGATCTACAGAAAATTATCCAATATGATATTCCGCTGATCCATCTGGCGACAGAGCCGATCTCTGCCGCAGAGTTGGCCCAAAAGGCATTTCATATCCAGTTCAGCAACGAAATTCCTGGTAAAATCCCGGTAATATCCTATGCAAAAAGTAAATATGCCGCGCTTTGGAACGGCAGCAATGGATATTTGTATTCCAAAAGTCAGGTTATTGAACAATTGAGGTCGTTTGATGTGAGCAGCATCCGGCTTTCGTGATTTTTAATGCGCAAAAAGGAACGTGTCGTTATGATTCAGCCCATTCAAATCAAATGGTTTAACCGTGAGTATTGTCAGGCCGCGATTACTGATGAAGGAGAGTTAAAAGGGTTTCCTTTATTATCTATTGACAGTGAGAGCTATATTGATGGTGGAGAGATACAGAGCGGAGTCAATTTTCCACCCTACGAAGGCCGGCACTGCATCGCAATTGGAAAGTCCTGCTCCTTGGCAAGCGGGATTGTATTTATGATTGATCTAAATCATGACTATACCGCAGTGTTTCAAGGCGTAATTCCTGGCATCTCCAGCACACGGCAATTTATGAAGGCCCCTCGCAAGGGGTCCATCGTAATTCAAAACGATGTGTGGGTTGGATACGGCGTCACCATCATGGCAGGTGTTACGCTTCACAACGGCTGTGTAGTGGCGGCCGGATCGGTGGTGACAAAGGATGTGCCGCCCTACGCGATTGTCGGTGGAAATCCGGCGAAGGTCATTCGCTATCGTTTTGATGACAACATAATTGATGGACTTCAAAAAATTGCGTGGTGGGATTGGAGCAGTGAGGTAAAAGAAAAGCGGCGGGACGATTTTCTGCTTCCTGTGGAGCAGTTCGTGCAAAAGTATCTTCCTGAAGCGGACAACTGTCCCCCCGAGGACAGCGCAGGGGACCTGTTTTCAGACCGCTCTGTGGTCTTGTTTATACCAGATGTCAAGGAACCACACCCGGTTTATCCAGACGTGCTTCATCAGTATTTTTCTGAAGCTCGGCCCAAGACCGAATTGTTGATTTATCTGCCCCAAGAGGACTCTGAGGCTCAGCATATCCAGGCTATTGAGGCAATCTTGTCACAGTATGAGGGACTTGATAGTTATGTGACCCTGCAAGTGGGAGAAAACTTGGATGAGCGCCTGCTGATGAGAGCTGCGGACTTTTTTGTGACAACCCGCAGCCGGTCCACAGTTTATCGTACCTGCCTTGCGGACCGTTATCACACAAAAATATTGTATGGAACGGATAAGCCAATTTTTCCAAAACAGTTAAGGTAAGTTCAAAGGAAGAGAGGATAAATGATGAAGACTGCTTGTCCCATTTGTGGGAACTCACATTTAGATTCGCTGATAACATTAGATCACATTCCATATTTTGAAAATTGGTTGTGTGACAGTGAAATTTTGGCGAAGCAGAGCGGATGCGGCACACAAAATATGACACAGTGCCAGCACTGTGGATTTGTGTTCAACAGCGCGTTTGAGGCCAAAAATGTGATTTATGGAAGTGGTTACCATGCAGAGCGCAGTGCGTCTGAATATTACAGGCAACATTTAGAGAATGTCGCAAAACAAATCAACTCTGCTTCCACAATCACAGGGAAACATGTCTTGGAGGTAGCCTGCGGCACAGGTGAGTTTTTGCGTCTAATTTCTGGTTATAGACCTAAGACATGTATTGGGGTAGACCCAAGCGCAAATAAGCCGCAGGAAAATTGTATGATTCGCCGTACATTGTTTGATGAGACGTATATAAAGAAATACTCTGACCCAATTGACATTTTAATCAGCCGTCATATGATTGAACATATTGAAAACCCTTTGGCGATGCTTCAAATCTTTGCCCAGGCACTTCCTGAGAATGGCATTTTATATCTGGAAATGCCGCGATTGGATTGGATTCTCGAACATAGAGTCTTTTATGATTTCAGCTATGAGCATTGTTCTTATTTTACGGACGAATTTATGGCACGATTGTTGTCTGCGGCTGGTTTTTCCTTGTTGGAGATGGTGCCAAGCTTTGATGGTCAGTATTTTTCTATGATAGCAACAAAGAATCGCATTTCCTCTGAAATTCTTCCGGCCGGATTAGATACCATAAGTAGGATAAAGAGAGAATTTTGTAAAACAAGAGAGACATATGATACCGTACGGAAACGGTTTTTGACACACATTATTTATAAAAATAATGTGTGCAAGGAGGACACCTCCTTGCAAGGCTCTTCCTGCGCAAAAAAAGTTTATTTGTGGGGGGCAGGAGGAAAAGGTGTTATGTGCTGCAACCTTTTGGCTGGAGATTGCATTCTCGGCTGTGTTGACAAAAATCCGTTTAAACAAGGAAAGTTTATTCCCGGAACCGGACATCCGGTTCTTGCTCCAGCGAATATTTCCTATGAAAAGGCCAATTGCATCTTAGTAGAAAACGATGTTTATTTTGATGAAATCGAACAGGAAGCTTGTAAAATTGACACACGCTTTCGAGTTTTGTCACTGAACAGAATATTGGGCATTTCTCCCAATTAGGTATTTTGATTTGGACAGGAGAATTTAGGTGAGTAAAGTTCTATTGACTGGCGCTTCCGGGTTTATTGGAACGCACGTTAGGAGAGCGCTGTGGGAATCTGGCTATGAAATTGTTTCCCTTGTGCGCACAGCAAAGCCTGAGATTGTTCCATACACAAACGAGCGAATTGTGTTAGGGACATTGACAGAGCCCCATATACTGGAGCGGGAGTTGACCGGGATCGATCTTGACTTCTGTGTCCATTTGGCCTGGGAAGGGATTCCGGATTACAGCAGTCAACCCAGCATGAAAAACCTGGAATATGGATTTCGTGTTCTGCAGCTGTGCAAAACGCTGGAAATCAAACGGTTAATTATGGCTGGGAGTTGTTGGGAATATTTGAATCCGGTTGGGATGGTTCAAGAGGATGCCGCTCTCTCTTATGAAAACCCATTCAAAGCGGCAAAGAACACGCTGCATTTGATGTCAAGAGAGTTTTGCAGGGAAAACGGTATTGCAGTCCATTGGCTGAGGTTCTTCTATGTTTACGGCGAGGGCCAGCGCTCTGGTTCCTTAATTCCATACATTGTCGATGCACTTAAACGTGGTGTTCAGCCGGCGCTCAATGGCGCGTTTAATCAAAATGATTTTGTGCATGTTTCAGACGTGGCACAGGCGGTCTGCAAGTCTCTGGAGCATACGCAGTCTTATGCGGTGTTGAATGTCGGTTCAGGTAATTCTACCCGGATACTGGATATCGCAATGAAAACGGCCCAAATGCTTCATATGCCGTTTGACCATTCGCAATATAAACCGCCAACCGCCATTCCGCATGCCTTTTGGGCAGATATTCGAAGGGCCGAAGCTCAACTGGGGTGGTACCCCAGGGTGAGCATTCAAGAGGGAATTGAGCGCTGCATTAAATTTGCAAATGAGGGAATGAGATGAAAATCATAATATTTGGAACAGGCTATTTTGGAAAAGCGCTGTATGAAAAACTATCTCCGGCAAATGATATCGTAGCTTTTACCAGCAATTACGTCAAGAAGGATGAAACTGAATTGTTTGGCCTGCCGATCTTGTCCCCTGAGAAGGCAATATCAGAGTACAGCTATGACGCTGTTGTGATCGCATCTACAACAGGGGCTGAAGATATTTTTCAGCAATGCAGGCGTCTCGGTGTACCGGAGAATCAGATCATTACCTCCTACGCACAGGCTCCTATGGAGAGCAGGCGGATATTTTTGCAAAATCTTGCCGATATTTTGGATGGCCATGAGAAAGACGCAGATGTAGCAGAGGCAGGTGTGTTCCAAGGAGAGTTTGCCAAATGGATCAATCAATTCTTTCCAAACCGAGTTCTGCATCTGTTTGATACATTTCAGGGCTTTCATCCCGATGAAATGCTCGAAGATAAAAAACGTTCGTTTTCTACTGCTCAGTCGCAGAGCTACTATGCGGATACCTCAGTAGACTTGGTAATGGGGAAAATGCCTTATCCGGAGCAGTGCCGTGTATATAAAGGATATTTCCCTGCGACAGCAAGGGAAGTAAACAGCAAGTTCTGTTTTGTCAATCTGGATCTGGACCTCTACGAACCTACATACCAGGGACTATGCTTCTTTCAGAATAAAATGACCGAGCATGGAGTCATTTTGGTACACGATTACTATTCACTTTATGACGCCGGTGAGTACAAGGGCGTTAAAGCAGCTGTAGATCGATTTCTTGCCGAGTATTCTGGAGATATTCAAAAATATCCTATTGGGGATGGCTATAGCATAATGCTTACAGGACATTGGACTGCTCAGTGACGTCAAACCTATACAAGCATAAAGCAAAGAATGTAAAGTCACAGCAAAAACGCCGGAAATCGTTTTGAATCAAACGTTTTCAGATTTGAATTTCTGGATTTGGGTATGACCACACAACCAGCCGCAGACAGAGAAAAACGGCTTGGGCCATCAATCTAATTATCGATACATAGCAGCTATGTTCTGTATTTTACGCTTCATTTCTGCGCGGATATGCAGTGGTTCAAGGCACTCGCATTTATCCCCAAATCCAAGGAGAATATCATAATAATACTCGTTTTCAACAAATGGGAAATTCACAAAGTAATGCTCATCTCCATCTGGCGTAAAGCTGTCGTATGTGCAGTATTCAAGCACCCGATCCAGTATAGATTTATGAATACGAATTTTGACTTCCGTTTGCATCGCCGTCAAAAGCTCCTCAAACTCCAAAATTGGTTTTTGATAACTTCGTGGAACAAAAGTATCCGGCTCCATTTTCAGGTTGGACATACGGGACAACCGAAATAGGCGATAGTCAGTTCTGCGATAGCAGTACCCATAAAAATACCAATGGCCGCTTTTCAATACAAGCTGATACGGTTCAACCGTCCGTACAGTTTTATTACCTCTGTGAGCCGTGTATTCGAAAGATAACAGTCTGCAATCCTGTAACGCGGTTTGAATCATTTCTAAATATGGCTGTATATTTCGATTGCCTATCCATGGGCTTAAATCTATGCGGATTTGGTTTGCCTTTATTTCAATGTCCATCGTATTTTCAGAGGGGATAAAGCTTTTAACCTTCGCGAGAGCGTTTAACAGTTCATCTCCTCGTACCAAACTGGAAAGACTGGAAAGCCCCATCAAGATTGCGGAAAGATCAGAGGTTGAAAAAATCTTTTTATCAACCTTGTACTCCGGCATGATTTCAAAGCCGCCCCCAACTCCTGAGATGGAACGAATCGGGATGCCGGCTAAATTGATGGCATCTATGTCACGGTAAATTGTGCGCGGAGAAACTTCAAACATATCTGCCAACTCCTGTGCGCCCATACGCTTTTTGTCAAGGAGTGTCATAATAATGCTGACAAGTCTATCAACCTTCACCCGGCGGCCGCCTTTCAAAGAGCTTTTATATCATTGTAAATTGCTGCCATACTGATGTCAACAATCAAGTGATAAGATAAAGGTGCAGATAAAACAAAAGAACATGGAGGGTATTATGTTCACAGTCTACATTTACGTCCTTGATACCTTGGCTGATTGGGAGCTGGGCTATGTTACGGCGGAATTGAACTCCAGGCGATTTTTCAAAAGGGACGCGCCTGAAGTATCGGTCAAAACAGCCGCCGTCTCAAGGGAGCCAGTCAAAACAATGGGGGGCCTGACAATTGTTCCCGATTGCACCACCGACGAAATTATAGTAAACGAAAAGAGTGTACTGCTGCTGCCCGGAGCGAACACATGGGGCGATCCGGGACACAGCGCTATTATTAAAAAAGCCGGTGAGCTGCTTTCCGCGGGCGCTATGGTGTGCGCGATCTGCGGGGCCACTGCCGCGTTAGCGAATGCTGGCTTGCTGGACTGCCGTCCGCACACCAGTAATGGGGCCGGATATCTTGAGATGGTTTCTCCGGCTTATCAAGGGCAGAAGTGTTTTGTTGACGCCCCATCTGTGGCGGACCGCAACCTGATTACCGCAGGTTCTACTGGTGGTTTATTGTGGGCAAAGCAGATTATTGAACGATTGGATGTTTTCCAGCATAACACGCTGGAAGCATGGTACGCGTATTTCAGCACTGGTGAAGCGAAATACTTCTTCGCGCTTATGGAGACCTTATAAAACCTGTCGATGCCCTTATCATAAAAGGCTGACCGGCGACGGTGACCGTCCCCGGAGCGGCGCCCCGTCCGTCCGGAGCTGTTATGGTCCCGTCATTTCCCGGGTAAAACTTGCAATTCTCCATCATCAATATCTTCCCTGCGGGAACCGTAATATTGCCCTGGAAATAGAAAGCGCCGGCGTCCGAGGTTCCCAGAGGTACGTTTACTTTGGCCGCACCGCCGTTCAGAGCCGCCTGGGCATCCGCCTGGGTGGCGTAGCCGCTCAGCTCAATGTTACGTATGTCCTTTTCCTATGAAAATCACACTTTTTGATACAGGTTTTTCAGTCCGTCTTCCAATGGCACCTGAGGCCTCCAACCCGGAGGCGTTGGATAAAGGCGAATCAGTTCTGTGATCTCCCGCTCCGGCGCCGGGCGCTCTCCCCATCCCGCATTCAGCGTAAGATGGTTCACTTGGAGCATCTTCTCTACCGTCTCACGCAGGGAAAGTGGAGCTTCCGGAACGGTCTGGAATATTTCATTGCGAAATTCTCCCCGCATGACCTGCTCTCCAGCAGAACGGAACGCCGCTGTCACATCGTCGATATAGACTGCATCATATGGAATGTTCCCGGCAGAAAGTTTCATCCGTTCTCCGGTCTCCGCCGCTTTTTTTACCAAATTCAAGACCTTGGGGCGGTGGTCTCCGGGGCCGTAAGTGTCCGAGATCACCAGTGCAGCTGCCCGCAGCAAGCCGGAGTCGGTATAGTAGGCCAGCAAGTCAGAAAAGGCCTGCTTTGTGGCGGCGTAGAGATTGACGGGGCAGTAATCCGCACCTTGATAGTGCGTCATATAAGTGGTGGCATACACCAGGGCCGGAACGTTATGGGCGGCCATGGCCTCCAGAAGATATGCCCCCAGGGTAACATTGGCCTCGATCAGCTTAGGGATATGCTCTGCCCCATGTTCACCGGTATAGTACGCCGCCAGATGATAGACCAAGTCCGGCTGGCTGACGTTCAGGGCGGTATCCATGCTGTCATAGGTATCGTCGTAGTACAGGAAGTGAATTTGGGAGGCGATATCCTCAATGTAGGTTTTATTCAGCGGATCCCGAACCAAGCCATAGACCTCGTACTCGGGCAGAAGGTCCCGGGCCAGATGGGAGCCAATGTAACCAGTAATGCCGGTGATGAAAACGCGCCTCATATCAGTCCCTCGCTTCTATTATACGCTCTGAACGGTCAGAAAATATGGGGTTATCGGTACCGTAAAGTATTTTGGTATGACAGAGATCGGCCAGGCAGGTCCTGGATACTGTCCTTCTGCCGCGGGTAGTAACAAAGTAGTCCGCGCACTGGAACAGGGCATATTCCTCCAGGGTCTCTCCGGTCTGTAGAATCACATCGCAGTCGCAGGCCTCATGCCGCTGTAAAATTTGTTGTATGGCGTCGAGATTCCCTGGCGTGGAATCCTCTGCGGATAAATAAATCAAAAGTGTCAGATTTGGACGGTCCTTTGAAAAATACTGCTCGAATATTTTGGGATAGAGAGGGTATGCGTCTGAAAAATCCGGAATCACCAGGACTGTCTCCTGTGTGCGGACAGTTTCCTCGGCCAATGTCCGGGGGGGGACGGTTTGAGACTTCCGCAGACGGGCTTCCGCTTCTGGAAGATATTTTGCGGCAAATTCCGGCGCGGGCAGCAAAAAATCGTCTCGCCGCAGCTGCTGGGTTTTCAACGGCCAATCCCACCACGCGATTTTTTGAAGGCTGTCAATCGTGTCCTTGTCAAACCGACAGCGGAGAATTTTGGCGGGATTTCCGCCCACGATGGCATAGGGGGGCACATCCTTTGTAATGACAGCGTCCGCCGCGACAACACAGCCGTTGTGAAGGGTCACTCCAGCCATAATGGTCGCTCCGTGGCCAATCCAGACGTCATTTTGCAGGATAATCGATCCCTTCCGTGGTGCTCTGCCGCATGAAGGGGATTTTGGAAGAAAGGATAATTCTCCCTGGCAGACCGAGGCATAATCGTGGTTCAGATCAATCATAAATGTGATGGACTCGGCCAGGGAGCAGCCCTTTCCAATTGCGATGCAGTGCCGTCCGCCCACCGGGTCAAAGTTAATGCCGCTTTGTACCTCAACGCCAACAAGGTAGCTGTCCCGATCGATAGACAGGAAGGGGAAGCCGCTGAGCGGTCCCTGTGAATTGATGGCAACACAGGTATAATCGCTGACCTGGTGGGGAGAAATTGTAAATTTTTGTATCATTTCGCGCTCCTGTTCACATGGATGCCTGATATTCTGCCAGCGTGGGCAGGGCGGCGTCCTTTTCTGAAAGAATCGTCTGCTCCACCCGGTCCAGCGGCCAGCTGACGGCCAGCTGCGGGTCGTCCCAGCGGATACCGCCGTCCAACTCCGGGTCATAGCGGCTGCCGCAGAGATAGCTGA
>OFFP01001200.1_pt1 | contig 18559 bp, 16 predicted proteins | sample 1521431 | NCBI WGS metagenome assembly OFFP01 (sample SAMEA3504104, study PRJEB24116) | mouse gut metagenome | biome: mouse gut; feature: mouse-associated habitat; material: faeces | place: Denmark | collected 2011
GGGGGCGGCTTGCGCCGCTCCCGCTTGATTGTATTATTCTTCTGCTAGAAACGCTTCTAACTCTGCAAGGGTATCTTTCATCATGCTTGCTTTTCTTGTTGTCCCTTTGGGTGCGAGGTCGGGGAAGTATTTACGGGCAAATTCGTTTCTAACTTCAATATAGGTCGGAACACGCATAACTTTCTTTCCGTCCTTGTCCTTTTTTTCAACCTCTGTTTTCATAAAATCCATAAGCCATTTAGCGTCTTTCTTTCCAAGTTCCATAACATGACGTTTGATTATTGGAAGTGTGATTTGCTTTAAGTCGGTTACTTCCTCCCCGCCGATTGTGTAAACTTTCTTTTCAGTAGTAGATTTTTTACCAGCCATTTTGTAAATCCCCTTTCAAGTGTTATTTGTTGTTTTGTTGCTTGCTTGATTGTCTTGTATTATAGCGGCTAGTTTTCTACTTGTCAATAGTTGAATTAAAAAAGGCGGCTAGTGGTGTTAATACTAGCCGCCTTGTATTTATCGTACATTGAATATTATATCCGGCGTTGTCCTGCCATGACTACGGCCATTCAAATAAACATTCAAGTTCAAACTATTATCTGTATTATTCATTACCTCTTCTGGAACATCGGCATATCCTCTAAACTCATAAACTGTGCTGTCAAGCGGTTCTATTTTCTCATCGGTTGCATAATAAGAATTTTCCCATGAGCCGCCTATACCAGCACATAGCTTACTTTGTTCAAATATATATCCATTATTATAATCTATATCAATTCTTTCTAATAAGGTATCTATAGGTAATGCTGTTTTACTAATACTTTTAACTTCAAAGGCAAATGCAACTAAAATACGTCCATCATCAGCTTCATAAGTTGTTGGGCTTACTCCATAATGCTTTTGAATATATTCATCCTGCCTTTTCTGCGCTTCTAATTCTTCATCGGTTAATAAACTTGTTGGACGCAAATAGTATTCATCCCTGACATTATTTGTTGCTACATTGTTATATAACGTAGTGCCACTTTCGACACGTATTAGTGTAATCTCTATATCATCCGTTGTTACAGTATCGCCTAAATGAAATACTTCACTTTCTGGTGTGCTATCCTCCCCGCCGCCGCTGGGCGTGTCTGTGCTTGTTGTGTCCCCGTTCCCGCCGTTGGGCGTGTTGGTGTCCCCTGCTCCGCTATCGCCGCCACAGGCCACCAAAGAGAGGGCCAGAGCCGCCGCAAGGATAAGTGCTAGTAGTTTCTTCATTATGACCATGCCTTTCTGCGAAAGGCACCAACGAGGAATGAAACAGAGTCGGTGCTTCCGCTATAGAGTGTAATTTGGTAAACTTTGTTTGTGGGTAGCCATACTACAGAGTACGAGGAGGTAGGTGCGGTGCAGCTTGCTGTAACCGCGCTTCATTATAAGTCACCGGACATCCATTCAAGCACCAATGAGTAGGACATAGAGCCTGTAAACTTATCTTTGTAAAGACGCAACTCGTTTTTAGCTGGATGCCCAGTCCCTGGCTGCCCTCAACAATACTTTTTGAAGGGAGTTGTTTATGGGAAAGCTTAAAATCGTGTATCCAATTTGCTGCGGAATGGATGTTCACCGGGACTTTCTCATTGCCTGTATCGCATCCACAAATGCGCAGGGGGTCACTGAATATCAGTCACGGCGATTCTCAACCTATACCGGGAACTTGCGTGAACTGCGGGACTGGCTTTTAGCTAATGACTGCAAAGACGTGTGTATGGAATCCACGGGGAAGTATTGGTTTCCCATCCACAACATTTTGGAGGACTCCTGCCATGTGGTAGTCAGCCACCCGAAGTTCGTCAAGGCCATCAAGGGGAAGAAAACCGACAAGAAGGATGCGCAATGGATCGCTGACCTGTTCAAGCACGACCTCGTTCGCGGCAGCTTCATTCCGCCGAAGGACATCCGGCAGCTCCGAGACCTCTGTCGTTATTGGGTCAAACTCTCATCCTACATGACCGGAGAGAAAAACCGTGCCCAGAACTGCCTTACCGTTTCCAACTTCAAGCTTGATGACGTGTTCAGTAATGTGTTCGGCAAGAGCGCATCCGCCATCACAACACAGTTGTTGGATCATCCCGGAGAGCCGTTTGATGTGGCTCCCTTTGTGCATGGACGCTGCAAAACGCCTATTGCGCAGATCCAGAAAGCAGTTGACGGTATCTTTATCCACGAACAGGCTGAGAAACTCAAAATTATCCGCAGCCACATGGATTCTCTGGAAAAACGCAAAGCAGAGCTGGAATCCCTTATCCTGGAGATTGCTCAAAACTATCTCCCGCAGATCGAACTGCTGCTGACTGTTCCCGGTATCCATGATGCCCTTACCGCTATCCGCATCCTTGCTGAAATCGGCGCAGACATGACGGTGTTTGATACTTCCAAGCATCTTTGCTCTTGGGCTGGCCTTACCCCGCAAAATGCAGAGAGCGCAGGCAAGAAGAAAACCACTCGTATTGGCAAATCCGGTGCTTATCTCAAGCCTCTGCTGATTCAGGTTGCGCTTGCTGCCAGCCGCAGCGAAAAGCATCCCGAAATCTACGGGAAGAAGCAGGCCCTCCAGAAGCGGCGCGGTAAGAAGAAGGCCATCATTGCCATTGCCAGAAGGCTTCTCACTGCCATTTACCACATCCTGAGCAAAGGTGAGCCCTACGATCCAACTGCATACAGGAAAGAAGATAAACCGCCTGTCGCTCGCCAGATTTCTCAGGAAAAGGCCTTTGTGATGCTTGCCAGGATGGGGTATGTTGTTGTTCTTGACTCTCCTCCCCCACCGTTACCTGCGTAGCTATACTCCCACCTTTTTTTGACCGCCTGACTGACGGTCTGCCTTGCTATGCTCTTTTTACAATGGTGCGTTATCGGTTTGTTTCAAACTTGTGTCTACCTCCGTCTAATTTTGTTGTTTTGTTGGGTATAAATACCGCAAAGGAATGGTAACACAGAAAAAGACTTGTGTCAATCCCGCAACGGGACTTTAACAAGGTTTAATACTTGCGTCTATCACTCTAAAATTTTGTTGGAGGTGATAGGCATGAAACAAGAATACAAGCCGCTATATGAAAAGTTTGGCTTGAATGTGGTGTACTATCGAAAGCGAAAGAAACTAACACAATTACAGTTAGCAGAATTAGTAGACATTGATAGGAGCCATATAAGCGCAATAGAATTAGGGAATGTAGGAGTATCATTTGATGTAATATTCAAGATGTGTGAAGTATTGGATATAGAGCCTAAAAGTCTATTCGACTTTAGAGAATAGACATATATTCGTAAAGGTATACAAATACGAACACTAGAAAACCTAGCGAAAACAAGCCGTTTTAACATTCGTAAAAGCCGAAAAACAATTTACGGATATTCGCAAATAATGCTTGACATTTACGAACACTTTTGCTATACTAATACCATCAACAAAACAAAGGAGCGGCAACAATGGATAATAAGGTATTCGGATATGCAAGAGTAAGCACAAAGGAACAAAACCTTGATAGACAATACATAGCACTAGCCGAACAGGGAATAGAAGAAAGAAACATCATTGTAGACAAAGAGAGCGGCAAAGACCTAGATAGAAAAGGCTATCAGCTATTAAAGAGCGGCTTGTTACGGCGTGGCGATACTCTGATTATTAAATCCCTTGACCGATTGAGCCGCAACAAAGCAGATATTAAGAAGGAACTAGAGTATTTCAAGAATGAGGGTATCCGGCTAAAGGTGCTAGACCTCCCCACAACAATGATGGATTTACCAGAGGGGCAAGAGTGGGTTTTTGAAATGGTGAACAATATCTTGATTGAGGTATTAGGCACGATAGCCGAACAGGAACGGGCCAGCATTAAACAGCGTCAGGCAGAGGGCATAGCCGCCGCAAAGGTAAAGGGCGTGGAGTTAGGCAGACCGAAAGCCCAAAAGCCGCCGAACTGGGAAGAAGTCATAGGCCAGTGGAAGGCCGGGGAAATCACCGCTACAAAGGCTATGGAGTTGACAGGGACAAAGCGTACGACATTTTACAAGCTGCTGGGAGCATAACCAGACTATGAGCGAATACCCCCTACAACGCACTTTAAGCGGCCTACAGCGGCGGCGGCGTTGTGGGGGGTATTCTTCCACAGACGGCAATACAGGCCCTATACGCCGCTCTGATGGGCCACAGACAGCGGTATAGGCCGCTTGTTTGCCGTCTGTAGACAGCGGGCCGAAAATTCTTGACGATATGGCTTATGAGTTTAGAGCCGTTAGCCGTAAAGAAGATGTAGCGATATGTAGTAGTATAGACTATAAATGAAGTAATAAACAAGAGTATAACAATCCTTGCAAGTAAAAAATTTTTTTGCTATAATATAAATGTAACAAGTAGGGAATATGTAAATCCTACCTAATTAAATAATATTGTAGACCTAAACAAGCTATATAACTGAATGGTAGTAGTGTTTTACTCATTGGGGTATTCTTCTACCCTCATTCCGTCACTATTACAGTAGTGTTTGGCGGCACGTTGCTATATAGCTTGTTTAGGTCTACAAGAAAGGAATGGTAATAATGAGTGATACCCATATCGCCAATAGTGGGTATAGTAACAGCTTTGTGTTAGCTGGACTAGATAAAAAGTGCAAGTATATAACACCTAGCGGCGCAGTACGCTAGTTAAGCGATAATACTCCAAATAAACACTATTGGTATCATCTTTCGTATGATGAAGCGGCTAAATACGCAAGTAAGACAGATACAACAGTATCATTTTGGCTAGACAATGCAAGATACAATGAACTACATATATTTGTGGTTGATGTAGACCACATAGAGGAAAACGGAAAAAAGTTACCAATAGACACAGAATCACCAGCATTTAAGGCGCTGGAACGTGCGGCGGATATAGTAACAAGGTCTAAAAGCGGCGGTTATCACTTATATTTTGGAGTATACAAAGAGAGGGCAACGCCGCTATTCGATAGCATAGGACTATTAACAGGCAAGGATAGACCTAGTTTAGTAAGCAAGGCAAAGAGCATAAGTAAAGATGGACGTTTGCTTATAGACTGTTTTTGTGATGTTGGACATTTGATACGTGAAACACATTGGGATTGTAGTAAACCACTAACGGATAAAACAGAATGTCTATATAGAATACTAGCAGAATATTTTGTAATAAAGAGAACATATAACAGCGGCGCATTCACCGGGGAATTGGACGATGCAGAGGGATGGGACGGCACACAGATAGAGGGGCGGGATGCCGCATATTTAAGGGAACATATGACATTTGAACAACAGCAATGTTTTGATGATTTAATGGACATAGACGCAGATTGTGATGGTTCAAAGTGGAAAGAAACAGGATTTGATATATACTGCGCATTCCAACAGCCAGAAGAAATATTTGCAGACGAACTAGCCGGTGAAGTATGGCTATGGTGGAGCAAGAGAGGAAAAGAGAAATATAGCCCACAGGCTTGTGTTGGTACATGGAATTGGATAGTAAAGAAAGCACTAACAAACGGCGCACAGATAAATAATCTTTTATGGCGTAGTCTGCTAGGGTTGGATAAATCGTCCACAGACGGCAAACAAGTATCCTATACCGCCCTTTTGGGGGATGAAGATTTCAGGCCAAAGTGGCAAGGCCAGCTGATAACATGGCGGCATAACGATAATGGTAATAGACAATCACATGATATAATGATTGGTGATATAGCATATAAGCCGGAAAGTTTTTTTAAGCTGATAGAACCACAATACAAGAGAGTATATGTAAAGGCCGCATTGAATGGAATAGATATAGAAAATAGCTTATATTTAACAAGAAGCAAACGTCAACAATGGACATATTTTGCTAAAAGCTGGAAGTATGGAACAATAGAACCGACAGAAGAACAGCGACAAGCGGCATTGATATTCTGCGATAATAACCCAACGGCAAAGCAGATTAAAAGATGGATAGATAAAGTAGGGCTAAATTCTGTATTAACATTCGGTGCAATGCCGCAAAAAGTAGATGAACCAGCAAAAACATGGTGTCATACAGAGGAATTGAAAGAAGATAATAGCGGTATAGCATATTATGGAGTTGGTGTACAATGGAAAGAAATACTAGAATATATTGCATATGAAACATATAGCGGCTAGGTAGATATAGAAAGTCGACTAAAGGCTATGTATTGGTATAAACCGAAAAAGTGTTATATGACATACAGTGTAGATGATTATAACAAGTTAAGTAGCTGGATAATGGCAGGATGTGATATGGACAATATGCCATTCAGCGGCGAAATGCCGAACAGTGAACTAGAATTTGAACTTCTATTTGAGAACGCTACTTTTGAGGTAATACAAACAGTTGGAGAGCGTAACAGGAATAAAGAAATAAAAGAACGGCAAAAGCAAGGAAGAGCATTGACGAAGAAAAGAAAGGACAGAGAAGAAATAATGAAACACCTATTTAGTGAAAATCAGCATTTTACATATAAGCAATTATTAGAATGGGGTATATCAAGAGGAAGAATAACAACAATGAAGAAAAATAGAATAATAGTTGAAATTGGTGCTGAATATATGCTAATACATGAATAAAAGTGTAGAAGACTAGTACGCCTAAAATTCTATGCAGGGATATCCAAAAATACATAAGAGAGTAATATAATATTTCTGGATATCCCTGCACAAAATCCGAAATGAAGAAAACTAGCCGCACACAAGCGGCGGTATAGGGTACTTGTTTGGCGTGTGTGGTATGAGTAAAAGCAAAACGCACAGAGCCGCTAAAGCCGCTAATAACCGCCGCCGCCGTTCTTGCCTTGCGGTAGGGAAATCCGCCGAGAAAGGCTAGTATAGGAGCAAGCAGGGGTAAAATCCCTAAACACTCCCCCGACCTATGGCGGCTTCCTATGGGCTGTCTAGGGTCATTATTCGGGCCTACCCTTGCTATCATAAATGTAAAAAATAAGCCGCTTAAATAGGGCTATGCGGCTACAATGATATTAAAAGCCCTAGAAATTGAAAGGAGATGTAACAATGTTACATGATTTTGCGCATATTCTAGCTTATATTGCTAAAAATCCAGCAGAAAGGGAGTGTTTATCATGCTATTTGTATAGAAAACAACATGAAGATGTAAGTTTTCAAACAGATTTTAGAAAAAATTATGATAATATTGATAAATAGGGTAAAGAAATAGCAAATAAACTTGAAAAAAGCATACAAAAGGAACTAGATAGAAAGAAATAATAGGGATATAACGCTGATAAACAGGGGGCGGAAAATTTGCTTGTTCCGCACGTCTACGATTTTTCTTCAAATTCTGCGGAACAATTTGCGGAACAAACGGGAAATGAGAAGCCGAAAAGTGTTTGTATTAAAGGAAAAATTAAAAATTGGGATTGAATGAGTGGGGGTGATACCAATGAGCCGATGAGTAGCCTGCGAGCGACAAAGGAAATTTGGATTCCAGATGTTTTTGGTGAAGTTAAAAGAGGTTTATCATGAGGAAAAAGCTGAGAAGCTGTACCAATAGGCGCCGGCACGCATCTTGACGGAAAATTTTTCGTCTGGCTGCGTCAGAAACTCTTGAAATCCGTCAGGATTCCTGCGAGTTTCTTCCTTGCCAGGCAAAAAATTTTCCTCGCCAATCTGCATACCGTCACCGATTGGTACAGCTTCTGATATGTGTCCTGTGTACTATATACACACTCTTCGCGATCTCAGTTCCAGCTTCTGCAACTCTAACCGATTTCAACGACCAAATTAATCCAACGAGCGAGCTGATACTCGAAACCATGTTTGGAAAAGATGGACCTATGACAATTCCAGTGGTAATTGAAACTGTACCGCTATACACATATGCAACCTATGCACTAAACGATAGCTGCGCATATGAGCAAACTGCAACATATTATATGCCTGCAACTGCAGAAAGTATTGCATATAACGAAGCACTAGTCAAGAAAATTCAATCAGGTAACATAGGTGAGTTGACTGATTCATCGTTTGACAGCAAGCAATATCTCAAAGTAAGTACCACTATACGCTATACATTATATCCAGATTCTAAAAATAAGATTTCTGATTACATGGTGGGAATAACTAGCGTAGCGATTGACAGAGACAAAGACCCTGAACCTGGATATCTTATTGGAATTGGTACTCCAAAGGTTCGTGTTGTTCAGCGGGGTATTACTGAACTGGAGGAAAATTACGTAGAGCAAGAGTTTACATCAACAGTTAATTGGGGGAGTAACGGTATCCCGACACCTTCCGATTGGGTGCCAATTGTTACAACATCATACAGCGCAATTTATAATTGCTTTGCTAACTTTACTGTGGACTTGGTTTATTACAATACAACAGATGGTGCCTATACCGTATCTAACAGTTTCTTTCGTCCTTTAGATAAGTAGCCCGATTCACCCGCATCCGAAGGAGGGCCGTTATGTATACCTCAAGAACCAGGATTTTGCTTCCTGTCCTTACCGCCGCCGTGATCCTGCTTGTATGTGTGGGTTGTTCGCGGATGGAGGCTGGCGGCGTATATTTGTATACTGACGATCCTGCCGCCCCGATCCATAATGCGGACGGCGAATATCTGCGGCTTGCGGGCGGACGCGCCGGGGGAGAGATGGAACTGCTGGAAACCGTCAGCCAGACCGCCGATGACTGCCTGGTAAAAGTCCTTGGCAGTGACTGCTTTACCTTCGAGGGTTCTGGTGATAAAAAGGTGCGGTACGGCGTACGCACAGATCTGGACCCTATGACAGGAAGAGAGTACACGGTTACCGGAACCGGTGTCAGCACCGCCGCGATCAGCCCTGACGGGAATATCCTAATCAACGGAGATCGTTTCACTTTTGAGGCGTTCGGCACCATGCGGAGCGGCGTGCTTGGCAGTCATGGAAATATCCTCCTTTCGGGCATGGCGGATCGTTCTGCCGAAATTTATTTTGACGAACAAAACGGCGCGGTTTTTTTCGATGGGGTCGATCCGGGGCTTTTGATGATGACCATTAACGGCAATGTGAGCGCAAAGAGTATCGTCCTCCCGAATCTTGAAAGCGGGACGATCCAATTGGCGGGCCTTGCCAACGGCGCAGTCACAGTTGTCGGCGCGTCCGGAGATATCCAGACGATCCCTGTCAAAACATACGTGGGTCCGACAGACGGCTAAGCCCATACCCATCATGAATTGTGCGGCGGCTTTCAGTGATGAAGGCCGTCGCCTTTTATGATCAAAGCAGTCGTTCATCAAAAATTTTCCGCCCCGTTGCCCTCCGCCCGGCAACAATCCCGCTTTTCCCCACGCCATTTGAGGGAAGACAAACCTCCGCGTTAGTCATGTACGGAAGAAAGTCAATGCCTAGGTCGGATATCAGGCCAGCGTAGCCGGGCTACCCAAAAGGCTGTCGCAACGCACCTTGACAACAGAATCCTGAGCGCCAAGCCTTGAAAAACGACTTTTGATAGCTCTTGCAAGCTGTGAATGAGGGATTGACAGCCGCGCGGCTCCATATACTAATCTTTGCAAAAAGTATCGCTCCATGGTATTTGGAGGTGAACGTCCGGAAATGACAAAGCATGTATTGGCTGAACTGCTCCTTCCGTTCGTGGGGACGTCGTTGGGCGCGGGGAGCGTGTTCTTCTTGAAAAAGGGACTGGACCGGATGGTCCAGCGGGCCTTGACCGGCTTCGCGGCGGGGGTCATGGTGGCGGCCTCCGTCTGGAGTCTGCTGATCCCCGCGATGGAACAGGCGGCGGATATGGGGCGGCGGGCGTTCCTCCCGGCGGTCACCGGCTTTTGGATGGGCGTCCTGTTCCTGCTGGCGCTGGACAGGACGATCCCCCACCTGCATCAGGGCGGCGATGAGCCGGAGGGGCCCCGCACCCGCCTGCGGCGGACCACCATGCTGGTGCTGGCCATTACCCTCCACAATATCCCGGAGGGGATGGCGGTGGGCGTGGTGCTGGCGGGCTGGATGGCAGGGAATGAAACGATTACGGCGGCGGCGACCCTGGCCCTGTCCATCGGCATTGCTATCCAGAACTTCCCGGAGGGCGCGGTCATCTCCATCCCCCTCAGAGGGGAGGGCATGAGAAAGGGACGGGCGTTTTTCTACGGGGTCCTGTCCGGCGCGGCGGAACCGGTAGCCGCCATACTGACCATTTGGGCCTCCGGGCTGATCCTGCCCGCTCTGCCCTATCTTCTCAGCTTTGCGGCGGGGGCGATGCTCTATGTAGTCGTGGAGGAATTGATCCCGGAGGCCTCTGCCGGGAAGCACTCCAACCTGGGAACGCTGTTTTTTGCGGCGGGATTTACCATCATGCTTGCCCTGGACGTGGTATTGGGCTGAGGGGGGCTTCCCCCTGCCAACGCCGAAAACGCCTCTTGACAGATTTTGCAAGCTGTGTTAGAATAAAACCGAAGTCAATAGATGCCAGCCCGCGCCGCCTGTGCGGCACACGGAATAGGGTGAGACGCCCTGCGAGTCGGTCACTGTGATGCCTCCCTGGAGAGGATAAGTCAGATACGTGACGGCTGGCCGCATTCTGCCGGAACCGGAAGCGCGCTTTCTGATTCGGCCTCGCCATGCACCGGCGGGGTCTTGTGCGTTCCGCGCCCTCCGGCCCGGGACGTTTTTCTTTTGCCTGGCGGACCGGACGGACCAGTGTTTCCGCCGGCGCAAAGGGGTTCTGCGCCGGGAAACAATAACCGCACTCTCTCCTTGCCGGCGGGCAATCCGCTTTCTGCCGGCAAGGAGGGATGCGGACCAGCAATGGAAAAAAGAAAATTTTAGGAGGAATGAGTACCATGAGAAAACGGAACAGTCTGCTGGCGATGCTGCTGGCGATGGTTCTGACCCTGGGCCTGACCGGCCCCGCCTTTGCCGCGGAGAGCAAGGGCTATGCTGATGTGGAAAAGCATTGGGGGAAGGAGTACATAGGCGCCGTCACGGAAAAGGGCCTGATCGACGGCAAGACCGCGTCCTCCTTCGCCCCTGACGAGAACATGACCCGGGGTGATCTGGTCCTGGCTCTGTACCGCCTGGCCGGAAAGCCCGCAGTTACGGCGGTCAATCCCTTCACAGACGTGGAGGGCGGCGAGCTTGCCCAGGCGGTCGTTTGGGCAAGTTCCCGGAAGATCGTCAACGGTAAAAACGAGGCCGGGACTGTTTTTGATCCCGATGGCAGTGTGACCCGCCAGGAGATCGCGAAGATCCTCAACCTCTTCGCCGCTAATCAGGTGAAGCGGGACGCCCTGACCAGCCGTACCGATGAGCTGTCCGGCTATCCCGACGCCGCCGATGTGGCCTCCTGGGCCAAGGAGTGCATGAACTGGGCTGTGGCCAGCGAGTTCATTCAGGGAACCGGCGAGGGCAGGCTGGACCCCAATGGCACCGCGACCCGTGCCCAGGTGGCCGTTATCCTGTGCCGGTATCTGGACGATAACGCCACCGGAGACGCCTCCAAGGACAACCCCCGCAGCCAGGACTGCACCAGGGAGAACGAACTGCTGGTTGTCAGCTTCGGCACCAGCTTCAACGACAACCGGGTAGCCACCATCAAGGCCATTGAGGACGACCTGGAGAAGGCTTTCCCCGACTATGACGTCCGCCGCGGCTTCACTGCCAATATCATCATCGAGCATGTCTACCGCCGGGACGGCGAGCAGATCGATGACGTGAAGGAGGCTCTGGACCGCGCCGTAAAGAGCGGCGTAAAGAATCTGCTGGTCCAGCCCACTCACCTGATGAACGGCTATGAATACGGCGACCTCCGCAATCTGCTGGAGAAGAAGTACGCCGGTAAGTTCGAGTCCATTAAGATCGGTGCGCCCCTGCTGACCAGCGAAGACGACTTTGCCAAGGCAGCCAAGGCCATGGCGGACGCTACCAAGGATTCCATCAAGGACGGCAAGACCGCCGTGTGCTGGATGGGCCACGGCACCTCCGCCGATTCCCACAGCATCTACGCCAGGATGCAGCAGGTACTCAAGGATGCCGGAAACGTCAACCATTTCATAGGCACCGTGGAGGCCGCGCCTCTGGCGGAGGATGTGGTGAAGATGGTGAAGGAGGCCGGCTATGAGAAAGTCATCCTCCGTCCCATGATGATCGTTGCCGGCGACCATGCCAACAACGATATGGCTGACGAGAACGATCCTGAGTCCTGGTACTCTGTTTTCACTAGCGCCGGACTGGAGGTAGTCGAGTGCCAGATCAACGGCCTGGGCGAGATCAAGGCCATCCGCGATCTGCTGGCGGACCATGCCAAAGCCGCTGTAGATTTGAAGGACGTCGGCATTATCAGCCAGCCCAACCCTGAGAATCCCGACAACGCGGAGGAGCCCAAGGTTCTGGCGGACGGCGCCTACAGCATTGAGGTGGAGTGCGGGCAGTCCATGTTCAAGATCGACAGCTGTGAGCTGACCGTGCAGGACGGTCAGATGACCGCCAAGCTGGTCCTGGGCAGCGAGAGCTTCGACAAAATGTTCGCGGGCAATAAGAATGCCGCCAAGCTGGCCGTTGAGGGCGTGGTAGAGGGCGCTGCCGCCGATGGCAAGACCACATTCACTCTGCCCGTGGCCGAGCTGGACAAGGCGTTGGACTATGCCGCCCACAGCGTGAAGAAAGACGAGTGGTATGACCGCACCCTGACCTTTATCTCCCCCGAGGCGGAATAAATTGATCCACGCCCAGAGCAGCGCCGCACCGTCAAGAGCCAGCGGCGCTGCTCTGAAGCGGTTTTTGATTCAGGAGGAATATATTTGTGAACAAGAAATATCGGATTCTTTTGTCCCTGTTCGCTCTGCTGCTGGTTCTTCTGACCGCCTGCGGCGGCGAAAATGATGTGCCGCCCGCCCCCTCCCCCGCTCCTGCCGGAACAGAGGAGCAGACTCCCCCGCCTGTCAGCGATCCCGCTCCTATGCCTGATGAAGTGGAACCGGAACCTGCAGGGGCCCCCGCTCCCTCCGGAACGGACCCCGCCGGAGAGGAACCGGACCCCGCCGCCGTCCAGCCGGACGGTCCGGCTCCGGAATCCTCCCCCTCGGAACCGGCTCCTGAGCCGGAGCCCGAACCGGAACCTGTTCCGGACCCGGAACCGGCGGAGACTGTCCCGGAAGATGGAATCTACACCGCCGCCGTAACGCTGGAGGGCGGCACCGGCCGGGCCACAGTAGCCTCTCCCGCAGTGCTGCGGTGCGAGAACGGACAGTTCTGGGCCACGATTGTCTGGAGCAGTTCCAATTTTGACTATATGAAGGTGGACGGGGAGAAGTATATGCAAACCAACACGGAGGGCAATTCCACCTTTGAAATTCCCGTTTCCGCCTTCGATCAGAGGCTGGACGTGATTGCCGACACCGTAGCCATGAGCGAGCCGCATGAGGTGGAGTATACTCTGCTGTTTGACGCCTCCACCCTGGAGAAACAGTAAGGAGAAAACCGATGAAACGATGGAAATGGGCGGCATTGCTGCTGGCTTTGTGCCTGTGCGCCTGTACCGGGAAGGAGCCCGCCCTCCCCCCGCCGGAGAATCCCGCGCCGGATGAGTCCGCCGTGCGGCCGCCCGAGGGGGAGACCCAGGCCCTCTGGTATTGGAAGGACCTGTGGGACAGCCCCGAGACCCGGCGTCTGGAACTGGACTATGCCCAGAGCTTTTCCGTGGATTTTTCTGCGGGCGGCTACGCCCGCATCCGGATCGATCAGGAGACCTATCTGCTGTGCCCCGAGGACCTGAGCCCGCCCCCGGACACCCCGGAGGAGGTGGTGGTTCTCCGGCAGCCCCTGGAAAATATCTACATGCAGGCCACCGCCGCCATGGACTCCTTCTGCCGGCTGGAGGCGCTGGACGCCGTGACCCTCTCCGGCACCAGGGCCGAGGGGTGGTACATTCCGGAGGCCCGGGAGGCCATGGAGGCGGGACGCCTGGTTTATGCGGGAAAATATAACGCGCCGGATTACGAGCTGATCGTGTCCAAGAACTGCGGCCTGGCGCTGGAGTCCACCATGATCTATCACAACCCGGAGGTCAAGGAGCAGCTGGAGCGGCTGGGCATCCCTGTGCTGGTGGAGCGCTCCAGCTATGAGAGTCATCCTCTGGGAAGGATGGAGTGGATCAAGCTCTATGGAGTGCTGATGGGAAAGCTTGAGGAGGCGGAAGCCTTCTTCGACGGCCAGCTGGAGCGGCTTGCGCCGGTGCTGGAGCAGGAGAATACCGGGAAAACGGTTGCTTTTTTCTACATCACTTCCAACGGGGCGGTCAGCGTACGGAAGCCGGGGGACTATATTGCCAAGGCCATCGACCTGGCCGGGGGCATCTATGTGTTTCAGGATCTGGAGGGGGAGGAAAACGCCCTGTCCACCATGAATATGCAGATGGAGTCTTTCTACCAGGGGGCCAAGGACGCGGACATCCTTATTTACAACAGCGCCATCGACGCCAACCTGACGGCCATTGAGGAGCTGGTGGCGAAGAGCGAGCCTCTGGCGGACTTCAAGGCGGTGCGGAACGGAGACGTCTGGTGTACCGGGAAGAGCATGTTCCAGGAGGCCCTGGGGGCGGGGGATATGATTCTGGACATCAACGCCGTCCTCACCCGGGAGGACCCGGCGGACGCGGACATGAATTACCTGCACCGGCTGACATGACGGGGGAACGGCCATGAGAAAGCTATGGATACGGTACGTCGCCTGCTTCATACTGCTGACGGTCCTGCTGCTGGTACTGCTGGTATGGAACATCTGCGCCGGAAGTGTGGACTTTACGGTGGAGGAGCTGCTTGCCGCGCTGGCAAATCCGCTGGACGCTGGCATCATCTGGGGCATCCGCCTGCCGCGAGTGCTGGCGGCGGCCATTCTGGGCGGGGCGCTGTCGGTGTCGGGGTTTCTGCTCCAGACCTTTTTTGCCAATCCCATCGCAGGCCCCTTCGTGCTGGGCATCTCCTCGGGGGCCAAGCTGACGGTTTCGCTGGTGATGATCTTTTTGCTCAGCCGGGGCGGTACCGCAGGGTCCATGGCGCTGATCGCGGGAGCTTTCGCGGGCTCCATGCTGTCCATGGGATTCATCCTGCTGCTGTCCAGGAGGGTAAAGCAGATGAGTATGCTGGTCATCAGCGGCGTGATGATCGGGTACATCTGCTCCGCCGTTACCGATTTCCTGGTGACCTTTGCCGACGACTCCAATATCGTCAATCTGCACAACTGGTCCATGGGAAGCTTTTCCGGCACCAGCTGGGATAACGTGGAGATGATGAGCTGGGTGGTGTTCCTCTCTCTGGGGCTGGCCTTCCTGCTGTCCAAGCCTATCGGTGCTTATCAGATGGGTGAGGTGTACGCCCGGAACATGGGGGTGAACATCAAACGGTTCCGGGTGGAGCTGATCCTGCTGTCCAGCATTCTCTCCGCCTGTGTGACCGCTTTTGCCGGGCCCATCTCCTTTGTGGGCATCGCGGCCCCCCATCTGATTAAAGGGCTTTTCCGCACGGCAAAGCCGATTGTCATTATCCCCGCCTGCTTTCTGGGCGGCGCGGTATTTTGTCTGGGCTGCGACCTGATCGCCCGGACGGTATTCGCGCCTACGGAGCTGAATATCAGCTCCGTGACCGCCGTGTTCGGCGCGCCCATCGTGATCGGCCTGATGGCCTCCCGGAAGAGCGGGCGGATGAGAGAGGACACATGAATCTTTTCCCGGAAAGAGGAGCTGTATGAGAGAAATTTACCTGCATACCAGGGACCTGTCCGTGGGATACAACGGCAGGCCGCTGATCCGGGAGATCCGGCTGGAGCTGGCCCGGGGACAGATCATGACGCTCATCGGCCCCAACGGGGCCGGGAAGTCCACCGTATTGAAAAGCATCATCCGGCAGCTGGAACCGGTGGGCGGCGCGGTATATCTGGACGGACGGGATATGGCGGGGCTCTCCGAGGGGGATGTGGCCCGGCGGATGAGCGTGCTGATGACCAGCCACATCCACCCGGAGCTGATGACCTGCGAGGATGTGGCGGCCACGGGGCGCTACCCCTACACCGGAAGGCTGGGCATCCTGAGCCGGGAGGACCGGGAGAAGGTGGCGCAGTGTCTGGCGCTGGTCCATGCCTCCGATCTGGCGGAGCGGGACTTCTCCCGGATCAGCGACGGCCAGCGCCAGCGGGTGCTGCTGGCCCGGGCCCTGTGCCAGGAGCCGGAGGTGCTGGTGCTGGACGAGCCTACCTCCTTTCTGGACATCCGGCACAAGCTGGAGCTGCTGGCGATTTTGAAGGATATGGTCCGTTCCAGAAATCTGGCGGTGGTGATGTCCCTGCATGAGCTGGATCTGGCCCAGAAGATCAGCGACTATGTGGTCTGCGTCCACGGGGACGTTATCGAGCGGCAGGGACCCCCGGAGGAGATCTTTACGGCGGACTACATGATGGAGCTGTACGGCGCGGCCAGGGGGAGCTACAATGCCCTGTTCGGCTCTCTGGAGCTGGAGCCCGTCCGGGGCGAGCCCAGGGTATTCGTCATCGGCGGCGGCGGGTCCGGTATTCCGGTCTACCGGCGGCTGCAGCGGCAGGGGGTGCCCTTTGCCGCCGGGGTTTTGCAGGAGAATGATGTGGACTATCCCGTGGCGGCGGCGCTGGCTGTCAGGGTGGTGAAGGAAGAGAGCTTCCGGCCGGTTGGGGAGGCGGCCTTCCGGCAGGCGGCGGAGGTGATGGAGCGGTGCGGGACGGTGCTGTGCCCTCTGTCCGGATTTGGTCCGGTGAATGAGAAAAACCGGCTTCTGCGGCAGATGGCGGAGGATGCCGGAAAACTGCGGGAATGGATATGTGTCGAAGCAGCTGAAAATCGGTGAAGTCCGGCGGTCAAAACAGGGGTGGACTTCGTTGCCGTCCTTGGCGGGCGTCAGCCCGGCAAAAAAATATAACGCAGAGTGGCGGAAAAAGATCCGCTGTTTGGGCGTTTTGACATTTTTCAAACAAGGCCTATAGTAGTCAACGCCGGGGACGGTCCCGGTGTTGACTTTTTTTTTGCCGGGCCATATACTGTAGCTATTCTGCGGGAGGAGGTGCGCCGGGGTGATTACCTTTGACAGCCATTCTACGGACCCATACTACAACCTGGCCTTTGAGGAATTTGTTTTTACCCGCTTCCGGGAGGAGGATGTCTTCCTGCTCTGGCGCAACACACCCTGCATGGTGGTGGGGAGCTATCAGAACATCTGCCGGGAAGTACGGGCGGCGAGACTCTGGCGGATGGGAATCCCGGTTCTCCGGCGGATCTCCGGAGGCGGGGCGGTGTATCATGATCTGGGCAACGTCAACTACTCCTGCATCACCCGGCAGGAGGGAGGCGTGGACTACGGCAGAAGCCTGGCGCCCATTCTGGAGGCGCTGAACGGCATCGGCGTCCCCGCACGGAAAAACCGGGCCAGCGACATCGCCATCGGGGAAAAGAAAATCTCCGGCAGCGCCCAGCGCTCGGCGGGGGGGCGGCTGCTCCACCACGGAACGCTCCTCTTTGACGCCGATCTGGAGGCGCTGGAGGAAATTTCCGTGAGGGGGAAGAACGACTGTGTCCGCACCAAGGGGACCCAGTCCGCCATCTGCCCGGTGACCAATATCCGTCCCCATCTGGCGGAGGACATGACGGTAGAGGAATTCCAGCGGCGGCTCCTGGACCGGATGGTTCCGGACGCCGGGAACCGGCGGGAGCTGACGGCCGAAGAGGCCGGGGAGGTCCGCCGCCTGGAGCGGCAGACGGAGGATTACCGGAAATTTGGAGAGGGGGAATTTGCGTGAGCAAGGAGAAAAAACGGGAACTGAACTGGTACCAGGCCAACGACAGCGAGGCCATGGCCCGGCGGCTGGAGAAAATGGCCGCGAAGGGGTGGCTTCTGGAGAGCGTGGACAGTATATGGCGCACCTACCGCCGTGACGAACCGTCCACCGTCCGCTACGCCGTCACCTACTTCCCCGATGCCTCCGTCTTCGACGGCAGTCCCACCGGGGGACAGGAGACCTACGCCGACTACTGCGCGGCGGCGGGCTGGGAGTTCGTCTCCGCCTACGGCCCCATCCAGTACTTCCGCAGTACCCGCCCTGACCCGGTGCCCATCGAGACCGACGAGGGCGAGAAACTGCGCAGTATCCACAAGACCATGCTCAAAACCCTGGTGCTGGCCCACTGCCTCCTGCTGGTGAGCGTGGGGGTCACTACCTGGAGCCACACCAGCAGCTTCCGGTACGCCCCCCTCTCCGCAGTCAGCAGCAACATGACGCTGGGGCTGTACCTGCTGTTAGCAGTCCTGCTGGTGTACCTCGTCGCCATCCTGGCGGACTACTTCATCTGGTATTTCCGCTCCAAGGCGTCGGTAGCCCGGGGTGGAGCCTGTAAAAAGGTCCACACCCAGGCCCGGCTCATGGGCGGCTGGGTGCTGATCGGGGCTCTGGCCCTGTGCCTCGCGGGGACGCTTTCGGAGGTCCTCAAGCCGGGCATGGCCATCGTCATGGCCTACTCCTTCGGCATGGCGGCACTGCTGGTCGTGGCGATCCCGCTGGGGCTGAAG
>OFFP01001203.1_pt1 | contig 18543 bp, 19 predicted proteins | sample 1521431 | NCBI WGS metagenome assembly OFFP01 (sample SAMEA3504104, study PRJEB24116) | mouse gut metagenome | biome: mouse gut; feature: mouse-associated habitat; material: faeces | place: Denmark | collected 2011
TATACCACATTTATCCAGAAAAATCATCTGTTTTCAACTAACTTTAGAAAGAACCTGAAATATTAGCAGAAACTTGTTTTGTATCTGCAAGGGATGACGATCCTGTTGAAGGATTTCAAAGAACCTTAGATGAAGAACGTGCTAAAGAGATAGCTAATTATTTAGATAATGAAGATGGTTCAATACCAACAGCAATAGTCTTGTCAGCACAGCCGGAAGCAGAATTATCATATATAAGTAAAAATAAAACTCTTGAATTTAATAAAATTAAAAAGGCATTTTTAATTTTAGATGGTCAGCATAGAGTATATGGATTTTCTTTGGCCAAAACATCTGTACGTGTTCCGGTAATTATTTATAATGGGTTAAGCAGAAAGGAAGAAACACGCTTATTTATTGATATTAACACAAAGCAAAGACCCGTACCAACGGAACTTTTACTAGACATAAAATCACTTGCTGAATATGATAATGAAATTGAATCTTTTTGTAGAGAAATCTTTGACCTCTTTAGTGAACGTCCAGATAGTGCGTTAGTTGGTCTAATGTCGCAATCGGCACGCATAAAGGGAAAGATTTCTAGGGTTACTTTTAATGGTGCGATAAAGCTTATTTTTGGAATATTCGGTAATAAAGATTCAGAAGAAGTTTATGAATATTTAAATAATTATTTCAAAGTAATCAAACGTGGATTTGAAAAAAAGGGTATAGATTCTATTGTAAAACCCACTATTTTTAAAAGTGTAGTACAGTTTTTCCCTCAAATTGCTCAAATTGCCAATGGAGATTATTCCATTGAGAATTTTGATGTTATTTTAGAACCTCTTTTTTCAAAGGTTTCCGCAAATAAAGTACAAAAGCTAACGTCAACAAAAGCTGTCGTAAATCATTTTTCTGAATGTATGAATAAAGGATTTACTCTATAATGGAAAAAAAGAAAATAAGTTTTTCAGATTGCACACGTCATTTGTATATACCAAGCCTTAATACTATAAGTAAAATGAGCATATATGGTATGAGAACGTGGTTGATAAAAAGTAATAATTATATTGTTACTAATTCTGATGAAAATCATGTGGATATATGTTTTTACGATTTAAAAGAGCCATTAGCAGCTTTAGCAAATGACATTAGCAGATTATCATGTGCCTTTTTGGAATCAATAGCAAATGTCAAAGAATCTAGTGTTAATCGAAAATTTACGGCATGGAATATCGTGCAGTATTATTATTCAGCTTTTTATTCGGCTCATAGCATATTGAAAATACTAGGATTTGGTCTTGTGCAATTAGATAGTACGATTATATCAGAATTTAATAAACGAGCTAATGCTGTTGGTATTACTTTGTCAAATAAAATCACAAAAGGCATATATTGCATAAAGTTTGATAATAGAAATAATAAGATTGTTTTTTATAAAATCTCCCGTTATGATGATAGCCATAAAGGGTTGTGGAAAAGATTTATAGAATTTTTAAACATATTAACTGGAGAGTATATAGAAACAAATACATATGGAAATGATTGTGTTCGTTTAAAAAATCCAAATGAAGAATTTCCTTTAAGTTTTTTTGGAAAAATTCCACATAATGACGCTTTGGATGCACAAGAACGCATTGAACAATTAAAGGCAATTTTAAATTTGCATGGAGATGCAAACTGGTTATCCAGTATTAGAAATACGGTTAATTATAGTCATGGGTTGGGTAGTTGGTTTCCGTATAAAGACCTTTCTGATAGTTATGAAAAGGTAGTAGATTCTCAAAAATTATGTTTTAATAATTTTCTTAATGAAAATCTTAATTTGAAATATGATGATGTGTTGATGAAATTTATTATATCATGCCAATTAGTAAATGCCTTAAATTACGATATATTAGATGATTTGAAAAAACGTAGTCCAACATCAAAGTCTTTTTTGGATGAAGAATTTTTTAAGTATTTTTTCTTATTCTCATAATTGTATTTTTTGAGATTACGCAAAGGCAAGACTATTTTTGATTCATAGTCTTGCCTTTGTTAGCAAATACTGTTTGTCAGCGTTAATGATAAGTAAGTTCCTATACTTCCTTATCACCGTAAACATCAGTGTTTGCGGGTTTTTTCGTGGGCAAAAAAGTTTTAATGCGGGACAAAATAGTGCGCATGGCTGTAAAAAGGAAGCATGTGAGTGATAACCGAAAGTAACTGAAAAAACAAACCGGGACTGCGTTATCTGATGGGTTCTGACTGCCGTTCTCCTGTCTTAGGGTGGACAGCGGTGTGCAGGGTGCAAACGGCAGTGTATAAGGTTTGGAGAAGAAATTCGCCCGATACCGCTGCAAGGTTTTCGGGTGAGCAGAAGCAGCGTGGGGAAGGGAACAGGAGGAGAAACCACATGAAAGACCTGAAAAAATGCTGGAGGAAACAAACGGGCTGTACAGTAAAATTGACCGTATCCTGAAATCGTCCACTTATGACGACTATGATGATCTGAGTGGTCTGGATATTGATTACAGGGATGGAGAGCAACTTTTCCTACTGGAGGAACTGCAGTCCATCATGCGGAACCTGGACGAAGTGCGGGACAAGCTTGCATATCTGGCGCTTCCGGTCAGGGAAGTGAGCAGGCTGCACCGGAACGAATCCAGGAGGTATGAGACGGACGGAGGGCATTATTACACCTGCGGAAGCCCTATTGAGGCTCTGGTGGAAGACGGATACCGGGATGTTCCCTACTGGGTGCGGACTACGCTGGAACACAATGGTAAAGATTACTTCCTGGTGGGTTACGGCAGCGTGGAGATGGACGGACTGACCGTTCGGGTCAGAGGGGAGGTGTAGGCATGGCGGCGACTGTATATGCAGTATGTAACCAGAAAGGCGGATGCGCCAAAACCGTCACGAGTGTCAGCTTTGGCATTGGACTTGCCCGGTCAGGAAAGAGGGTCCTCCTGATTGACATGGATGCCCAGGGTTCGCTGTCCGCGAGCCTGGGATACCAGCAGCCGGACAAGCTTGAAGTTACGCTGGCTGACATACTGGGCGGCATCATCAATGACACACCCCTGCCGGAGGGTTACGGGATTCTCCGGCATGAGGAAGGGGTGGACCTGATCCCGGCCAACATAGAGCTGTCAGGCATGGAGGTCACACTGGTGAACACCATGAGCCGGGAGACGGTTCTGCGGGAATTCCTGAAACTGGTGAAGGATTCCTACGATGCCGTTGTTTTGGATACCATGCCCTCTCTGGGTATGCTGACCATCAATGCCCTTGCGGCTGCGGACCAGATCATCATTCCATGCGCAAGCCAGTACCTCTCCATCAAGGGACTGGAACAGCTTCTCAGGACGATAGCCAAGGTGCGCCGCCAGATCAATCCGGCACTTGCCGTTTCCGGGATTCTGGTGACCATGGCGGATATGCGGACAAACTATGCGAAGGACATTGTGGAGCTTTTGCACAGCACCTATGACGGGAAGCTGAGGGTCTTTGACAGTATTATTCCCATGTCGGTACGGGTGGCGGAAACCAGTGCGGAGGGGAAGAGCATCTACCGCCATGACCCCTCCGGGAAAGCGGCGGCGGCCTACCAGGCATTTACCAGGGAGGTGGCGGGAGTATGAAGAGCAGCGCAAGAAATATCCAGATGACCTCCTATGATGACCTTTTTTCTGTGGACGCCCCAGTGGAGTCTGTAGGGGAGAAAGTACAGGAGATCGCACTGGACCAGCTTTATCCTTTTCAGGGGCATCCCTTTAAGGTGCTGGACGATGAAGCCATGCAGGAGATGGTGGAGAGCATTAAGCTTCACGGTGTCCTTGTTCCCGGCATTGTCCGTCCCCGTGCAGAGGGCGGTTATGAGCTGATAGCAGGCCACAGAAGGCGGCATGCGCTGGAACTGGCAGGCGGGGCAGTCATGCCGGTAATTGTCCGCGAACTGGACGATGTCGAGGCCACCCTGTTCATGGTTGACAGCAACCTCCGGAGGGAGAATCTTCTTCCCAGTGAGAAAGCCTGGGCTTACAGGATGAAACTGGAGGCAATCAGAAGGAGGGCAGGGAGGCCCCCGGAAAATAATTCTGGTCAAGTTGGCCAGAATTTAAAGGGAAAGATTTCTGTGGAGATTATCGCACAGGAGACGGGGGAAAGCCGCAAGCAGGTGCAGCGTTTCATCTGGCTGACATTTCTTCTGACAGAGCTGCTTCAGATGGTGGATGATAAGAAACTTCCGTTCAACACCGCAGTGGAGCTGTCCTACCTGACAGAGGAAGAGCAGCGGATACTGCTGGAGCTTATGAAAGAATTGGATTCTGTACCCTCCCTGGAACAGGCCGTGCGGCTGAAAAAGTACAGCCAGGAAGGAAAGCTGGGCCGTGATGTGATGGATGCAATCCTTACGGAAGAGCGCCCGGTGCCTGTACAGGTGACATTAAAGAGCGAAAAACTGAAACAGTATTTTCCGGCTTCCTATACTCAGAAGCAGATGCAGGAAGTGATTTTCTCCCTTCTGGAGACATGGAAAGCGGGGCAGGAATAAAATAACAGGCAGGATGGAAATGCCGCAAAAGAGCCGTCCGGTGACTGACTAAAAACAGTTGCCGGGCGGCTTTTTTGCGTTCTGCATAAATGGGCTTCGCGGCGGACGCCGCGTGGCATGGGAAAAGATTTGAAAACCTTCCGCCAGCCTGAAAGTATGGCCGGGAAGGAGAAAGGAGGCACCCCATATGCCGCATGAACTGGATTATTATTATGGCAACGAGGCGGAACAGTACAGCTTCTACCGTATCCCCAAGGTGCTGTTTACCGACAGTCGTTTTAAGGGTGTGTCCGTGGAGGCAAAGGTGCTTTACGGGCTTCTGCTGGACCGGATGTCCCTTTCTGTGAAAAACGGGTGGATGGACGGAGACGGCAGGGTATACATCATATTTACCATCGCAGATGTGATGGAGACGCTTGTCTGTGCGGAGCAGAAGGCAAACCGGCTGCTGGGCGAGCTGGATTCCGTGAAAGGGGTGGGCCTGATTGAACGGAAAAGACGGGGACTGGGAAAACCTAACGTGATTTATGTAAAAAACTTCATCCGGAAGCCGCCTGCACCGGGAGGGAGTCCTGTATCAGAGCCGTCTGCAGAGTCTACGTTATCAGGGCAGAAACCGGCAACAGGGACAACGAGCATACCGCCCGATATGCCTGTGCAGCCGGAGAACTTAAAATCACAAATCCAGAATTGTGAAAATCACAAATCAGGGACTGTGAAAATCACAAGTCTTGAATTGCGAAATTCACAAACAAATAATACTGACTTAAACAATACTGAGATGAGTGAGACAGATCCATCCATCAATCCTGAGATGGCGGAAAGCTCCGGGACAGGGACAGAAAGAGGCAGAGCCTTATCAGTACATCAGGAAAGCAGGAATGTAAAACCGGGGTCCGGGAACTGCGGTGAAAGAGCAGATGCCGGGGAGGGGATGAATGAGATGGATAAGATGGGACTCTACAGCGCCTACCGTACCCTGATTCGGGAGAACATCAGCTACAGCATTCTTCTGGAGCGGCATCCCCATGACAGGGAACGGCTGGACGGTTTTGTGGAGCTTATGGCGGAAATCTGCAGCAGTACCCGGAAGACCACCCGCATCAACCAGGAGGACATGAGCACGGAGGTGGTAAAGAGCCGTTTTCTGAAGCTTGACAGCTCCCATATCGAATATGTGATGGACTGTCTGGACAGGAACACTACCCTTGTGGGAAATATCCGTGCCTATACCCTTTCCGCCCTCTTTAATGCCCCGTTGACCATCAGCCAGTATTATGCCAGCCTTGTCAGCCACGATATGGCCCGGGGGTTTGACGGAGGATAGGGTGGTATCAGCACAGTATGGTACGGCTTAGGCAGGGAGGCGATGGCAGAGAGGTGTCGGCATAGAGGCGGCAGATGATGTTTTTCTTCCGCTGGTATGCCCTTATAACTGACACCTGGCAACATCCAGGGGAATGGGCTGGATGAACCTTCGGCGGATGTGGGGATACCGGGAAAGGGGGTGGTGGTGAGACAAAAGGGGGATGGCAGTGGCGGTGGATAAGAACGCGGAAAGGAGAGGACAGACATGAAAAATGTTATGAAGAAAAGCATGGCGATGGTGCTGCTGAGTATCAGTATTGCAGCATCCGGGCTGTATCCTGTGAGGGCGGAAAGCACAGTGTCCGGCAATAACCTGGGGATGGGGACTTTTATGGACAACAGTGACGGATCAGAAGGAGATGCAGCGGACAGTGGGAGTGATGCCGCAGGGACGGAGAGCAAAGAGGCGGGCTTCTGTAACGGGGAGACATGCACAGAGGATACGGTCTCAGAGGATGCCAATGCAGACGGAGGCCGGAAAGATGGTGAATCCGTGTCTGAAGGAGTTAATGCCGCGGATACAGACAATCCCAATGGGATAGATGCCAGCGGAGGCGGCCAGGAAGGCGGAAACCGGAAAGATGGCGAATCCGTGTCCGGAGGGGATGTCGCCGCAGATGCAGAAAATTCCTCGGAGACAGAAGCAAGTGGAGACGGACCGGAAGAAGGAAATAAGGGTGTGGCTGTGGATGCAGAAGCCGGTGCAGACATGGCAGGCACAGGGGATACAGCTGGAGAAAGCGCCGCAGGAGGCATCAGCACCTATGACCTGACCGTTTATCCCGATGATCGGCTGATGCAGTGGAACATGGGTAACAGCAGCGGAAAATACGGGAAAAGCATTGATAGCTATGCAGTCTTTGACGATAACGTCATCGCCGCACTGTACGGCCTGGGGAATGACACATATCGCCTGGAGCTTACCGGCACCGGGGAGATGGCAGGCCTGGGGTATTACGATTACCAGCCATACAAGGCTTACCGGAACAAGATTGTCAGCCTGACGGTGGGGGAAGGGATCACCAACGTGGGAAGCGAGGTATTTGCCAGGTTCTCAAAGCTGCAGGAATACACACTGTCCGCAAGCGTGAAGACCATAGGGGAGAATGCCTTTGAATACTGCACCTCCCTGCGGGCCGTGGTGATTCCGGATACGGTTGAAAGCCTCTCCCACTACTGCTTCCAGCACTGTGAAGGAGCCACCTCCCTGACCATTACGGGAGACCTGGATTACAACGGGCTGAACATTCCCTTTTTCGACATGAAGAACCTGAAAGACATCTACATCACACCGGGCAGGACGGGGGCTGCAAGCGTGTCCCAGGTGAAGAACCCCACCAGTAGCCCTGCCAACATTTCGGACGGCTACACCATCCATTTCATGGAAGGGGTCACGGAGATCCACGACAATATATTTGCCAATACAAAGGCATCCCGAATCGTGATTGCCGACAGTGTCACTGTGATCGGGACGGATGCCTTTGCGAAGAAAGCTTTTGACACAAGCACCATTCCTGACTATATCGTACTGGGGGACAATACCCGCACCATAGCGGCTAAGGCCTTTATGGCATCGGTCCAGACCATCACCCCCACCACAGTGGAGATTGGGAATGTATACCAGTACGAATATGACTGGGCCGCCGTGCGCAGGGAGGTGACTTTCGTGGCCAGGCTGAATGCCCTGAGGGAACTGGCTGCCATGGTGGAAGGAGACAGGGCAGATGGGACACTGACCCAGGAGCGGTATCCGGCGGCAAAGTGGCGGGAGCTGCAGGACGAACTGGCAGCGGCAAATGAGCTTGTGGAAGGGGAAAGCAGTGACAGGGAACTGATTACGGACAGCTTTATCCGGCTGTATGACCTGTACCATTATGAGGCCACGGCGGATTTCATCTTAACAATGCCCGCGGAGATGACACTGACGGAGGATGTGGAAAACAACCGGATAACCGGAGTCATCCCCATCACAATAGAATTCCTGCACCGGCCGGATTCGTATTCCATATATATCGACAACCATTTTGTCATGCAGGATAAGCAGTCCGGAAGGACGCTGAAAATTGAATACCAGCTGGAGGACGTGTCGGAAAATGGCAGCATAGACAGCGGCTTCGAATACAATCTGTGGCTGACAGGCGAACGGTTTGCCGGGGACTGGGAAGGTACGGTAAGCGTGACTTTCTCATGTGTAGACTGAGTTGAGCGTGTGGAAGCCGTTCTGGCAGCTTGTCCCGCGAAGTGCAGACAGCGTTTTCATGCAACGTTGCGGCTATGGCTGTTGGATGGATGAGTTATACTGCAGACCGCCAGGATTTACAGTGGTGTCCTCGTGAAAGCACCTGGCTGGCGGTCTGCAGTCGGGTTGTACTGCATATTTAACCGGTGTGCATTATAAGTTCCGGACAGAGGATTTATATAAAAAGGAAAGGCTGCCGGAGCATTCTGCAGAAGCCGGAAAGAGATCCGGCAGAAAGGAAAGAGATGGGAAAAAGGAAAATAGGAAAAGACAGTGGAAGATAATTGCGGCTATATTGACGGCGGTGGTAATCATAGCGGTTATTGCCGCCTTTTATCTGGGACGCGCAGAACGCATGGAAGCGGAGACGGTAAGCAGCCGGGGCGGCATGACGGTGGATGCCAGGGCGACAGACGGCCCGGGGAAAGAAGCCCCGCCGAACCCTCTTGCGGATCGGCTCCGGGATCGAGGATACCGTCATCGGCCCGGAGACGGTGGTGCAGCTGGACAACCGGGAAGAGAACATTGACTTCCTGCTGCGCTATGAGATTTATGATACCGGAACCGGGGAGCTGGTCTTTGAGACGGACCTGATTCCTTCCGGACAGCACATTGACTGGGTGCCGGGGGAGACACTGGAGCCGGGGGAATATACCCTGAACTTTCTCCAGATTCCCTATTATCCTGACCCGTCCGGGGAGTATGTCGCCCTGACGCAGGGCAGCAACCAGGTGAATCTGGCAATTCTGGACTGAGGTCCGGTTCTTGCAGGGTGCTGTGCCGCAGGCCTGCCAGGCACGGACGCCCATAACAACGGCAGGCAGGAAAAGGAGGTTTCCATGAGAAACAAAATTTTAACGGTACTTTTAACAGCGGCAGTGCTGCTCCAGGGCGGCATGACTGCGGCAGCACAGGAGTATACCTCGGAGGGGACGGCGGAATGCCGGATCTCCTGTCAGGTATCCTCGTCCTACACCGTATCCATCCCGGCAACGGTAGGGCTGACCTACTCGGCGGACACCGGCACAGCTTCAGGAAGTTTTCAGGTAGGTGTAAAAGGCGACCTGCTGCTGAACCAGATGGTGCAGGTGGAGCTCACCAGCCTGACAGGGGAACTGGCCAGCGGCACAAACGGCGACTATTACAGGGGGACACTCAAAGGAGAGAAGACGGGTGCTGTCCTTTCTGTGACGGTGAACCAGGAGAAAAGCCGGTGGTATCCCGGCGGCACGACCCCGCTCTTTGACATGGGCGAGTATGTGGAGATCTCCGCGTCGGAGTATGTATATGCCGGAGGGACGGTGACCACCGGGGAGGTGGCAGCGGCGGATACATATACCGGCACCCTGGTCTTTACCTTCGGGCTGGAGGATTATGAAAGAAGGATTGACCCCTGATGCTGCCGGAAATTTATACTGTACTACAGTGAAATCTGCAGGAAAGACTGCCAGCTATCGGGAAAAGTGAGACAGAAACAGCAGTGCGTCGCCTGCTCCGGCAGGCGGCAGAGAACAGCCATTAAAAAGGAGGGTTTTGCCAGATGAAAAAGAGAGTATTGACAGCCATGATTCTTGCGGCATCGGCCATGATCAGCTGCCTGCCCGTGTGCGCTCAGGAGTAAGAGGAAAACGTGCTGCTTCCTGCAGCACGCTCTTATAGACAGTATTTGAAACCTGAGAGTTTAATTTGACGTTTTTGTGCGGGAGATAAGAACTTTAATTTGCTGGACTACAATAGGTCTGCGTTTTCCGCTTCTTGTAATTTGCCGGGTGACTGTGTATAATAGGGTCAAGAGATGGGAGGAAGCGGTGGAATGTCAGGATTTATCAGATATGAGCAAGTCAGGAGCGTGGGAGGATGGGAATGGCCGGTTATGTGCTTGGAGTGATAGGGATTTTCCTGGGAGATTTGTGGATCAAGGATCGGATAGAGGGGAGCGATACGGACAAAAGCGGAAATGTGCTGGGCCGGGGCAGGGAAGGGGACTGCCGGAAGCCCATGACGCTGGCCGGAGGCCGCGTCCGGATACGGAAGTACCATAATGAAGGAGCCATGCTGAACCTGGGCCAGAGGCGCCGTAAAGCGGTGGCAGCCCTGTCGGTGGCCCTCACCGGGGCGGTGGGCGGGATGTTCCTGTGCAGCCTGGGGCAGCGGGGGAACCGGCTGCTGCGGGCCGGGCTGGCCCTGCTCCTGGGCGGCGCCTTCAGCAACACCTATGACAGGCTGAAGCGCCGGTACGTGGTGGATTATCTGACCTTCCAGGTGGGATGGAAGCCCCTGGGGAGGGTGGTGTTCAACCTCTCGGATTTCGCGATTATGATCGGGGCCATGCTGGCGGTCCTGGGCGCTTCCCGGGACGAGGGGTGAGGGCAGGAGCATGTTTTCTATCACGGGAGTGCCGCTATCAGGTGGTGGCTGTGGACATGCTGGCGGCGGGGCTCCCGGCCCTGGAGCGGGCCGAGATGGACGCCGGCTTTCTGGAGGCCCTGGCGGAGCTGTACCCCACCTGTGAGGCATTCCGCCAATCTTTTTTACTGCGTCATAACAGAGTGGCGCATATGATGCCGATCACCCCGGCTGCCAGAAATGCCAGGCCTGCACCGGCAGATTTCTTGCGCCTTTCCATTTCTTTTGCGCTGCTTTCGCTCATATTCATGACAGGATATCTTTTCCTTCCGATCAGATACATGAGCAGACCGCCGGAGTGATTGCCGTTCATCGCAAAAAATCCCCAGAATCTGGGATGCTTCAGCCCCCTGGCCGTGGCATCGATTACGGTTAAGTGATAAACCTGGAATACGGCCTCAAAGCCTCCTACAAGCGCCGCTGCGCCGCAAATCACTGCAAAAACCATATTTAATCTCATGATACGATGTCCTCCTTAGAATGTTCTGATGATTTGGTAAAGCAATGCTGATGAAGTGATGACCATAAGGCAGAATACGCCGACTAAGAAATAGCGGTTATCCGGTATGAACATACTTAATGTTATCAGCAGCGCTGCGACAATGATATTGACAATGACAGCCCATATCATTTTCTGGTTGCTCTTTACGACATTTGTGGTTTCCTCTAAGTGCTCTATCATTTTTTCATCACCCTTTAGCAATACGTCGAGACTTATGGAATATAGGTTGCTCAGCTCGATTACGCTGATGATATCAGGGTATGATTTCTCATTTTCCCAATTTGATATTGTCTGTCTCGATACATTGATCCGTTCCGCCACGTTCTCCTGCGTCATCCCGGACTGTACCCGTGCGCTTTTAAGCTTTTTCCCTATTTCCATATTCCGATTGCTCCTTTCGATGCCATTATCATGTATTGAGGGCCGGATGTCTATCAAACATCTTTGACAGGACCGGTTTTTCCATGTCAAAATTCTTTGACATGGCTGAAATCAGGGGGAATCATCCGATGGCAATCCGTGGACATGCAGGGAAATCGCCTGGCAGAAGACAGAGAAGACAGCAAAACGAACAGCCCCTCCGGACATGGGCCGTCCTGCCGGAGGGGCTGTTTTCCGCCCAGGCCTGCGCAGTGGAACCGCGCTGCCGAAGCGGTACATGGAAAGCGCTACGCCGTGATCACAGTTCCTGCCTTGCCCCTGACGGCGTCCTTTGCCCTGCCCAGAGAAGTTATCAGCACTTTTCCCGTCCCCACCTTCTCCAGATAGCTGACAGCGGCTTCGATCTTCGGCAGCATGGTGCCCGCCTCGAACTGCCCCTGGGAAATCATCTCTTTCGCTTCGGCCACGGCCATAGCCGCCACGGGGGCCTGCCCGTCGGTGCCGAAGTCACGGTACACGCAGTCCACGCCGGTGAAGATGATCAGCTCGTCGCCGCCTAAGTCCGCCGCCAGCTTCCCGGCGATGGCGTCCTTCTCGATGACGGCGGAGGCTCCCTTCAGGATATGTTGCTGCTCTATGACGGGAATCCCGCCGCCGCCGCAGGCGATGACCACCTGATCCGCCGCTGCCAGGGCGCGGATGGCCTCGATCTCCACGATGTCGATGGGCTGGGGAGCCGCGACTACGCGTCTGTAGCCCTTTCCGGGATATTCTTTGACGTAATTGCCTTTCTTGATTTCGGTCTCGGCATCTTCCTTTGACATGAAGCGGCCGATGACCTTGGTGGGCTCGTAGAAGGCCTCGTCATAGGGGTCTACGGTGACCTGGGTCAGGATAGTGCTGACCGGCCTGGAGATGCCCCTGCCCAGCAGCTCGCTGCGCAGGGCGTTCTGGATATCGTATCCTACGTAGCCCTGGCTCATGGCGGAGCACACGCACATGGGAGCGGGGGTGTAGTCGGTGTAGACCCGGCGCAGCTCCGTCATGGCCTTGTGGATCATGCTGACCTGGGGGCCGTTGCTGTGGGTGATGGTCAGCTGGTAATCCTCCTCCACCAGATCCGCCAGCGCCCGGGCGGTCACCTGCACCGCGTCCCGCTGGGCCCCTGTGGTATAACCTAACGCGTCGTGCCCCAGGGACACCACTGCTCTTTTTCTGCTCATAAGATTCACCTCTGATTTCTGATTTGGCTTAAGTATACATTTTTTAGGAGAGAAAAGCAATAGAAAATCCCCGGACAAAGCTTTCTGCATAAATTTATAAAAAAGGGGTTGACTATGACGCAGCGTTATAGTTTATAGTGATATCACACGGGAGGAAAAGCCGATGAGGACAGTACATGAAGTGAGCGGGTTGGCCGGAGTGAGTATACGCACTCTGCAGTATTATGACAAAATCGGGCTTCTGCGTCCGGCAGGATACACCGATGCGGGATACCGTCTGTATGACGATACAGATTTGGAGCGCCTGCAGCAGATTCTGCTGTTCCGGGAACTGGAATTTCCGCTGAAGGAGATCAGGAAGATCATGGAGAGCCCGGATTATGACAGGGACAGGGCGCTGGAGCAGCAGATAGCCCTGCTGACATTGAAGAAGGAGCATCTGGAGAACCTGATCGAGCTGGCCCGTGGAATAAAGGAGACAGGAGGAAATACCATGGATTTTTCAGCATTTGACACCAGCAGGATGGAGGAATATGCGGCACAGGCCAAAGCGTCCTGGGGAGACACCGCCGCATATAAAGAGTTCAAAGAGAAAGCAAAAGACAGGACTTCCGAGGAGGAGAGGGATTTGGGCGCACAGATGATGCGGATATTCGCAGAGTTCGGCAGGATAAAGGACACGGATCCGGCATCCGGGGAGGCCCAGGCCCTTGCGGGGAAACTGCAGGCATTTATCACGGAGCACTATTACAAGTGTACGGAGGATATCCTTTCCGGGCTTGGGAGGATGTACGCCGCCGGCGGAGATTTTACGGAGAATATCGATGGGGCAGGCGGCAAAGGGACTGCGGGATTTGCGGACAAGGCGATACAGATTTACTGCAGCCGCCGGGGAGCGGCGGCAAACTGTTCCATGGAAGAGTGAGGGATGTGATGACGGAGAGACCAGCCGACTGCCCGGCTGGTCTTTCTGGCTTTCCCTGCGCCTCCATACCGCCCGAAATATGACGATGGCGATTTTGCGCTTGAAATTCTGCTCCCGTCAGAAAATGGAATTGAGAAATGAAATCTGTAACGAAACGCCCGTTAATCAGATATATCAGACAGTGGAATCCACGAAGAAGAGCGGTGCAGGGGAGGGCATGCATTATGGTAAAAACGGAAATAAAGAGGGCGCTGGGCTCCTGGGCCTTTGCCGCCACAACGGCATTCGGTCTTTTCATGATGCTGGAAGGGCGTCTGGATCAGACGGGAGGCAGGATCTTCAGTGACAGCGGATCTTATCTGAGCAAGTTTTTGGACAGTCTGCGGTCTACGCCGCTGACAATCCTCTGGCCTGTTACGGTCATGTTCCCCTTTGTGCTGTCCTACCGGAGGGAGAGGGACAGCGGCTTCCAGAGGCTGATGGTGCTGAAGGCTTCCAGAGGGGAATATCGGAGGGCGAAGATCGCCGCGGTGGCCTGCAGCGGTTCCCTGTCCCTGTTCCTGCCTATGGCAGGGTGGCTGCTTTTCTGCAAATTCATACTGGGCTCGGGAAAGGTGGAGAATCCCATCCGCTTCCTGCCGGAATTAGCCGGGAGATTCCCGTTTCTGTACGGTATGATGTATGCCGTGAACGCAGGCGTGCTGGGGGCGGCATTCGCGGTATGGGGGCTGGGCCTGAGCGCGGTTGTCCGAAATAGATATCTGGCGCTGCTGATACCGGTCTGCTACTGTGTGTTCACAGGGGTGGCCGCCCCCAGGGCCTGGGAGGCGTTTAAGCTGATAGACCCGGCAGCCTACAGCAATCCTGCGCTGGGAGGCTGGGGGATTCCCCTGTATGAGCTGGCGCTGTTTACGATAGGCTGTCTTTTGTTCATAGGAGGGGATTGTCATGCTGGCAAAGCTTAGAGTGGAGATCAGGGAATGCCGTCTGGCGAGGGGGCTGCTTTTCTGGCTGTCCTGCGCTCTTGTGGTGGGACATGTGATGGCAGCGGACTTTTTGTGGAAATACCCGGCAGGCTGCCAGGGGGAATTCATGGTGTGGGTATTCAACAACTATCATATCATTCTGGTTTTGTTCCCCTTTCTGCTGCTGGCGGCCACCAGCGGCGGACAGACCCAGAGCTCCCGGTATCCTGTCCTGATCAGATACCGGGACAGGGATGAATTTTTTTACATGAAAACAGCTGTGAGGACAGGATTCGCACTGCTGTGCCTGCTTGCCTTCGCGGGACTGCTGCTCTTCATCAGGCGGAAGATGCCCGTGGAGTCGGAGCATGCTTTTATCCTGTCGGAGGAGTTCGGGGACATTTGTGTAAAGCAGTGTCTGAATATCTTCTGCTTCTGGAGCGCCATGCTCCTGCTGCATGAGATTCTGCAGAGCATAGTGGGCAACGCTATGCTGGATTTGGCGGTAACGACTTTTGTGCCCCTGGGAAATTATGTCCTGGCGAAAGGAGCCGCCGTGCGGGCGCTGGAGTGGACGCCCTGGGGGAAGATTGGCTATAAAATCGAAGAGATCGTGGGGGCGCCGCCGGAGGAGGTGGAGAAGCTGGGGGCTTATCAGTTTTACTGGTGGTATTGGCTGGTCATGATTTTGCTCCTGCTGTGCCTGGCAAGAGCGCTGCACGGGAAAAAGGATTTCGTCTTTGAAAAGAACGATCGATAATCGGTTCCGGAAAGGGCGGCGGGAGAATGGGGCTGTTTCAGTACGGGAACGGCAGGTAGGAGAACATGGAGGACGAGGAGAAATAGGGCTGTCTCAGAACGGGAACAGCAGGTAGGGGAACAGGGAGAACTGGGAGAATGGGGAGAAATAGGACTGTCCCAGAACGGGAATGGCAGGTAGGAGAACAAGGCGAGCGGGGAGAACAAGGGAGGAAAAATATGGTAGAGCTGCGGAATGTATCAAAGGCATATAAAAATAATATTCTGTTTACCAATTTAAATCTTACGGTTCCCCGTGGAGACATCTGCGGGATCCTGGGGGAGAACGGCTCCGGGAAAAGCGTGCTGCTGAAGATGATATGCGGCTTCGCCCTGCCGGATGCCGGAGAGGTCTTCGTAGGGGGAGAAAGGATTGAGAAGGGGAGATTCCCCCCGGGACATAGGGGTGATCCTGGATTCCACAGGCTTTCTGCCGGGGGAGACGGGGCTGGGCAATCTGCTGCTCCTGGCCTCCATCCGCGGGAAGGCGGGCAGGGCGCAGGTGGAGGAGGCCATGAGGCTGGTGGGGCTGAAGCCGGAGCTGGAGGTTCCGGTGGGGAAATATTCCCAGGGGATGAAGCAGCGCCTCGCCATCGCCCAGGCTCTGATGGAGAAGCCCTCGCTGCTGGTTCTGGACGAGCCGCTGAATGCCATTGATATCAAGTCCGTGGCATATTTCAGGAAGCTTTTTCGGGAACTGAACGAAAAGGAAGGGGTGACGATCATATTGACGTCCCATTACAGCCAGGATATTCAGGAACTGTGCCGGCACACATATGATATCCATCTGCTGCGGGCAGGCTTGTGAGGCAGCTTTTATGAAAAAGAGCATCATACACAACAAAGGCATTTATGGGGAGATTCGGGAGATCCGTAAGGCTGACCTTGCATTTGAGCTTGACAGCAACAGCAAGGCGCAACAGAATATCGAAAGGGATGCGGCTGTTGTCTCTGCGTTTGTCCCTTGTTGAAGATACTGAAAGAAATGTTGGACACGATCTTAGCCTTGTGGTAAGATAAGAGGCGGAAAATACAGAAAGGAAACTGCCAGCGCAGAGAAAGCGCTGTCTGAAATGGAACAGTAATATGATGCAAAAAGGATCAAAATATTTGACGGCGCTGCTTTTGGCGGTGGGTGTTCTGTTGTCTGCATGTGGGCAGAAGGAGGCGGCTGCTTCCATGCATCTGGTGAAAGCAGAGGGAAAAGTGGAGGTCAGCGACAAAGACGGGAAAGATATCGGTGTTGTGGAAAGACTTGGACTATACAGCGGTTACCAGGTGGGGACACAAAATGCAAGCTATGCCTGGATAGATTTGGACGAAGTAAAGCTTGCAAAAATGGATGAAGAGAGCGAGATAGAAATACAGAAAGAGGGAAAGGAACTGACTGCTTCTGTCAAGAGCGGAAGCCTGTTCTTTCATGTGGAGGAACCCCTTGCCGAGGATGAAACATTTGATATCCGCTACTCTACCATGGTGGTTGGCATCCGGGGAACCTGCGGATGGGTGGAGGTAAGGGACGAGGAGCATATGCTCGTCTATATCCTGGAGGGGACAGTGGAGGGCAGCGTGACTGCCTTGGAGGGCGGCGAGACAAAGACAGAGCCTGTAACGGCTGGCGAGAGGGCGGAGCTTTTTGCCTCGGACGGCCAGGCGGGAATCCGCGTGGAGAAATTTAAGGAATCGGACATCCCTGCATTTGTGCTGGAAGAGCTTCTGGGGGATGAGGCGCTGAACCACAAGGTTTCAGAAGCTTCTGGACTCGCGGTGGGCGAAGGAACCTCGGAAGAGGAAGAACCGGAGGAGGGAAGCTTGGAAGACGATGGGAAGGACGGGGAAGAAGAACCGCAGATATTGACGGTAAGCCAGACCGGGCTAAGCTATATAACCAGCGGCGGGGGAGTGATCCTGACCGTGAAGGACGGGCTGTGCGGGGCGATCAACCGGCAGGGAGAGAGCATTGTCCCCCATCAGTATCCCTATTATTATTGTGAGCCGTCCGAAGAGGGGATATTTGCGCTGGGGGATGATGAGCAGTGTACTTTCTTTGACAGGGAAGGACGGGAGCTTGTGACCCTTCCAGGAAGCTACGGAATCTCCATCGAACTCGGAGAAGGAAAGATTACGTATGCATATACCCGGGAAGACGGAAGCGACGAGATTGGCTGCTATGATTTGGAGAGCGGCGCTTATCTTGTGCAGATTCCTGTAGAGGAGCTAATGCCGGATGGAGGGGTGTCAAATGTTTCACCAGTGCAGGACGGCGTCTTCTACTGTTCGCTGGAAACAGAAGGGCTTTTTTTGGTACAGATGGACGGAAGCATGGTGCGCATCGATGATGCAAGGGAGGCTATGTGGAAAGACGCAGGGTGGAGCAGTCATACCTATGAGTCTGTTCCGCTGGATCCGGCAGAATCAGGAGTCCAGATTGCAGGTGTGGGATCAGGGGGTGGAATGCCGCGGTATTGGGCGTGGGCGGTAAAAGACGGTTATATGCCTTCGCTTTCCATAGAACTGGGGGTTGGAATTGCTCTGTTTGACTGTCAGACCCAGCAGTATTTTGAAATCCCTATGGACACTGAAGAAGCAGAACAAATATTTGGCGTTAATCCTCAGATGGCTTTTTCAGGGTTGTCGATTCAGATTCCGGAATATTACAGCGGTGGATATTGGTATGGCAGCCGCGGGATGCAGATGGTTGTAAATATTGCTTATCAGGAGGAAATCGACAGATGCTTTTTGCTGGATTTTTCCAAAGCAGAGCTGAATGAGTACCGTGAGGTCACGAATCTTGCGGAGGTGGTTCTGGCGGAGCATGAGACAATCACGATGACGGATGAGGGCTGGTATCTGGCCAGCGAAGGAGAAGAGTATTTCTATCTGGACGAGCAGGGCCGCCGGATGGAAATGCCCAAGGCGCAGGACTGCAGCGGGTATTGGGACGGCTATGCGATGATGATCGATGGGGACGGCATGGCCTATGTGATAGACATGGACTTTCAGAAAGTGTCGGAAGGGTATCCGGCGGATGCCGTCGCGCAGACGGGAGATATGTTTGTGATTTACCACGGAGAAGAGGAGACTGCCCTTTTTATGAAATAAAATCCGGCAGTTCCGTCTACCCTGTTTTCCATGCTCTAAATCGTGGAGAATGACACGTTTTATACTGCATAACGCTGAATACTGCCTAATGTAATCATGCGATTGAACCAGT
>OFFP01001205.1_pt1 | contig 18512 bp, 18 predicted proteins | sample 1521431 | NCBI WGS metagenome assembly OFFP01 (sample SAMEA3504104, study PRJEB24116) | mouse gut metagenome | biome: mouse gut; feature: mouse-associated habitat; material: faeces | place: Denmark | collected 2011
ACCTTTAGTGTGTGTGTGTGTGTGTGTGTGTGTGTGTGTGTGTGTGTTGCTTTAGTCTGAACTCAGGAACTTGAACCTACTAGTCAAATTAGCACCATCTAATAGCTAACACCCTGTGGCCTGCAAGTGGGATAAGTAGGGGGATATAGAATCTATTTGATGCTGCCTGGTGGCTAGCACTGTTGCGCATCGCTCAGGGTTTAGCAGCAGATAATTTGATAAAACAAACTTACGAAAGATAGAAACATGTTGCTTGAAGCTGCTGAGGGAGGGAGGTAAGCCTAGGAGATGATGAGAGAGTGGTGCTGCTATGGCTGACTGTTCACTAGTGGTGTGGACCTCTCAGAGTCCCTTTTCTTAGGAGTTACTTCTTGAAGTTCAGAAAACTAAAGACAGAAAGGCTCAGACACTTCACCCATCTCTTCCACGATATGTATTTTACTTATTTTATGTTGGGGTAGAACAAGAAAAGGGTATCCAAAATTTCCTGCAGAACAAAAAATTTCTGAGCTGTGTTCCATTTCTTCCACAGATGATGGATTCAATACATTTACTATACCTAAGACAGACTATGATAACTTTCTTATGGCTCATCTCATTAACGAAAAGGATGGGGAAACCTTCCAGCTGATGGGGCTCTATGGTAAAGTATTTTCACACAGACACTGATCTTGGAGTGGAAAAGAAGAAAGAACCTCTAGCTTTAATATGGTCTTCCCAGCTTGGTCCTGCCTCTTTCTCATGTCCTTAAGATTGATGCTCACCTCAATCATCCCTCAAGCATAGTGATGGAAGCACTCTGAAATCTCTCAGTGTGACAGAAGGATATTCTATGGATACCAAATACAGGATAGATCATACCAATGCCTGTCAATCATGTTGCCAACCATTTCCACATCCTTACGGAAAGTCCCTGTCCCCTCACTCAGGCTGTGGTCAATGCACAAAATACAGCTGCTACACTCACTATTGCTCTTCTCACAGGCCGAGAACCAGATTTGAGTTCAGACATCAAGGAAAGGTTTGCACAACTATGTGAGGAGCATGGAATCCTTAGAGAAAATATCATTGACCTATCCAATGCCAGTAAGTCAGGATTCATTTATTTTTCTCATCGTGAATATTTTATCATAGAGGAAACAAACTCAGTTTGCTACCAGACATTTTTGAAAGCTGGAGAGTCCTATCCTTTCTCTTGGGGAAATAAAGTGGACCTGGTACCTGAACATGTTCTTGTTCTCACACTACAGATCGCTGCCTCCAGGCCCGAGAATGAAGAATGGCCTGAGCCTCCAGGTGGGCAATATCCAATGAGAGCAAAGAGGGGGTTGGTGTTCATAGAGAGGCCCTTCCAAAAGTATTAGCATTGTGCACTCAAATTACAATAAAAATAGTTTGATAAGGAAACATTGAAGAAAGCTTGTAAATTGGCTTTGAATTGTCTGGATTTGTGTCCTAGTCCTACTTTGAGCTTTGAAGTAAAGTGACTCAAGCACTTAGGCAAGAAAAGAAGGATTTGAGTTTTGCATGGTTGATGTATGCTTGTGTTAAACAGGCTCAGCAATGGGTTCAATATCATTAAAAGACAGAGTAGCCCGATGTGGTATAGCTGCTCTTCAGTGGTCCTCCTCCATCCCACTCGAGATAATAACATCTTAATCTGAACTCCGTACAACCTTGGCTTCTTACCTGGGAGTGGATGTACCTGATCACCACTTCTCAACCAGTCTGGAGAGCAGACTCCTCTGGCCCTCCCTTCTCATCTAGTCCAAGACTTCACTCATATAATGTGTGAAGTCTTTAATGTAGCCAAGGCTTTTATCATTATTCCACAATTTACCTAACCTTCTTCAGAGCTTCTTATGACAAAGGTTGTGGAAATAAGCCTCTGATTCCATTATGGTCATTTATTCTGACTTTCATCCCTGTGTTCTGGCAAATAATTCCAGTTAGATTGCAAGGGAAGATCCATTTCTTCATCCCCTTTTTCCTAGATAATAGAATGTCTCTCTGTCCAGAGGTCAATCTAAAAAGTACTTAATGAGTTTCTGTATTATTTCTTCCTTGATTACACAGTGTTGAGTGGAGACTTCTCACCAGGACTCCAGCATCATCCCTTCCTATCCATACAGCATCCCGTGACAAGTTCTGTGATCTGCTTTCCATCATGTCTCACAGAGAATTGCAATCCCTGTCTCTCCAGCATGCTACTAGGATAACTCATCAAGAATCAAAGTCTTTCTTTAAATTTCTCTTTGATACACCCATGACAATTATCCTTGAATTTCTTCTTCTTCCTGATCAAAAAATGATTACACTTGCATTTAAATATATGTCTCTGTGTCCAGAAAAAATGTCGGGCTGACAATGAGTGAATATGTGGACCTCCTGAGTTCTGATCCTTCCTTCTGGTCCAGAATGTAACCTGAGTTTCAGGATTTTGCCTCCAGTGCAACAATTCCATGCCCTGATGAGTACTGCCTGCTTTTTAGTTCTCCTGCTTTAGTTCTGTCTGAGGACCACAGAAGCATGACACTTCCTGCATGATTCTTCCAAGCATAGTCTTTTTTCTAACAGAGCTTAGGAGAGACATGGATTTCTAAGGCTATGCCTGCTAAGTATGTTTCATGACATGGTGAGTGGGTGTGCTACAGTGGGAGAGGTTTGGTAATTACAGTCCCATTGGATTCAGAGAAAAAGCATACTCTGGCCCCTAGATCAAGAGATTAAATTGGTTCAACTCAGGACACATGAAAGGAGTTCTTGCTGTAGTTTGCTAAAAGATGGCAAAACACTATTGAGAAACCTAGGCTTTTATGATGAAATACCTCCCTTCCCCCAAATGACCTGACTTTGGGTCCAAGTCATTCTTTGACCAAAGCCTCCTAAGTGGCTTCAAGTACATCTATGGACTACCATGCCCAGATTTCATTTTTAGTCTTGGTAAAAATTTGAGACAAAAAAAAATTGTTCGCAAACTAAGCTATCATTGGAAATCCTTATATAATTAAGTAACAGTTCCAAACAAAGACTCTGTTGAATACATAAAAGGCTTGACAATGCTACCATACCTCAAAAGACAACAACCCAGAGAAAGGTACAGAAACTATTTAGTTATTCCCCGGTCAACATGAGAGCTTGAGGTCACCCTAAATCCTCTCCCTTTCAACACCCAACTCTTTGTAGAAATGAGACGTGAAATAGTGAAAACATTCAAAGCCAAGGAAGAAATTTGAAACCTCAGACAGAGAAATCCTATTGTAAAGGAAGAAGACAGGGAAGAGGTGAGGGTTGATACAGTAGAACTTTACAATGCTTTGTGATCTGGGAGTAGATTACAGCTAAGGGAACATAGAGGGTTGGGGACAACTGTTACAAAGGTAAAAGAATGCCACTTTAGCATGTACACTAAGAGGAACAAGGGCTGAAGCACAGTGATTATGTAAGGAAAGATCCCCACCGTTACATGACATCTACCAAGAAGACAACTATCTGTACCTGCAGAAGTGACACGACCAACCATTCTAAAGTTCAAAGAAGCTGGTGACATGTAAGGACTGGCCTGACTGGTAGATCTAGGAGTTTTCACTTGCAAAAGCTGGCTTGATGCTCATGGTTGGCCCTAATGTCTTATCAGGAATAAATAACCTCACAAAATATCAACATTAGGCACCATCATCCTGAGATTGCAAACACAAGGTATTTAATTCTCCCTACACGGATACCGGAAAGCTTGGCAGCCTCCACATTACCGCCTACCGCATAGAAATAGCGCCCGAAATAGGTCTTGTTCAGGATAAAGGAACCGATTGCAAAGCAGATGATCATAATAATTACCGGAATCGGGATAATCCCTATGTAGCCTTGACCGATCATTGCAAATCCCTGTGAGAACCCGCTGATTGGCATACCGCCGCAGATGATAAGCGCCAGGCCCATAAATGCCGTCTGCGTCGCATATGTAGCAATGATTGCCGGAATGCCTACCGTCGATACCATGAAACCATTCATAACACCGATCAACGTTGCTGCGATAATTGATATAATCACTGCAACCACCGGGTTGATTCCCATATTTACCATCATATACGCACAGATAATATTTACAAAGGAAATAATCGTACCTGTGGAAAGGTCAATGTCGCCAAGCAGGATGACGAACGTCATACCGATGGATGCGATACCGTACATGGATACCTGCCGCAGCAGTGTAAGCAGGTTGCTGGGGCTGATAAACCTGGGATTTGCAGCCGTGAAGACAATAGCCAGAACTATAAGTACTACCCAGATTGCCTTATCTTTTATTTGATTTACAAGTTTATTCTCTTTCATATCACCTTAGACCTCCTCAACATTGGCTGCTGATGCAAACGCCATAATCCTCTCCTGGCTGAACTCTTCTTTGCTGAGTTCCCCGGTCATGTCACCTTCTGCCAGTACAATGATCCGGTCAGACATACCCATCAGCTCTTCCATCTCGGAAGAAATCATCAGGATTGCCTTTCCTTCTTTTTCTACTAAGTCGTTCATTAATTTGTATATTTCATATTTTGCGCCTACATCGATACCGCGCGTAGGCTCGTCGAAAATGATCAGCTCCGAATCAGCAGCAAGCCATCTTCCAAGGATTACCTTCTGCTGGTTACCACCGCTTAAGTTCTTGACAAGCTGATTAAGGGACGGTGTCTTGATCGCCATATTCTTCTGGTACTTTTCAGCAATCTCTTTTTCTTTCTTGGAATCAATGACACTTAATGTAGAATTTTTCTCGTATATCGGCATATTTATATTATTCTTAATGGATATGCCAAGCATCGCGCCGTGGCGTTTCCGGTCTTCCGGCACAAGCGCAAGCCCTAAATCTATCGCCTCTCTCGGGCTCTTTGGATTGATTTCTTTTCCTTTGAATATGATCTGTCCGGAGTCTTTTTTCGCAGCCCCGAAGATGAGCTGTGCAAGCTCTGTACGTCCGGCTCCTACAAGCCCCCCCAGACCGAGGATCTCACCTCTGCGGACTTTCAGGGATATGTTCTTATCCCCGTTGCCGGTGACATCTTTAAGCTCCAGGACAACATCGTCTTCCTTGACGCAGTCTCCTCTCGGCGGGTATGTCTCCGTCAGCTCACGCCCTACCATAAGCTGGATAAGCTCCTGCGTATGGCTTTCTTTTGTGATAAGCGTCTTCACATACTCTCCGTCGCGCATGACTAAGATCCGGTCAGACAGGCGGTAGAGTTCTTCCAGCCTGTGGGAGATATAGATGATCGAGATTCCTTCGTCTCTGAGCTGCTCCACCACTTCAAACATGCTTTCTACTTCCGCGCTTGTAAGAGGAGCTGACGGTTCATCCATGATCAGTATCTGCGCGTTCTGCTGGATTGCCTTGGCAATCTCCACCATCTGCTGGTATCCCACCGTCAGATTCTTCATCAGTGTCTTCGGGTCGATCTTGATGTGCAGCCGTTCAAAGGCTTTCACAGCCTCTTTTTCCATGGCAGCCTTATCTACGACTATGCCCTTTCGGATCGGACGTCCTAAAAATAAGTTCTCTGCTGCCGATAATTCCTTTACGTTATTAAATTCCTGATAGATAATCGCAATTCCATTCTCTGCCGCGAGCTGAGGTGTCATGCTTGTAAATTCTTTTCCGTTCACAACAATTTTTCCTGAAGTCGGGATAACTGCTCCGGAACAGCATTTGATCAGGGTAGATTTGCCTGCGCCATTCTCTCCGATCAATGCCAGGATCTCACCCTTCTTTAATTCAAGCGTAACATCTTTCAACGCAACAACACCCGGGTATTCTTTTCTTATATGCTGTAATTGCAATACATACTCTTCGCTCATAGTCTTCCCCCGTGATTATATTATTTGGAGGCAGCTTTCGGCCGCCTCCGTCTCATCAGTTACCAGCCGTGTTTCAAGCGTTTAGGTCATTCCGTCTAAGATCTTGTCAATATTGCTGCTATCGATCGTCAGGAACGGTCTGTAAACATTCTTATCCGCTGAGAAATCCTCACCGTCAAGGATTCTCTTGAACATCTCGAAACATGCCTGAGCTGTATCTGTATCAGATCCTTCAAAACCAACAATTGTTCTGATCGCCTGATCACCTGCTTTCAGTCCTTCTAACTGCTCTTTTGTTACGTCTGTTGTAATAACGCCGCAGTCCTCCGGAATCTTGCCTGCTCCGCCGTATTTTGCAAGAAGAGCTGTGTTGGAACCGATCATTGCGCCTGCGCCAACGCCTACCCATACTTTACAGTCCGGATTAGCCTGAAGAACTGTCTCAGCCTTGGACTGAACTTCGTTGTTAACAACACCGTCAATCGTCTTTACGATGTCGTAGTTGTCCTGGCAGTTCTCTTTAAGGCCTGCCTCGATACCGTTCTGTCTCTCTAACAGAACCTGTGTATCCGGCTTACCGATTACGCAGACCTCAGCCTTGTTGTCCGCTGTGTAGTGCTCGTTAATGAATTTTGCAGCCTCTTTACCAATCTCTTTTCCAAGCTCCGTGTTGTCAAGAACCCAGTTCGCTGTTGTGTTTTCCATCGGGTTATCCCAGCACATAACTTTGATGCCTTCCTTCATAGCACGTCCGCATACTTCCTCTACTGCGTCTGCATCGTTAGGATGAACCATGATCAGATCGCACCCTGCTGTGATAAAGTTCTCAATCTGCTCGATCTGCTTGCCGGAGTTCTCCTCGCATCCAACGATCGTCGCCTCATATCCTTCGTCTTTCAGAATCTTGTCGAGCTTGCTCATAACGCCTGCCCAATATGCATTCTCATAGTTCTGGATCGTGATGCCAATCTTCTTGCCGCCGGACTTTCCTTCTCCGCCTTCATCGCCGGAATCGCTTGACGCCGGGCTCTCTGTTGTACATCCCATGAGCATTGCTGCTACCATAGCGATGCTAAGAATTGTGCTTAACACTTTTTTCTTCATACTACTTTTCCTCCTTTATTTTATAAGTGTTATTTATATGTATAGCTTTTCGCTATAACAAGCTTTAGAAACAGGTAAACGCTCCGTCAACGACAATATCGGAACCCGTTGTAAATGAGCTTGTATCGCCTGCCAGGTATACAAGAACTGACTGCAGCTCTTCCGGCTTTCCGAGCCTTCCCATCGGAGCCATTGCATTCCACTGCTCAATCAGCGGTTTCAGATGCGGTGCATTCATGATAAGATCTGTCCCGATATATCCCGGGCTTATGCTGTTCACGCGGACGCCGGTCTTTGCCCACTCAACCGCAAGGGATTTTGTCAGCATGATAACGCCGGCCTTGGATGCGTTGTATGCACACTGCGGCTGCGGTACATTTACGATATGACCTGACATAGACGCGGTGTTAATGATCGAGCCGTATCCCTGCTTTAACATTACGCGCCCTGCTGCTGTCGCACATAAGAACACGCCGTTCAGGTTAATGTTGATTACTTTGAGCCACTGCTCATATGACATCTCTTCTGCCGGTACGTTCAGCGCGATTCCTGCGTTGTTGTAACATGCGTCAAGCTTTCCGTATGTATCAACTACCTTCGCAACCATGGCCTCAACCTGCTCCTGGTCTGTAACGTCGCACTGGATTGCGATTGTCTTAGAGCCTGTAGCCTCTGCAATCTCCTTTGCGACTGCCTGCGCCCCTTCAATATTGATATCTACAACCGCAACGTCTGCTCCCGCCTCCGCGAATGCCATCGCCGCGCATTTGCCGATGCCGCTTGCTGCTCCTGTAACATAAATAGCTTTTCCGTCCAGTCTCATCTTTTCAATAATTCCCATCTTTTTAATTCCTCCCTTTTCTGATTCTGAATTAATTTTGTGAAACGTTTGATATAAGACTTTTATAAATGCGTTTTATAAATGTTATTGAAATTATAACCCTGAAAACTATTTTGTGCAAGCCGTAATTTCTGACAAATTATTGATATCGTTTTTAGCTATTTTGCATAATGTTATTTTTTTATCATTTCCGAACTTTATTTCTTTATTTTATTCTTTATTATAGTGTTTAATTAAGTATTTAACTTATTTGCATTGTAACATATCATGTACGATTTTTCAATATCTTTTTTTATTTTCCCCATCCCGGGCAGCGCCGCATACTCGCGGCACCCTCTGGCGGAAGAATATTTTCTGAAAGCGTCAACCAAACTTAGCTTGGCAATGCCGCCGCTGCGCGCAAATGCTTTCATCAGCTCCTGTCCATCGCGCAGTCCGGCATATAATCCTGTTAAAATCAATGTAAAATGCTTGTCAACCGCAGACCGCAATGTTATAATAAATACATATATAAAACGCTTTTATAAAGGAGGTTCGACTATGAAACATGGCATCTACTATGCATACTGGGAAAAAGAATGGGCGGCAGACTACGAATATTATGTAGAAAAAGCTGCGCGTCTAGGTTTCGATATCCTTGAAGTAGGCGCGGCGCCGCTTCCGGATTACACCCCCGCACAGATCCAGTCGTTAAAATCCTGTGCCGCGAAAAACGGAATTCAGCTTACAGCAGGCTACGGCCCCACATCTGAACACAACATGGGAGCTTCCGACCCGGCTGTTGTAAAAAATGCCACAGAGTGGTACAAACAGCTCTTTGACGTGATGGCACAGCTTGACATCCATCTGATCGGCGGCGCCCTCTATTCCTATTGGCCAGTCAGCTTCGACGGTGTTGACAAAGCTGAAGACTGGAAACGGAGCGTAGAGGGCATGCAGACCCTTGCCCCCATCGCAAAGCAGTATGGCATTGACTTAGGAATGGAAGTGCTGAACCGGTTTGAAAACCATATCCTGAACACCGCAGAAGAGGGCGTCTCATTCGTAACAGAAGTCGGCCAGGACAACGTGAAGGTAATGTTAGATACATTTCATATGAATATCGAGGAGACGAGCATTGCCGATACCATCCGCACTGCCGGCAGCCTTCTGGGCCATCTCCACACAGGAGAATGCAACCGCATGGTTCCGGGCAAAGGGCGCACTCCATGGCGCGAGATCGGCGAGGCCCTCCGCGATATCCAATATGACGGAGCCGTTGTCATGGAGCCTTTCGTGGCCATGGGCGGACAGGTAGGAAGAGACATCCACATCTGGCACGACTTAAGCCGCGGCGCAACGGAATCCCAGCTTGATAAAGACGCGCAGGATGCTGTTACTTTCCAGCGCTATATGCTGGAGTGGAAGTAACCGCCCCTCGTCTGTAAAGAAAGACCGGAGATGCATTTCATACATACTCCGGTCTTTTCTTCTCTCTTTCCTTCAGCCAGCTCTTTTACTCTATAAAACGCAAGTCTTACTCTTCCGTGATACGGATGACCGCCTTTACGATATCCGCCTTGTTGCTCACGCTGTAATCCATCGCCTTCTGCACCTCGTCCAGCGAGAATATATTGGTCGCGATCCCTTTTAAGTTCACCTTTCCTGCCGCCACTGCCTCTATGGCCATCGGGTAGATATGACGGTAACGGAATACCGTCTTAAAGGTCAGCTCCTTATCAAGCACCAGGCTCATCGGAAGAGTCATCTCACCGCTCTTGCTGTATCCTACCAGTACGATGTTGGAACCCTTTTTCGTCATATGGATGGTCTGCACTGTCGTAAACTCTGTTCCTGCCGTCTCCACCGCAAGGTCGCATCCTTTTCCGTCCGTAAGGCGCAGCACTTCCTCTACCGCATCCTTTTCTTTCCCGTTGATCACTCCGTCAGCGCCTAACTCCATCGCTTTTTCCAGACGTTTCTCCATGATATCAACTACATATACCTTTGATACGCCCATAGCCTTTAACGCCATCATCGTCACCAGCCCGATACATCCCGCGCCCATGACAACCGCTGTCTGTCCGGCTCTTGCGCCCCCCTGCATAGCAGCGTGGAATCCTACCGCCAGAGGCTCTATGAGAGCGCCCTCCAATGTGCTTACATTTTCTGGCAGCTTAAAGCACAGGTCCGCCTCATGAGCTACATACTCCTGGAACACCCCGTCCACCGGAGGCGTTGCAAAGAACACGACATCCGGACAGAGATTATAACGTCCTGTCTTGCAGAATTCGCAGTGTCCGCATGTCTTTCCCGGCTCTAACGCCACCCTGTCTCCGACCTTTAAGTGCTTAACGTCTTTTCCTACCTCAACTACCGTTCCGCCCGGCTCATGTCCAAGGACAAAAGGAGGCTCCACCACATAATCTCCGATGGCGCCCGTCTCATAATAGTGAAGGTCGCTTCCGCAGATTCCCACATATTCAAGCTTAACAAGCACTTCATTGTCCTGAACTTTCGGAATCTCCCTCTCCTCAAATCCCATCTTGCCGATTCCAAGCATTACTGCTGTTTTCATCATTCCATCTCCTCCAGCTTCAAATAAATATCCGCCAGCAAGCGGACTTTGTCCTGTTCTTTTTCATGGCTGTCATATACCGCCGCTACCAGGAATCCGGCCTCTTTCGCCGTCCGGACGGCATAGAGAGCATCGTCAAACACGAGAGTTTCCTCCCTTCTGGTTCCCAAGAAGCAAAGGGCCGCCTCAAAAATGTCCGGCTCGTCCTTGCCATGTCCCACCTCATTGCAGGTGAAAATCTCACCGAAACAGGACAGCACTCCGCACCGGTCCAGCGCGGCCTCCACCAGATGCCGGTCGGTAGCGGTGGCAATGCACAGCTTGACGCCGCTCTGCCGAAGCCGCTCCAGTAGTTCTGCCACGCCTGGTTTCAACGGGACTTCGAAGCGGTAATACCGCTCCAGCATAGCGTTGACTCCGTCCATGATCTGGTCAATGCTCAGTGTCACACCATACTCGGTCTGGTAGTAGCGGGCCGCCTGGCGCAGACTCATATTCTTAAACGTCTCGTTCAGATTCTCCTTCGGCTGATACCCAATGGAGCGAAGATACGTCTCTCCAATGGTATCCCAGATGAACATAGAGTCCAGCAGTGTGCCGTCCACATCAAAAATCGCGCCGCGAATCCTCATGGGCCCACCATCTCCTCCGACATCGCCCGCAGCTCCCGGCAGGTCCCCTCAATGTCCTCCGCCGAGAAAATGGCCGACACCAGAGCCACGCCGTCCACGCCGCTGCCGGCCAGCTTGAGGATGTTGCCCCGGTTGATGCCGCCGATGGCCACAATGGGCACATCCACCGCGTCACAGATCGCCCGCAAGGTTTCGTTGGGCATCTGCTCCACATCGGTCTTGGTGCTGGTAGGGAACACCGCCCCCAGGCCCAGATAGTCTGCTCCATCCCGGACAGCCTGGCAGGCCTCCTCCACCGTGTGGACGGAGACGCCCAGGATCATGTTCTCCCCTACCCTGCGGCGGACCTCGCCTGCCGCCAGGTCCTCCTGGCCCACATGGATGCCGTCCGCCCCGCAGGCGATGGCGATTTCCACGTTGTCATTTACAATGAAGGGGACGCCATACCGGCGGCACAGGTCACAAATCTCTTTTGCTTCCTGAAAGAACGCCCCTTCCTCCAGATCCTTCTCCCGCAGCTGCACACAGGTTACGCCGCCCTTCAGCGCCGCCTCCACCTGCTCATACAAGGTCTGTTTACCGGTCCAGGCCTGGTCGGTGACGGCGTAGAGCAGCATATGCCGCTTATCGCACCTCATACTTCGCTCCCTTCTCCAGCTCCGCCGGGGTGAGGTGGTACATGGCGTCGATGATGTAGTTCCGATAGGAGGAATTGCCGTCCAACTCGGTCAGCCGCCGGTGGGCAGTCTCTCCACACAGACCCATGGCGCACACGGCGGCGGCAGCGGCCTCCAGAGGACAATCCGGGTTGGCGGTGACAAAGGCCGCAGTTAGAGCGGAGAGCTGACAGCCGGTGCCGGTGATGGAGGCCATCTCCGGACGGCCGTTGCGGATGCAGAAGGCCCGCTCCCCGTCCGTTACAATGTCAATGGCCCCAGTGACGGCAACGACCGCTCCGATCCGCCGGGCAAAGTCTTTGGCGAAAGCCACAGCCCCGTCCAGGTTCTCCTCCGTCACCTTGTCCGCCACATCGGCGTCCACGCCCTTGGTGGTGCCGCTGCCCAAGGCCAGGGTCTTGATTTCGGAAATATTGCCCCGAATAACTGCGAACTTCACCTCGTTCAGCAGCTGGAGGGCGGTATCCGTCCGCAGGGTGGAGGCCCCCGCCCCCACCGGGTCCAGCACCACAGGATGGTCCAGTTCATTGGACCGCTTCCCGGCGGCGAGCATGGCCGGGATGGTGCGCTGGTTCAGGGTTCCAATGTTGATGTTCAGTCCACCGCAGATGGCGGTGATCTCCACGGCATCCTCCGGGTCGTCCGCCATAATGGGCGAGCCGCCGCAGGCCAGCAGCATATTGGCGCAGTCGTTCACGGTGACATAGTTGGTGATGTTGTGGACCAGGGGGGATTTCTGGCGGACATTCTCAAAAATCGGTTCAAACATGGTTTTTTACTCCCTTTCTCTGATTGGCAACAAAAAACAGGGGGCATCTGAATACGATGCCCCCTGAAAAAAGTAGCGTTTCCTACGACTTCCTCCGGCGGCATTATCCGCATCAGGTTCAAGGGTCGAAGGTTTACCTTCCTCTCAGCCTGTCACACAAGCTCCCCTGCTATGTTGTTGTGTGGAGATTATACACCTCTGACCTCCTGTACGCAAGTAAATTTTTCTTAATTTTGTTGGCTCCAGCCTATTTATACACTCAACAAGACAGTTTACCTTGTTGTTCTCTCCGAAATCCATATTAGTCATATCCCTCTATACATATCAGGCATAAAGTGGTAAAATACCGGCACGCCCATAGAAAGCGGAGGTTTACCATGAAAACAAAAGAGGAACTGCGCACCAGCTTACGCGCTATCGACCACAAAAGCTACCCTGCCTATAAATCCCTGGCGGGCAGTTGGTCTTTTGGTCATTACACGTTGAATATTGAACACGTCCAAGGCGACCCCTTTGCCGCACCGTCCCAGCTCAGTGTGACCGTGGACAGCCAGACTGCGGGCTTCCCTGCCGGATACTGGGGGACCCCCTGGAATCGCACTGCCTTGGAGGACTATCTTCTCCGGCGTTTTGGCCGCCAGGCAGGACACTTTTCCCGCCAGGCCAAGGGGTCCGGAAAAAGCGGAATCTTGGCCGTCACTGCTCCAGGCCAGGAGGTTCTGGATCGGACGGACTGTGAGGTACGCTCCGGAACCGTCACTCTGCGCTTTGAGGCAGGCTTTCCAGCCAATGGGCGGACCATCAATGCCCGGGAGCTGGAGAAGATCCTGTTCGACTTCCTACCTGTCTGCGTGGAACAAGGGTTACTGTATGCCCGTACCCCGAAAGAGGATTTGGCAAGGGTCATCGCTCTGGCAGAGGACCAGCATTTCATCCGGGAGGAACTGGCCCGGCAGGGGCTGGCCGCCTTCGTATCAGACGGTTCCATCCTGCCCCGGGAGAGCGGCGTCTCCGACCGGCCCATGAAAGACTCTGTTCCCTTCCATGCGCCGGACGAGCTGGCGGTGACGCTGGAACTGCCCCACCGGGGACCGCTCCGGGGCATGGGCATCCGCCGGGGGATCACCCTGATCGCCGGCGGGGGCTACCACGGCAAATCCACGCTGCTGAAAGCATTGGAACGGGGTATCTACGACCACATTGCAGGGGACGGTCGGGAGTATGTCATTACCGACGCCACTGCCGTAAAAATCCGGGCAGAGGATGGCCGTAAAGTGACAGCTACGGATATCTCTCTGTTCATCAATCATCTGCCCAGCGGGCGGGACACTGCCAAATTCTCCACGCTGGACGCCAGCGGCAGCACCTCCCAGGCGGCCAACATCGCTGAGGCACTGGAGACGGGCAGCAAACTGCTGCTCATGGACGAGGACACCTCCGCTACCAACTTTATGGTTCGGGACGAGCTGATGCAGGCGGTGATTGCCCGGGAGCAGGAGCCCATCACCCCTTTCCTGGAGCGGGCGTTGGATCTGTGGCAGAAGGCGGGGGTATCTTTGATTCTGGTGGTGGGAAGCTGCGGAGCCTACTTCCATATTGCCGACTGTGTGGTGCAGATGGATGCCTACCACGCCAAGGATATCACGGCGCAGGTCAGAGCGGCGCTGAAAGGCCGGCCTGCACCCATGCTGTCTGCGCCTGGGTTCCATCTGCCTGCGGGCGGACGGCTTGTTGATCTGTCCGGCGACCACCAGACCCGGAAGAACTACCGCGGAAACGGATACCGTCAAGAGCGGCTGAAGGTCAAAAGATTTGGGAAGACCTCCTTCTCCGTAGGGGATCGGGAACTGGATTTGCGCTATGTGGAGCAGCTGGTGGATGCCGGGCAGACCCTGGCTCTGGCTTACATGGTGCGCTACGCCCGGGAGCATCTGGCGGGACAGTCTGTGGAAGAAATTTCAGCAGCGCTGCTGCGGCTGATGGAGTCAGAGGGCCTGGGGGCCGTCTGCGGCAATGCGGTTGTTCCCGCCGGCCTGACGCTGCCCCGGCTCCAGGAGATTTCTGCGTGCTTCAATCGGTACTGATACAGGCGGCAGCAAATTTCACGTTGAAAACCATACAATCGCTGGCAGGTATTTTCCACCATGAGCGCTTCCGGCAAGAACTCTCTTCGGTCGTTCGTCACAGTGATTTCTCTGCACAGTAACAGCCAGCCTGCATACGTCATCAGACAAAGGATATGCTGAATCCTTTCTGCAATCTCCACAAGGCCGGCCTCACTTACAAACCCAGTAATACAGAACCCAGTATAAACAACAATGGGCTGCCGCACTAAGTACGACAGCCCCTTGTTATGGGATAAATATGTGATTAAGTTCAAATCAATCGAAACATGTTTTTATGATAATCAATGATTCCATCGCGCTTCATATAGGACAACTCCCGTGATAGAGCGCTGCGCTCCACATTGAGATATTCAGCCATAGCGTTCCTATTCATCGGAATAGTAAAGGTCCTTTTTTGCTGATCGCGTGACACGCGCCATAAATAGGTCAGTATTTTTTCCCGTATTGTCGGACGCAGCAGACAATCAATACGTTCATGCAGCACAAGCCCCTTTTCAGCGACAATATTTATATAGTTGCGCAACAACCGGTCATGCCGGGGACATCCCCTTTCGCACCGGGCCAAAACCCGTTCAAACGGGATCTGTAATACCAAAAGATCCTCTTGCGCCTGTACGGTGACAGGACTTTTGTGGTCTAAACTTGCCGCCAAGATAACGCCAATCTCGCTTCCCGCTTTGAGCAGAGAAATAATAATCAGCCTGCCGGATGAATCCCACTTAATAGCGCGTCCATGCCCTGATAATATAATTCCAAAATCGTATACCTTGTCTCCTTCCTCAATGATGTAGCCGCCTTTGGCATATTGGACATGCCTTGTGGAGAGGCACTTTAGCAGCCCGTCAATCTCTTGCGGTTCGATACCAGAAAACAGGCTGGTATCCTTCAAAGTATCTATGTATTCATTCATCGCTATAGCCTCGCATTTTGTTGCGTGCGCAACAAAAAATTCATCCCGATTATACTATAATAAAAGCTGAATAACAAGAGGAAAGGAAATGGAACATTATGAATCAGGAAAAAACGCTTTGGATTACCCGCACAGCAATTTTTGTCGCGTTGCTTGTTGTATTGCAAGCGGCTACCGCAGCATTAGGGAATACCATTATTACGGGGGCGGTTGTGAATATGCTGCTGGTTGTTTCCGTTATGACCTGCGGTATGATGTCTGGGCTTTGTGTCGCCGTCATTTCGCCCATTATGGCGAAGCTGATTGGAATAGGTCCGCTTTGGAGCTTAATACCTTTTATTGTGGCAGGAAACATTACCCTCGTATTGATTTGGCACTTCATAGGCAACAGACACTGGGGACAGAAATATACCTCGCTGATTATTGCGTTGGCAGCTGCGGCTGCCGCCGCTAAATTTTTGGTCCTATACATCGGGATCGTACAAATAGCTGTGCCGCTGCTATTAAAACTGCCGGAACCGCAGGCAGCGGTCATTTCCAGTATGTTCTCCATACCGCAGCTGATAACAGCCCTGCTGGGCGGCGGTATGGCGCTGTTGGTACTCACACCGTTGAAGAGGGCGATTGAAGGGGGACAGAAGTAGCGGTGAACATAGTTTTTACCTACTCGTTCTATGGTTTAGCAGCAGTTTCACTGATGGTTTCTTTTGTCAAGGACAGACATAAAACGCTGTTATCCTTAAAAAAGGCATGGAAATTGTTCGCAGGCGTTTTTCCGCAATTTGTAGCCATTCTCCTTTTTGCGGGTGTGGTGCTTGCGGTGCTTTCGCCGGAAACAATAAAACGTGTGATCGGCGAGGAAACGGGGTTTACTGGTATGCTCCTGACCTCATTCGTTGGTGCGATTACAGTAGTCCCCGTTATGATTGCATTTCCCATCGTGGCGGAACTGATGAAGAATGGCGCGGGGATCGTACAAATGGCGGTATTCGTATCCACACTTACCACAGTTGGGATTATCACGATCCCGATGGAGATAAAGTATCTGGGCAAGAAAATTGCCATTCTTCGGAATGTGTTTGCGTTTATATTTTCCTTTATCACCGCTTATCTGGTGGGGGTTTTACTCAGATGAAGGCTATGTTGCAAAAATACTGGTTTCTATTTGTAATGATGCTCTGTAATTGCATCATTTGGCTTCATGATCCGCAGGTTGGAAAAACAGCGTTGTCTTTCGGCGGGAATATTTTTGCCAACTTCATATTCATACTGACGCCCGTTTTTATCTGTGTTGGCTTGATGGACGTATGGATTGAGCGGGAGAAAATAATACACACCATGGGGTCCAATTCCGGTATAAAGGGAATTGTCATCGCCGTATTGTCGGGCACGATAACGGCTGTTCCCCTATACGCGCTGCTGCCCATCGCTGGGGTGCTATTGAAAAAGGGGAGCAGGATCTCAAATGTGCTGCTTTTCCTTTGCGCAAGCGTAAGTATCCGTATCCCGCTGCTTCTTTTTGAAATATCCTCTTTGGGCGTGTCATTTACCCTGATAAGATTTGGCCTTAATCTGTTTGCCGTCTTTGTGATTGCCTTCATCATTGAAAAACTGTTGTCTGATAAAGACAAAATGGCAATTTATAAAAATGCGGACAAGCTATAACACAGCATTGACAGCTAGACAAGCAGGCGTGTCAAGATTCTCGATCTTAACACGCCTGTTTGCTTATGAAATATATGATTTAACGCATACCGGTCTTAATGAATTCAATCAACTTTTCCACATCGTCAAATTCATCATAGTCACCAAATATTCCCTCACGGTGATAAAGAATGCCTCTTTTTTCATTTGCTTCAAGACAATCCAACAGATGCGTCTCCCCATACCGTTTTGCAAACAGGGTAAAGGCGTAGGGCTTGATTTTATTCAGTAATCCTTTTTTACAGGTCTCTGTGCAGGCATAACAATGCGAAATGCCCCTTTCGGAAGAGCACTTCTTGTTTTCGCACTTATCCGCATCGGGACATCCATCCGACCCACAGCCATCGCATCTCACGTTCTCAGAGCACAAACAGCACGCAAGGCCACATCGTGCAACACCTAGTTCTCGCCGCATTTCCCCACCTCACCAAATCTTTTTACTGGATCGCGTCCTTCAGAGCTTTGCCAGCTTTGAACACTGGAGCTTTAGACGCAGCAATCTCGACAGGTTCCTTTGTCCGCGGGTTCCGGCCGGTGCGGGCCGCACGGGCCTTGACTTCAAAAGAGCCAAACCCGACCAGCTGAACTTTATCCTCCGCCTTGAGCGCATTCTCCACAACTCCAGTAAATGCGTTCAGCGCAATTTCACAGTCCTTTTTGGGCAGGCCGCTGGCCTCAGCCATCGCAGTAATCAGTTCATTTTTGTTCATAAACATTCTCCTTCTGTATAAAAAGTCGCTCGTGTATTATAGCCGCCCCATTGGGAAAAGGCAACCTACATCTCAGAAATTCTTTATTCCTTACTATACTTGTCATAGCGGCACTGCTCAAATACAGCGTTTCCCAACAGTGTAATCGCCTGTGCAGGGCATGAACTGATGCAGCGATAACACATTGTGCAGCGATCTCCCGCTGCTGCTTTGTGATTCTTTAGGGTGATGTTTCCCATTGGGCATATCTGGGCACATAGTCCGCAGCCCACACAGGCTTCACTGATTTTCAGCTTATCAGAGTAGTCCTTCGTCTTGCCATAATACCATAGGCGCTGACCCAAGAGGCCTGCTGCTCTGTTATAAAAGTTTAAGCCATCCCTTGGGTATTTGCCTTGCTTGATCTCTTGCGCACATTTTTCAATCTTTCTGTCCGCCGCTTTTATGATCTCCCGATTTTTTTCAACAGATCTTTTCAGCAGCTTCACATCGCAAATCGAATCCGGCATACAGATATGCAGGCCGCCAACGATACTCGCGCCACACTTTTTCAATAGCCGTGCAGAACATCCTGCTCCATCCCCGCTGAACAATCCCATTGTGGCAACACAAAGCACTCTTTTGTTTTTCCAAAG
>OFFP01001221.1_pt1 | contig 18316 bp, 25 predicted proteins | sample 1521431 | NCBI WGS metagenome assembly OFFP01 (sample SAMEA3504104, study PRJEB24116) | mouse gut metagenome | biome: mouse gut; feature: mouse-associated habitat; material: faeces | place: Denmark | collected 2011
CGGCGGTGGCCGCTGTCGTGATAACGCCCGCTGTGAGAGCATATGGGTCAGGATGAAGAGAATGTGTCAGCTGATATTGACAAGATCAGCTGGGCCTTGCCGGGGGATAGAGCCCCCAAAAATTTGTGTAAAAGAGAATAAAAGGCATCCCTTCAACCAGGAATCGGAGCAGGAAAGAAACTTGATTAGACCTCTTGCGAAAATAAAAAGTTCTGAATAATGGACTTTCGTGGTTAACCCCCTCTGCTCCGTCCAGTTTCCTCGTGGTATCCCCTTTTTTGACCCCGCTGGCATGCTGGCGGGCTTTGATCGTGGTGCTGTCCAGCATCAGCGTTGTTTCCTCCACCAAATCCTGCACAATCAGGGCTGTGAGGATATCTTCCCATACTCCGGCTTTTGTCCAGACACGGAACCAGCTGTATACACTTTGCCATGCCCCGAATCGCTCCGGCAGATCCCGCCATGGTATTCCGGTGTTCAGCCAATACAGGATTGCATTGAGCATTTCCCGGTTACTTTTTCATGGCCGCCCTCCTTGCGTCTTTTTTTCAGGCGAAAGCTTATCCTTGATCCTATTCCATTGTTTTTCGCTTATTTCATGTCTTTTCATGTGCATCTTTGCACTTTACACTCAATATCTAAGTTTTAAAACAGACTCTAGAGTTCAAATGGGTCAGGTCCGCAAAGAGGCCCCGTCTATCACTGTATATGTCCATATAATCGAAATTTTCAATGTTTCGGCTGTGTCTCTAACTATATGGTAAAAGCGGTCCTTTTTCTTTTGGACTGCATCCTTCGAAGTGGTATCTATTCCATTCAGATAATACGGCGGAACAATTAGAAGCGGCGTCATACCCTCCGCCTTCAAACGCTTCGATGAACTTGGAAAACAGCTTCCTATTCTCTGCGGCAGTCTCTTCGTAATTGCGGAACCAAACCTTTCCTAATACGGCCGCATGATCGTCCCCTCGATATATATGATCGTTTTGTTACTGATACCTAGAAAAATGATAAAATGAAGATATTTTACGGCCGAACATGCGATAGTTTACTATATAGCCCGTGCCATCCGGCACTTGTTGATAGTGGCGCCAGTTACCTAACCGCCACAGTGAAAAGTTCGTCTATCACATCACTTTCGTACCACGTATCTGAATAACCAATTATCTCATATTCATCATCCAGAAAGTACTCGATATTTCTTTTCAGCTCTATATGCCGAACGTCATATAGAGTAATACTCTTCATATAAAAAGGGGATGAAGAAATGTTGATCAATGAGGCTGGGGTGGTCCGGGCAATCAAGCGGGCCTATAAGGGCGGCGGGTACACCGTCAACAGCCAGGGCGGGGTCATGTCCATTTACACACAGTCCTGGTATATCCAAGCCCGCCGGGAGGTCATGCCGCGCAAGGTCCTGGCCACCATTGTGGAACACGCTGGAATGATACCGGGGGACAAGGAACCCACCAACATTATGAAAGACCTGAACCCGCAGCTGGTCATACCGGAAACTGCAGTCGAGGAAATGAACGCCTGGCGGATCGGTGAGCGCGGCGACAACGTGGACCTGGTGCCGGTGATCATGCAGGGGTTTCAGATTTTCCAGGCGGAGAGTTTGGCCTGCTGGGGGATCCCGCTGTCCTACCTGGGCATGGTGGAGCGGGACGCGGCGGAACATGACAGCGCCATAGTGGTGGACAACTGCCGTCTGCTGTGGGACGACGGAACCGAGGCCATAGCGGTGGGGGCAGTGCGGAAAGCAAAATCCGGGTGGGCCAAAGCCTGGGAGCGGGCCGTGTGGGAGGCCCTGGAGGGCGTGGACCTCCACAAGGAGGAGGAGTAGGCCATGGCGAAAACATATTTTGACCAGATCACCGCCTCACCGGAGGCCCTGGCCGCGTTCCTGGCCTCTATCCCCGCGTTAGATACCCCGTGGGACAAGGTTTTTCAGCGGACCTATTGCGCCGTCTGTTCGGCGGAGAACTGCGACGCGGAAAACTGCCCACACCAGGCAGAGCGGAACAGCCCGGCGTGGTTTTTGGCCCAGGAGGTGGCGGACAGTGGAAACGATCCTTTGCGGTGACGCCCTGGAACAACTGCGGACCCTGGAGCCGGAGAGCGTCAACACCTGCATAACCTCCCCGCCCTATTACAACCTGCGGGACTACGGGGCCGCCGGCCAGATCGGCATGGAGGAAACCCCGGAGGAGTACATAGGCAAGCTGGTGGACGTGTTCCGGGAGGTCCGGCGGGTCCTGCGCCCGGACGGGACGCTGTGGGTCAATATCGGGGACAGCTACGCCACCAGGTCCGGGCCGCAGCCACCGACCAACACGCGGAACACCTGCGGCCACACGGCAAAGCACAGACCGAGCGGGTATAAGTACAAGGACCTGATGGGGATCCCGTGGCTTTTGGCCTTTGCCCTGCGGGCTGATGGGTGGTATTTGCGGCAGGATCTTATATGGCACAAAACCAACGCCATGCCGGAGAACGTCCGGGACCGTTGCACAAAAGCCCATGAATATATTTTCCTGCTGTCAAAATCGCCACATTACTATTTTGACGCGGCGGCAATCCGGGAGCCATGCGGGGTCAAGGGGAACGCCAGGACGTTCCGGGGCGGTGGAGCCTATACAGGCGGGCGGTCGTTCCAGAACAGCGCCCGCGTGGAGCGGGAGAGCCACGGGAACAGCGCGAACAACACCGGGGGCAGAAACAAAAGGAGCGTCTGGAGCATAGCAACGGGGCAATTTAAGGCCGCCCACTATGCCACATTCCCGGAGCGCCTGGTGGAACCGTGCATATTGGCAGGGTGCCCGGAGGGTGGGACGGTCCTGGACCCATTCGCAGGGAGCGGGACCACCGGAGTGGTGGCCAAGCGCCTGCGGCGCAATTTTGTGGGTGTGGAGATCAACCCGGACTATTGGAAAATGGCAACGGACCGGATCGCGGCCACAACGGCACAGCTTGACCAAATCAAAATGGAGGAGGTGCCGCAGGTTTGAATGTAGCCTACAATATGGATTGCATGGCAGCTATGCAGAAAATACCGGATCACTATTTCGACCTGGCCGTGGTAGATCCGCCATACGGAATAGGGATTGACGGTCAAAAGCTGTCAATAAACAAAAACCCAAAGCACAATAGAAAATACCATCCGACAAAGGGATGGGACGCGGCCCCGCCGCCAGACGAATATTTCAGGGAATTGGAAAGGGTTTCAAAACACCAAATTATATGGGGTGCAAATTATTTTGTGCCAGCAATAAATCAAAGGCACAAGGGCTGGATCGTCTGGTATAAAGGCCAGCAGGATTTAACCATGAGCGACTGCGAATTGGCCTATTCATCATTCGACACCCCAACCAGAGTGGTGATCATAAATCGCGGGCAACTGCAAAAAGAGGGCGGAACAATACACCCAACACAAAAACCAGTGGCGCTATATTCCTGGATTTTTTCAAGATATGCAAAACCAGGCGACAGGATATTGGACACACACCTGGGGAGCGGCAGCAGCCGGATCGCGGCCCATGACGCTGGTCTGGACTTTGTGGGGTTTGAGATCGACCCGGACTATTTTGCAGGGCAAGAGGAACGATACAACGCCCACACCGCGCAAATGTCCATTTTTGCGGGGGGGGGGGTAGCCCTGAAAACTATACTTAGACGGCTGGCCACCATGGCCCGCCGGAAAGGATAACTAATGAAATGAGCGATAAATTGAGAACCGCCCTAAAGGGCGGGGGCCGGATCATTATTTCGATTGACCGATGGGCAAACGGTGATTTTCACCTGTGTATCACCGAGGACTGGGCAAGGCTGACCAGCATAGAGCGGGCCGCCGTTTCGGCGGAGGCCATGAACGCGGTGGAGGACCCGGACGGGCTGATCGGCGCGGAGATCGCCAAGCTGGTGGCGGCGGCCCATATCAGCTATGAGGCCAGAGAGAAAGGCGGAGCAAATGGAAATTAGCGTGAAAATGGACGCGGCGGAATTTCAGGAGTTCATGGAGTACAGGGCGGAAAAGGGAAAGTATGAGGAGGCCCTGGAGCGCGTAAGACGTGCGCCGTCCATGATCGCCACGTCGCTGGCCAATGCGGTGGAGCCAGCGGCGGGAAAGCCGGGGAAATGGAAGATCGTGGACCAGGAACACATGGAAGACGCCATGAGCATGGCGGACGAATACCTGGAGAAAAAGAAAACCACCCGCGCCCGGTGCTGACAACACGGCGCAGGTGGTGAGGTGAACGGCGCAAACCGTCCGACTGCATACATTATACCACACGCCGGGCGGTTTGCAAGCCGGAAAAAGGAGTGCAGCCTGTGAAAATCTACATAGCCGGAAAGATCACCGGCGACAAAAAATACAGGGCCAAGTTTCGGGAGGCGGCCAAAGCCATGGAGGCGCTGGGCCATGTAGTCCTGAACCCGGCCATTTTACCGGCGGGCCTGGGAGAACGGGACTATATGCGGATCACGCTGGCCATGCTGGAGGCGGCGGACCTGGCCGTGTTCCTGCCGGACTATCAGGAAAGCGCGGGCGCCATGATTGAATGGGCGTGGTGCAAGCGGACCGGGAAAGACTGCGCCCTGTATATGGAGATCAAAGGAGGCGGGACGCGGTGAGCCATGGACAGATCAATTTACTGGATGAAATCATAGTGGACAATTTCGCCGGCGGCGGCGGGGCCTCCACGGGGATCGAATTGGCCACGGGCCGCGTGGTGGACATAGCCATAAACCACGACCCGGACGCCATCCTAATGCACCGGACCAACCACCCCCACACTATGCACTATCAGGCCAGCGTGTGGGACGTGGACCCGGTGGAGGTGTGCAGGGGCCGCCCGGTGGGACTGGCGTGGTTTTCCCCGGACTGTAAGCATTTCAGCAAAGCCAAGGGCGGCAAGCCCGTGGACAAGAATATAAGGGGCCTTGCCTGGATCGTCCTGCGCTGGGCCGGGACGGTACGCCCCCGCGTGATCATCCTGGAGAACGTGGAGGAGTTCCAGACCTGGGGACCTGTTCGGCGGGGGCGGCCCGTGAAATCAAAGACCGGGCAGACGTTCCGCCAATGGCTGGGCCAGCTGGAGGCCCTGGGCTACACCGTGGAATGGCGGGAACTGGTGGCGGCGGACTATGGAGCGCCAACCACGCGGAAACGCTTTTTCCTGATCGCCCGCAGCGACGGGCGGCCCATTGTATGGCCGGAGCCTACCCACGCGCCGGCGGACAGCCCGGAGGCCAGAGCGGGAACTAAAAAGCCATGGCGCAGCGCGGCGGAGATCATAGACTGGAACCTGCCCACCCCCTCCATTTTTGCAACCAAGGAGGAGATCCGGGAGCGGTACGGTGTGGCGGCGGTCCGTCCGCTGGCCAGGAATACCATGCGGCGGGTGGCCAGAGGCGTGGACAAATTCGTGATCCGGTCCGCCTCCCCGTTCCTGGTAATCGTCAACCACGCCGGGGAGTTCCGGGGGCAAGGGCTGGCGGAACCGCTCCAGACCATCACAGCAAAACATGGGTATGGCGTGGCCTCCCCTGTTATGGCGCCGCTGACAATGCACAACAACCAGAACGCAGTGGGCACAGCTATCACCGAGCCGGTAAACACGATAACGGGGACCGGAGCGGGCGGCCACCAAATGCTGATCACCCCAACCCTGGCGGCCATAGGCCAGACGGGCGGCGGGGACCGCTGCCGGAGTATGGAGGAGCCAACCCACACCCAGGTTTCCAAGGCGGAGGAGTGCGTGGTGTGCCCGGCCATGATCCAGTATCACACCGAGCAAACCGAGCGGGTCCGGGGCCAGGGAGTGACAGATCCCATAATGACCATTGACGCCTCCAACCGTTACGGACTGGCGGCGGCCACTCTGACAAAGTATTACAACGGGGATCACAACCAGGACGCGGCGGCCCCGTTGCATACGATAACCACGCGGGATCGGGAGGGTGTGACCGTGGCCAACCTGTCAAAGTTCTACGGCGGAGTGGTGGGCGCGGCGGTGTCTGACCCACTCCCAACCGTGACAGCGGTGGACCACAACGCCCTCCAGACCGCCCACATGGTCAAGATGAAAGGCACCAACCTGGGAGGACAAGCCCAGGACCCGCTCCAGACTATCACCGCAGGCGGCGGCCACCATGGCGTGGTAACAACCCGGATCGTAAAGGCGGAGCCGAGGGTGAACCTGCAGAACTGGCCAAAAATCCGGGCAGCCCTGAATGAGTTCTGCGGCTACCACCTGGAGGACACAGAGGTGATTCTGTTCTACATCGGCGGGGCGTGGTATTTCATGGCGGACATTGGCCTGCGTATGCTGACGCCCCGCGAACTGTACCGGGCAAACGGTTTCCCGGACGACTACAAAATAGATCGGGACTACACCGGGAGGGAGTACGGAAAAACCAAGCAGGTGGCCAGGTGCGGAAACGCGGTCCCGCCTCCCTTTGCCACGGCCCTGGTGCGGGCCAACCTGCCGGAGTGGTGCGGGGAGGAGATCACCACCATGGAGCAGCTGGAAAAGGCGGTGGCAGTATGAGCCACCAAAACCCGGCACCGCTGGAGGACTTCTCCATGTGGGCGGCGCTCCAAGCCGGAGGGCAAAACGCAGACATTGAAAACCTGAAAGAACTGGTAAACCAATGGATCCAAATGGCCACACAAAAGACAGCGGGGCAATGTGGAGGAAAGGATCTAAGCTGGGACAACCTGGAGCGGGTGAAAATGGGGATTTTGTGCGAGGCGGTGGCCCTGGTCCTGTCTGGAAAATTGGATGAATTGGAGGCGGAGTAAAGCGTGGGAATAATCAGCATAGGGGTGGGAAACTGCACCCTGGGCCGCCGGCAGACGGACCGGGACGGAAACGTGGTAAGTGAAACCCCGGCAAAATTTGAGGTTGACCCGGCGGGCAGCTGTGTGGCCATTGTGCCGCTGAACCCGGACACCATGGAGCCGGACGGACCGGTGGAGGTTTTCGGGGACTGGCAGGCGGGCCACTACCTGCCCAGGGTGCTGGAACTGATCCACCCAAACCGCAAGATCAACGTGCCGGACCTGGCGGCCATGGTCCGGGGAGCGGCGGAGGATGGGCTGGACCTTTGCGAATACTGCCAGGCCCCCTATATGTGCCGTGATTGCATTGTAAAAGAATGGAAAGAGGACCCCGGCGGCGAATAATGCCGCCGGGGCAGAGCCTACCACGACGGAAAAGGCGGGGCGGATATGCAGAGAGTGAAAACGCGGCTTTTTTCGGGGGCCGTGTGTGAGCAAATCGTTTTCAACGTCCCGGACCGTGTGCGGGACATAAGAAAGGCGGAGCCACGGCCAAGGTTTAAGACCGAGGAGGAGCGGGCACAGCACCGGATCGGAATTTCCCGCCGGAACCACGCCCGCCTGTTCAACGCTAATTTTGGTCCTACCTCCCTATATAGCACTCTAACATTTAATAATGAATATGAGGTCCACACATTCCAGGAGGCCCGCCGCATACGGGACAACTTCACCCGCCGCCTAATGTACCATTTCCCAAACGCCAAGATCCTGATCTATATGGGACGCGGCAAGGGAACCCACCGGATCCATTTCCACATGGTTTCCGAGGGCATACCGGAGGACATGATCACAAAGCTGTGGGGCATGGGTGAGATCGTGCGGATCGAAAATCTGAAAGCCCACAATTATTATAATGGTATAGACCACGGCCAGGACTACACCGGCCTGGCGAATTATCTTTTTGACCACTGGACACCGGAACAGGGCGGGCACCGCTGGAAAAAGGCCGGAAAGCTGGACAAGCCGGAGCGGGAACCCTCCACCCTGGTGAAACGGAACTATACAGAGAATAAGCCGCCGCGCCCGCCAAAGGGTTACATATTCGTGGAGAGCAAGGCCACCAAATACGGATACCTATATTATAAGTATGTGCGGCAGCCGGAACCCGTAAAGCGGACCCGGCGGAAAAAGGCGGGATCGGGCTGAATGTAAGTTCAGCTTTTTATGGCCTTGTAAATGTGTAAAGTTTGGGGACGAACCAGATGCCCCCGGAAAACAGAAAGGAGATCACAAGATGAACAAGACAAAAATTGACTGGGCCAGCGCGTCATGGAACCCGTTGACAGGGTGCCGTCATGGGTGCCCCTACTGCTACGCCAGGCGGACCGCCCACCGTTTCGACAAGGGGCTGGAGGATCCCGCCCCGCTGCCTGGTGGCCTCCATGTTCTGGAGAAGAAGATCAAAGCCACCCCCTACCCCTACGGTTTCGAGCCTACCCTGCACCGCTACCGCCTGAACCAGCCGGAGCGCATGGAGGAGCCGCAGACCGTTTTTGTGTGTTCCATGGCGGACCTTTTCGGGAAGTGGGTGCCAACATCCTGGATCGCCCAGGTGATCGACGCCTGCCTGCGGGCGCCGCAGCACCGTTACCTGTTCCTGACAAAGAACCCGGCCCGCTACCTGGAACTGGACCACCTGGCCCTCCTCCCCCATGGGGAAAATTTCTGGTACGGGTCCACGGTGGCCAACAGGGACGCGGCGGCCATGTACCCCATGCCCTGGGCGAACATCAACACGTTTTGGAGCATGGAGCCGCTGCTGGAGCCGGTGGCCATGGAGGAGGCGGAGGGCCTGCCCCAGTGGGTGATCCTGGGGGCGGAAACGGGCAGCCGCCGGGACAAGGTGATCCCCCGCCGGGAGTGGGTGGACCAGATCGCGGCATTTTGCGCGGAGAATGAGATCCCCGTGTTCTACAAGGGCAACCTGCGGGAGTATTTCCCGGACCTCCCCGCCTCCATGTTCCCGTGGGAGGTGTGAGCCGTGCGGGCGGTGCTTATGAGCATGAAACCGGAGTGGTGGGAGAAAATCTTGTCCGGGGAAAAGACGCTGGAGATCCGCAAGTCCGCCCCGCAAAGCAAGGACGGGCGGGCGTTCCGCTGGCCGTTGACCGTCCTGGTGTATGTGAGCGGGACCGGAGCGGTGCAAGGGAAATTTACCTGCTGGGGGTGGGTCAGAACCAACCTGCTGGAAATGCTGGTGGAGCGGTCCGGCGTTTCCATGGAGGCCCTGCGGGCCTACGCAAAAGGCGGGAGCCTTTACGGGTGGGTGATCCAGTCCCCGGAGAAATTCAACACCCCCAGCCCGCTGGCGGAGTTTGGGCTGAACCACCCGCCCATGTCGTGGCAGTATGTGGAGATCCCGAACGCGGCGGAGGTGTAGCTGGTGGCCATTGACGTGAAAGACCTGCCGCCAAAATATCAGGCCCAGGCGCTCCAGAAATACATGGCCCAGCAAAAGCGGCGGGGGCCTCCTCCATCCCCTGCCGCCGACGGGCCGCCAAAGGCCAGCAAATACCACAACAGCCCAACCGAGCGGATCACGCTGTCCGGGGCCGTCCTCCATTTCGACAGCCAAAAGGAAGCCAGGCGCTATGATCACCTGGCCGCGCTGGAGCGGGCGGGGCAAATTCGGGACCTGCGCCTGCAAGTGGATTTTACGCTGCAAGAGGCATACACAGACACCGAGGGCCGCAGGGTGCGGGCAATCCGGTACAGGGCGGATTTTACCTACCGCGTCCCGCCGTTTTGGGAGTTATCGGAGAACGCCCCGGAGGAACTGCGGAAAAAGTACGGGCCAATGGGGGCGCTGGTGGTGGAGGACGTGAAAAGCCGCCCAACGCGGACCAAGGAATATTTGCTAAAGCGAAAGCTGCTAAAGGACAAGCTGGGAATTGACATAACCGAGGTGTAACCATGGGCAGAAAGACAACGGGGGACAAACTGGAGCGGGAGGCGGTGAAACGCTACCTGCAGCAATATCACGCGGCCAAACAGAAAAAGCGGATTTTGGGGGAGCGCCGCCGCACACTATCCGCAGAACTGCGGGGGCCATCCACCGCCCCGGCGTTCCGGGCCACGCCATCCGCCAAGCCGGTACACCCGGACGGGGCGGGCGCCCTTGTCTTTCAGATCGCGGACGTGGAGGAGCGGATCGAGGCCCAGCAGGCGGAAATGGCCAGGGCCGTCCAGAATGTCATGGACTTAATAGACCTACTGCCAATGGGGTCCATGGAGCGGACTGTGGTGGAAATGCGGCATATAGACAGCCGGAAGTGGGAGCGGATCGCCAGTGAGGTCCACATGAGCCGGTCCCGCGTGATTGACTACTACAACGCCGCGCTGGACGCCCTGGCCGCCAATGAGAAAAGCGTGGAGGTCATAGGGCTGGGAAAGGCGCAGGGAAAGACCACCGAAAAGAAGAACAGCAAGGCGTAAAAGTTCGGACGTTATCGGACGTTTGCCTGTAATATATTGATAGCATGGAAACTTGCCAATATCTCCACCCTACTGACCGGAACAGTGGCAGAGGTGGCAGCCCGCACAGCGGAGATCGGGGATCAAATTCTGAAAGTTTCCGACAAGACAGGAGTGGCCACCGACAACCTGACGGACGGAATGTATCAGGTCATTTCGGCATTTGGGGACAGCGCAGACGCGGCCAGTATTCTGGAAACCGCCGCAAAATCGGCAGCAGCCGGAAACGCAACAACGGCGGACAGTATCAACCTGCTGTCCGCCGTGGCAAAGGGCTATGGTGACACATCGGCGGCAGCTGTCCAAAAGGCGGCTGATCTATCTTTCGCCACCGTGCGGCTGGGACAAACTTCTTTCCCGGAACTGGCCGCCTCCATGGGAAAAGTGATACCGCTGGCCGGAACCCTGGGACTGGAGCAGGAACAGCTTTTCGGTGCCATGGCCACCCTGACCGGCGTAACCGGATCCACGGCGGAGGTGGTCACACAGTTAAAGGTCACCATGCAGGGATTTTTATCACCGTCCAAAAATATGCTGGGCATGGGCAACGTCAAGCTGGCCCTGATCGCGGCGGTGATCGCATCGGTGGCGGCGGGGTTTGTCCTGCTGTGGAACAAAAGCGAGAAATTCCGGGAAACCGTCATGGTCCTGTGGGGCCAGCTGCAAGCCCTGGGCGGTGCCTTGGCCGATATGGCGGGCGCTATATGGGCAAAGGCCGCCCCACTGCTGGAAATGCCGGGAAATGCCCTACTGAACGGCCTGGAGCGGGCGGTGGACCTGCTGGCCCCCGTGGCCGGGAATATCCTGGGCATATTTACCGGAATAGCCGATTTTATCACCGGCGTGTTTACGGGCGACTGGGACAAAGCCCTGCAGAGCCTCCAAAATATTTTTGGAAATGCGCTGGCCGGGCTGGGCAATCTGGCTATGGCCGGATTTACTGCCATTCTGGAGATCGGCACATCTATCTGGCCCGCCATAAACAACGCGGTACAGGCCGGGATCGCCGCTATTTCCAGCCGTTTCCCGGTGCTGGGCGCTGTTCTGGGGTCCCTGTGGGCCACTGTTCAAAAAGTGTGGTCCAATATCCAGGTGATCCTCCAGAACGCGATCCAGTTTGTCCAAAATGTATTTGCGGGCAACTGGTCCGGCGCCTGGCAGAACATAGTCAACATTTTTGGCGCAATTTTCGGCACCGTGGCCTCCATAGCCATGGCCCCCATGAATATGCTGGCCAACGGGGTGCAGCGGGCCATGGCAGGCACATATACCACCCGGCAGGGGGACGCCTGGGACGCTATCGCCCACCGGGTTTATGGCAGCGTGAAATATACCGGCTGGCTGATGGAGAACAACCACCCCCACCTGGACACGTTCCGGTTTCGGGCCGGGGTGGTCCTCCAGACGCCGGACCCGCCGGCGGACAGTCTGGCGGATAATATGCCGATATGGAGGACCGAGGCATGAGGACACGGCGGGCGTATGTGGATCTGATCTGGAACGGCGCGGCTGTGTCCGGGAAAATGAGCGGCTACCAAAAGGACGTGACCTATACAGACCCGGCCAGCGGAGAGGCGGACAGCATAGACGTTTCGATCCATGATCGGGCCGGAAAGTGGATCGGCCCCTGGTTTCCTGAAACCGGGGACACCCTGACGGCCACCATAAAGGCCATGGACTGGGCGCGGGAGGGAGACACCCGGATCCTGCCCTGCGGGTCCTTTGTCCTGGACAACTTCAATTTTTCCGGCTGGCCCATAGCGGGCACCATTTCCGGCGTGTCCGTCCCGGCGGACAGTTCTTTCCGGGAAACCGAGCGGAGCAAAACCTGGGAAAATGTCACCGTGGAGGAGATCGGAAAAGAGATTGCGGGCCGGGCGGGCGTTTCCCTGTCCTATGACGTGGAAGGCGGCCCCATTCAGATTAAGACCATAGAGCAATCCGAGCGGACCGACTGCGATTTTTACATGGAACTGTGCAGCACCTACGGCCTGGCCATGAAAGTCTATTCCAAAAAGATCGTGGTTTTTGACCGGGAGGCGTACAAGGCCAAGGGGCCGGCGGCCACCATCACCCCAGACATGATCCAGTCCTGGAACTGGGACCGGAAACTGGCCGGCACCTACACCGGCGGGGAGTACACATACACGGACCCCGGCACCGAGGAGGAAATAAAGGTCAACGTGGGAGAGGGCCCCCGGATCCTGAAAGTTTCCGGCAAGGCGGACAACAAAGCCGACGCGGAGCGCAAGATCAAGGCGGCGGTGGCCAACGCCAACCATGGCGCCAGCAAAATGTCCGTGACCATCATGGGCACTGCCTCCCTGGTGGCCTCCCAATGCGTGGCCATGGTGGGCCTGGGGAAACTGTCCGGGAAATATTACATTGACCAGATCACCCACCACATCGGCGGCAGCGGCTACACCATGGACCTGGACCTGTCCCTGGTGGAATGAGGAGAGGAGGCGCACATGGGAAACGAGATCCGGCTGGGCAAGGTTTCAGCCGTGGACCACCCCGCCGGCATGGTGCGGGTGGTGTACCACGAAAAGGACGACGACGTGACCCGCATGATCCCCATTCTGTCCACGGTTTTTTCCGGGGTTTACAGTATGCCGGAGGTGGGGGATCAGGTTTTGGTCCTCCATCTGTCCAATGGCACAGAGGCCGGGGTGGTCCTGGGCCGCCCTTGGAGCGAAAAGACCAAGCCCCCGGAGGGGACGGAAAAGCTGTACCGCCTGGACATGGACCGCGCCCCCGGCGTGGCCATGGTCCGCTATGACGGCAAGGCCAAGGACCTGACGATCCACTGTGACGGGACCCTGAACATTACGGCGGGCGGCGCCATCACCATCAACGGGAAAACCATAGACCTGAACTAAAGGAGAGGAGGCGGAGGCCATGCCGGCGGCAACACGCAAAGGGGACCAATGCACCGGACACGACGCCTGCCCACCTGTTCCCCTGGTGGAGTATAGCCCGGACGTGAATATAAACGGACGGGGCGCTGGCCGGGTGGGGGACCACTACGCCGCCCACGGCTGTGTCACACACCCCGGACACCAGGACGTGATCGCCGCCGGGAGCGCCACGGTATTTGTCAACAAAAAGCCCGCCGCCAGGATCGGGGACGCCGTTTCCATCGGCGGGACGGTCCAGGACGGCAGCGGAAATGTGAGGATAGGGGGGTAAGCTGTGGCCATTGGATCGCTGGGCGGGATCGTCTTTCAGGTGAGCGACAGCGCCGTTTTGACCTTTAAGGGCATGACCCGCGAGGTTTCCGGGCGGTGGGTGGAGCATGAGGTCATGGGCGTAAAACCCAAAAAGGAATTTTTGGGGGCGGGCAACCAAAAGATCAACCTGCCCATTACCCTGTCCGCCGCCCTGGGCGTCAAGCCCCGCAAAATGCTGGAACTGGTGGAGCGCATGGTGGAGAGCGGCGACGCGGAATATTTGATCATAAAGGGCAGGCCAGTGGGCCGCCACCCGTTTTGTCTGGCCTCCTCCAGTGAAACATGGGGCGATATGTACGCCCACGGCGAACTGGCCAAGGCAAACCTGACCATTACCCTGGAGGAATACACATGACACACGGGACCAACTTGCAACTGTACGACTTCAAACTGGAATACACGTTCCAGGACAACGCCCTGGCGGAACTGGACCGGCAACTGGCCCTGCTGCTGTCCACCCAAGTGGGCACCATGCCGCTGGATCGGGAGTTTGGGATCCAACTGAACTATGTGGACAAGCCCCCGGAGGTGGTAAAAAGCCTATACACGGCGGAGGTAACAAAAAAGGTCCCGCAGTTCATTCCGTGGGTGCGGGTCTATGAGGTTACATGGAGTTATGGAGAACAAGGGCACATCAAGCCAAAGGTGGTGATCACCCGTGCCTGAAATTTCGGTAGTGAAGAACCTGCCGGACGTTAGTTTCATCGACGGGGCAACGGTGGAGGATATACGCGGGGAAATGGTGGCGGACTATGAGGCGTTTATGTCCCAGGCCACTGGCCGCCCGCTGACCCTGGACCGGGCCAGCCCCCACCGTATGGAGTTATACGCGGCGGCGGCGCAAATCTACCACGCCCTGCAGTACATTGACCGAGCGGGCAAGCAGAACCTTTTGAAATACAGCTATTCCGATTTTCTGGACCATCTGGCGGCCTTTAAGGGGCTGACACGGGAACCGGAGGCGGCAGCCACCACCACCCTGCGCTTTACTCTTTCGGCGGAGCGGGAGGCGGCCACGGGGATCCCGGTGGGCACCAGGGCGGCGGTGCCGGACTGGTCCGTGTATTTTGAAACCACCCAATACATGGAGATCCCGGCGGGGGCCATGTCGGTGGACGTGCCGGCGGCCTGTACCATGACCGGAGAGGCGGGCAACCGCCTGGCTGTGGGGGAACTGTCCAAGCTGGTGGACCCGATCCCCTACATGGCCAGCGTGTCCAATATCACCGTGACCGCCGGAGGCGCGGAGGTGGAGAGCGACGACCACCTGGCGGAGCGGGTTTACCTGTTCCCCGGATCCTACTCCACCGCCGGACCGGAGGCAAATTACAAATACCACGCCAAAAAGTTCAACGTGAACGTGGGCGACGTGGTGGTGGTGAGCGACCAGGCGGCGGGCACCGTGGATCTTTATTTCCTTATGACGGACGGGAGCAAACCGCCGGAGGAAATGATCACCGGCCTGGAGAACTACCTGCGGGACAACAACATTAGACCCATGACGGACCTGGTGCGGGTGGCCGCCCCGGCGGAGGTGGAATACTCCATCGACCTGACCTATTACATCAACCGGAGCGACAGCAACCGGGCCGTGGACATTCAGACCGCCGTGGCCGCCGCTGTGGGCCAATATACCGCATGGCAGCGGGCCATAGGCCGGGACATTAACCCCTCCAAGCTGGGGGAAATGGTCATGGCGGCGGGGGCCAAGCGGGTGGAAATGGCCGCCCCCGTCCACCAGATCGTGGGCGCCAAGTCCGTGGCGGTGCTGAACGGCCAGGCCGTCCACTATGGAGGGCTGGAGGATGATTGACCTACGGGGCAGCCGTTTCACGGACATTATGCCGGAGAACCTGGCCAGCCAACTGGAAACCCAGGCTTTTGCCTACGCCCTGGGGCGGCAGATCGAAAAGCTGTGCGCCTACGCGGACGGGGTGCATATTTACGCCGCCGTGGCCTCCATGCCGGAGAAGATCCTGGACGTGCTGGCGGTGGAACTGCGGACCCCGGCCTATAATCAGAAATTTTCCATTGAGGTCAAGCGGGCGCTGATCGAGGGGACCCTGACCTTTTACGCCCGCATGGGAACCCCGGCGGCCTGTAACCAGATCATAGAAACCATTTTCGGCAGCGGCTACATAGAAGAATGGTTCGACTATGACGGGGATCCACACCATTTCCGGGCGTATGTGGGCGACGGCGGGCAGGTGGATCCCACGGACCTGGCGGAGTTCCGGCGGGTCCTGGCCAACGTGAAACGCCTGTCCAGCTGGCTGGATGAAGTGATCACCATTTCCGCCTTTGAGGAGGAGATCCTGACCTTTGCCGGCTATCTGGATCCGGGCTATTCCGTGACCACGCTGCCGGAGGCACCCATGGACTACGACCACAACGCCGTGGCCGTCCTGATCAGCGCGGTGGGGTCCATCAACACCACCACGCTGCCGGAGGGGGCCGTGGACCTGGACGCGGACGCCATGACCTGCGGCGCATTTAGCACATTTACCGACACCACATTACCGGCGGCGGAGTAAGGAGGAAAAAATGTTTTACGGTTTTGTGATCACCGAGGCCGGAAACCAACTGCTGGCCAAAATGGTGGCGGGGCAAACGCTGAAACTGTCCGGCGTGTTCATGGACCTGGGGACGGTGGAGGACAAGGAAACCGCCCGCCAGCTGATCGCCCCCCTGGAGCCGGGACCGGCGGGCACCAGCACGGTTCCCACCGTCAAGGGCAACCAGGTGGGCATGATCGTCCAGTTCCGCAGCGACCTGGACGGCGGGCTGAAAGAGGACAAATGGATCGGCGGTTTCGGCGTCTATGCGGAGGACCCGGACACCGGGGACCCCGTTATGATCTACTACGCCAGCCTGGGGCACCAGCGCCAGCCCATAGCGGCCTATGTGGAGGGGACCGCGCCGGACGTGCGGAATTTCCCCATTTCCATCCGTGTCACGTCCGGGGTGGACGCCACCCTGACCTATCCGGCGGGGGCGTGGATGACTGCGGAGGACGTGCTGCTGTACTTCAATGAAACCATCAAGCCGGAACTGGAGGCGGCCCTGGCCGGGATGATCGAGGCCCACAACACCGACGAAAACGCCCACCCGGACCTGGCGGCGGCGGTGGCGGAGGCCCTGCGGATCGCCAGGGAGGCCCTGGAGGCGGCGCAGGCGGCGGACGGAAAGGCGGACGCAGCCCTGGAGGCGGCCCGGAAAGCGTTGGAGGACGCGGAGGCGGCCATGACGGCGGCAAAAGCGGCCCAGGAGGCCGCAGAAACGGCGCAGAAAGCCATTACAGACCTGACCAGCACCATTGACGCGGTGCCCAGTCAAAGCGGCGTGTTGACCTTTACAGGGGCGGAGCAGGCACCCGTCTGGAACAACTACAACCCCGCCGCCCTGGTTATGACCGGGGAAACCACGGGGACCAACGCCGGGACATATACGGCCACCTTCACCCCCGTGGAGGGCTACAAGTGGCGGGACGGCACCACGGACGCCAAGAGCGTGACCTGGACCATCGGGCGGGCCATTATCATGGGGATCCCTGCGCAGAGCGGGAGCCTGACCTATAACGGATCGGCCCAGTCCCCTGTCTGGAGCGGGCACGACGCCGCAAAGCTGACAATCGGCGGGACCACCAGCGGAACCAACGCGGGCAGTTACAACGCCACCTTTACCCCGGTTTCCAATTACCAGTGGAGTGACGGTAGCACGGCGGCAAAGACGGTGGCCTGGTCCATCGGCAAGGCGGCGGGATCCTCCAGTTTGAACAAGTCCAGCCTGGCATTGAGTACGGGAACCATGTCCGGCACCATTTCCGTGACGCGGGCCGGAAACGGGGCTGTGTCCGCCTCCTCCAGCAACACCAACGTAGCCACGGTGAGCGTGTCCGGCACCACCGTGACTGTGACCGCCAAGGCCAAGGGCACCGCCACCATTACCGTCAAGGTGGCAGAGGGAACCAACCACACCGCGCCAGCAAACAGGACCTGCAGCGTGTCCGTGACCCTGCCCACCACCTCCCTGAATGATAATACATGGGCCACCATCAAGGAAGTTTCCGACGCCGGCCAGGGTGAAAACTATTGGAGCGTGGGCGACACCAAGCGGATCACCATCAACGGCAAGGTGGGGAATTTCACTTTTTCCAATCTGGCCATTGACACCTTTATTATCGGCTTTAACCACAACAGCAGCCGGGAGGGCACCAACCGGATCCATTTCCAAATCGGCAAGATCGGAGGGAAAGACGTTTGCCTGTGTGATAGCCAGTATGGCAGCGGCCAGAGCGGCAACGGCTATTTCAACATGAACCCCAACAACAGCAACAGCGGCGGGTGGAATGGCAGCTATATGAGAAAGACCCTGCTGGGCAACAGCGGGACCCCCTCCAGCCCCCCGGCCAACTCCATGCTGGCCGCCCTGCCGTCCGACCTGCGGGCCGTTATGAAGTCCGTGACCAAGTACAGCGACAACACCGGCGGAAGTCCTGACAATGCCAGCTATGTCACCAGCACAACGGACTATCTTTTCCTGCTGGCGGAGTTTGAATACCACGGGGCCAGGTCCTACGCCAACAGCGCGGAAAAGAATTTCCAACTGCAATATTCCTACTATAAGGCGGGCAATAGCAAGGTGAAGTATAAGCACGGGGAAACCGGGACTGCTGCCGGTCACTGGTGCCGTTCCGTCTGCGTTGGCAACACGGCCCTTTTCTGCCTTGTCTACACCGACGGCAGCGCCATCTACTACCACG
>OFFP01001222.1_pt1 | contig 18303 bp, 18 predicted proteins | sample 1521431 | NCBI WGS metagenome assembly OFFP01 (sample SAMEA3504104, study PRJEB24116) | mouse gut metagenome | biome: mouse gut; feature: mouse-associated habitat; material: faeces | place: Denmark | collected 2011
CCAAATCTGGCAGCATTAAATAATTTATCCATAAAATATGCCCCCTTCCTGAAATTAATTTTATGTTGCGTATTTCATTTTACGGCATAATATGCTAAGATTGAAATGCAGTATAAAGCATAGTATGCTCAATAATGAATTTGAGCAAAAAAATAGATTTTTTGGGAATTTAAAAACCTTATCATCAGATTTTACGTCTAGGGGGCATAAAGGAGGTGATAAGGATGAGTGATAAAGCGATCCGGGAGTTGATTTGTACTTTTGTAGAAGAAGGGAAAATCGATGAGGAAATAGCTGAACAGATATTACAGAGGATTCTGGAAATATTGTTTGATGAAAAATCGGAATCAGGAGATGGGTAAGGAAAACAGGCAATACCCCTTTATGACCATACCAAGAGAAAGAGAGAAAATACATATGAAATGCTATGAATGTAAAAGGGAAGTGCCTGACGAAGCTAAGTTTTGTCCTAAGTGCGGTTCACCGCAGAAGTTTACCAAAGAACTTATTGACAGGGCGGTCAATAACGATCAGACAGCAATAACACAGCTTTACAACATGACTAAGGATAATGTGTACTATACGATCAAGACGATGATCTCCGATGAGGATACGGCGCAGGACCTGACACAGGACACATTTCTTAAAGCCATGAAGAACTTAGGACAGCTTAATGAGCCGGCGGCATTTAGAGGGTGGATTAAAAAGATAGCGAGGAATATGACGATTGACATTTTGCGGAAGAGAAAAGTGATATCCTTTTCACAGATGGTATCGTCAGATTCTGACGAAGCGATTGAATTTGAAGATGACAGGCAAGAGAATCTTCCGGAGGTAGTAATAGACAGAAAAGAAACTACAAGGCTGATAGGAGAAATTTTAGGCACATTATCGCCAGAGCAAAGAGTAGTTACGGAATTATTTTATTATGAAAATCTTTCTGTCAAAGAAATTGCAGAAGAACTTGGCGTAAGTGAAAACACTGTAAAAAGCAGGCTCAAGTATGCAAGAAATAAGATAGAGACAGGCGTTAAGGAACTGGAAAAGAAAGGTACAAAACTTTACAGCCTCGCACCGATTCCGTTCTTGCTGCTGCTTCTCAGAAGCCAGGACGCATATGCGGCAGATCTTCCAAATGCGGACATACTATTACGATCTATGCAGTCCGGAAGCGCTTCCGCGGACGCAGAGAACGACTTTTCGGGGCAGCCTGCGGATAACGGCAATATAAATGGGGGAACCTCTAAAACAGCCGCAGAAGCCGTTAAAACAGGTGCAGGAGCAGCTTCAAAAGGGGTTGTAACTAAGATTATAGCAGGTATTGTTGCCACGGTTCTTATTGGTGGTACGATTGCAGGAATCATGGCGCATAACAAGGAAAGTGAACCACAAGAGCCAACGCAGACAGAAGAAGGGGATGAGATGTCAGATCCTTCGGAAGAGAAAGAGAGGGTTGAGGAAGAGGAGATTGAGGAAGAAAACGAAGAAGAATTAAGGCATGCCGCTTATCAGGAGATTTTGGAGGAATATACAGAAGCTGCTAATGTCGAGCTAAATGGAAACAATAATGATTTTAAGCAACTTTACGGAGAACAGTATCCCAATGTAGATCCAATAATAATGAATAGTTATCTAAGCCCTGCCAATCCATGGAATTTATGCTATGCGTATTATGATATTGACGGAAATGGTGCGGATGAATTATTGATAGGAGTGGGAGGGGATTTGGACGTAACGATCATTGATTTATACACCTTCGATGGCAGACAGGCAGTGAAAGCCGTTACTCATGGATCGGCGTCGTTTACGGTCCATACAGATGGCATGATCTGGGAGTGTACCATGTCGGGCGAAGAGATTGATACTGGGGCAGAGTATATTTTGAAAAAGATTGCCGATGATGGTTATACAATGGAAGTTGAGCATATATATACCGGTCATTATGATTCGCAAAGCGGTACAAATCTTACATATAGAGATAATGAACAAATTATGTGGGAAGAATTTCAAGAAGCGATCAATAATGCATTCAATTCAGATTTAGATGTAAAAGATTTTGAATGGAATGATTTAGTGGCTAAAGAATCAGGAATTGATAGGTTTCTTGGAACATACACAAAAAATTACGGAAGTTATTCGGAAGCGCTGATTTTATCAGTTGAAGAGGGCGCCTTACGATACGCGGTTGGCAATAGTTACCATGGCGGATGGATGGCTAGTCGATACACAGAATATTCTATCAATGGGAACGAACTAAGAGCCACAACAGAAGGTGTAGTACATACTTTCATGCTAAATGAAGATGGTTCAATTACAGCGGCATTTTCAGACATAGATTTTTATAATGGAGTCTATGAACGAAACGATGAGTATGACGAAACAGAGGAATATTCAGAAGGATACCCTTAAATAATTTGAGGTAGAAAATCTGGAAAAAAGCAAAGGAGAATGATATATGAAAAAACTATTATTGTTGCTTGCGGCAGGAATCGCAAGCGTAGGATTATTGACGGGTTGCGGCGGTTCAACATCAATAGATTTAACAGATTATGCGACTGTAAATTTTGAAGGGGTAGACGGGAAAGGTACGGCAACTGTAAACTATGATCTTACACAGCTTGAGAAGGATTTTGTGGGTGATGACGACGGTAATATCTCCCAGGAAGAAGCGCAGGAATTAATGAATTTTGGAACCTTTGAGATGTCCATTAAATGGGATTTAGATAAGAAAGAAGCCCTTTCAAATGGGGATAAAGTAAAACTCACTATTACATATAATGAGGATTCTGCAAAAGAACAGAAGATAAAAATTAAGGGTGGCGCAACGAAAGAATTTGAAGTGACTGGACTGAAAGAGGCTGTTACTTTAGATGCATTTGATCCGGAAGTTTTTAATACGGATACCGGAATAAAAATAAGTTATGAGGGCACGTCTCCTATGGCAAGTATTTTTATTGAAAATGGATGCGGGGACGGGCAGGCGCAGCATTTCGTTGAATATGCGGCGGATAAAACATACGATATAAGTAATGGGGATACTATAACTATTACAGCAAGCCTTACTGGGGAAGCTGCCAATGAGGGATATGTGCTTAAAGAAGAACAGACACAAATTACAGTGGAAGGCTTGGATAGCTATGTGTCAAATCTTTCAGAATTAAATGAGGAAGATAGAAAAAATGTTGAAACGAAGCTAAATAATTTGTTTAAAGATTCAACAAGCAACTGGATTAGCTTTCTTGTAGAAGATCAGGATATAAGCCTTTCAACTGCCGATAATGCTTGTTCTTATGGAGATATAAAAATTTTAAGTGAAGAATCTAAATTTTATAAAGATCGGCAGGCATTAGTCATTCCTTTTACAGTGGATATTAAGGAAGCCAAATTTAATTGGTGGGGTATTGATTATTATGAGGAACCACTTGTAAAAAGTTATAATGATGTAGCTGGATATTTTGTAATTTATAATTTTAAGACAAGTTCATCAGGAGAAATTGCCAGTGACGAAATGGCATCTGAAATGAGTTCACTCTATGCAGATAAAGAGGATCTGGATAGACAGATAAGAGAAATGTTTGAGTAGATTTGACAATACCTTTTAGAAAGAGGCTTGGGTTACATTTATTGTAGTCCAAGTCTTTCTTTTTGCACTTAGTTAGCCGCGGCAAGTTAAAAATTACAGATATTTTGTCCTGATGACAAAAAAGAAATACTTTTTGCCATATTTTGTTAAGATTACACAAGAAATAGTCAAAAAAGCGGGGATTGTTGTATAAAATTCCAGGAAGTATAATAAAAACAACAAATTCAACAAAATATAATCAAAGGAGGAAATGCTATGAAAATGCAAAAAAGGATTTTGTCGGCGCTTTTGACGGCATCACTTCTGGGGACATGTGTGATGGGATGTTCATCCGGCGGCAAAGATGATGGGGAAAACTCAGAGTCAGGAAAACGCTTCGAAGGGGTGACTTTGAGATTTGCACCGAACTGGGGAACCGATCCGGATCATGAGATTGGACGTACGATGCTGGAAGAGTTCTGCGAAGAGACCGGGCTTACCATAGAATTAGAGGAGATCACCGGAGACGAGATGAAGAATAAGATATCCGTAGACGCCGCGGCGGATAATCTTCCGGATGTCTGGCAGTATTGGCCGGGTTGTGTGTGTAAAGACCTTGCAGATGCTGACTTGCTGGCGGATTGTTCGGAATATCTTGAGAAAAGCGAAGTGATCAAGAAGGATCATTTCGGTGATGCGGCTCTTGCGCCGTGTACATTTGACAAAGAGATCCTGGCGCTTCCGAGGATGGGTGCCACCGGCGTATTCCTGGTCAATAAGGAGATCTTTAAAGAGAATGAACTGGAAGCTCCTAAGACATGGGATGAACTGATAGAGGTCAGTAAAGCATTGCGTGAGAAAGGGATCACACCGCTTAATGTCGGATCGAAACTGGGGAATCCGTCGCACTTCTTCTATAACGAGTTGGTGTGTCAGTTTGAAGAGGGCGTTCAGGATGTCAATAATCTTCTGGACTCTTCGAAGACAACGTTTAAGACAGACGCTATGCAATACGCGGCGGATAAGATTGAAGAGATGGTCAAGGCAGGATGTTTTGCAGACGATGTACTGGGATCTACCGGCGACTGGTCTCCGTCATCTGCATACTATGACGAAGGATATTCGGCGATGTGTTATACATTCAGCTGGCAGTTCGCGTCTCTGTCAGACGAGACAATTGAGAAATCTGAGATTATTAAGATCCCTCAGATCGCGGAGACCGACAGGGAAGACAATCATATGCAGGGGACGACCAATGACTGTTGGTGTATCAGTAAAAAGGCATGGGAAGATACTGCGAAGCAGGAGGCGATCACGGCTCTTATGGATTTCCTGATGTGGGATTATACAAAGGAGATTGCACAGAAGGGATACATTATCACGGTTGATGCAGAGATCGACAAGACGATTGATTATGAAGCGCTGGATTCAAAGCTGATGTCTCAGGTTCTTCGGTGGAGAAGCGATAATAATATAGAGGCGGATCCTATGATCTGGCAGAGTCTTCCGAATCTTGCGATCCAGACAGACTATTGTAATGCGCTTGACGAATTGTGGGCAGGAACGATCACCGGGGATGAATTTATAGACAAATGCGAAGCTTCTGTAGAAAGTAATCTATAGGCTGGAAAAGGAGAAACTGAAAATATGCGTGCAGCAAAGGGAAAACGATGGATTCCATTCGTAGTGTTTGTTGTTCCTGCGTTATTGATCTATACCTATTTTATGATCTTTTCCATCGGAAATACAGGGTACTATTCCCTTACGCAGTGGAACGCGATCTCGGAACCGAAGTATATAGGGATGAAGTATTATATGGATTTTCTGAAGGATAAGGATTTTCGTATGGTTCTGAAGAATTCACTTCTCAATGTGGCGATCTCTTTGATCGTCCAGATACCCGCGGGGCTGATCGGAGGCTATCTTTTATACAGGACCAGAAGATGTTATCGCTTGTATCGGTTTCTGATATTTATACCGGTTGTATTGTCGGCTTCGGCGGTCGCCCTGTTATTCACGCTCATTTTTCATTCGGAATTCGGCCCGGTGAATCTGTTTCTTGAATATATGGGGTTAGGCAGTCTTACACATAGTTGGCTGTCGGATGTAAAGGTGGTCTTCTATGTGGTCATGATCCCTATGACGTATCAGTATATCGGGCTCTATGTGATCATACAGCTGTCCGGTATGCAGTCTATAGCGGAAGATGTGATCGAGAGCGCGACAATTGACGGTGCAGGCTCCTTCCGGATATTCTGGAATATAGTAATGCCCATGCAAAAAGGAGTGACGATGATGTGTGCGGTTCTGATCATATCAGGATGTTTTAAAGCCTTTGAGCATTCTTATATCATGACATGGGGCGGACCGGGTTATTCTTCTTCGTTTTTAGGGGTGTATATGTATATGGAGACCTTCGTGAAAGGCAATTACGGAAAAGGAAGCGCCATTGCGATGATCATACTTCTTGGGACATTGCTGTGTACAGTGATCCTGCAGCGTTTATTCAAGGAAGAGGGGTAGGATAGAAGGATGAAGGATTATGACAGACTGAAGCTTAAGTCAGATATGGGGAAGGCGCTGAGACATGTCGTTCTTGCCGTCTGGTGTGTGACGACGGTATTTCCCTTCTTATGGGTATTTTTGATTTCTTTTAAGAAAAACAGCCAGATATTCACGGATCCGTTTGGGATTCCGGATCCGTGGGTCACGGCGAATTTCCCAACGGTTTTCCGGAAACTTGATATTGTTTCAGGATTGGGGAATAGTCTGATCTATTCGTTAGCCACAGTTTTTCTGGTGTGCCTGCTGTCTTCGATGACGGGGTTCTATCTTGCGAAGTATGCAAAAAGAAATCTATTGTATATGTATTTTATACTGGGAATGATGATCCCTGCGCAGGCGATCGCGATCCCGATGTTTGTGAAGCTGAGGGATGCCGGGCTTAATAATACAAGACCGGGGATCATATTGGTATATACGGTGGTAGAACTTGGATTTGCGATCTTCGTCATGACGGGATTTATTAAGCGCAGTGTCCCGGACGAGCTGTTGGAAGCGGCGGCGATTGACGGATGTTCCATGACAGGGATGTTCTTCCGGGTTGCGTTCCCTTTGATGAAAACAGGGGTTGCGACGGTGGGGACGTTTGTATTCCTGCATATTTGGAATGAGTTTTTCTTTGGGCTGATCCTTCTTACGAACGCGAAGCTTACTAGCCTGAATCTGACGACGTATAAGCTCAGAGGGCAGTATTCCAGTGATTATGGAATGCTTGCGGCAGGAATCATCATATTGGCAGTCCCGGCGCTGGTGATCTATGCGATCTTCCAGGAGCAGGTGGTAAAAGGACTCACGGCAGGCGCGGTTAAGGAATAGCAGAAGATAACAGGAGTAAATTGGTTAGAAAAAGCACAGGAGATAGGTTATAAAATGGTTGGGAAAAGCACAGGAGATGGCTTATAAAATGGTTAGAAAAAGCACAGGAGGCGGCTTATGAGATATTATGAATGTACGGATATGGAGAGGATCAGAAGGACGGAGATACCCAAAGACAGGAAGATCAAGATGATATTGGATACAGATACATATAATGAGATCGACGATCAATTTGCAATCTTTTATGCACTTGCATCCGAAGACAGGATCGATCTGAAAGGGATCACGGCAGAGCTTTTCTTCAATGCGAGAAGCGTAAGCCCTGCCGACGGCATGGAGAAAAGTTATCAGGAGATTAAGAAGATCTTGAAACTGGCGGGCAGGGAAAGCGACGGATTTGCGTTCAGGGGATGTACGGAGCCGATGCAGAGCAAGGATCAGCCAGGAGAGAGTGAGGCGGTTGATTTTATCATTCGGACGGCATTGGCGTGCACGAAGGAGGATCCCCTGTTTGTTGTAGGGATCGGCTCATCGACGAATATCGCAAGCGCGATCGTAAAAGAGCCTGAGATCATGGACAGGATCGTAGTGCTGTGGTTGGGAGGAAATACGCACGATTGGCCGGATAATGAGGAGTTCAATCTTTCGCAGGATCCCATCGCCGGAAGTATAGTATTCGACTGCGGAGTGCCTTTGATACAGCTTCCGGCATCCGGAGTCACGAGCTTCTTATTGACCAGTATGCCGGAATTAGAGGCGTGCTTAGGAGGCGTGAATGCGATCGGGGATTACCTGGTGGAGAATGTCGCCGCATACGAGGAAGATCATTTTGCATGGTCGAAGGCAATCTGGGATATAGGAGCGATCGGTGTATTGATAGATCCGGAATGGACGGTGCAGAAGATCTGTCCTTCTCCGGTCATTGCGGCGCCGAACCGCTATGCATTCGATCCAAGGCGCCATTTGATACGGAGCGTATGTACGATGGACAGGGATAAGGTGTTCAGGGATCTGTTTACCAAGATCAGAAACATGCAGTGAATCAAACATAGGGAGCGCTTTCGATGGGAAAAATAGAGAGAAATTATGAGACAGCGAAGGAATGTTTTGAAGAATATGGCGTCGATACGGATCTGGTCTTAGAACAGATGGAGGATGTACCGATATCCGTGCATTGCTGGCAGATCGACGATCTGACAGGGTTCGAAGATTTTCACGCCAGATTGACAGGAGGGATCGCCGCTACGGGGAATATGGGCGGTAAACCGAAGGATCAGACGGAATATTTCGGACAGCTTGGCGCGGCGCTTAAGCTGATACCGGGGAAATTGAAAATAGCGGCGCATGCCGTCTATCTGGATAATAAAGGAAAGAAGGTAGACCGTGACCAGATAGAGCCGCAGCATTTTACAAAATGGGTTGATTTTGCCAGAGAGAGGGGAATGGGACTGGATTTTAATCCAACTTATTTCTCTCATGAAAAGTCGGAAGATGGGTTTACGCTTTCCAGTGCGGATCCTGCCGTCAGAGAATTCTGGATCGAACATGGGAGGCGGTGCCGGAGGATCGGAGAATATTTCGGAAGGGAGACGGGAACCTTATGTATTACGAATCACTGGATCCCCGACGGATATAAGGATATCACGATAGACAAGCTGTCGCCAAGACAGAGACTGAAGGAAAGCCTGGACGCCATATTTGAGGAAGAGTTAGATCGTGATCATTGTATGGATTCGTTGGAGAGCAAGTTATTTGGACTGGGAAGTGAGAGCTATGTGACCGGATCCCATGAGTTCTATACGAATTACTGTACGGAGACGAAGAAGGCGATCCTGTGTATGGATGCGGGGCATTTTCATCCTACGGAGTCGGTCGCTGCCAAGATCAGTTCCTATATAGCTTTCGGGCAGGAGTTGATGCTCCATGTGAGCAGGCCGGTCCGTTGGGACAGCGATCATGTGGTGATCGTGGATGAAGAGACGATGGCGATCATGGAGGAAATCGTAAGATGCGGCGCATTGAAGAGAGTGCATATCGGCCTGGATTTCTTTGATGCAAGTATCCGGAGGGGCGAAGCGACGGCGATCGGGGGAAGGGCGGCGAAGACTGCGTTGTTAAAGGCAATGCTCCAACCGGCAGAGCTTCTCAGGCAAGCGGAAGATGCAGGGGACTATACCAGACGCCTGGCGTTATTGGAAGAGATCAAATTATTGCCTTACGGATTTGTGTGGGAGATGTATTGTGAACGGAATAACTGTCCGGTTTCAATATGTACATAAGATCAGGGAATGATAACGGAAAGAGGCAGTTGTGAGGAGAAGATCGGATCCTCACAGCTGCCTTTATTATAAATTACTTTTACAGATGCCATTTGGTAAGCAGGTTGATATTTATCATTATACTGTGTATAATAGGACAACGAAGCAAGCTTATTGAGGCTTAGACCATACATTATTGATGAAATTGGAGAAGATGAGTCTTTTTATCTGTATCAGAAATGCCAGAGTATACTGTACTATTCGTTAAATCATAATAACTGTAATGAAGTAGCTCTTGTTTATTCTATAAACAGCCATGAAGAAGGTAATATGATTAAAGGAACTCAGACAAATACGGATTTGGAATCGGATACAAAAACGTATGAATTATTAAATAGAAAAGATGATAATGTTTGTATATTGTTGCATAATCATCCAACAGATTCCGCTTTTTCTATTGAAGATTATTCGGAATTTATGTTGTATGGTAAGTTAAAAATAATGGTAGTTGTGACGAATTCTGGAGAGCAATACTATATGACTAAAACAGAATACTTTGATAGAAATGCTGCTGTAAAAAAGTTGATTGAAATCACTAAAATGTGTGACCACAATAATGATGGGAAATTAAATCGTTCAGAATCCGTGCAGGCTGCAAAAGAATTTGAACGGGTGGCATATGTATTTGGAATAAGAATTGAGTAAGGAGGATGTGAATATGATGAAACCTACATTTTCAATTTTGATTGATACAGAAGAAAATACTAATCTTGCAATTCAGCAATTAACACAGATCGCTTTGGAAGAGGGGATTATAACACAGGAAGATTTAGAAAAAATGGATGAGAAGAAGAGAGAATTAGTTAATGTTCAGTAAAAAATGGGCGATTATTGTTTCGTTTATTATAATTCTTGTCATGGGAGGTATATACACTTTTTATAGTTAAGGCTTTATATGCCTGAAATGAAAAAACTGATACGGCTTAACAAAAATAGCTGTAATCCTTGAACCAAGGCTTACAGCTATTTTCATTACCAGGGGATGAGGGAATCGAACCCCCGCCAAAGGTTTTGGAGACCCCTATCATACCACTTGACCAATCCCCTACGTGTCTCAATCACACTAGATATTTATACCATATAATCTATAGGTTTGTCAAGTGCCAATTTACATGACACTTGACTTTTTTCGACTTTATTTTTTAGATGCTCCAACGTTTGTCTGTCGGATCATTTTTACCACATCGGTTATTTTACAGTCTGAGCGCTGACGAATCCTATATTCATCTTCTTAAAGACTCCTAAGAGAACCTTTCCGATTGCAACTACCAGGATAGCGGCAGCGATCGCTTCCGGGATCCCGGATGCGGTTACGGTTCCCATGATCAGTCCCCATATGGCGGAAACAGCCACTTCGCGGGCATCGGCATACTGCTGTGCGAACAGGAGATAGATACTTCCCATCACGGTTACGGTATTTACCATGGATCCGGTAAAACCAACGATCGGAAGAGCGATCATCTGGTTGACGTTAAGTTTCGTGAACAGAATCCAAAGCCACCCTGCGGCGACTCCGATCAGGATCCTGCAGCCTACGGAGATCCAGATTGCTTTCAGTGCGCCAGGTATTCCGGTCGTGCTCATGAATGGAGAGAACGCAAAGGATAAGAGTGTCGGCGCCATAGTGTTGCTGATCAGCGAGCAGATGCCAAATACTGCTCCTAAGATCGCACCGGCAGACGGACCCAGTAAGATCGCTCCTAAAATAACCGGAATATGTACAGTTGTTGCCTTGATGATCGGCAATTGGATCATACCAAGCGGCGTATTAGCCAGCACGATGACGATCGCAGCCATAAGTGCAACACTGACCATCCAACGAGTGTCATGCTTTTGTTTTTTCATTATTCAATTCCTCCTTGTTATCATTCTCATATGAAATGAGATACAATACAATTACGGTGATATTATAACAGCTGTGTTGTCAAAGGACAAGAGTAATTTTATACGGAATCCCATTGTCGGGAACTATAATTTTTGTTATATTAAGAAGTAATACGATTTGGAGCCGAACGGATCGGGAAATATATTTTCAAACACATTTTAATGTAGAAACTACACCAGAAGAGTACAAGATAAACAGGGGAGGGGATAGTTATGTTTGGAAGAAAAAAAGAAAAAACGCAGGCAGTCAAAAAGCAGACGGCAAAAAAGCAGACAGCCAAAAAGCAGACGGTTAAAAGCGGAGGCGCACAGACGGTCAAAAAGCAGACGGTTAAAAGCGGAGGCGCACAGACGACTAAAAAGCAGACGGTCAAAAAGGAGGCGGTTCGTACGCCTGCAGATGAGAATGCAAAACTGCAGGAGAAGCGGGAAAAGGTCTATGCCAAATTAGTGGAGATAGAGAAGGAAGCAGGATTAGAGCAGGCAAGAGACAGTGTCGGCAAGCTTGAAGACGAGAAGATCGCCGAGCACATTGAGCTCTTGTTGAAGATCATGCGGTCGGGAGAATAAGAACTGCCGTAGATCGGGCGGTTGGGAGAATAAAGATTAAGGAAGAAGGGATTAAGATCAGATATAGGAAATGGCAACTGATCCGTCAGTTTTTTGACGGTTCTAAGAAATATTTTGTAATCGCGGTTGCGGCGTCTTTGGCGACAACCGTTTTGAATGCTTTGACGCCTCAGATCTTTCGTTTCAGTATCGACTCCGTATTAGGCGGGAGTTCGTATGCATATCTGTCGGAACATCTGTGGGTCCTGTCGCTTCTGCTTGTTGCGGTCGCGGTGTTGTCAGGGCTGTCGCAATATACCTGCAGGGCAAATACGGCGCTGGCAGGTGAGAATTTTGCCAGGAATATGCGGGACGCATTATTTGTCCATGTGCAGAAGCTTCCAATGAGCTGGCATGACAAGAATCAGACCGGGGACATCATCCAGCGGTGTACATCTGACGTAGAGGTGATCCGTAATTTTGTCGTAACACAGTTGCTGGAAGTGTTCCGAACGGTCTTCTTGATCGTTACGTCTTTTGCCATGATGTTGTCCATGAACGTGAAGCTGTCATTGACCGTGCTGTTATTCGTGCCTGTGGTGGTATTGTATTCAGCGATCTTCTACCGGCTGATCGCGAAAAGGTTCATCGTTGCAGACGAGGCGGAGGGAGAGTTGTCCACGGTCGTGCAGGAGAATGCCACGGGCGTCCGCGTGGTGCGTGCGTTCGGCAGAGAGCAGTTCGAGATGGATCGTTTCAAGGAGAAGAATGATTATTTTGCGAAGCTCTGGATCCGGCTTGGAACGTTGTCTGGTTTATATTGGGGCGTCGGAGATCTTATCACCGGGCTGCAGGTAGTTACCGTCATCGTACTGGGGGCGTCGGAGGCAGTGCATGGACAGATTTCCGTGGGAGAGTTCATCGCATTTGCCTCTTATAATACGACGCTTGTATGGCCGATCCGCGGACTTGGGCGTATACTGTCGGATATGAGTAAAGCAGGCGTATCATTTGAGCGTGTGGACTATATCATACGCGCAGAGGAAGAGGCGTATGAAGGTGCGGATGGCGCCGCTGCAGAAAGGAAAGAAGCCTGTGAGCAGGAGGATGCGGACAGGAAGCGATTTGATATAGAATTCGACCATGTGAATTTCGGATATGAGGACGGGAAGGAGATCCTCTCGGATATCACCTTCCGGGTTCCACAGGGTTGTACCTTCGGGATCCTGGGAGGTACGGGAAGCGGAAAGTCTACGATCGTACAGCTTCTGTCACGTCTGTATGAAGGGAAGGACGGGCAGGGCAGTATCAGGCTCGGAGGAAAGGATATACGTGAGATACCGCTTGAAAAGCTGCGCGGCAACGTGGGGATAGTACTTCAGGAGCCGTTTCTGTACTCCAGGACGATCCGTGAGAATATCGCGGCGGCGCGGCAGGATGCATCTATAGAAGAGATCCGCCGTGTTGCGCGGATCGCCTGTATTGATGACGCGATCATGAGTTTTCCGGACGGTTACGATACCCTGGTAGGAGAGCGCGGGGTCACATTATCAGGGGGACAGAGGCAGAGAGTGGCGATCGCCAGGATGCTGCTTGAGAATGCGCCTGTCATGGTATTTGACGATTCTCTCTCAGCGGTTGATTCTCAGACGGATGCGCTGATCCGAAAAGCGCTTAAGGAGCATATGAAAGATGTGGCAGTCATACTGATCTCCCACAGGATCACCACTCTTATGAGTGCGGATCAGATCATGGTTCTTAACCATGGCAGGATAGAAGAGATGGGCAGACATCAGGAGCTGATCCAAAGGAATGGGATATACCGCCGGATCTACGATATACAGATGAGCCAGGATGACAGGAAGAGTATGCACGGCAGGAGGGAGGGGATCGAAGATGGCGGCATATGAAGAACAAGAATATAATAAGCCTTTCAGCTTCAGGACATGGGCGAAGATGCTGCCTTTTTTCAAGCCCTATCGGAAATATTTCGCGATCACGCTGGGATTGAATATCGTGCTTGCGGGAATTGACGTTATCGTGCCTCTGTTCCAGAGCTATGCCATCGACCGGTTTATCACGCGGGATACGCTGCAGGGCTTGGGCGTCTTCGCGGCGGTCTATGCGGCAGTGATCGTGGCGCAGACATGCAGTGTCTACTGGTCTGTCAGGGCGGCTACGATCATTGAAATGAATGTGGGAAAGGATCTGAAGTGGGCGCAGTTTACGCATCTTCAGACGCTGTCCTTCTCTTATTATAATACAACTCCGGTGGGATATATACATGCCAGGGTGATGAGCGATACTCTGCGGATCGCGACCATGGTGGCGTGGGGACTGGTGGATATGTTCTGGGCATTCCTCTATGTCGTCAGCGTCTTTGGGATCATGTTCATGCTGAACGCCAGATTGGCTTTGATCTTATTGGTCATCGTGCCGTGCATCGCCGTACTGACGGTTTATTTTCAGAATAAGATCCTGCACTGGAACCGGAAAGTGAGGAAGATCAATTCCCAGATCACCAGTGCATACAATGAGGGAATAACAGGGGTCAGGACTTCTAAGAGCATGGGAATCGAGAAGGATAATGAAGAGGCATTTTTCCGGCGGACAGCCGATATGCAGCGTGCGGCAGGACGGTCCGCGAAGCTGAATGCGATCTATATACCGACAATCCTGCTGTTTAGTTCCGTTGCTGCGGCGATCGTTCTTGCACAGGGGGGATATATGGTCAAAGAGGATATCATGCGGCTTGGAACGTTATCGGTATTCATATCCTATGCGGTGATCATCTTTGAGCCGATCCAGCAGTTGGCGAGGCTGTTGGCTGAGCTGATCTCCTGTCAGGCGAATATCGAACGGGTGATGGATCTGTTGGAGCAGGAGCCGAATGTGGTGGATACGAAAGAAGTGGTGGAACGGTATGGGGATACGTTTCATCCAAAGAAGGAGAATTGGGAGAAGATTAAGGGAGATATTGTGTTCGAGGATGTCTCCTTCATGTATCCGGACGGGAAAGAGTATGTCCTGGAGCATTTTAACCTCCATGTACCGGCAGGCATGAATGTGGCGATTGTCGGAGAAACGGGTGCGGGTAAGTCTACACTTGTGAATCTGGCGGGACGTTTCTTCGAACCGACGAAGGGGCGTATCCTGATCGACGGCGTGGACTATCGGGAACGTTCCCAGCTATGGCTGCACAGCCAGATCGGTTACGTGCTGCAGAATCCGCATCTGTTCTCCGGGACGGTCCGGGAGAACATCCGTTACGGGAGGCTGGATGCATCCGATGAGGAGATCGAGGCGGCGGCAAGAAGTGTCTCGGCAGACGATGTGGTAAGGAAGCTTGAACATGGATATGACAGTGATGTGGGAGAGAGCGGCAGCAGGCTGTCTACCGGAGAGAAGCAGCTGATCTCTTTTGCACGGGCGATCCTGGCGGATCCGAGTATCTTTGTGCTTGACGAGGCGACCTCTTCCATTGATACACAGACGGAGCAGCTGATCCAACAGGCGACGGGGAGGCTCCTTAAGGGGCATACGTCCTTTATCATTGCCCACAGGCTGTCTACGATAAGGCAGGCGGATCTGATCCTTGTAGTGAAGGATGGCAAGATCATCGAGCGCGGGACCCACAGTGAGCTTCTGAGGGCAAATGGATATTATCATGACCTTTATTCCCGGCAGTTTGAAGAAGAGGCTTCGATGCGGGTATTTTCCGGCGGGGAATAAATATGCTGCGGCAGCAGGCGAGGCTCGATATGTTCTGAGTGTAACCAAATCCGTCTTTTTACCATATAATGATGGCAGAGCCAGAGTGATTATGGGGTGGGAAGATGGACGGAATCTTATGGACTTTTCTTGGGACACTGCTGACGTTTTCTGTAACAACGCTTGGTGCGTCAGGGGTATTCTTTGTAAAAGGAGATGCAGGAGGGAAGATTCAGAGCGGATTCTTAGGATTTGCCGGAGGCGTCATGATCGCGGCGTCCGTGTGGTCCCTGCTTCTGCCGGGGATAGAATTTGCTGAAGAGAACGGACAGATCAGCTGGTTGGTCATCACAGGCGGTTTTCTGTTGGGTGTGATCCTTTTATTGGCGGCAGATCACCTGATCGGCAGGCGGCAACTGAGGATCAAGAAGAATACGGCGATGCTTGTGGCTGCGATCACGGCGCATAACATACCGGAGGGCATGGCGATCGGCCTTGCCTTTGCCCTTGCGGCACAGAATCCGGGAGAACCTGCGTTATTGTCCGGAGCGATCGCGCTTACCGTTGGGATCGCGATCCAGAACTTTCCGGAGGGAACGGCGATCGCACTGCCTCTGAGTCAAGATGGATGCAGTAAACGAAAAGCTTTCTTCATCGGAAGCATGTCGGCGGCGGTAGAACCGGTCTTTGGGGTAGCGGCTGCCGCCCTTGGCAATGCGGTCCGGATCGGTATGCCCTGGTTTCTATCCTTCGCGGCGGGGGCGATGATCTATGTGGTCGTCCAGGAACTGATACCAGAGGCTTCTGCCGGGGAAGAAGAGAAATCAGGAACACTGGGATTTGTCGTTGGCTTTCTGGTTATGATGATCCTGGATGTTGCATTGGGGTAAGGGACTGTTTCAAACGGTCCCTATTTTGATATGTAAAAGGATTTTGACGGTTGGGCTGCTCTTCATCGCATTATTTGGGAATCTTAGTTATTTTTGATGACAATACCTTTTTTCGCAGTATAAAACATAACGGCAGCAGGATGCTCCAGATCAGCAGCGGATATAGAAGGGATATCATTGATACGGACAGGTCGCGGACGATCCAGCCAAGTGATTCTATGGTGGAGAAGTCTTCAATGGAATGAATGCTGATAAATGTTCCGATCAGAAAGCCAAGACATCCAAATAGTGCCGAGATGCAAAGTACCATCCTGACTGCAAGAAAGCTCTCTTCGTACGAGACGGGGGGAGCCTCTTTTTTGTTGAAGGCAAAAAGGAAGGCTCGGCAAAAGGCTTTCAGAGATCCGGTGCCAAATAAGATCAGTAAGCACGGGATCAGGACGAACATACAGGTAAAACCGTCCATATAGTTGATCAGATTCCCGAATCCGCCGCCAATGCCTCTGAGGATCCAGAAAATAATACCTAATAGATAAATCGCATAATACATAATATCTTCCTCCTTTATATTCAGTCTATCTTTTTCGGTTAGTTTTCGTATAGAACTGTGTTATAGCTTTACGCTATGCTTATCAGATCACCCCGCTCCATACAAGTACGGCGTCCTCCTTTTGCGCGTCAAACTCTTCGTCTGACAGTCTCTCAAGCTTATTCATATTTCCCATTGGCAGATAGTAGATTTCCCGCGCTTTCGGCTGATAGCCGGCGTTGGCGTTTCGGTGAAAGGTTTCTTCGAATACGTCCCCTTTGCTGATCAGGGGGTTCATGAAGCTGCCGTCATTGGGAAACAGGTTGTTCCACATGGTCTTCGTATAACAATAGTAGACGACGCGTATGGTTTTGCCGTCCCGCCGGATGGTTCGCCCTTTGGATATGAAGTTATTGATTTTCAGAGACTTCTGTTTTTCTGGTGACATGTTCAGGACAAACCGGATCTGTTCCAGGGTCAGAGTCTCGCCGGAATCCGGCGTATCGGCTGCACTGGGAGTCTGTGTGTCCGCCGGCGGCTGGTACTGCCATTCTCTGAGTCCGAGATGGTTTGGAACATATGCGATCTCGTACAATTCCGTAGTCATACAATCCGGGTCGTAGGAAACCGGGATATTATAGTTTTTCAGAAAAACCGTACTCCCGATCAATATGACGCAGGTGGAAAGTGCGACGGCAACGTACTTTCGGTGCATACGTTCTCTTAATTTTTTCAGAAAATCAATATCCCGCCGCTCTGCCGTTATCTCATTTGGAATTCCTGCGCTCATCTGCCTGTAGACGGCACTGCAGGAAGAACAGCCGTTAAGATGCTTCTCAATCTCTTCGTTGGTCTCTTCGCTTGTCATGCCGTCGATGTAACCTGGCAGTAGGTCGATCACAATGCAGCATTTCATGTTGATCCCTCCATTTCTTTGATGATCTTCTGTTTTGCCCGATAGAATGTGGTGCGCGCCCAGTTTTCACTCTTGCCCAGGAGGCTTCCGATCTCCGAGAAGGAGAATTCTCCGGTCAGGCGCAGATACATCAGCTCTCGCATGGGTTCTGGCAGCCTGTGGATCGCCTGGTACAGCTCTGTCTTTTCCATGTGAAGCAGTGTGGCTTGTTCCGGCGATTCCTTGTTCGGTATTTCATCCGTAAGCTCTACCTCATTTCGCCGGGAATATTTGTCAAGCTGCTGATACCAGAGATGCTTGGCGATCTGGCAGAGCCATACGGACAGTCTGCAGGTGCCGTCGTATCGGTGGATGGTCCGCATGGCGCGAAAGAAGGTCTCCTGTGTCAGTTCTTCCGCCAGATCCTCGTCATGTGTGAGGCTCAGCAGATACCGGTATACATCTTTGGCATGCTGCGTGTAGGCTTTTTCAATCTCTTTCAGGGCGCTCACCTCCTTCGGTTTTGGAGTTTTACATCTATATATCCGGAAAAATAATGTTTCGTTACAAAGATTTTCTGATTTTTA
>OFFP01001231.1_pt1 | contig 18248 bp, 11 predicted proteins | sample 1521431 | NCBI WGS metagenome assembly OFFP01 (sample SAMEA3504104, study PRJEB24116) | mouse gut metagenome | biome: mouse gut; feature: mouse-associated habitat; material: faeces | place: Denmark | collected 2011
TATGCGGGAGGAATTTCTGCCAGAAGATTCGACGAACTTTAGTAAAGAGGATATTTCAGATAAATTATTTCAGATAACAGATGGATGGCCCTGGAATAAATTGTTTCGGACTGAGTTTATTCAGCGGAGCGGACTGAGCTTTTCCGCCACCCGTACTGCAAACGATGGATATTTTGTTTTTATGGCATTGGCATTGGCAGCACGTATCACAAAAGTGGATGATTATCTTATTAATTGGCGTATCAATAATAGAAATTCATTATCAAATACCAGAAATAAATCCTGGTATTGTGGATTTCAGATGTTATATGAAATGAAACAAGGACTTAAAAAAAATAATTTATATGAAATAATGGAAAAGACATTCCTTAATTTTTCTTTAGAGTATATTCTTTGGTCACTAGAGCAGATGGAGTTTTGCAATGAAAAAGAAAAATTGTATGAATGTATTCAGACGGAGTGTAAAGACTGTATTGGGATAACGAATCTTCCTGCAGAGAATTATTATCATAGTGATCTTTATATAAGGTATAAATATATAGAAGAACATACATTTTCTGAATATCTAATGAGCTTGCTGGAAGGCAAAATTCAGGAAGCAGATACATACCAAATATATAATTGCAGGCTGAGAGATCAGTTACAGAATAAAGTATGGCTGTTTCCATTTAAAAGCGTTTCAAAAGGGAAATCTATTATTTTGTATGGCGCAGGAAAAATGGGACAGGACTATTACCGCCAGATACAAGAAACAGGATATTGTGAGGTGGTATTGTGGATGGATAGAAAATTTGAAAATGGAAAAAGAGAACTTGATATACAAGGGTGGAAAGATAAATTAGACTTATCAGGAATGCATCAGGTTGTCGTTGCACTGCTGAATAAGACAGAGGCTGAGAAGTCAATAAAAATGTTAAGTACATGGGGAGTGCCAGAGAATAGGATCATATGGAATCCTTCATATGGATGTCAAGAGATGAAAAGGTAATATATAAAGAATGGAAGGTGAATTACATGCCGGCAGTATCAATCATTGTACCGGTTTATAATACGGAAATGTATCTGGAAGAGTGCCTTTCCAGCATCTGTACACAAACACTTACAGATATAGAGATTATCTGTATTGATGATGGATCGACAGACAGAAGCGGAGTGATTATGGATCAGTTTGCAGAAAAGGATTCACGCATTAAAGTCATCCATAAGGATAATACAGGTTATGGACATTCCATGAATGTAGGGATTGATGCAGCTTCCGGTGCTTATATAGGAATTGTAGAGAGTGACGATTGGATTGCAAAAGAAATGATGCAGACATTGTATGAGGCAGCATTCATGTATCGGACAGATTTTGTTAAAGCAGATTTTTACCGATTTACAGTTCAGAAAAACGGATACATACGTAAAACTTATAACCACTTGGCATGGAAGGACCAGTATTATAACAGGGTTTTACATCCGCTGGATGAAGTAGAAACATTTAAATTCATAATGAATATATGGAGTGGGATTTATAATACAGCCTTTATAAAGAAGAACAAAATACGGTTTAATGAAACTCCCGGAGCGTCTTTTCAGGACAACGGATTTTGGTTTCAGACTTTTACACTGGCGGAAAGAGCAGTTTTTTTGGACAAACCATTATATATGAACAGAAGAGATAACCCGTTATCATCTGTACATTGTCAGGATAAAGTCTATACTTCCTGTGAAGAATACGACTATATTCGTCAGTGGGTAAAACAGCTGCCTGAGAAACAGAAATGTCATGAATATCTTTGCTCAGAGGGCAGAATACGAAATTATTTTTTTACGATTGATAGAATTGGCGACAATTTTAAAGAAGATTTTTTCATCAGGTTCAGAGAGGATTATCTGAAACTCTTGGAAAGTGGGGAGATTGCAGAGACACTGCTGCCTGCAGACTGGAAAGCCCGGATTGATGAGATCATTAAAAATCCAAAGGAAGCATGTTATATGGAACTCATGCTGCGTAATCGCTATCTTGAGATTATAAGCCCATTTAAAGACATTATAATATATGGTGCTGGGAATTATGGACGGAAAGCATGGTCTGCGCTGAATCGAATTGGTGAGAGTAAGAGGATCGCGTATTTTGCTGTTACGGATACGACACGAAACCCCTCAGAATTATTTGGGATTCCAGTAGTAGAATTTGATAAACTTCCGGAGGAATTTCGCCAGGAGGCGTTGGTAATTGCTGCAGTAAAACAAGAGTTCCATGACCAGATTGTCCAGAAAATTGTTGGCCGTGGATATCGGCATTATACAGACAGTATGATTTTTTTTGAATAATTTATTCAGACATTTTTTTAGGTGAAAGGATAATCGTATATCATGGCAAAAGTTTCAGTTGTGATTCCAGTATATAACGTAGAACGATATTTACAGCAATGTTTGGACAGTGTACAAAATCAGACTTTAAAAGACATAGAAGTCATCTGCGTAGACGATGGTTCAACAGATTCTTCAGGGACTATATTGGATTCCTACGCAAAAAATGACAGCAGGTTTCGGATCATCCATAAGAAGAACGAAGGTTACGGAAATACTATGAATGTGGGTATAGGAACTGCAACTGCCCCTTATATAGGAATTGTAGAAAGTGATGATTTTATTGCTCCTGATATGTATGAGAACATGCTTGCTTTCATACAGGATAAGCAGGCAGATATGGTGAAATCGGACTTTTTTGAGTTTTATGTAAATGAAGACGGCTATTGTATAAAAGAATATGTGCCGGTAATATCTGCCGGAAATATGCAGGGCTTATATGGAAAAGCTTTTCATATACGGGAACATGAGGAGGCATTCTACTTTCAGAAGTTCAACTGGAATGGGCTGTATGACAGGATGTTTCTGAAAAGAGCGCATATTGCCCACAATGAGACGCCAGGAGCATCCTATCAGGACAATGGATTTTGGTTTCAAACAATGGCCAAAGCAAAGCGGATCTGCTATATGAAACAGGCATTTTATCATTACCGCATAGATAATCTTAATTCATCTATGTACTCGAAAGCAAAAGTATTTGCTGTCTGTAATGAATATGATTTTATACATGACATGATAGATGCTATGGGAGAAGAAGGAAAAATATTTTATAAATGGGCAGCGTTTAAAAAGTTGTTTGGCTGTGTCAGTAACATTAGTCGTGTTTCAGATGGAAATAAAGAGATTTTGGCGCAGCGTGTAAAAAAGGAGTTTTTATTGGCAGCCCAACGCGGAGAACTTAATCCCAATTTATACACAGATGAATGGAAATCAAAATTGTTTGATATTGTGGCCGATCCCAAAAGCTATGCAGAAAAGGAGAAGGCCAGAAGGAATAAGATTGAAAATATAGTCAGTAATTATAATGCGATTATTTTATATGGGGCCGGCAAGATTGGGCGTATGGCGCGGGAGGCATTGAAAGAAGGACGTGTACATACAAAAATTCAATACTTTGCGGTAACAGAGACGGGACAGAACCCGGAAAGCTTATGTGGAGTGCCTGTAAAGGGAATTGATGAGCTGTACAGATATAAGGAGAAAGCATTGGTAATTATATCAGCAGACAGAAGAAACGCAATGGAAATGGAGAATGTTTTGAGAACGCGAAATTTCAAACATTATATTAGGTTTAGTGAGATATCAGGATGATTCAGGGGTCAGATTATTAATGATTTACTCAAGGAGGCGACAGTAACAGGCGATGTATAGTTTTGATGTGTTCGATACTCTGATTACCAGAACAGTAGCTGCTCCCAGTGGGATTTTTGCATTAATGAAGGATAGGCTGAAAGAAGAAAAGGATGTAAATAGTCTGGAAGATTATGTGATTGATAATTTTTTTGAACTTCGGATACATAGTGAAGAACTGATAAGAAAATCTTTTTCAGCGCAAAATATAGAAGAGGTGGAGCTTAAAGATATTTATACAGCGATGGCCGTCTGTGGCTGTATAAATGAAAAACAGATAAATTATCTGTGCCGGTTGGAGCAAGACACTGAGATTTCCAATGTATTAGGTATTGATGAGAATATTTGGCGGGTAAAAAATCTTCTTGAGCAAGGGGAAAGAGTCATTCTGATTTCTGACATGTATTTGCCCGCAGAGACGGTGCGTGAGATGCTGATACAGGCAGATCCCATATTTGCTGGGCTTCCTCTTTATGTTTCGTCAGAATACAAAAAGAGAAAAACAACGGGGAATCTATATCGTCAGGTACAGGAAGTCGAGCAAATTGAATACGAAGAATGGACGCATATTGGTGATAATCTTTATCAGGATATAGAAATTGCGTATCAATTAGGTATAAGGGTAGAACTGTCGCCACGGGCAGAACTGACAGCGTATGAAAAGAATATACTAAAAAACTACGGTAATGATAGTAAGCTGCAGTTGATGATCGGGACAGCGGCAAGGAATGAGTGGAAGAATATACATAAAGAAAAAAGGACAGAGAAGAGAAAAACAGAAAAAGTATCAAAACCTTATCATATTGGATGTAGATATGCAGCTCCGGTTTTGTATAGTTATGCAGAATGGATTGTTGACCAGGCAGAAAAGAAAAATTTCAAAAGGCTGTATTTTATTGCAAGAGACGGATATTTAATAAAACAAATTGTAGATGTGATTCTGAACTGTAAAAAAGTAAATATCTCGACACACTACATTTATGGTTCAAGAAGAGCATGGCGTATGCCTTCTTTATCGAAAGAACATTACAATCTATATCAGATGATTTTGTGGTCGCATATTAATAGGATTAATACATTGGATGAACTTGCGGATGTCCTCCATCTGCCGCTGCAAGATTTATATTTATATCTTCCGGGAACTTTTGCACGGAATAAAGAGGAAAGACATATTTCCAGCCAGGAATTAGAATATATAGCCAGGAAATTATCAACGAATGAAGAATTTAAGTCGTTCCATCTGCAAAAATTAAGGAGCGCAAGGGAACTGGCGCAACAGTATTTAATACAGGAAATTGACATGACAGATGATGACTTTGCATTTGTGGATGTCGCGGGAGGCGGTCTGACACAAGGATGTATGCGGGAGTTGATAAAAAGTCAATATTCAAAACCGATTCATACCTTTTTCTTCAAAATTGACAGAGTAAATTTAGTGCAGGACTCAATCGTATATACATTCATGCCTGGCTTCCTTGCAAATAATATTGTAATTGAGATGCTTTGCCGGGCTCCCCATGGACAGACAGAGGAATATATAAGAAAAAATAGAAAGATTGTTCCTGTGCTTGGGAATACGGAAAGCAGGCTGCTGAAAGAGCATGGATTTTACGAGTATGAAAAGGGGATTATAGATTTTTCTAAAGCCATGTGTAAGGTATCTCTGATGTGTGGTAAAAAAGTTGGATCAATGCACAATATTCTCCTGTACTTGAAGTATATTGCGGAAGAGCCTTCGGAGGAAGTATTAGAATACTTTGCGTCTATGCCTAGCAGTGAATCGGGAAGGGGAGCAGAAAATGTGGAGTATGCTCCAAGATTGTCGGAGCATGATATTAAAGAAATATTTTTGAAATGTATGAATGAACCGGTTGAGCTTTTTTACAAGGGAACAAATTTGAACTATTCTATCATGCGTGCAACTTCGGAGGAAAGAGCTTTTATTGATCGTTGCCGGAGAGAATATGGTTCAGCCATTGGTATGCTGTCCAGACAGGAGAAGGAGCGGGAAATCAGAAAGAAGCAGAAGTGTTTCCATAGGGCGGCTTTCTACCCGGTTAGATTGCTGGAAGAAAAATTAGTCCTGTATGGAGCCGGAAAGTTTGGACAAGAGTTATATAACAGGCTGATAAAAGATCCGGAGCATGAAATTGTCCTTTGGGTGGATAAAAAGGCAGATGTATGTCAGAGACAGGGGCTTACGGATGTACATTTTGTGGATATGATCATAAAAGCGTCTTATGACCAGATTGTAGTTGCTGTGATGTCAAAAGAAATGGCGGAAGGGATTCGGACAGAGTTAGTGCAGATGGGGATAAAGGAAGAAAAAATAGTCTGGTTTTCTCCGTATGGCTATTCCAACGCGAGGGATGCATGGGAAACGGAAGAAATTGGATGAAATTTTAAACATTGTTGAGGTGAAAATTTGTGATAGAGTGTGATACAAAAATTAGAGACATATATTTACATTTACAGGATGAACCATCCAGACAGTTTTTCCAACTCCGTCTGATGTACAGCCTGACAAGGGACGAGCGATTCATCCACCAGATGATCGAATCCCTGCCTCAGAAACAAAGTGTAGACATCATGATAAAAGAGGCAGAACATGTAAAAGAAAAATTGATCATATATGGCGCGGGTAATGATTTCTCGCTGCTTAGTATGTTATATCCGGATTTATCTTGTGTCTGTTTATGCGACCGCGATACCAATAAACAAAAAAGCGGGTGGAAAGGATATCATGTGATCTCACCGGATCAATTAGTGGCGGACTTTCAGGATTATTATGTGTTTATCAGCACTACAGGATTTCATCAGGAAATATATGATTTCCTGACAGAAAATGGCTGGGATCAGGAAAAGATATTCAATGCAGGAAAAGTTACATCAGAACTGTACCGGCAGCAATATTTTGACCAGGATATCATGAAGCCCTGCCAGAATGAGATCTTTGTAGACGGCGGATGCTATGACTGCAGCACGGACAGGCTGTTTGTCCAATGGTGCGGAGGAGAGTATCAAAAAATCTATGCGTTTGAACCTGATATAGTGAACTATGAAAGATGTCAGAAGGCAGCAAAAAATATTCCGAATATGGAGCTGATCAATAAGGGCCTGTGGAGCAGGGAGGAGATTCTGTATTTTGCGGGAAACGCAGATCAGGGATCAAAAATTACCGAAAGACAGGAGCAGAATGTAACAACCGTTCCGGTGGCTGCGATTGATGAAGCAGTGGGGAATGATAAAGTCACGTTTATAAAGATGGATGTAGAAGGAGCGGAGCTGGAAGCACTCAAAGGCGCCAAAAGAACGATTCTCGAAAATCATCCCAGACTGGCGATATCCATTTACCATAAACCGGAGGATATATGGGAAATACCGTCGTATATCCTTTCCCTGTCGGAGGAATACACGTTTTATATAAGGCATTATCAATTAAGCAGAAACGAGACGATCTTATATGCCATATAGAAAACGTTATACTGCTGTTCCGGGCAGGGCTGCGGGGCAGTCATGCGCATTTTGCAATTAAGGAGAAAACCTATGGTCAAAAAAGACATCGTACTGTTCGGTACGGGAAAGTATTTCGAAAATTATATGATATGCGAGGGCGGGGGCTTGGGCAGGACTCCTTTGTTTGCTGTAGATAATGACCTGTCCAGGACGGGCAGCATTCGATACGGCGTGGAAGTGAAGTCGCCGGATGTTCTGCGCGATATGGACAGGGACACATTTTATGTAGTGATCTGTACAGCACAGAAGGAATCCATTGAGAGGCAGCTGGCATCAATGGGGATTACAGATTATCATTATTACAGGCCCGTTCCGATAGAAGATTCGGTTTTGAAAGAAGAACAGAAGCCCTACCGTATCGGTTATGTCCCGGGAGCATTTGACCTGTTCCATGTGGGACACCTGAACCTGCTGCGCCGCTCAAAATCCCGATGTGAATATTTGATTGCCGGGGTACTTACAGATGAGCTGTTTGAACATTTTAAAAAGAGAAAGCCGGTGATCCCTTACGAACAAAGGGCGGCGATCGTGTCAGCGGTTTCCTATGTAGATCGTGTAGTACCAGTAGACTTTTCCAACACTTATAAAATTGACGCCTGGAAAAGATATCATTATGACTGCCACTTTTCCGGCAATGATCATGGTGCGGACTGGACACGTGACCTGGAGCAGCTTCGGGAAGTGGGGGCGGATATGGAATTTTTTGAATATACAAATGCAACCAGTTCGACTGCTATCAGGGGGAAGATGGATCTCGGAGACAGATGAAAGGAAAGAACCGGCAGCAGGAAGAAAGTAACGATTGTGTGCCTTTGTTTTCTTATGCTATAATTTTAAGAAAGCGGATTCAGCATTTGGGAAAGGAGGCACAATATTATGTCAAGACCAGTTGGCATTGGAATGCAGGACTTTGAAAAGGTGATTACGGAAAATAATTTTTACGTGGATAAGACGCTGTTTATCAAGGAGTGGTGGGAGAATAAAGATGAGGTTACCTTGATCACCCGCCCGCGCCGTTTCGGCAAGACGCTTACTCTTGACATGGTAGAAAAGTTCTTTTCACTAAAGTATGCGGACAGGGGAGATCTGTTTGAAGGGCTTGCCATATGGGAAGAGAAAGAGTACCAAGAGCTGCAGGGGACATTTCCGGTCATTAGTCTGTCTTTTGCATCCATAAAGGATACCTGCTTCCAGAACGCACGCAGGAAAATCTGTTATTTGCTGGAGAATTTATATTCAGAAAATATTTTTTTGTTAGGAAGCGGAATCTTAACTCCATCGGAAGAGGCTTTTTTCAAAAGAGTTTCTGCAGATATGGGAGATGCAGAGGCAACTCTGGCGCTGCATGAATTGTCAAAATATCTCTGCAGATTTTATAGGAAGAAAGTGGTCATTTTGTTGGATGAATATGATACTCCCATGCAGGAAGCGTATGTATATGGGTATTGGGAAGAACTGGCGGAATTTACCAGGAGCATATTCAATTCAGCCTTTAAGACGAACCCTGATCTTGGCCGTGCGATCATGACCGGGATTACCAGGGTGAGTAAAGAATCAATCTTCTCTGATTTGAATAATCTGGAAGCAGTTACGATTATTTCGGAAAAATATCAGGATTCCTTTGGCTTTACACAGGATGAGGTTTCAGAGGCATTAAGGGAATATGGGCTGTCAGATAAGGAGGAGGAAGTAAGAGCCTGGTATGATGGCTTTACGTTTGGGAAAAAAACAGATATTTATAATCCGTGGTCGATCATTAACTATTTAGATAAAAAGACTTTTTATTCATACTGGGTGAACACCAGCAGCAACAGCCTGGTGGGAAAGCTGATCCGTGAAGGAAGCCGGGACGTGAAAATGGTTATGGAAGACTTGCTCAAAGGCGGGAAACTTCATACGTATATTGATGAGCAGATGGTGTTCAGCCTGTTGGACACCAGGGAAAGTGCAGTATGGAGTCTGCTGCTGGCAAGCGGGTATCTGAAGGTGGAGAGATTTATTCCGAATGAGAAAAGAGGAAAGCATGGATATGACCTTGTACTGACAAATCAGGAAGTCCGCATGATGTTTGAACAGATGATAGAAGGATGGTTTTCAGATTTTACCCCATCCTACAATGATTTTATCCGCGCATTGCTCCGCGCGGATGTGAAGAGCATGAATGCCTATATGAACAAGGTTGCGCTTGAGACGATCAGCTATTTTGATACGGGAAAAAAGCCTTCAGAAGCAGCTGAACCTGAAAAGTTTTATCATGGCTTCGTTCTTGGCCTGATCGTAGACCTGGCAGACAGATATACGGTGACTTCGAACCGGGAAAGCGGATTTGGCCGTTATGATGTCATATTGGAGCCGCTTCATAGTAAGGATGATGCCATCATCCTGGAATTTAAAGTGTATGACCCTGAGGAGGAAGGCTCGCTGAAAGATACGGTGAAATCAGCATTAGCACAGATTGATGAGATGCAGTATGCTGCTTCACTGGAAACCAGGGGAATATCGCCGGAACGAATCAGAAAGTATGGATTCGCATTTGAAGGGAAGAAAGTATTGATCGGATAGTGAACCAGGGAGAGCACACCCAAAAACTACTTTCGGATCACAGGGAGGAAAACATGGCGACATTGCATGTAAATGAAGAACAGTTAAGTACCCAGCGCCGCACGCAGATGGATCAGATCATCTTCAACTATCTGGACGTGCAGACAAAGGATTATTATGACGAGGAGATTTCCGATGAATACCGTTTTCCGGTGTGGTATCAGCTCTCCAGCCTGAGGACGGGTTTATTGAGTTGGTATCCTTTCCGGAGAAATGCAGACCTGCTGGAGATCGGAGCAGGATTCGGCGCCCTGACGGGAATGCTGTGTGATAAATGCATGACAGTGACTGCTACAGAACGCTCTGCCCACCGCGCGTCTGCGATTGCCAGGCGCTGGGGATCGAAGGAGAACCTGCATGTTTATGCCGGCGAATGGAGTGAGATCGCCTTTGGAAAAAAGTTTGACTATATTGTGATCACCGGGATCATGGAACGTGCCTGCGGCGGTTCTGCAGACAGGAATGATTACGCGCGGTATTTGAAAAAGGTATCAGGCCTTCTGAAGGAAGACGGCGTTCTGCTTCTGGCAGTTGACAACCGTCTGGGGCTGAAATATTTCTGCGGGGCAAAAGAATCCCACGGGGGAAAAGCGTTCGAAGGGATTGCGCATTATCCGCAGGGGACACGCGCCTACTCTTTCAGCCGGAGTGAACTGAAGGACATCATAAACCGGGCGGGGCTTGTACAGATGCAGTTTTATTATCCGCTGCCTGACTATAAACTGCCCCAGTTGATCTATTCGGATGATTTTCTGCCGGAGCAGAACTTAAAAGAGCGGCTGATTCCATATTACCTGGATCATAATACGCTGGTGGCGTCGGAGCAGGATCTGTATCGGGATGTAGTGGAAAATGGGACATTTCCTTTTTTTGCAAATTCATTTCTCGTGGAATGCGGCAGAAGGGAGGGACTCCGGGCACAGGAAATTTCTGACTATGGGACAGTGAACCAGGGAGAAAACATATCGGCAGACGCTGGACATTCTGCAGAGAGGAATCGTGTAATCTATGCTGCAGTTTCCACAGACCGGGGACGTGAGCGGGGGTATGCGACTGCGATCCAAAAGAACGGCATAGTGAGAAAAGCACCGCTGTTTCCAGAGGGAAAAGAAAATGCCCGCCGTCTGTATGAGAATATAAGCGATCTGAAGCAGCACCTGATTCCTGCAGCGGAGCATACAATACTGCCGGATGGGAGCCTGGAACTGCCTTTTGTACCATGGCCTACGTTATCCAATTATATGAAGGGAATTATAAGAGAAGACCAAGAGGAATTTTTATCTCTGATAGACCGGATTTACGAATATATCCTGCAGGCATCCGAAACTGTATCTGCAGGGACAGATGCCGAACTGCCGGGGCTGCAGGATCTGGACTGCGGTCCGATCTTAAAAAAGGCTTACATGGAACTGATTCCTCTGAATTGTTTTTATAACCCAGATACAAAGGAATTTCTTTATTTTGACCAGGAATTTGTACGAGAAAATTATCCAGCGAAATATGTCCTGTTCCGTGCTATACACTATATTTACTGCTTTACCCCGAATGCGGAGCAGTATTACCCAAAGAAGAAGCTGATTGAAAAATATGGTATGGAGCAGACCTGGGACATCTATATGCAGGAGGAACAGCGCTTTCTGGATGAAGTGAGGAACCACAGAAAATACAGGCAGTTTTATCGCTGGGCAGCGGTAGAGCAGAGTCAAATCCGGGAAAATGTAAAGCATCTGAGTACAGAGGAAGAAGTTATTGCGGATTATAAAATTTCCGACAAGATGAAAAAAATCTGGAAGATAGAGCTTGCCATGTTAGAAGAGGTGGAACGTATCTGCAAAGAACATGGACTTACCTGGTTTATGGTGCATGGGAGCCTGCTGGGTGCTGTCCGCCACAAAGGGTTTATCCCATGGGATGACGACATTGATATTGCAATGCCGAGAAAAGATTATAATAAATTTTTAACATATGCCCGGAAGGAACTTAAGGAGCCCTTGTCCCTCCACACTCCGGAGACGGAAAAGGATATATTCTGGGGAGGGTTTGCACGGGTGCGGAACAGCCGGACGACGGGAATTGAATTGAGGGAACTGGAGCATAAAGGCAATCTGGGAATCTGGATCGATATCCTTCCGTTGGATGTATGTACCATGGATGATAAAAAGTTCAAGGAAAAGGAAAAGCTGATACGGCATTGTCACCGCCTTATACTGGCAAAGATTTACGGGAAGGATTATAAGGCATATGGCGACATGAACGCATGGCAATGGAAAAACTACCGGATGCTTGCCAGCCTTTACAGCCATGAAAAGCTCTGCCGCATGCTGAATGGTGCAATGCGTCTGTATACGGATGAAGATTCTGAGGATGTGGCATTTTTTAGCGGCTACCATAAGCACAGAAGGCTGAATGCAGAGGACTTCCGTGAAATTACGATGCTTGACTTTGAAAACCGTAAGTTTCCGGCTCCAAAAGGGTATGACAATTACCTGTTTATGACGCTCGGAAAGGACTATATGAAGTATCCTCCGGAAGAGGAGCGGAAGCCAAAACACTCCGGGATCTTCAACCCGGACAGGCCCTATACGGACTACCAGCGGATGCTGACCCACATGCTGGACGGCGCGGAAGGAAAGAAGGTTATTTTATTCGGTACAGGGCTGATGTTCGAGGACTACATGGAAAAGTGGGGGAAGAAGTATCCTCCGGAGTTCCTGGCAGACAATGATAAGAATCGCTGGGGACGGAAGCGGCTGGGGATTCCTGTCAGGCCGCCGGAGGAAATTTTGAAAATACCGGAAGAGAAACGCCGGCTGATCATCTGCAGCTTCTATTACAAGGAAATCCAGAAGCAGTTGGAGCAGATGGGGATTCGGGATTACCGCGTGTATATTCAGCGTATGGACTGGATTCTCGAGGCAGAGGAGAGAGGGGCTGAATAGGCTTCGGACGCTGCGTGAATCGCATTCAAAATCCAATCCGTACAGTTTTTCCAGGTAAAATGGCGAAGTACCTTTTCATACCCTCTGGTGATAATCGCTTCTGCATGTTCGGTATCATGCAGAAGCTTTTCCGCAATCCCCGGAAGCAATTCCAGGTGCTTGAGATCATACAGGGCAATGTCCTCTCCGTCTGTAAAATTTTCTGTGATCCATCTGCTGGAATCGGTAAGGGGCAGGGAATGCTGAAGCAGTGTATTAAAGATCCGGTCATGCGTTCCTGCCTTAAACCATGGAAATACATTCAGGTTGATCCTGGCGTCTGCCATATAAACCAGCGTTTCCATATAGGGGATACGGTCATCAATTCGGTGTACATTTGGATATCCGGCTGAACTGTGGTTTTCCCAGCCGCGTCCAAGAAGGTGCAGTTCAAGACCGGCATCGGCAAGGGCTTTTACTACACGGTCCCTCTGATACATGCGGATAGCCCAGTCGATAGATTCCGAGCAGCCTAACAGGATTTTCAGGTTATCCTCTCCGAGTGAAACATTTTTTTCCTTTGCCACATTATAAAAAGCCTGTTCTATTGTAAGGCTGCTGTCTTTTATAAGACACTCAAAAATAGAAAGATAAAAATTATATACATCCGTACCTTTTTCAAACAGCTCCTCTATTTTTGCAAGCATACTTTCCGGACGGTAATAAGTACCTGAAAACAAAATGTCATATTTCTTTTCTTTATACGGAATAGCGGGAGCGTTTTTATCCGGCATGATTCCAACGTGGGGCATAAAATCCACAAAAGCTACGGATTGTCCAAAATATTTTTTTACGTATTCCACATGATCCCGATCACAGCAGAACAGAAGGTAATTCTGGGGATGCTTTTCTAATGTGGGATGGAAACGCAAAGGAGGGTCCATCAATATATCTACGACAACTGTCCGGTAAGCATTCCAGATATCGATCAATATATCTTCCCTGGTTCCAAGACCGTCAAAGCAGATGGCTGCGTCCACTTTCTTGGCGATAAATTCTGAAAAATGTGCAAGGGAATGGGGGCTTTCTGCGGGCGGGTTTTTCAGATCCAGTATAAAAGTTTTATGCCCAAGTGTATGCAATTCAGTTGCCAACAAATCTGTAAAGCAATTAAAAGATTCCACTTCTGAATAAAATAATGCAATTCTCATTTTTTCACGCTCCTTATTACCAATTTTTTCTGACGGGCGGTGTCCCATGATGCAGAATTTCCTGTTTCATACGTAAGACGTCCAGGTCATCCGGCAGCAGTGAGACAAGCTGGGCCGATACGCCATAGGCTTCTTCCCACTGTTTCTTTTCCATCAGGTCATGAAGTACCTGCTTTACCTGGTTTCCAAGGATCAAAAATTCCTCCGGAACAGTTCGCTGTGAAGAATGCATTTGTTCCTCCAGAGAACGTAATAGCTGGCTTACGGCAACAGACATCCGGGGATAAACCTGGACTGCCGCATTTAAGAGTGGTATACAGCCAGTCAGGTCACCTTTATTGAAAAGCACTAAAGCATCTTTCACTATTGCAGCAAATCTATACTGTGAAGGAAGGGCATATGTTTCCGGGGCTGCAAGCACCTCCGGCCGGTATAATGCCTCCGCATCAGTAAGCACGCTCTCACAATATTGTCCCAGAAGCACTGCCGGGCGAGCTGATTCCAAAAGTTCACTGGTCAGAAGTCTTTCTAAACAGCATTGTTCTAATTTTCTGGAATAAAACGGGTATTCTTCTAATAATGGGTTTATCTTTTCATAAAATTGTTCCAGTGTTTTGGTTTCTTTATGTTTTGCGGTTGCAGCGGTATATTCGTTCCAAACTTCCGGGCTCATCCGGCTGACCAGAGGATTCAGTGAAAAACTGTTCCGCACAGCAATTTCGATCAATTCCCACTGAAATCCGGAAGGACAGCTTTCTGCACAAATCGTCCATAGATTCAATGATTTTTGGATTTCTCCGCACTTTTCTGCATGGAGACACTTTTGAAGGCATACATAGAGATTATTCGTATGGAGCCTGTCATATCCGGCTAAAATCTCATTTTGTATTTGGGGATATTTCTTTTTCCATTCTTCCAGGCGCGGATACAGGGGAGAGATCCTGCTTTCATCTTCCCATGGAAGCCAGGAAAGAATTTCACAGACAGATTCCAAATCGCCTGCCTCTGTTGAAAAAAACAGTCCTTCCACATAAACGGGAGCTTCTTCCTTCGCAACATTGTCCATAGTAACGCCTACAGCTCTCTGCCTTAATGCAGCATCCGGGTTTTTACGCAGATACAAAATTTTTTCATGATAAAGCCGGACATATTTTAATCCCTTCCGGTATTTCTTAAGATCCCGGCAGGAAGCAACGAGAGTTACACACAAATAGGCTGACGCAACTTCCAGGGTCCGCGGCAAGACCAGCAATTGCTCGGCTTCTTTTACGGCAAGCTCCAAATCTCCGGTATAAGAGATCAGCATTGGAAGATTGACCTGGAGCCATAATTCATAATTATAAATTCGCTTTTCTTTCCGGGCATATTCAAGCCCTCTTCGACAGTAACGGATTGCATTGTCATATTCTCCAATGCTGCGGTATTCCTGCGCGACCTGCATGCAGCTCTGGGGAGACTTCGGATTCTTTTCAAGCATCTCCAGGAGCAGTGGGAGGTTCCGGCTGGTCTTTGTATTCTCCAGATTTTCCCTATCTTTTCTGGCATAACCGAAATGATGTACAAATGCCTTTAGCTTCTTATCCGGTTCATGAAACGGACACAGGTTTTCATGAATGGGGAACACAAACGTTGTTTCCGGCGTCAGACGACACATTCTGCCTACATCCGCATCGTAGTAACGTTTTCCCTCCAAATCCATGTAATTGCGTTCCACATAAAATGCACACTGATAATTCCGGTATTCACCGCTTTTAAAGAACTGGATGATCTCTGTCGTATCATCAAACCACTCATCATCATCCAGATACATAAACCACTCTCCTCTGGCTTCCTTTAGTCCGACATTACGGGCTTTTGAAAAATCATTACACCAGGTAAAAGGGATGACCTGTGAAGTATATTGTCTCAAGAGATTCAGTGTCTCTTCATTTTTTCCTGTAAAAACAGCGATCAGTTCGCTGTCCAGTTCCCTCAGAAGGGGTTTTAATGAAGCCAGGCACTTCCCGAGCGTTTCCATTCTGTCTGATACGAGTAAAGAAATTGAAAGCTGTATATTCATAGTTTAGTTCTCCTTATCAGTTCCTGGCGCATCCTGATCAGCTCCACATCTTCCGGCATCAACGGCAGAAGCTGATCCAGAATGCCTGCCGCCTGTACCGTCTGTCCAGCTTCCAATAAAGTGGACAGTGTCCCTTTCATCTGTCCCGCAAGCCGGAAGAATTCCTCTGCGGCCTGTAAAGCCGGATCATGAATCCGCCGTAATGCCTGCCGGAGCAGTTCTGTGAGTACCCCGGTCATAGAGGGGAAGATTTTAATACATGTCCGAAACAAATGTACAGCCTCTGTCGGCGTCCCTCTTTCTAATCGGTTCAAAGCATCCAGAGCAGTCATGGCAAAACGGCACTCACCAGGAAGAAATACGCAGGATTTTTCTTCAAACATTTCGCTTTTGTATTGTGACTTATAAAATGCGAGGATGCATTGGCAATAACTTTCCAGCATCCCGGTCAATTCTTCCCACATGAAAAATCCTTTTATAAGTTTCAGTTTTAATGTGTGCTTCCTCAGGCAGAGGCTGTGAAGCGGACAATCCTCCTGCAGCTTCTCTGCACTGTCCAGAACGGAACATGACAGTGTATAGGGTATGTCCTTCAAAGACTCTTCCACGGAGCTATCCCAGGCATACAGATCCATACGGACAGCCAATGCTGATAAGTCGATGCGGTTCAAAAGGGCCTCATGCAGGATTACCTGCTGCAGATATGAATCATCTGAATGCTCCATACACCAGATACTCAGTCTTTCACCCTGCGTTCTTCTGCCATCTGTCAATAAGCTAAGTGCTCTGACAAAGCAAAGATATACGGGAGCAGCGCCATCGGGAATGATAGAAACATCCAAAGTATCTGACCCGCCTAAAGAATCCGGGTGATCAGCCAGGGAATCTAAAACACGTGAAGCTATGACTGCAAAGCCTGAACCGAAGTTTTCTCTCCATTCTTCAAAATCAGGATAATACCTGCATAACAGATTTTCTTCTTTCCAGGGAAAGAGTTCCATAAAATGGGAGGCGTGTTCCAAGTCATCCAGCGCCAGGGCGCAGGCCGTACAGTCTGCCCATAACGCATACAGCCGTTCCGGATTTTTTATATAATTTTCATCAAACTCACCATACCCCTGCTTTTCCCATATTCCTGCATTACTGTCCAAATCGTTCAGCAATTGTTCAAATTTTATTCCATAATGAACCGCTTTTTCAGGTTCCCTTTCTTCATTATATAAATGTACAAGTTCCTGATATAAGACCAGGAGGATCAATTCCAAGGGATCTTCCTTTTCAATGATTTCCTCAATTTCCCCGATTGCCTGTTGCTTTCCCGGTCTGCTGCACAGCAGGTGAGAAAGGTATGCCTGTAACCAGCCTTTAGAACAGCGGTCCTCTGTATTCTGACATATGCTGCGTCCTGTCCTGCAATATTTCTCTGCTGTTTTCCAGTCACCTTCCAGGTCATATTCCTTGGCAAGCTGAAGATAATTCTTCACGAAGGCGGGCTGCTCCCGGACAGATTGCTCCAGAAGAGAGATATTCCGGGCGTTTTTTTGACTGCCTTTTGTCTCCCTCCTCCCCTGTGCATATCCATAGTGATGGACACATGTCTGAAAATATTTGCAGGGTTCTTTTCGAGGGGCAAGCTCTTCATGGATCGGATTTTGAAATCGTGTCCAGGGCTGCCGCTTTACCATACGAAATGCGGAAAAATCAGAGTACCTTGTACCCTCCCAATCCTGATAGTTGCGCTGTATATAATGAGCGCTCTGGTAATCCCTGTATTCACCGCTCAGGAAAAAGGCGCAGATTTCTTCTATATCGTCAAACCATTCGTCGTCATCAAGATAAAGGAACCATTCTCCCCTTGCTTTTTCCAGTCCGGCATTTCTTGCAGCAGAGAAGTCGCTGCACCACTGAAACGGGATGACCTGAGGGGTATATTTTTCGGCAATTTTTTTTACTTCTTCGTCTGTCCCGGTAAAGACAATGATCAGTTCACATGGAACCTTTGTTAGAAGAGGCTTTAAAGAATCCAGGCAGCGTTCCAGCGATTCTCTCCGATCTGATGCCAGCAGTGAGATACTCAGTTTTATTTCCATATGCGTACTGTCCTTTCTTAATTATGAACCTGTGTGTGGTATTTCCAGAAAGAGAAAGGGCGTTTTCTTCCATACACAGAAGTATGAACCCTATGTGCAGAAGAAAGCGCCCATCCAATGGACCGGCGCTTTCTGTCGTTTTGATTTT
>OFFP01001238.1_pt1 | contig 18179 bp, 18 predicted proteins | sample 1521431 | NCBI WGS metagenome assembly OFFP01 (sample SAMEA3504104, study PRJEB24116) | mouse gut metagenome | biome: mouse gut; feature: mouse-associated habitat; material: faeces | place: Denmark | collected 2011
TACACCGTAGGACTTTCACCCACCGAATTCCAAGCCCTTAGCTGGGCGCACCCTAATAGATAAAAAAGCAGATACAGTTTTATTGACGATAAGATCACACTGTACCTGCTGTCTCCAACACGTTCCCCTTATTCTCTTTTATGTATTTCTTTTTCAGTACCGGATAAAATAATCCTTAAACGGAATGCTGCACTCATCCTGGGCTGGAACAAAGTGCAGGCTTTTCAGCACATTTCTCCGGATCAGCGCGTCCTCCTGCGCTTTCATGATCACACTATGGACATGGAAATCTTCGTATATATGCTTCAAGAGCGTTTCCATTAATTCCTGGATATCTTTTCCAGCTTCATATTCCGGCAGAAGGTCAAGACGCAGGATTCCCATGCAATTCCCATCTACCGAATACTTATAAGAAGGACAAATTTCTGCCATTCCGATGATCTTCTCCAGTTCAATATCCATGACCGTAAAACGGACAAAATCCTTTTCCTGGTACCGGCTTTCCCAAAACTCCATGCATTTCACAAACTGGCTGAAATCCGTATAATAAAAATCATCACCGCAGCAGTCTCCGTTAAAATATTTGGCAGCCTCTGGATTGCTATAGCATGAAAAGAGGCCTTCCACGTCCTCCATCCTCATTTTTCTTAAGCAGAAATGCTCAGATTGATAAACAGGACATTTTTCAAATACATTCGTTTCATTCATTTTTATCTTCCTCAATTGTCGTTTTGTACTATATCATACCAGAACTTATGTTTGCTTTCAAGTGAATTTTTATGAAACTCGTGCATTTGGGATTGTGTGATCATCTAACCCGGTCGCTGCGTTTTTTCTTCTCCCTGTTTTTCTCTCTTTCCATTCGAATTTTCCGCACCTCATCTGCTCCCTTTTCTACCAGTTCCTTCAACTCTGGCAAGGACGTATTCCACATCGAATGATCACTGCAGTTTTGAGCATGGTACCCTTTAGAAAACAGAGCCCCCAGCCTTGGATACACAATAAGCACATCCGGTATTTCCAGAGGATATTGCATCAGCGGGTGGTACGAAATCCCCTGGGATATTTCTGCCAGCATCTTTTCTTTCATTTCAGATGTACAGTCCTGATAAATGTTACGCCCGGTCAATTCCTTATAGGCGTCATATCCAACATAGTTTAAGGATTCAAATTCGCAGTTCCCGTACCTTTCTACATCTGCGAGTGTATCCGGATTCTCTAACGCGGCCATATAGATTTCTTTCCCTTGGGCAATCAGCCATGACCTGAAATCAATAAACCGGTCATCGCTGCAGCCATTCTCCTTGATAAGCGCGGCTACGCTCCAAAGACCATATTTGTTAGCCGCTTCCTTATACCCATTCATGACTGCATAGAATTTCAATACTTGTTCCGGCTTCATTCCCAGCAATCGCCCTTTTAACCAGCGAGCCATGAATACCCTATCTCTTCCACACTGTTCTTTTGCACCTCCAATGAGCTGCCAGAAAGTATCCTTATCAATCTCTATAACATCTCTTCCTATATCAAATCACCTCTCCTGTCTTTCATCTTATTTTGCCCCTCCCCCTATCCCTATGCTTTCTATCCAACAAAAAACCGGCATCTGGAGTCCGCATTCCTCCCTGCCAGTCATTACATTTTTTCCCTCTACTTCATACACATTTTTCCCTATGCCTTGTGTATCAAGTAGCTATATTCCATTATTTTTCACTCTATACACTCTATACACCGCAAAAACCCTTGCACCAGTTTATTAAAGGCTTAATGCAGAAAGCCCTGAACTATGGCAAGAACCAGGAAGTATACTTGAAAAGGTTTATGGAGGATGGATATGTACCAATGCATAATTCTGGAAGTGAGCGCTGCATCATCCCCTTGTGCATCGGGAGGAACAACTGGAAAGCGATCGATAGCGAGTCCGGTGCAGATGTGGCAGCCTATGCGTACTCCATTGCGGAAACAGCAAAGGCGAACCATGCAGACCCATTCTGTTACTATAAGTTCTTATTAGAAGAACTCCCGCCCCTTCTAAAAGAGCATGGACTGGACGAAGACCTGAGCTTTCTGGATAGCCTCATGCCATGGTCGGAAAGCTACAGAGCTTACGAACAGTACGAGAAAGAGAGACATCTACAGGAATTATCCGGCGTGGTATAACTGGCCTCGCCACCATTTGTGGCAAAGGACGCGCCTACACATGATGTGCAGGCATGTTCCGCATGCCCTCATGAAAAATGCATTATAATTGTCAAAGTGCAGGTTTGCTGAATATTTTAGCAAAATCTGCACCTTTTGTCAGTGGTACTGATTATCTACCGTTTACCTTTTAAACACAATATACTCTATACACAAAACCCTTGCACTAATTTAGGATTCCCTTGCCATAAGCAAGAAAAAAGCGTGCTGTTTTTTACCGCACGCTGTAAGAATTATAGTTTCTATATGGAGGTTTTAATTCGCAGCGACTGTGCAGTCGCTACTGCATTTAAAATGCCGTCTAACATGGTAACAGCGTGTCCTAATATTCCATATACTCAAGACAATTATTCATATCTTTATCGATATCGCTCCTGTCGCTACCATTATCCTTTGCCAGTTGATAGTATTCATAAGCCTTATTATAGACCTTAAGCTGATGATAAGAGCATCCAATATAATAACAGGCGTCCGCTGTATAACTGCTATTACCCTCCATTGCCTTTTTCATATCCTCAATGGTGTGTTCAAAATCTTTTTCATCATAATGCATACATCCGCACGCATAATAGAATTCAGCATTATCTGTACAATTCTTGATTGCTCTACTATAAACGTTCTTTACTGCCACATCATCGTTCTTCGTTTTATATAGTTCAGCAAGTCTTTTGTATGAATACGAATAGTCTGCTCTGAATCTTAACGATTCCTCATAAACTTCTATTGCTTTACCTATTCTCGTCTCATCTCTTTCTATCACGTGAGCTTTCCATGCAAGATGATACCCCTCATTGTAATAGTCCGAATTATCTTTATCGATTGAGATAGCACGGTCAAAGGCACTCTCAGCCTTTGTCAAATCATCTGACGTATCCCGACCATAATATACAATTCCAAGCTGTGAAAAGTATTCTGCATTTTTAGAGTCATATACTACAGCATTTCTATAGTTCTTTATGGCTCTCTCCAAACTTTCATCGGAATTAATGGAAGTGTTTATTAATCCGGCATAGTAATAATATTCAGCAATAGCCTTATCCTTTACACTATCTAATTTATCAACAGACTCAATATCTGTATCCACCTCTACCCCGCTTTCTGATCCCTCTTCTAAATCTTCAATAGACTCTCTCTCTGCTTTCGTATATTTCTCTATGGCAATATCTATGTAATTAAGAGCATTCTGAATTGCCTCATCATTATCTGTACTAATCCCATACCATGCCTTACCACAATAAAAATAATAATCAGGGACGGTATCATCCAATTCTATGGCTTTTTGTAAATCATCTCTCGCTACACTGTATTTCGAAATCCTATCGTGATATTCTGCCTTGCCTCTTAAGTAGTAATATTCAGCCACTTCATCGTCTTGAGCGATTGCATCATCAAAATTATTAATCGCTATTTTATAACATTCCTCAGCCGTGTCACCTGGTAACGAATATTTATATTCTTCTGTCCCGTCGTCCTTAATCATTGCAATTTCCAGATAAATCTTACCTCGTTCAGCAAATTGCTCTGCATTAGCTCCTTCTCGATCAATCACTTCATCAAGTATTGCAAGTCGTTCTACATAATTATTCTGTGAATAGTCACTCAAGCAATACATGACCTTTGCAAGATATAGGTGAAAAACTTCTTTTTTCGGACCGACAAAGAAGCAAACGCTAAGTATTACAAGCATGAGCAGTATTGTTCCGGCAAATTTTCTAAAAACATCAAACCAACGTGCTACAGTGCAATGTGCTACAATCTCATCATATCCCTTTATACTCGGAATTTGAATAAACAATGCCCACAATTCTGAAACTGAGATAATTACAATAAGGAGCATTCCATATCCTGCATATGAGAGATCAAAAAAAGCCCTCATTTCAGATCTTACCCAGAGGAAACTTCCAATTGTCAACAGAATTCCAAACGATAAGTAAAGTAATATCGCTACCACAACAGTAAACCCATCAGACTCAATTTTTGATTTATCATCAGTTTTTCCGTAATCCTCAGTTATGTATCTTACCATTAGTTATCCTCCTCATTGTAATCTTATACGAAGTAGACGGTATTAACCGTCACTCCTTGAGCCTTAGAATCCTTTTTTCATTTAGGCTTGACTTGTGTACGAAGGTAATACCAGCGATGATTCTTCATTGTCTGTTCCTTCAATTAGTTCCAGCACTAAAACTTTACTTCCCCCCTCTAGACTATACATGATTATTATGAAATGTATTCTCTCTAAGTGTCAGATTATTTCCGGCATATAATGTTTTTAATTGTTCAAAGGTTAGTTCCTGATTATTCTCCTCAATATTTACAATAGAATTTGATGATATACTAAGCATCAGACGGCGTAACTGCTGTGGTGATATTTCTCTGTCCTCATCTGCTGATCTCATATAATACTTCCCATATGCTGAATAAGGTTTTTCATCTCCTTCAACATTGACTTTTATTATATTTTTATCATCACACAATTCCATAATAATCGTCGGAAGAATCTGTGGTTTGATCGCATTGGCAATACTCTGAGATATTTCTCGCATAGTGCGGTCTCCAATCTACTGTCCCACAATTTCACCATTATTCCTTACGTCAAAATATAATGTCCCTTTTCCATTTTATTCAACATAGAAGCAAGCGAAACAATGCCTTCTTTTAATTCTCCTGTTGTTTTTTGAATTCAACCAATTGTGTCTCCATACCAAGATTCATATTAGTACACCTTGATAAAGTATATCCCTTTTCATCATTTTAATCAACACTTATAACCTAAATTCCCGGTAGAATTATATCTAGGAATGGTGGAAGATGTCAGAAACCTTATAAATATAGGGTTTTTAACCACTTTTCCTCTTTACAAATTCATCTGAGCTAGATATAATTATATCTATGTGATGATTTATGGGTTTTCGTGGTGAACAAATTGGAAAAAATGGTGTGGTCTATATATTTGATGCAACCTCTGTCTGGAATGCTGCAAAACAGCGTTCGGAACAGAAGCGTATTTATATTGGCAAAAAAGACCCTGAGACAGGAAAACTAATACCGAATAGAAAGTATTTTGAACTCTATCATGAGGATGGTACTCCAAAAGCGGAAGAAGAACTTCCAACTCCTGTCCATGTTCTGTCTTCCTATGAGTATGGAAATATCTATCTCATGCAAGAATCAGCAGATATCACGGGCCTTTCTGCTGTTTTGAAAGATTGTTTTCCAAAACAGTGGGAGGATATCCTCTCGTGCGCAATGCACTGTTGTTCTGAGGAAGAAGCCCTTTATCTCTGCAAGCCATGGGCTGAGAATTCTTTTGGCATTCCTGCCCCTTCCTCCCAACGGATCAGTGAACTTTTGAAAGAACTCAATGAAGACAGCCGGATGCGGTTTTATAAAAAATGGGCTGTGTTACGTTCGGAGAAAGAATACCTTGCACTTGATATTACATCCATTTCATCATGGCCGGAACTGATTCAATATGTGGAACCCGGATATAATAGGGACCATGAACAGCTTCCCCAGATAAATCTTGCGATGCTTTTTGGTGAAGATTCCAAACTGCCTGTATTCTCCCGGGTCTATCCTGGCAGTGTAAAAGATGTTTCAACCCTTTTAGGGCTGGCTCCGTTTATTGAAAAAATAAAGCTGGAACAGATGCATTTTGTCATGGATAAAGGCTTTTATTCCGAAAAGTGGATTGCGCCATTGCTTGAAAAATATATCAAATTTGCCATCAGTGTCCCTTTTTCAACAAAGTCAGCAAAAGAACTAGCAGAGGATTGTATGGATGGGATATGCAGTTCGGCCAATGCTGTCATGGTAGGTGAGAATATTTATTATGCACAGACTTATATAAGAAAATGGAATAACCGGCGGGTTTATTATCATGTTTATTATGATGAGGAACGCCATATCAGGGAAAAGAGGCTGCTTATGCGGAAAGTGCTTCATTTGGAGAACCAGCTGGCGCAGGGCAGTGTAGGCATAACAGATTCTATGGCAAAGCATTACTTTACGTTCCATAAAACAAAAGCTGGATGTTACAACATCCATCGGAAAAAAGACGTAATTGATTCCGAAAAAAAGCTGGCCGGATATTTTGTGATTCTGACAAACCATTATAAAGATCCACAGCAGTTGCTGGAGATTTATCGTAATAAAGATGTTGTAGAAAAATGCTTTGATAATTTAAAAAATGACCTTGACCTGCACAGGTTAAGAATTCATTCAGATGTGGCAATGGAAGGCCGTATATTTATTGGATTTATCAGTTTGGTTATTACATCATATATTCGGGAGAAAATGAGGGTTCATGATATATATAGAAAATATTCTTTTCATGAATTGATGGCAGAGCTTAAAAAGTTAAAAATAATCGTATTTAAGGATGGAAAAAAGCTACTTACCGAGATTACTTCTAGGCAAAAGTTTATTTTTAAGGCTATGGAAGTAGAGCTTCCCACGTCCACCTAGATATAATGGACGTGGGAATTTAGGTTATAAGAGACATCATTCCTCCTTGCCAGTCATTACATTTATTCCCTCTACTTCATACACATATTTCCCCATGCCTTGTGTATTAAGTAGCTATATTCCATTATTTTAAACACCATACACTCTATACACAGTCAAAACCCTTGCACCAGTTTAGGCGTGCCAAGAAGAATCGTATCATAAGATCCAAAATCCTCTGCCTGTGCTTTCAGCGGCGGCATAGTACCGTCCCTTGTTTCCCCTCTGCCCTGACGCTCTGTTGTGTCGTAATCACTGGAATATGCTTCCGCCGGCGCAATCTCAAACAACGTCCCGCCTGTCATTTCTTTCATTTTTTCAGCAATTCCTTTTGTGTGTCCCGTATAAGAAAAATAAGCAATTAATATTTTCATATGGATTTTCCTCTCTTTTCTATAATGTTTGTGTCTATACTGCCAATCTGTCCTGTGATCTTAAAGACTGCCGCAGCCTCCGTGGGGATTACTTGTAAGATTTATCAAAGATCCCTGCACATTCTTCATTTGACATCTCACAGGGATTTGACAAAAACAGCCCGCCCATCGTTTCTCTTGCATTTACCGCCAGTGTCATGGATTCCTCCGGTTTAAAACCGTAATCACTCATTTTCAGGCCATCCACGCCGCATTCCTTCTGTAAACTTACAAGCGCTGTGATGAAATCCTCCGGCTTGTCGGCGTCCGGGATTCCCATGACCCTTGCCATCTTGATAAACTGCCCGTCACAGGCATGTTTCTCAATAAAAAATTCTGCAAATGCTTTAGAGATCATGATCAACCCCGCGCCATGCGGTAAATCGTGATGATAAGCGCTCATGGCATGTTCCATAGAGTGCTGCGCCGTTGTGTTCGTAAGCTGCATGGTAATCCCGGCAATCGTGCTTCCATAAGCTACATGCTCACGTGCTTCCAGGTCATTTCCATCTTTTACAGCACGGGGCAGATATTTGTAAATGCTCTCAATGGCAGAAAGTGCAATCGTTTCGCTTAAAATATTGACGCCATTGGAAATCATCACTTCTGTATTATGGAACAGTGCGTCAAATCCCTGATAAGCCGTATACTTCGCAGGAACCGTCTTCATCAGTTCCGGATCAACAATGGCAAGCACTGGCACGATGGACGGATCACCGAATCCAATCTTCTCATTCGTTTCGTGGTTAGAGATTACACCCCAGCAGTTAATTTCTGAACCGGTTCCTGAGCTGGTAGCGATAGTTACAATCGGCAATGCTGGATTTACAAGCGGCTGTGCCTTTCCGGTTCCGCCGTTCACATAGTCCCACAGATCTCCGGGATTGGTTGCCATAGCCGCTACTGCAACTGCAGAATCAAGTACCGCTCCACCTCCTAAAGCTACGATAAAGTCACACTGGTTTTCCTTTGCAATTGCAGCAGCTTCCATTACTACTTCCTTTGAAGGATTCTCATGGATATTGGCGCATACCACATATGTGGCTTCTGCCTGCCTGAGTTGTTCTTCCACACGCTCAAGGGTTCCGTATTTCTTAACGGAATTCCCGCTGGAAATTAACAGCAGCGCCTTTTTTCCAGGCATTTTCTGTTTCCCAAGCACATTTAATTTTCCGCTTCCAAAGATCAGGTTTGTAGGATTGTTAAAGTTAAAATTCATGTTCATCATAGATACCTCCCGTTTTAATAAGTTACATTATTTACATTTTGCTTTCATTGAATAAACCAGATAGTCAAGGCAATCTATCATGCTTTGGCTGACATGCAGTTTATCCAAAAGATTTGCCCTGTGCAGGGCCAGCAATGGAATTCTATTTTTTATATGAACGTAAAAAAGAACCGATGGTGAGAGATGCTTTATTGATGGCTTTAGTGAAAGGATATATCGTGGGTACGGGGCAGGTTTCTGCCCCCATATGTTTACCGTTAGTCAGTCATTTTTTTGACCATGATATTATAGATGCGGTAAATATCAGCATAAAAAAGAGAAATTCCACGTTTATGCAGGCGCAGGTTGTTCTTGAGATTATCTGCAATTAATTTTGCAGTACCGCCATGCAGCGTTAAGGGAATTCCTTTGCTTGTATGTATATGGTCAAAGTAATCTGCGGTGGTTGGGAATGCATTTTGGATTAGGAAAGCAGCGTCCCATCCGCCGCATTTCCCTAAAACAATCTTCGTACATTTTTTGTACTTTTCAACCTGACGGTTATAGATTTTTTGGTATTTGGCATATTGGGAGCTTACAGGAATCATCCAGAAAATTTCAGGATGCCGTGTATCCTGTATCGCAAGATAGTGGGGACGATAATTACCGTCTTCTTTATTGGACATCAAGGTGCTGTCCTGTATTTCTTCAAAAAAGGTATCCTTTATGTGATAATAAAATCCGGATTGTATTTTCATAATTCTCCTTAATAAAAATCCCCACCACGAAGGTGGGGATAAGATGTTCATACCGAATAATTTATAATCGCACCATCGGTAAGCGAAAACATTTAACGCACTGAATAATTTATACCCCGCACCATCAGTAAGCGGCAACATTTTCTGTACTTTTATTATATGCATTATCCAGGGAAAGTACAATAGGAAGTTTGTTAAAAATTGATGAAAAAAATATGGGCGGTTTTGAGCTATTACATAGCACTTGTCATAGCGGCAGGTGGGAGCGTGGCATCCAGAATCCAGGGCATTACAGTTGAAATCGGCGGGGAGACGGGGGCCGGGACAACGCAGAGAGATGTGGTACGGCTTGGCGTGATGAGTATTCCGGTGAGCTTTTCGGTGTCCCTAAAGTGGCTGAAACTGCTGACAGGGTTTAAGCAGAAGGAGAAAATCACAGTGAAGTATTTTGATACGGAGACACTGGAGATTAAGTAGACAGAGATGTTTATTGAGGGGTATAAGGCAAGCCTTGTGAAAGATACATCCTATAAGGGGCTGTGGAAGGTGAGTTTTACTTTGCAGGAATTTTAGATGAAATAGTAGATGACTTGGGAGGGGATGTCCGTTATAATGAAAGAGACAAATCGGGATTTGGAGGGAGAACAATGGAATTTAAGCTGATTTCCATAACAGTCTTAATTGCTTTCTATGGTTGCTATTTTGTTAAAATGCTTCGACAAAAAAAGCAAGGAATACAGACAGACCAAATTGGAAAGGGCAAAGTCGGTTTTGTGAAATTTGTGGAAGTCACAATGAAGGTTGCTGCTGTCCTCGTTTTCGTGGCGGGATTTGTTAGTATTTTCATTGGGACAAGTCATAGCCCTGTCGCCGTTCGAGTTATGGGTGCAGTGATAAGTGTTGCGGGAACAATTATATTTATTGCCGCAGTGTTGACCATGCGTGATAGTTGGCGGGCAGGAGTTTCCAAAACCGATAAAACGGAGCTTGTGACAAACGGTATTTATCAAATCAGCCGCAACCCCGCCTTTTTAGGATTTGACCTTTTGTATATTGGTACATTGCTGATGTTTTTTAACTGGATTTTGTGTATTTTAACATCTTTTGCCGTCATCATGTACCATTTGCAAATTGTTAATGTGGAGGAGGATTTTCTGCTTGCCACATTCGGAAATGAGTATTTGCAATATAGGAAGAAAGTCTGTCGCTATATTGGTAGAAAACGATAAATTTCAGTTTTTAGAACTGGAGAAATCAGGATTTGCTGAGATAATATGAACTCTGTGGCGAAACAAAAAGCACTTTATCATCTATATTATGTAAATTACGGATATATTTCATATCCACCTTGTATAATTTAAAATCTGTCTGCATATATCTCCTCGTTAAAAATGGCTATGCGTTTCCACATAGCCATTTGTGTAGTAACTCCATTAGAGTTGCTAACGCTTTTAGCAGTCCACTTTGCGGTAGGACTCACCACTAATAGTGTAATACCATACTTCTGAAAATAGTCAATCATTTTTACATAAATACATAAAATCCTCTTCTTTGTATTTTTATTTTAATCCATCTTTAATAGCATCGGCAGTATACCTTGTGAAACGGCCGAATAGCCATGACGGGGTGCCCTTAGGTATTATTTTTGAATTTATATTTTCCCTTTCCGTGACCTGATACAGTTTCGATTATATCTGACTGTACCAAATTGGAAATAAATTTAGAAGCACCTGAACTTTTCAATTCAAGCAGTTCCATTACAGCACTTCTTCCAAATATTTCATCAAAACCAAACTTTTCAAAAAGCTGTTGGATATGAACTGTCGTTTTTACAGAAAACTCTTTTCCTTTTTCGGAAAGTACACTTTCAATATCCACTTTTTCAGTTTCAATGTCTACTTTACGCCCTCCAATGTCCACTTTTTCATCAGTCAGTAGTCCATTTATATGCAGATTCCGATTGTGAAGCTTATTGTTTTCGTTAAAGAGCATATTTCTCAGGAATACCTCAAGATACTCTGTTGTTTCGTGGATATTCTTTCGCAGGTTTGTATAATTGGCTCGGACAAGTGCGTTTCTGAAATACCAAGCATTTTCCGCAAAAATATCGTTCGTTGCCGAAAATCCAAGTGTCCTCAGATACTTGATAAAAAATACCGCTGTTGTTCTCGTATTTCCCTCTCCGAAAATATGGATTTGCCACAATCTTGAAATAAAAACTGCAAGATGGTGGATAATCTCATCCATCGACAATCCTTTGTAGCTAAATTCTTTCTCCTGCGAAAAATCATATTCAAGGGTAGCTCTCAGTTCGGAAGCACTGCCGTACATAACGGTTGCCCCACCAAGCACCCATTCCTTTTTCGTAATATTATAATCTCTTATCTTTCCGGCGTGTTTGTAAATACCCCGAAAGAGTTTGCGATGAATAGAGATATATTCATTCGGCGAAAAAGAAAACGCTGTTTCGGAAAGTATCTCAGCAATGCGGGAAGATACTTTATCCGCTTCTTCCGTACGCTCATCATCAGATAAATGTGCCGGTCTTTCTTCGTAATAAGTATCTATGAGATTTTGCGCTTCTTTTATTGTGATTTTGCCCTCAATATTTTGAATAGCAGTAGCAATCAAATATTTAGATGGTTTGAGCCCGTCTACCGCCTGAAGTCCGATTGCTGTACTCCAAGCATAACCTTTATGAACTTTATCCGGTTCAGCCTCTCTCAAATATTCCTTAAATGGATCTTTCTCCATATCCACTACCTCATTTCATAGTCTTATAATTTAATCTTTGTCAAGTATTTCCGGTGTTCCTGCAATACGATCCACTCTGAAATTGATAACCTTGCTTTTCTTTTCGGAATATCCGATTACATAATAATTATCCCCATTCCAAAGAAGCTTGTACGGACTCAGTTTATAAATCTCGCCTTTATTTCTAAGAACTTTCTTTAATCCGCTATAATCATAATATCGGAAAGAAATCTGTTTTCCCGTATTGATAGCGCCGATAATGTAATATATCTGTTCATTATCCGGCTTAATACGATTTACAACATAATTATTATGCTTCAATTTCTTTACCTGAACCGGACTTGTCAAAGTATGTATCTTTTCAATCAATGCATCACTTTTCTTCTTTGTAATAAATTTCGAGGACTCCACGGCGTCGATCAACAGCTTCAATTCAGGTAATTCAAACTTACGACTTGCCACAAAATACTTGCTTTGTGTGGAATGAATGGTCACAAACATTTCCGTAACTCTATAACTCTCAGTTGTCTGCCAAATCCTCTTGCCGATACTTTTTCACAAGTCGGTACTTTCTAATATTTTTGCCGATTGTATCAAGTTGCACCTCATCACCTCCTTGAGTTTGTTTCCATAGCCAATAGCATAGTTATGTACTGCTCTCTATACAGCAACTTATATTTCTCTTTCTTCTAAAAATGGGCAATCCCATTCAGGACTGCCCATTCATTCTACTGATTATGCGATTTTTTCCCTCTGCATCGTTTTCTGCATCAAATGATGTAAGTTTGATGTAAATCGCTGTTTTTTCTGAAATTCATCAAATGAAGTACATCCCGTTTTATCGAGTAAAACGGTACATCGTTACATCAACTTTAATAGAGCTTCGCACCTGCCGGAATCCTGTCGTCCACCATCAGCAGATTGAGTCCTTCACGACCATCTTCCTCGTGTACGGCTGAAATCAGCATACCCTCAGAGTCAATGCCCATCATCTTTCTCGGCGGCAGATTTACGATTGCGATTGCAGTCTTTCCAACCAGCTCTTCCGGCTCGTAATACTCGTGAATACCGCTTAAAATCACACGGTCTTTGCGTTCACCGTCATCTAATGTAAACTTGAGAAGCTTCTTAGACTTCGGCACTTCCTCACAAGCTAAAATCTTCACTGCTCTGAAATCAGACTTGCTGAAAGTCTCAAAATCAACTGTTTCCTCAAAGATTGGCTCAATCTTCACATTGGAAAAGTCAATCTTTTCCGGCTCTGCTTCTACATTTTTTTCAAGTGCTTCAGTCACCTGAGATTTTACATCATTTTTCTTATTTACACCATCTAAGGACTTCATCGTGGGGAACGCCAGCACGTCCCGGATCGCCGCGGAATCTGTCAGCAGCATACACATCCGGTCGATCCCGAATCCGATCCCGCCTGTAGGCGGCATACCGATCTCCAATGCATTCATGAAATCTTCATCCGTCGTGTTGGCTTCTTCATCCCCCTGCGCCAGGAGTTCTTCCTGTGCGCGGAAGCGTTCCCTCTGGTCAATGGGGTCGTTCAGCTCGGAGTATGCGTTGGCCATCTCCCAGCCGTTCATGAAGAACTCAAAACGCTCCACATAATCCGGGTTGTCCGGTTTTTTCTTGGTCAGAGGAGAAATCTCGATGGGATGATCCATCACGAAGATCGGCTGTACCAGATGCTCTTCCACATATTCTTCAAAGAACAGGTTCAGGATATCGCCCTTCTTATGCCTGTCCTCATATTCCAGATGGTGCTCGTCCGCTAAGGCTTTTGCCTCAGCGGACGTCTTTACATTGGAGAAGTCCACGCCGGCATATTTTTTCACGGCGTCTACCATGGTGATCCGTTCAAACGGCTTTTCCAGATCCATCTCCACGCCGTTGTATACGATCTTCATGGTTCCCAGTACTTCCTGCGCCACATAGCGGTACAGGTTCTCCGTCAGATCCATCATGCCGTGGTAGTCCGTATATGCCTGATACAGCTCCATCAATGTAAATTCCGGATTGTGCCTGGTGTCAAGACCTTCGTTGCGGAACACACGCCCGATCTCGTAAACACGCTCCATACCGCCGACAATCAGACGCTTTAAGTACAGCTCCAGGGAGATCCTGAGCTTGATGTCCTCGTCCAGCGCATTGAAATGCGTCTCGAACGGCCGTGCAGCGGCGCCGCCGGCATTCTGCACCAGCATCGGCGTCTCCACCTCCATGAATCCCTGTCCGTCCAGATACCTGCGGATCGCGCTGATGATCTTGGAACGCTTGACAAAGGTATCCTTCACCTCCGGATTCATGACCAGATCCACATATCTCTGACGGTAACGCAGATCCGTATTGGTCAGCCCATGGAACTTCTCCGGAAGGATCTGGAGGCTCTTCGCAAGCAATGTGATGCTGCCTGCATGGATGGACTTCTCTCCTGTCTTTGTCGTAAAGACCTCACCCTTGATTCCTACAAGGTCGCCTACGTCAAACTTCTTAAAGTCCTTGTACACATCCTCCCCTACGCTGTCTCTCGCCACGTAGCACTGGATGTTGCCCTTCAGGTCCTGGATATTGCAGAATGAAGCTTTTCCCATGACCCGCTTTGACATCATACGGCCCGCAATGGATACCTGGGTGCCTTCCAGTTCTTCATATCTGTCTCTGATCTCCTGGCTGTGATGCGTTTGATCATAGCTGGTGATAGCAAAGGGGTCCTTTCCATTTGCCTGCAAATCCGCTAACTTCTCGCGTCGAACCTTTCTCAACTGATTCAAATCCGGCTCCTGAGCCTGCTTCTGCTGGTCAGACATTTGTTTTCTCCTTTCTTTTCCTCCGCAGATGTATCAACTGACAACCGCCCTCTTTACATCGACCGGTTGATATCCAGCACCTTGTACTGGTTGACTCCTGCCTGTGTCTCTACGTTCACCACGTCGCCGACCTTCTTGCCGATCAGCGCCTGGCCTACCGGCGACTCGTTGGAAATCTTCCCTTCCAGACTGTTCGCTTCCGTGGAGCCTACGATCTTAAACTCCATCTCTTCATCAAAGGTAATGTCAAAGACCTTGATCGTACAGCCCACGTTGATCTTGTCGAAGTCTACCTCATCCTCTACCACGACCTCCGCATTTTTCAAAATGCTTTCCAGTTCTTCAATTCTCGCTTCGATGTCGCGCTGCTCGTCCTTCGCCGCGTCATACTCCGCATTCTCGGATAAGTCGCCCTGCTCCCTGGCTTCCTTGATCTTGGCAGCGACTTCCTTTCTCTTTACCACTTTCAGATTTTCCAGTTCGTCCTCCAGTGCTTTCAAGCCTGCATAAGTAAGTAACCTTTTCTTTGAATCCGCCATGATGACCTTTGCTTCCTCTCTTTCATTCTATCTATTTTCTCTCTGTATTGTCTGCTGACAGGCTGATAATTATTACTGTAAACCCACTCCGCTTGTGAGCAATAACAGCTTATCCTTTTTCTGCCTGCGCTCTGCTGTCTTTCTGCCTCTTATCTTCCGGCTCTTTCAATAGGAATCCCTACTGATACTTATATTTCACAATTCAAATATTATAACTAAAACCTACATTACTGTCAAGATTTTTTCCGGTTCTTCACAAGGCTTCATAAAATATAGAATAAAATTATAGAATCATGTTGTGATTCTTAGAATTTGTGTATGCACTTGAGTATTTTTATTGATCCCGCAGCTTCTTTGCTCTTCCATAGAACGTTGTTAACGGCATATCGCATAGCTGCGCCGCTTCTTTTCCGATAATCTCACCGCATATCCACCTATAACAGACCTGTTCAAAGTTATCCGGAACTTTCCGCAGGGGCCTGCCAAAGCGTACTCCCCGCAGTTTTGCGGCTTCTATTCCTTCTCTCTGCCGCTGTCTGATATTCTCCCGTTCATTTTGCGCCACGAAGGAAAGCACCTGCAGTACGATATCACTTAAAAATGTCCCCATCAGATCCTTGCCCCGGCGGGTATCCAAAAGCTCCATATCAAGTACGACAATGTCTACTTTTTTCTCTTTTGTCAGGATTCTCCACTGCTCCAGGATTTCCTCATAATTTCTTCCCAGACGGTCAATGCTCTTCACATAGATCAGATCGTCCCTCCTCAATTTTTTCAGCATCCGATGATACATGGGACGTTGAAAATCTTTTCCGGATTGTTTATCAATGTAAATATTCTTTTTCGGAACCTTCTTTTCATTCAACGCCATGATCTGCCTGTCTTCGTTCTGTTCTCTGGTGCTTACACGAACATATCCATATACCGCTCCCATTTCTGCCACCTCTTTCGTATAATTTAGTCGTCACTTTATTTTAATCTGACCATACGTCAAGAGACAAAAGGAACTGTTAAAGGAATCACTCTGTAATATAGAAAAAAGCTGCGGCATCCATTGTCATTCTGATGCCGCAGCTTTTTTCATTTTTTTAACTCGCCGGATCAAATCCGCAGAGGTATTGGGATATCGGATGTCTTTCTTCTGCTTCACCAGAATTTATTTCCTTATATCATAAGGGTACTGAGCAGCAATATCAAGAGAAAATCTTTCAGAACAAACTCAGCTGCTCCACCCGGTAAGGCCTCTTATACTGACTGATGATGTCCTCCATCCGGTACACGATCCCCCGTTTCTCACATTCCCCTGCAAAGTATTCCCACAGCCTTTTCGCCCGGGGGCTGCGGCACTCATAATAATTCCCGTACCGTTTCCGGTATCTGTCCGCCAGCCCTTCCCCCGGGAATAATTCCTCCAGCTTTCGAAAATACCAGTCCCGCTGGTTTCCCCGCAGCGTCATGCCGAACGCCGGATAGATAAACCTGGCTCCGGCCGCTTCCGCCCGCCGGATGATCTCCCCGATGCTTTCCTCGCTGTCCTCCAGAAAAGGCAGTACCGGCATCAGCAGGATTCCGGCATACAGTCCGCTTTGACTCAATTTGTCAATCATCCGCAGTCTTTCCCCCGGCAGGGAAACGTGTGGCTCGATCTTCTTTCCCAGGCCGTCATCTGCCGTCGTTACCGTAACCTTCAGCAGCACCGGGGAGTGCTCCGCAATACTCTGCAGGATATCGATATCCCGCTCCAGCAGCACGCTCTTTGTCGCAACCGCCGCGCCGAACTCAAACGCATCACACAATTCCAGAGCATGGCGTGTCAGTTCCAGCTTTTTCTCAAAGGGATTGTAAGGATCGCTCATAGCGCCTGTACCGACCACGCCGGTTTTTGTTTTTCTGCGGAGGTCGTCCCGGATGATCTGCAGCGCATTTTCCTTGGCCCGCACCCGGTCAAACTCTTCAATCTGATAGCAGTCGGAACGGCTGTCGCAATAAATACAGCCGTGGCAGCAGCCTTTGTAAATATTCATATTATAATCAATCCCAAACCACTGGGACGGAGCCTTTGTCTTTGTTACGATCGTTTTGGCGGGAATATATTCCATCTGTTCTGCTCCTCTAGTACATCATTGCATTAATAACCGAGTAAATAGTGCCCGCTGTTCACAGCAGCAAATCCGGCAATTTTACGCCGTGATCGCGTTCCCGGTATACAGCTGATAATATTTCCCCTGTTCCTCGATCAGCTGGTCGTGGGTTCCCCGTTCGATGATCCGTCCCTGTTCCAGTACCATGATGCAGTCCGAATTGCGTACCGTGGACAGCCGGTGGGCGATCACAAATGTAGTCCTTCCGCTCATCAGACGGTCCATGCCCTCCTGGATGATCCGCTCTGTTCTCGTATCAATGGAACTGGTCGCTTCATCCAGGATCAGCACCGGAGGATCCGCTACAGCCGCCCGGGCGATGGCAAGAAGCTGGCGCTGGCCCTGGCTTAAGTTGGCGCCGTCCCCGGTGAGCATGGTATCATACCCGTTGGGAAGCCTTCGGATAAATCCGTCCGCATTCGCCAGCTTTGCCGCCGCCACGATCTCTTCTTCTGTGGCGTCCAGCTTGCCGAAACGGATATTTTCCTTCACTGTCCCGGTAAACAGGTGGGTATCCTGCAGCACGATCCCAAGGGAACGGCGCAGATCCGCTTTTTTGATCTTATTGACATTGATGCCGTCGTACCGGATCTTTCCATCCTGGATGTCGTAGAACCGGTTGATCAGGTTCGTGATCGTGGTCTTGCCCGCCCCGGTGGAACCGACGAAAGCGATCTTCTGCCCCGGCTCGGCAAATAATTTTACATCATGGAGCACGATCTTGTCGTCATTGTAGCCAAAATCCACCCCGTCAAAGACCACATTTCCTGTAAGCTCCACATAGTCCACGGACTGGTCTGCCTGATGGACATGCTTCCACGCCCATCTTCCGGTTCTTGCAGC
>OFFP01001239.1_pt1 | contig 18165 bp, 16 predicted proteins | sample 1521431 | NCBI WGS metagenome assembly OFFP01 (sample SAMEA3504104, study PRJEB24116) | mouse gut metagenome | biome: mouse gut; feature: mouse-associated habitat; material: faeces | place: Denmark | collected 2011
CCTGGCGTAGAACAGATGCCCCGGAAGAACCGGCAACAGATGATGGATACTGGGTTCACACACTGCAGATTGTATTTGAGGAACTTGAGGCCTTGGGTCTGTCAAAACCGATACCAAAGCCAGCACCCAAGAAACGTGGCCGTAAACCCAAGCCCAAAGATCAGTATGAGCAGAAGCCAAAGCGCCCACGTGGTCGCCCTAGAAAGAATTCATCCCAGTCTGTCAGTACTCTATAGTCCGGCAGATTGGGAAAGTATTAATAAGTTCATCCCGCTAATAGATGAAGTTGAATTGATGGAACAATATCTGGATGTGGATCAATCTTTAAATTCCAAATATATGTTTGATATGATGGAATATGTTGAGAACAATGTTTCGACAGACAAAAAAAATATAGCAAGATCACTTTTACAGACAGTCTCCATTATAGCGCTATATTTCAGGGGCATACAGGATTATTTGAGAAATGAAGCAGAGAAGACAGCATATATCGGGCCTTTCAGAGAAAATCCCAAACGGACGTACAGGGATTCGGAAAGTAATTTTAATGATGTCGGAGTTAACGGTGAAAATACAAGTATGATTTTGCGCCAAGCTGCGCAAGAGGATAGAAAATTATTAAATAATGTATCTGATTGGTTATATAAAACTATGGGATATTCTCTGAGTATTAAAGATGTAGGGAATGGGTTATATAGTTTGTTCGTATGCGGGAATAAGGAAACGGACAATATTATAGATGTAGGGTATGGTATCTCTCAAGTATTGCCTATAGTAACACAGTTATATAATGAAAATGATTATAGACGGAGTCCATATACGGCGAATACAACAAAGCGTAGAACTGTAATATTTGAACAACCGGAGATTCATTTGCATCCGGCCGCACAGGCACAACTGGCAGACTTGTTTGTTGAATGCATCAATGATAAGAAAGGGGCGGTCAATCGTATATTGATTGAGACTCATAGCGAGCATTTAATAAGAAAATTGCAAGTGTTGGTCGCTGATCCTGACGTAAAGATTAGCGACGACCAAGTGGCAATCTATTATGTAGATAAGGATGAAAAAGGAGATTCTTATGTAGAGAAGATGAAGCTGTGTGAGAACGGGCAATTTGAAAAAACGTGGCCGACCGGATTTTTTGATAAAAGTTACGAATTGACCAAAATGTTGATGAAAGCGAATAGCAAAGTATCCGTTTAGGAGAAATATTATGATAGATCTTGTAGTATGTTACAGTATATTAGAAAAGTGTAAATCTGTCGATGCATTCTCTGGTGATGCAGAGAGTGTCGAGATGATAAGGCGAATCCGCCAGCATCGTATGGTTGTTCAGGATTCTTTGTACGGATATATTCTATACAAAGGAGAGAACCGTCATAATAAATACATCATCTGACAAAACCAATATAAATGAGAATGAATATCTTAATGAATTAGTGACATTATGTAAAAAGACAGAAGATAAGATGATTCTTATGGAGTCGAAACGTAGAATCGGGGTGAAGTATATCAATAAATTTGGAATCTCGGTGTTTGATAGCGCAGATATCAATGATGCCGGTGGGAATAATCTGTTCTCAATGTATACATTACCAGTAAATGGGAAATCTATATCAGAAGGAGAAGATAGTAAATTTGTAGCAGAATGGCTGGGAAGATTTTTGGGGAAAGAGGAATATATACAGATTTTTGACAGTTATCTGCTTACAAAAGAGGGGATAGATTATTTGAAAAAATATATCCTAAAATATGTAAAGGCCAATGCGGATATTGAAATATATTCATTAAAAAAAGAAGATTTTTCAGAACAACAGATAAAAGATATGTTTGCGGGGGAGAATTTTAAAAATTGGAAATTTTCCATATACATAGTAGAGAATAAAAAGGATTTGCATGCAAGGAGTATTCAAGGGTCAAAATATATTATTCAGATAGACCGTGGATTATCGGTTTTTGGCAGAGCAGGGAAGACATTTCAGACTACAGTAAGTATTTTTGAGAACATGGGTGTTCCGAGAATGGCGCTGAAAGAAACGCAATTAAAACAGATAGTATAATATTTAAGCGAGGTATAGGACATGGAAATTAAATTGCCATATAAGGTGGCATGTTTAAATTGTGGGGCAGTAGTTTTGACGGATATGGAATTGGAATGCGTAGGTTCTTATGAAAGAAAAATGGGATTAGAATTAGAGCATTTGGCGACTTTTGACGGCGTATGTCCGAAATGTGGAGGAGATATTTACGTACAAGTAGAAGTATGGGAGTATCCGGAAGGGAATATTGAGGATTACGGCGTAGTAACGAAGGGAGCAAAAGAACTGGAGGAGCCGAAATTTTTTGATAGCGGCTGTCTTTCGGAAGAATTATTATAAGGACAGGGAATTTGTGAGGAAGCATGGGTGCATGTCCTAAACCTTCAGAAGTAGGGGAAAACGGGCTGAGCTATTAAGGCGGATGATAATATATCAGCCATTCTAGCATTTGCTTGCTTCAAGCGCAAGGTTTCGTAGAGAGAACTGCGAAATGACGGAAAACTAGAAGAAGCCGCCTCCCCCGGCAGCTTCCCTGAAACATCTATCAATCAGACATACCAATACAGTATTGACAGATCCTTAGTGTTTTGCAAAGACGACCTCTCTTTTTACCCCCGGCTCGGCAGAGGCCTGACCGTCGTTTGGCACGTCTTCGATCTTACGGTTACTCAACGCCCCGGCTTCCATGGCGTCGGCAAAATTAATCGGATGATTGCGCATATGCACCTTCAGCACTTCAAACAGCCTGAGGGTTGGACGCTTGGATTCCAATACCCCTGCGACGTCAACATACTTGCACCCAGTCTGTGAAGCCAAGGCTTTCAGCCGTTGATTAATCTGTAAAGCCGCCGGGCTGTTGGATACGATTGGCACGATATAGATAGAAGCCTGTGTCTTTGTGTGAATCATGTACAGGAGCCATTCGTATTTGGAAATAAAATTGTCTGCGTCTACATTTTCATCAAGAATATCAATATCCCCCATATTTACGAATATCTTGCGTGGGTTCAAGTCATACAGGCATACCTTTAGGTAGCTTTCAATCTGGTCGATGCGCACGTCTTTGATACTCCGGTTGTAGATGGGTTCCGTTATGCGGAACGCCTGTGCCAGTTCTCCCACGGGGAGGGCGGCAAATGTGTTGGAGCCGAAAAGCACGACGCCGCCGGCTTCCGTAATACTGTTCATTTCACGATATGTTTCCATTTCATCTTCTCCTTGACTGTGAATCGATGGTTTTAAAGGTGTGGACTCTTGAGCCGCCAAAGCCGCTGTTTCCACGGATGTATTGACTGCATTGCCGGAAATTTGTCTGCTTAGTTTGGCGTTCGCCTCTTTTGCCTGTCTGTCGTAGCGGCGGTTGATGAAGAATACGACCACATTTGCAGATACGACGATTAAGTTCAGAAGATAAACGACAAGTACATAATTGAATCTGTGGTTATAGATTTTTGCAGAGATTCCAGCGATATACCCGATGATAATTAGGAGTATAAACTGGAGGCTCATGTTTCTTGCTGATTTTGCTTTGATATTCTTGGCAAGGTTCATAGGCCAGGACAGGCCAAAACAAATCAGCATGGTGGACTCTAAAAGTTCAGCCATTTTCATTCCCTCACTTTCTGGTTGGTTCATTTTTGTTCCTCACATAGTTTAGCATTGACCTATGATTATGTCTAATATATAATATTTATCATAATCATAATGTTTACATTATGATTATTGGATTGTGATAATGTTTCAGGAAAATAGTTTAGATTCGATATTTTCCGGAGACAGGGAAGAGGAAGCACAGGAGGATATCTATGGAAATCATGCAGATTCGATATTTTCTGGAGGCGGCGAAGACGAAACATATGACGAACAGCGCAAAGAACCTGCATATTACGCAGCCGGCGCTGACACAGGCAATCCGCAGGCTTGAGAAGGATTTGGGGGTTCCTTTGTTTGCGGCAAAAGGCAGGAATATCGTGCTGACAGAATACGGAAAATATTTACAGAGGAAATTAGAGCCTCTGATGGAACAGATGGACGCCATACCTGAACAACTGAAAATGATGGTAGCGCTGGAGGGGGAGACCATCCATATGAACGTGCTGGCAGCGTCGGGGCTTGTGATGGAGGCAATCATCGAATATAAGAAAGAACATGAAGAGATCAATTTCCAGATCCAGCAAAATTCGGAGAGCGAGCTGTATGATATTGCTGTGACCACGAAGCTGTTCTATCAGGGGCAGGAGGAACAGAACCGCTTTGCATGCGGTGAGGAAATCTATCTTGCGGTGCCGGAAAATGGGAAATACAAGGGAAGGGAATCTGTGCGGCTTGAAGAAGCGGCAGACGATGGATTTATCTGTCTCCTTGGTTCCAGAGAGTTCCGTTATATCTGCGACCGGTTCTGCCAGCATGCGGGCTTCACGCCTAAGGTCATTTTCGAGAGCGATAACCCGTCTGCCGTGAAAAACATGATTGCAGCGAATATCGGAATCGGGTTTTGGCCGGAATTTACATGGGGCAGTATTGACAACGAGCATGTAAGGCTGTTAAAGATTGATGAGCCAATCTGCCAGCGGGACATTATCATTCACTATAACCGGAATAAGACGGACAGCCGCAATGTAATAGAGTTTTACGGGTTTTTGACCGATTTTTTTGAACGGCGGAAAAGGATGGACATGTTTTGATATGGTGTTTTTTGCTGTAGTGTGCTAAAATATTGCGATAAGAATGTAATTTCAAAGGAGAAACAGATATGGCAGTACAATTACTGATGGGAAACGAGGCCATCGGATTAGGTGCGATTCATGCCGGAGTCAGTTTGGTTTCGGGATATCCGGGAACGCCCTCCACAGAGATTTTAGAGACTGTGGCGAGGAATAATACGGAAGGCAGAATCCACGTGGAATGGTCGGTAAATGAAAAAGCGGCCCTTGAGGTGGCGGCAGGAGCCGCATACACAGGAGCGAGAACCATGGTGACAATGAAGCAGGTGGGGCTTAACGTGGCGTCCGACCCGCTGATGAGCCTTGCGTATGTGGGGGTGAAGGGCGGCATGGTCATTGTATCGGCGGACGACCCGGGGCCTATATCCTCACAGACGGAGCAGGACACCCGGCATTTTGGATGGTTCTCGAAGCTTCCGGTGTTTGACCCGACGTCCCCGGAAGAAGCCTATGAGATGGTAGGGGATGCATTTGCATATTCGGAAAAGTATGGAACGCCTGTGATTCTGCGCCCTACCACCCGTATCTGTCATGGGTGCGCGTCGGTGACGGTCAGGGAGACGCCGGCTGATGCATCTTCTTACGCGGCGGATGAGACGTGCGGGGAAGAATTTGGCAAGCCGGAAGGTTTTGTCAAAGATTCGGAACGGTGGGTGATATTTCCGAAACTGTCTTATCAGAACCATAAGAAGATTGAAGCGCGTAACGAGGAGCTTTCTCAAGTATTTTCTTCCTACCGTTTTAATACTGTAGAGGGGGGCGCAGGAGTCCGAAAAGGCGTTGCGGCGGGAGGAATCAGTTATGCTTATGTGAAGGAGAGCATTTCTTCGGACGTCCCTCTTCTGCGGGTAGGGACGCCGCACCCATTTCCAGAGGAGCTGGCGCGCAAGTTCCTTGCAGAGCTTGACGAAGTGCTGGTATTTGAGGAGCTTGACCCTGTAATTGAGAGGGCGCTTCTTCTGATTGCCGGGAAGTACCATCTGAGTGTGACGATTCGGGGTAAACTTACCCATGATACTGCTAATGCGGGGGAGAACAGTGTCGAGAGCGTGAGGGAAGACCTGGGAAGGTTTGCAGAAGAGACGCTGAGGGAAGACCTAAGAAGATTTGAGGCGGAAAGTCTGCAAATACCGCCGCTGCCTGTTCGTCCTCCGGTTCTCTGCGCGGGATGTCCTCATCGTGCCTCCTTCTATGCAGTGAAACAGGCGGCAAAGGGAAGGAAAGCTGTGTTTAGCGGGGATATCGGCTGCTATACCCTTGGCAATGCAAAGCCTCTCGACATGGTTGACACCTGTCTGTGCATGGGCGCAGATGTGACAATCGCACAGGGGCTTCACATTATAGAAAGAGACGCGGTAAATTTTGCTTTCATCGGAGATTCTACCTTCTTCGCTTCTGGAATTACAGGCGTAATCAATGCGGTTTACAACCAGACGGACATCGTTCTGGTTGTTCTGGATAATTCCACGACGGCGATGACCGGACACCAGCCTCATCCAGGGACAGGAAGGACGATGATGGGGGAGGTTGTGGAGAAGGTAAGCATTGAGAAGGTGTTGGAAGGTATCGGCGTGAGTAAGATTGTAAAAGCAGATCCCTTAAACCTCGAGGAGGCGATTGACGCAGTGGGCCAGGTTTTGGATGAAACGGGAGTAAGGGCTGTGATTTTCAAGTCCCCATGTATCGCTGTTACGAAGGCAGAGACTTGTTACCGGGTGGATGAGACGGCATGCGTATCTTGCAGGCAGTGTATCCGGGAATTGGGGTGTCCGGCAATGGCGGTATGCGATGGGAAGGTTTCCATAGAGCCGAGCCTGTGTTATGGATGCGGCGTCTGTGCAAAAATATGTAAGTTTGGCGCGATACAGGAGGTGGACCATGAATAAGAATTGTTTACTGTGCGGAGTCGGGGGGCAGGGGGTAGTCCTTGCCTCCAAACTGATTGCTTATGCCGCAATGGAGAAAGGAATGTTTGTCCGTACGTCGGAGACAATCGGAATGGCGCAGAGAGGCGGTTCTGTGGTCAGCCATGTGCGGGTGGGAGAAGAGATTCATTCTCCGATGATTCCAAAGGGAAGCGCGGATGTACTTCTGGCGTTTGAGCCGGCGGAGGCTGTGCGCAATCTCTCTTATTTGAAAAGGGGGAAAGAGGGAGGAATCGTGATTGTGAACCAAAAAGCCCTGCAGCCTGTGACCGCAAGTTTAGACGGGAAGGGGTATGACAGCGGGGAGATGCTTCATTTCCTAAAGAAGCAGGTGGAACGATTGTATGTGATTGACGGGGAGAATATTTGCAGAAAGGCAGGTTCGGCAAAGACGCTGAATATTGCCCTTCTTGGTGCGGCGGTGGCGGGCAATGCCTTAGAAATTGGTATGGAAGAGATGGAACGTGAAATCAGGAGACGGGTGAAACCGCAATATCAGGAGATGAACTTAAAGGCGTTAGAGCTTGGCGCAGAGGCTGTATGTACGGAATGAGAACAACGCTTAAAGGAATAGGAAAGGAACATACACATGAAAATGACAGAATTACAATTCAGACTAATCAAGACGAACTTAAAATTGCTGACGTCAAAGCCTTGTTTCTATAAAGAGAAATTCAAGGATATTGATATTGACGCAATCAACAGCCAGGAAGATTTTGAGAAACTTCCGTTTACATGGAAGGGAGACCTCAGGGAGGCATATCCGCTGGGGCTTCAGGCAGTGCCGGACGAAGAAATCGTCCGGATTCATTCATCCTCCGGCACAACGGGAACTCCGGTCATCATCCCTTATACCCAAAAGGACGTGGACGACTGGGCAAAGATGTTCGCCAGATGCTATGAGATGGCTGGAATTACTGCTTTGGACCGCATCCACATTACGCCAGGATACGGGCTGTGGACAGCGGGCATCGGTTTCCAGTTAGGAGCGGAACATCTGGGGGCAATGACCATCCCTATGGGGCCCGGCAACACCGACAAGCAGCTTCGCATGATGCAGGATTTGAAATCCACCGTCCTATGCGCCACCTCGTCCTACGCGCTTCTCCTTGCGGAAGAAATTGCAAAGAGGAACCTGACAGACAAAATCAGCCTGAAAAAAGGCGTAATCGGCTCTGAACGGTGGGGCGAGAAGATGCGAAAGAGGATTGCGTCAGAACTTGGAGTCAAGCTTTATGACATTTACGGGCTGACGGAGGTATATGGCCCGGGAATTGCCATGAGCTGCGACTATGAGTGCGGAATGCATTACTGGGACGACTATGTGTATTTCGAGATTGTAGATCCTAAGACAGGCGAAGTCCTGCCGGACGGTGAAATCGGAGAGCTGGTTATCACTACGCTTCGCAAGCAGGGCGCGCCGCTGATTCGCTACCGCACCCACGACCTGACTCGCTTTATTCCCGGAGACTGCCCCTGCGGTTCCCGTTTCCCAAGAATCGACACTCTGATTGGAAGGACGGACGACATGGTGAAGGTCAAGGGGGTCAACATTTTCCCCAGCCAGATTGAGGAGATGCTAAAAGGCGTGGCAGAGGCGTCAAGCGAGTACCAGTTCATGCTGGACCATATGAACGGGAAGGACGTCTGCACCCTGTTTGTAGAAATCAACCATGGAGCAGAGCCGAAAGCGGCTTCCAAAGCAATCCAGCAGGAATTTAAGAACAAGATTGGCGTTACGGTAAACGTAAAGCCGGTTTCAATCGGGGATCTTCCAAGAAGCGAGAAGAAGTCTACCCGGATTTTCGATAACCGGTATTAAAAAGGAGAACATATGAGATTCAGACCTTGCATCGATATCCACAACGGGACGGTGAAACAGATTGTGGGCGGGAGTTTAAGAGACGAAGAAAACCAGGCGGTGGAGAATTATTCAGCCGCCCAGGATGCAGAATACTTCGCACATTTATATAGAAAGGACGGGTTAAAGGGAGGCCATGTGATTCTTCTGAACCCGCCTTTCTCTGAATACTACGGGAAGACCCGCCGGCAGGCTATGGACGCGTTAGAGGCGTACCCCGGCGGCCTGCAAATCGGCGGCGGAATTACGAAAGAGAACGCCGGGGAGTACCTTAAAGCCGGGGCAAGCCATGTAATCGTCACATCCTACGTCTTCAAAGACGGCGAAATCCGCTGGGACCGCATGGAAGAACTGTGCAATGCGGTAGGAAAAGAACACGTCGTAATCGACCTGAGCTGCAGGAAAAAAGAGGACGGTTACTATATCGTAACAAACCGCTGGCAGACTTTCACCAATGTAAAGCTGACCTGTGAAATCCTGGACAAAATTGCTGGTTACTGCGGCGAATTTCTGGTACATGGCGTGGACGTGGAGGGGAAAGCCTCCGGCGTCGAGGACGGGCTTGTGAAGCTGTTAAGCACTCGGCAACAGATACCAACCACTTACGCCGGAGGAATCGGAAGTCTTGAAGATTTGGAGCATTTCCGCAAGATTTCCGGGGGGCGGCTGGATTTTACCATCGGAAGCGCCCTAGACCTTTTCGGCGGAAAGATTCCTTATGAACATGTAAAAAAATATTGCTGATATACCCTTAAAATGGATACAAACGGAAAATTAACAGTTTGTAAACACTTTATAAATTAGTTGAATTGACTTATAGATAGTGTTATTATGTAGGATAAAGTGGTTTACCATGGCTAAATTAGTGATAAGGAGCTATCCGATATGGGGTTAATGCAGAAATTATTTGGAACACATAGTGAGAATGAGTTAAAGAGAATCTATCCGATTGTAGACGCAGTGGAGGCTCTTGAGCCGGAGATGCAGAAGCTTTCGGACAGTGAATTAAAGGATAAGACCAGAGAATTTAAGGAGAGGCTTACAAGCGGCGAAGCCACTCTTGACGATATCCTGCCCGAGGCGTATGCCGTCGTAAGGGAGGCGTCTGTGCGTGTGCTGGGGATGCGGCATTTCCGCGTCCAGATTATCGGCGGTATTATCCTGCATCAGGGGCGTATTTCCGAGATGCGTACCGGTGAAGGAAAGACGCTGGTATCCACCCTTCCGGCTTACTTAAATGCCCTGACGGGAGAGGGCGTACATGTGGTAACGGTCAACGACTATCTGGCAAAGCGTGACGCCGAATGGATGGGACAGGTACATGAATTTTTGGGGCTGACCGTAGGCGTCGTACTTAACGGCATGGACAATGACGAGCGCCGCGCCGCGTACAATTGTGACATAACTTACGTGACCAACAATGAACTTGGGTTCGACTACCTGAGGGACAACATGGTCATTTACAAGGAACAGCTTGTGCAGAGAGGCTTGAAATATGCCATCATCGACGAGGTGGATTCCGTACTGATTGACGAAGCCCGTACGCCTCTGATTATTTCTGGGCAGAGCGGCAAGTCCACGAAGCTTTATGAGGCCTGCGACATCTTAGCACGCCAGTTAGAGCGGGGGGAAGCCAGCGGCGAATTCAGCAAGATGAACGCCATTATGGGCGAGGAGATTGAGGAGACTGGAGACTTTATCGTCAATGAGAAGGAGAAGAATATCAACCTGACAGAAGACGGTGTACAGAAGGTGGAAAAGTTCTTCCATATCGAGAACCTTGCGGATTCGGAGAACTTAGAGATTCAGCATAATATCATCCTGGCGCTGCGCGCCCACAATCTGATGTTCAAGGACAAGGATTATGTGGTGAAAGAGGACGAAGTCCTGATTGTAGACGAGTTCACCGGGCGTATCATGCCGGGACGCCGTTATTCGGATGGTCTGCATCAGGCAATCGAGGCGAAGGAGCATGTGAAGGTGAAGCGGGAGAGCAAGACCCTTGCCACCATCACCTTCCAGAACTTGTTCAACAAGTTTGCAAAGAAGGCGGGTATGACCGGTACGGCGCTGACGGAGGAGAAGGAGTTCCGTGAGATTTACGGGATGGACGTCATTGAGATTCCGACCAACGTGCCGGTACAGAGGAAAGATTTGGAAGACGCCGTGTATAAGACCCAGAAGGAGAAGTTTAAAGCAGTCTGCGACGCCATCGAAGAGGCCCACAGCAGGCATCAGCCGGTACTGGTTGGTACGATTACCATTGAAAATTCTGAGCTTTTGAGCGGTATGCTGAAACGGCGGGGAATCAAACATAACGTGCTGAATGCCAAGTTCCATGAGATGGAGGCGGAGATTGTGGCGCAGGCAGGTATTCATGACGCCGTGACTATCGCTACGAATATGGCGGGACGTGGTACGGATATCAAGCTGGACGACGAGGCGAAGGCGGCCGGAGGTCTTAAAATCATCGGAACGGAGCGGCATGAGTCCAGACGTATCGACAATCAGTTAAGAGGACGTTCCGGACGTCAGGGAGACCCGGGAGAATCCAGATTCTATATTTCCCTGGAGGATGATTTGATGCGTCTGTTCGGCTCAGAAAGGCTGATGAGTATATTTACGGCTCTTGGCGTGGAAGACGGGGAGCAGATTGAGCATAAGATGCTCTCAAGCGCCATTGAGAAGGCGCAGCAGAAGATTGAGGCGAATAACTTTGGAATCCGTAAGAACCTGCTGGATTATGACCAGGTCATGAATGAGCAGAGAGAGATTATCTATGAGGAGAGGCGCCGTGTCCTTGACGGAGAAAACATGCGGGATTCCATCTTCCATATGATAAGCGATTATCTGGAGAATACGGTGGACAGGATCATCCCTGCGGACATGGATTATGAAGACTGGAACCTTAAGGCCTTAAACCGCTCTATCCGCGAGACCATACCGGAACTTTCCGTCACGGATGAAGATGTTAAGGGGATGAGCCAGAAACAATTAAAGCATCTTTTGAAAGAGCGCTCTGCGAAAGCGTATGAGCAAAAAGAGGCAGAGTTCCCGGAGGCAGAGCATCTCCGGGAGATTGAGCGGGTTGTCCTCCTGAAAGTGATAGATGCAAAATGGATGGGGCATATCGATGACATGGACCAGCTCCGCCAGGGCATCGGCCTGCAGGCATACGGCCAGAGAGATCCGAAAGTCGAGTACAAGATGCTGGGCTATGACATGTTCGGGGAGATGACGAACGCCATCACGGAAGATACGGTGAGGACGCTGTTCCATGTTAAGATCGAGCAGAAAGTCGAGCGGGAGCAGGTTGCCAAAGTTACCGGAACCAATAAGGATGAGAGCGCAGTGCGCGCGCCGAAAAAACGGGCAGATAAGAAGGTATACCCAAACGATCCATGTCCTTGCGGAAGCGGCAAGAAGTATAAGCAGTGCTGCGGGCGCAAGTAGGCGTTTGGCCAGAGAATATATGAAAGAGGTGATAGAGTGGTTGAATTAGATCAGTTTAAGACATTGCTGAATGCATATGAAGAACCTCTTGCCGAGATGAGGGATTCACTTTGACACGGCCGGCAAGGAAAACAGAATTGAGGAACTGGGACGAAAGATAGAGGAACCGGGCTTTTGGGACAATCCGGAGGAATCCCAGAAAGTCATGAAGGAGCTTAAGGATTTACAGGAACTTGTAAAGAAGATCCATTCTCTTTATACGGGATATGAAGACCTCTTCCTGCTGATTGAAATGGCATATGAAGAGGAGGACGAGTCGGCGGTCGGCGAGATTGAAGATGAGATAAAGGATTTTGAAGAAAAGTATGAGGAACTGCGTATCAGGACGCTGCTTGCAGGAGAGTATGATTCCTGTAACGCAGTCATGACAATACATGCGGGGGCAGGAGGAACGGAATCCTGCGACTGGGCGGGCATGCTGTACCGGATGTACACGCGCTTTGCGGAACGGAAAGGTTTTTCCATCACAGTGTTAGATTACCTGGACGGGGATATTACCGGGATCAAGGCCATCACTTTTGAAGTGAGCGGCGAAAATGCGTACGGATACCTGAAATCAGAAAAAGGCGTGCACAGGCTGGTAAGGATCTCGCCTTTCAATGCCGCGGGAAAAAGGCAGACATCATTTGCATCCTGCGATGTGGTGCCGGATATCGAGACGGATATCGACATAGAGATTGATGATGATGACCTGAAGATTGATACGTACCGTGCAAGCGGCGCGGGCGGGCAGCACGTCAACAAGACCTCGTCTGCTATAAGAATTACCCATTTGCCAACGGGAATCGTGGTGCAGTGCCAGAATGAGCGGTCCCAGCATCACAACAAGGAGAAGGCAATGCAGATGCTGCGGGCAAAGCTCCAGCTTTTGAAGGAGCAGGAGCAGGCAGACAAAGTGTCGGACATCCGGGGAGAAGTAAAAGAGATAGGATTCGGCAATCAGATCCGCTCTTATGTCATGCAGCCGTATACGCTTGTGAAGGATCACAGGACAAATGAAGAAAACAGTAATGTGACTGCCGTGCTGGACGGGAGCATTGATATGTTCATTAATGCTTATTTAAAGAAGTCTGCCTGGCAGACAGAGGGAGGAAAGTTATGATCAATATAGCGGTAATGGGATATGGAACAGTCGGCTCCGGTGTCGTGGAGGTAGTAAATACAAACGGCAAACGAATCAACCAGAGGATCGGTGAGGAGCTGAACATAAAGTATGTACTGGATTTAAGAGACTTTCCAGACGACCCGGTGCAGGAAAAGATTATTCATGATTTTGAGGCCATTATCCAGGATGAGGACATTAAGATAGTGGTGGAGGTCATGGGAGGCATCGAGCCGGCATATACGTTTGTAAAGAGATGCCTTCAGGCAGGAAAGAGCGTCGCGACTTCCAACAAGGCGCTTGTTGCCAAGCACGGAGCAGAGCTTCTGTCCATTGCAAAAGACAAGAATATCAACTTCCTGTTTGAGGCCAGCGTAGGCGGCGGGATTCCGATCATCCGCCCGCTGAATTCCTCTCTGACAGCTGATGAGATTGAGGAGATTACCGGCATTTTAAACGGAACGACGAATTACATGCTGACAAAGATGTTTTATGAGGGAGCGGATTATGATACCGTGCTTAAGGAGGCGCAGGCCAACGGCTATGCGGAGCGAAATCCGGAGGCGGATGTGGAAGGGTATGACGCGTGCCGCAAGATTGCGATCCTGTCATCCTTGATTTCGGGTCAGCAGGTGGATTTTGAGGACATTTACTGCGAAGGCATTACGGAGATTACGGTGGAGGATATGAAGTACGCAAAAGCCATGGGAACAGCCATAAAGCTCCTGGCTTCAAGCAAGCGCACCGGAAACCGCCTTCATGCCATCGTCGCGCCGTGCATGCTCTATCCGGATCATCCCCTGTACAATGTAAACGATGTGTTCAACGCTATCTTCGTACACGGAAACGTTCTGGGCGACGCGATGTTCTACGGAAGCGGGGCAGGAAAGCTCCCGACAGCCAGCGCAGTGGTGGCAGATGTGGTGGATGCCGCAAAGCATCTGAACCGAAATATTATGACCATGTGGAAACAGGAGAAACTTGCTCTGGAGGATAAGGGGGATGCCAAGAGGCGTTTCTTTATCCGTATGAAAGGCGATGCTGCTGAGATGAAAGCAGAGCTTGAATATTCTTTTGGAGACATTGAGATTATCCGTGCCGAAGGGCTTGAGGGAGAGTTCGGGCTTGTGACGCCGGTTATGATGGAAGGCGACTATGACACCAGGGCAAACCGCTACAAAGACCGGATTCTGCATATGATCCGCATTGAAGGTTAAGGAGGAAGAGGATGAAGTATCTTGTTGTTTTAAGTGACGGGATGGCAGGAAAGCCTCTTGGCAGCCTGGGCAAAAAGACAACTTTGGAGGCTGCGTATGTTCCTGAGATGGATCGCCTGGCGGCAGTGTCAGAGGTTGGAATGGCATCTATGGTGCCGGAGGGCATGGCGCCCGGCAGCGATACTGCCAATCTGGCAGTCATGGGGTATGATCCGAAAGTCTACTATACCGGAAGGTCTCCCCTGGAGGCTCTGAGCATTGGGGTCGATATGAAAAAAACAGATGTGTCGTACCGCTGTAACTTAGTAACGCTGTCAGAGGAAGACTGCGCCTACGAGGACCGGCAGATCATCGACCACAGCTCTGACGAGATTTCTACAGAAGAGGCAGCGGTTCTCATAGAAGCGCTGAAAGAAGGGCTTGGGAGAAAGGGATACTTATTTTATGCAGGGACCAGCTACCGCCACCTCCTGGTGCAGGAGAACGGAACGGAGACAGAACTTGTTCCGCCCCACGACATTCTTACAAGGAGAATCGGGGAATACCTTCCCGGGGATCCGATACTCCGCGATATGATGAGGGAGAGCTACGGCATCTTAAAAAATCATCCGGTGAATGAAGAGCGGCGGAAAAAAGGGCTGCACCCTGCAAATTCGGCGTGGTTCTGGGGCGCGGGGAAAAAGCCTGCGCTGGATTCCTTTGAGGAGCGCACCGGTAAGAGAGGCATTATGATATCGGCGGTTGACCTTTTAAAAGGGATTGCCGTGGGAGCCGGGATGGACTGTGCGTCTGTGAAAGGAGCAAATGGAGGGCTGCACACGAATTACAGAGGGAAAGCGCAGGCAGCTGTCCAGGCGCTTGCCTATGACGGATATGATTTTGCATACATTCATATAGAAGCCCCGGACGAGATGGGGCATCAGGGAAATGTGGCGGACAAGATCGCTGCCATTGAAAATATTGATGAGAAAGTGCTGAAGACAGTCATCTGCGGGCTGGAAGAGGCAGGGGAGGAGTATCGCCTGCTGCTTTTGCCGGATCATCCGACGCCTGTTGCGGAAAGGACACATACAGGAGAGGCGGTGCCCTACCTTTTGTATGATAATACAGCAGAAGAAAAAGGGCCGAAAACATTCAGCGAGAAGACGGCGGCGGAGAGCGGCAATGTATGGGCTGACGGATATAAGCTGATGAGTCACTTTTTGCAGGAGGAAATATGTTAATCGTAAAAAAATTCGGCGGCAGCTCGGTTGCCGGCAAAGAACGCATCTTTAATGTGGCGAAACGCTGCATGGAAGAATATAAGTCGGGAAATGACGTGGTTGTGGTTCTTTCCGCCATGGGAGACACTACTGATGAGCTTCTGGCTCTTGCGGAGACTATCAATCCCAGGGCAAAGAAGAGGGAGCTGGATATGCTGGTGACGACGGGGGAACAGGTTTCGGCCGCCCTTATGGCCATGGCGATGCAGGCTTTGGATGTGCCGGCTGTTTCCCTGAACGCTTTCCAGGTCATGATGCACTCTACGTCAAGGCATGGGAACGCAAGATTCAAGCGTGTAGAGACAGAGCGCATCTTTCATGAGCTGGATTCCAGGAAGATTGTAGTCATAACAGGCTTTCAGGGCGTAAACAAATATGACGATATCACCACGCTTGGCAGAGGCGGCTCCGACACGACGGCAGTGGCGCTGGCGGCTGCGCTGCATGCGGACAGATGTGAGATATACACGGATGTGGACGGAGTGTATACGGCGGATCCGAGGGTGGTGAAAAATGCAAGGAAACTTGATGCAGTAACCTATGACGAGATGCTGGAGCTGGCAAGCCTTGGAGCAAAGGTCCTGCATAACCGTTCGGTGGAGATGGCAAAGAAATATAATGTAGAGCTGGTGGTGCGTTCCAGCTTGAATTATACGGAGGGAACTGTAGTCGGGGAAGGAGCAGATATGGAAAAACTGTTAGTTACAGGCGTCGCGGCAGATAAAAATACGGCGCGCATCTCGGCGATCGGGGTTTTGGATAAGCCGGGAATCGCTTTCAATATTTTTGACACGCTAGCCAAAAACAATATTAATGTTGACATCATCCTGCAATCTGTGGGCAGGGAAGGAACGAAAGACATCTCCTTTACCGTTGCTGGGGATGATATGGAGCATGCTATAGAAATACTGGAGAAGAATAAAAAACGGCTTACGATCCAGGAGGTGAGCTGCAATCCTGACGTTGCGAAACTGTCAGTGGTAGGCGCGGGCATGATGAGCAATCCGGGCGTTGCGGCGAAGATGTTTGAGGCTTTGTACAATTCAAGAGTCAATATCAATATGATCTCCACGTCGGAGATCAGGATAACAGTCCTGGTGGCGGAAAAGGATATTGATAAAGCGATGAACGCCGTCCATGACGGTTTCGCGTTAGCTCTGGCTTAAATGGCTGTTGTGGTATTGCCCGGAAAAAGTGACATCCTCGCCGAACCAGTCCGGCGGGGAAAAGGACATGGCAAGCTTTTCATCCGGGAATTCGACTTCGGCAAGGACAAGAGGAGCAAGGCTGCCTTCAAATATGTCAACTTCGGCAGTGAGGCTGCCGGAAAGAGGGATCATATATCTTCGTTTTCGGATGAGGCGCCCGTCAATCTTTTCCAGGAGATGGGTGTAAGAGGACTGGTCCAGCGGGAGGTTCACCTCTTCCCTTGCCATGAGGCCGCCTGACTTATAGGTGAGCTCAAAAAGATCGTTATCTTTTCGGATGCGTATGACGGGGGAAGTGCTTAAGTAACCCTGCTCTATGATGCGGCAGGGAAAGGAGCCGAGATTTCCGGGTATCTGCTTTACAAGGTATTTGCGTTCGATTTCCATTGTTCATGCCTCCTTGGGATTATGATTTACAGCTATTATAATTCCATTTACTTAAAAAGTAAACGGTGATAATATTTATAGACAAAGATAAAGGGAAAGGAGAATTTTCATGATTAAGGTAAACGTGCTGCTGGCAGATGGTTTTGAAGAGATTGAGGCGCTTGCGGTTGTGGATCTGCTGAGGAGAGCGCAGGTTTACGTGGGGACCGTGTCAGTCATGGATGATTATATGGTTCATGGGGCTCACGGGATCAGCGTGCAGGCAGAGGACTTGTTTGATGAGGTGGACTTTGCAGAGACAGACGCGCTCATACTTCCGGGAGGGATGCCCGGGACTACGAATCTGAAAGAGCATGAGGGCGTCAGAAAAGTGACGGCAGAGCTTGCGGAGAAAGGAAAAATCATCGGAGCAATTTGCGCGGCTCCTACGGTGCTGAGCGATCTGGGGCTGCTGAAAGGAAAGCGCGTCACATGCTATCCGTCTGTCGAGACGGATATTCAGGGCGCGGTGATCATGAAAGCGCCGGTAGTGTCAGACGGAAACATCATAACGAGCCGGGGAGCAGGTACGGCGATTGATTTTGCATTGGAACTGATTGCGGTGCTTGTAGGGAAAGAGAGGGCTCTCAGCGTGGCGGAGTCCATCGTATACAGGTAGCGGGAATCGGATAAAGGAAATGCTTATGGAACAAGGGAAAAGATTCATCGGTATTTTTATCGTATGTACAATTTGCGTCATGGCCGCCGGCTGCGGCAAGGGATTTGACGCGTCCGGCTATACGGAGGCGATCCTTGCCCTCCAGTTTCAGGGTGATGTCAGAAATGCAGGGGCATTTGTGGAAGGAACGGACAGGGCGGAGCTTATGGAGATGTATCAGAGCTTTGTCGATGATTTTGTGGCGGGCTACATCACCAACGGCATGAC
>OFFP01001240.1_pt1 | contig 18160 bp, 10 predicted proteins | sample 1521431 | NCBI WGS metagenome assembly OFFP01 (sample SAMEA3504104, study PRJEB24116) | mouse gut metagenome | biome: mouse gut; feature: mouse-associated habitat; material: faeces | place: Denmark | collected 2011
CGGCAGACGGTATTACGACAACTGCCTGTACCTGTTCGCGCTGCTGGCCCTGAGCGGGAATTATAGAATCTATTCCGCAGGAGGAAAGAAGGAGATGCGGATATGGTAGCTTATGAGGAAAAAAGTGCAAGGCTTCTGGCCTATACCAGGAGCGCGTCCCCCGGGGATTATCCGGAGGGACTGGCATACAGCGTTCATCTGGCATACAGCATGGACGGAGAGCGGTACTTTGCGCTCCATGGAAACTATGGAATCTTGTTCGCGGAAGCAGAGATTTCCGGGGAGGACACCATCGTCCCCCAGTACGTGGAAAATCCCCGCATCCTGATCCTGGCAACCGGAAACTATGGAATCCTGGCGGACAGGGCAGGGGAAGAGGGCCATGCCCTGCTCTGGCGAACCGTAGATTTTAAGGAATTCCAGCCTGCCCTGCTGATGGAGAAAAGCGGGGAGCAGTGGGAGGCTCTGTGGGCGCAGGCAAAGGATGTCCCACAGGAGAGCCACATTGTGGAGGGGGAGGCAGTAATGGGCAGCAGCATGGAGATCAGCCGCTCCTTCTGTGATCGTATCGTGCAGAGCTGGTCGCAGGTGCACAATACCGAAATCCGCCTGCCGGACACGATTCGCGTCCATGGACCGGAGGAGCTGGCAGCCGTTCAGGCACAGGCTGTGTATTCGGACGGTTCCACAGATATGAAGACAGTCGCGTGGGATATGGAAGGGATAGACTTCGGGACTCCCGGCATCTATTCCGTGACGGGGAGGGTCTGCAGCAGGAAATTTGCCTTCCCCCTGCTCAAGGGCCGGGGCGACCCCGTCATCTTTCCCTGGGAGGGGAAGTGGTATTTCCTGGCCACCAATGACAATCAGAACGATATAGGCATCTATGTGCGGGAAGCGGACAGCGTGGAAGGGCTTTTTGAGCCGGGGACGCAAGACCACCTGCTTCTGGACGTGGACGAGGAAAAGGGCTTCATACAGACCTTCTGGGCGCCGGAATTCCATGTCATAGGCGGGGAGCTCTACATCCTGTTCGCGGTGGGCGGGAAAGTGTGGGGGCCCCAATGCCACCTGATGCGTCTGAAAAAGGACGGACGGATTGTGGAGCGGGACAGCTGGGAGGAACCTGTGAAGGTAGTGCGCAGGGACGGAACGCCGCTGACTACAGATGGAATCACGCTGGACATGACCTACCTAAGGGCGGGCGGGACTTCCTACATGGCCTGGTCTTACCGCAGGGGGATAGGAACGCCGAAGGACACCGGCTCCATGCTCTACATCGCCAGGGTGGAGGAAGATGCGCCCTGGAGGCTGGCCGGGGAGCCGGTGCTTCTCTCCCGTCCCCTCTACGGATGGGAGAACGTGAGCGGGACCATCAATAACGAAGGCCCCCACGGATTCGTCAAGTCAGGGAAAGTCTATATGACCTACTCCGGCGGCGCCGCCAACAGCTATACCTACGTGCTGGGCCTTTTGACGGCTGACGAGGACGCGGATCTGACGGCTGTGGAATCATGGAGAAAGAGCATCGTCCCCGTGCTGTCCTTTTATTCTGTCAAGGGCGAGTACGGCCCTGGGCACAATTCCTTCTTTGTGGACGAGGATGGGAAGCTGATGATTGCATACCATGCGGAGACGGAATTGTCATCGACTTTGCGCTGCGATGGCATCCGGCGCGTACACTTCGATGTCGATGGGGAGCCGGTCTTCGCTCTGTCGGCGGAGCGGGACCTGGATCCGGCTCTGTGCGAGGTGAGCGCGAAGATAGAGGTGGAATGACATCATAGCATCTATAAAAGGTAGAAAGCGCCGGGTGGGCAGCCATGCGGCGTTTTTTCGGGTTCGAGAAGATTCCGGCAGGATAAAGTCCATGAAGACGCTTGAAATACAGGTGCAGGGCATGTCATATTGAGGATGCCAAAAAGGCGACAGAGCATAAGGCATATAGAAATAAACTGCTCACAGAAATCTTTGGAGAAAGACAGGCTCCATGATATACCCTAGCCAATGTTGGATATTGCAGGAAAGGAAAGTGGAGTAAAATGAAAAAATGGACACAGGCTTGGCTTGATTATACACCCCGAAAAATCGGGGAGGAGGTACGGTTCCTGAATCAGGTCGCAGTAGACGGTTTTGACATCAAGAATGCCGTGATACATAATGCTCTGGCAGAATTACAAAATGGGGTTAAAGGCATGGCCGGAATCACAATGGATATTTCTGCTGTAAAAAGCGTTGAAAGCGGCATAGAAATAACGCGGGACACTGATATTGATGCGGAAGGATACTGCATTTGGGAAGCGGGAGGAATTCTGAATCTGAAAGCCTCCGATGCGAAGGGGGTGTTGTACGGCGTCTTTTGCATTCTGCGCCAGATAGCCATGGAAAAGGCTCTGCAGGGAATCCATATATCCTGTAGGCCAGACAATCCTCTGCGAATGTATAATCATTGGGACAATATGGACGGAAGCATCGAAAGGGGATATTCCGGCGCTTCTTTTTTCTTTCAGGACAATGAGGTGCTGGTAGACGACCGGACGAAGGATTACTGCCGTCTGGTTTCCAGTGTGGGAATCAACGGTGTCGTCATAAATAATGTAAATGTAGGGGGAGCTGCCACTTGGCTGATTACGGAAAAGTATTTGGAGCAGGTGAAAAAGATGGCTGATCTGTTTGCCGGATATGGCATTAAACTGTTCCTGAGCCTGAACTTTGCTTCCTCTATAGAGGTAGGCGGCTTAGATAATGCAGACCCATTTGACGATAGAGTAATACATTGGTGGAAAGATAAAATAGCAGAGATTTATGAAAAGATTCCTGATTTAGGCGGCTTTCTGGTGAAAGCGGATTCTGAGGGGAGACCGGGACCGTTTACCTATGGCAGGACCCAGGCGGACGGCGCGAATATGCTGGCGGATATCATCGAACCTTATGGAGGCATTATCATCTGGCGCTGCTTTGTATATAACTGCAGACAGGATTGGAGGGACTATAAAACAGACAGAGCTCGTGCGGCTTATGATAATTTTATTGGAATGGACGGAGATTATCATGACAACGTTATACTGCAAATTAAAAACGGCCCTATGGATTTTCAGATACGGGAACCGGTTTCTCCTCTTTTAGGCGGTTTGAAGAAGACAAATCAGATGATGGAAGTGCAAGTAGCCCAGGAATACACAGGACATCAGATTGATGTGTGTTATCTGATTCCCATGTTTAAAGAAATTCTGGAGTTCAGGACCTATTGCTTTGAGGGAAATGACAGGGTTGCCGATATTATCAGCGGAAAAGCGATGGGAAATCGCAGTACCGGGATTGCCGCAGTCTGCAACACCGGGGACGATTCTAACTGGACTGGGAGTGAATTGGCAGCAGCCAATTTTTATGGTTTTGGCAGACTAGCGTATCAGACCTCGCTGACCTCGGAAGAAATTGCAGAAGAATGGATTAGGCTTACATTATCTAATGAGGACGAGGTGGTGGACGCTGTCAAAAAAATCCTGCTCGGATCGAGAAAGACTTACGAAAAGTACACTTGTCCGCTGGGAATAGGCTGGATGGTCAATCCTATGGGCCATTACGGTCCCAGTGTGGATGGCTATGAGTATTCCCGCTGGGGGACTTATCACAGGGCAGACTGCAAAGGCCTGGGGATAGACCGGACGAAGAGTGGGACGGGGTATGCGCAGCAATATTATGAGCCCAATGCCTCTATGTATGAGAATAAGGATACCTGTCCGGAGGAATTGTTGCTTTTCTTTCACCACCTGCCGTACACATATCGGCTTAAGACAGGAAAAAGTATCATACAGCATATTTATGACACTCATTTTGAAGGCGTGGAGGAGGTAGAGGAAATGCTCAGCCTCTGGAATTCTCTTGCCGGAAGAATTGATAGGGAAGTGTTCCGAACTGTAGCAGAGCGGCTGGGGATGCAGTTGGATAACGCAAAGGAGTGGAGGGATCAGGTAAACACCTATTTCTACAGAAAATCCGGGATTCCGGATGAAAAGGGACGGAAAATCTATTGAAAAGAGGGGATGACATTGGATAATAATATGGGTTTGCCGGTGAAAGGAGTAACAGCACCAAAGAATCCTGAAATTCGGGGAAAAGGTTTTTATCTCATGCTGGATAAACAGATTGCTGGTTTTGTGCAGCCGGACGGAAAGGGGATACAATTCCTTTATCTGGATGGCCGGATAGAAAGTCATGCCAGAATCGTGGGAAACATCACGGATGAAAGAATACTTGGCCTTCTGAAGACTGCGAAGGGATTCCGCGAGTTGGTGGACAGCATTGGCGTAGTAGTGGAGATAACGGAGGGAGACAGCGAAGCTATAGATTTCGTGCTGCAGATGTATGGAAAGGGGGAGGCATATTCCGGTACAAAGATAAGGCAGTCCATCCCTACAGACGGAATGGAGAGAATCATCCGTCTGGCGGATTATGAATGGTCTGAAGCAGACGAGACGCCGGGACAGATACGTTTTGAGTTTCCACATGCCGGAGAACAGGCGATTGTATCCGTGAAGCTTTATCTGCGCGACGGTTTTGACGTGCCGGAAGACAGGGAAGACGAAAATGTGAACCTGGAATCTGCGGACTATGGAAAACTGCTTGCAAGATCACTCCTGCATATGGGAAATCCTGCCAGGCTCCAGAAAGCCATAGACAGAGCTAGACGGGGAGAAACAGTGACGATTGCTTTTATCGGTGGCTCCATCACGCAGGGGGCCGGGGCGATTCCTATCCATACGGAATGCTACGCTTATAAGACATTTCAAGGTTTCTGCAGGCTTGCGGGGAAAGGGACAGAGGAAAACGTACATTATATAAAGGCTGGCGTTGGGGGAACGCCCTCAGAGCTTGGCATGCTTCGCTATGAGAGGGATGTGCTCCGGGGAGGCAGTGTGGAGCCAGATATCGTAGTGGTAGAATTTGCGGTCAATGACGAAGGCGATGAGACCAAAGGGGAGTGCTATGATTCTCTGGTGAGGAAAATCCTATCTGCAGGGAACTCGCCTGCCGTCATCTTACTGTTTGCAGTGTTCTCAGACGATTGGAATCTTCAGGAGCGCTTGGAACCTGTGGGGATGGCTTATGATTTACCCATGGTAAGCATAAAAGATGCCGTAACGGAACAATTTTATGCAAGGCCGGATGCAGGGAGAGTATTCAGTAAGAGACAGTTTTTCTATGATTGTTTTCATCCCACCAGCCTGGGGCACAGCGTGATGGCGGACTGCATCCTCAATCTGTTTCGGGCAGCGGATACCATGCAGAGGATGGCAGATATGCTTCGGTTGGACGAAATAGAGCCTCCTTTGGGGGGAGAATTTGAAACCGTCAGAATGATTGACAGAGAATCGGCGGAAAAGGATATCCATATAGACTGCGGCAGCTTTTTCCATAGGGACGAGGAACTTCAGGCAGTGGAGATGGATTGTAATCTGTCTCCTGTGAAAGAGTTCCCGTACAACTGGATGCATAGGGCAGATGCGGGAAACGAAACGCCTTTTTCCATGGAAATCACCTGTAGCGCGCTGCTGCTTATTTATAAAGACTCCGGAAGCGGTGCGGTGGGTCGGGCAGAGGTGCTGGTGGATGGGGAAAAGGTATTCACGGCAGATCCCCATGTGAATGGATGGATTCATTGCAATGCCGCTATCTGTTTTCGGGGGTGGAAAAATAAGAGATATCATGTGGAAGTACGCATGGCTCCCGGAGATGAAGAGAAGGAATTCACAATCCTGGGATTTGGATATGTAGGATGATTACAGTGCAGTGGTAAAGTCTGAGCGGTATTCGCTGGGGGTACATTGTTTGGCCGACTTGAACAATCGATTGAAAGTGGAAATGCTGGGAAAGCCGGCTGCCGCTTTTAGTCTGCGGAAATTTAAGTAGTCATTGAAAGTCATATTGGTATATTGCTTGAACAGGGTGAGGGAAGCTCATCAGAGGCGGAAAGCACCGGAGCATCCGAAGCTGGAGACGATGAGACTGAAAGCGGAGAGGCAGATACCAGCGAGGTTTGAGGACGGCGCAATCGGTGTCATAGCCGCTACAGGCGATGCCATTATGAATTCTGGCCAAAATATCGATTATACGATTACCTGTAATGGATTGAATTTGTTTGATGATGATCTTACAACAGAATCGGCAGCGCATAATTATGCGGCAGTGGATCCGGAGCTGATTGTGATTCCCAGCAAAGTCGCGCTGAATGACGCCAGAATTCCCAAAGCGGTACAGGTGGGAGGAATCGTTTCGGAAAGCGGTATGGGAATCATCCATCTTCCGCTTTTATCCTGCATGACAGAAGCGCTCGCTCGTTATACATTTTGACTGGCGAATGTATGGATTATGAGTACAAATGACAAAATGTTTCAACAGGGATGTAATAATATATTACGTCCCTCATCATGCAATTTATGCTGCACACTTTTGTATATTCTACCTATGAGGATATATCAATTGAACCGTAGAATATGTCATGGCAGGAGAACATGACAGGGGCTATACTGATACTATCTTTGATAAAGAGGAGGAGGGAAACAATGGCTTATCTATTGAATTATACAAGAAAACCGATTAGTAAACAGCTTTATGACCCAAAACTTGCTTACAGCATGCACCTGGCGGTCAGCGAGGACGGCAGAGAATATTGCGCATTGAATCATAACAGCGGTATTTTATATGCAAAGGCAACCGAGAATGAGGATGGTTCGCTGAATCCGAAGAGCCTTAAGAATCCGTGGCTTTTTCCGGTAGCGGAAGGGCATTACGGGGTTGCGGCGATCCGGATAGAGGGGGACGGAGAGGATGATGAGGAGAGTAGAGGAAGGGTGCTCCTGTTTGAAACGGAAAATCTGACGGAATACAGGGAAATCGGGCTTTTGAAGCTTGGGACGGAATACATAGAGAGGGTGGCCTGCGATTATCTGCCTGAAAGTGATACGATACGAATTGTCTGGAAGGAACGGACAGGGGAATGCTTCATGTCCCAGATTGGAAATCTGGGAGAGGGGAAACTAATTCAGGCTCCGACAGGCAGTGAAGATATTTTTGAGGCAGATAATTATGCAGGGAGAGCGCTTGCAGAGCCAGGCATTGAGGGAGCAGTGCCGCAAAATGCCATCGAAATCACAGCGGAGATTGCCGGGGAGCTACGAAGGAATCTGTTGACGCCTGTCAATACAGGGCTGGAATTCTCGGAACGAATTACAGCGTCCAATCCGAAAGAATTGAATCAATATCGGGCGGTAGCGCTTTATAGCGATGGAAGCAGCGCGTCAAAGAAAGTCGACTGGGATTTGTCGAAGGTGGATTTCGGGAAGAAAGGAGTCTACGAAATTACCGGAAGGGTACATCAGGAGCATTACAAATTCCCGATCGCGCCCAATCGGGCGGATCCCTGTATCGGAAAATGGAACGGCAGGTACTATTTTATCGCAACCAATGATGCCGACAATAACCATACGCTTTACATCAGGGAAGCAGACAGCATTCCAGAGCTTCTGGAGGCTGAGGAGCATCTGCTCCTGGACTGCGATACCTATCCGGGAATCGGCGGACTGCTCTGGGCACCGGAATTTCATGAGATAAACGGCAGGCTTTACATTTTCCATGCGGCTACGCCGGGAGAGTTTTTTTATGAGGAAAGTCATGTAATGGAACTGAAAGAGGGTGGAAATCCTGTCTGTAAGGAGGATTGGTCTGCGCCCAGGCGCGTGGTTCGGAAGGACGGAAGCGATATCTGTGAGGCAGGGAAAGAAATCACATTGGATATGACTTGCTTTGAATGGGAGGGGATTTATTATGCAGTGTGGTCTCAAAGGCAGTTCCTTCCAAAGGATTTGGGAGCCTGGCTGTATATTGCAAGGCTGAATCCGGATGAACCCTGGAAGCTGCTTACCAATCCGGTGGTATTGTCTAAACCCGAATACGGATGGGCGAATAACCACACTTTTGTAGATGAGGGACCGTTCGCCCTGCCGGGGGAGGGGAAGCTTTTCCTGACCTTTTCCAGTGCGGCTGTGGACACATCTTATGTGATAGGGGTGCTTACCATAGAGAAAGGGAAGGATTTGCTGGATGCAGGCAATTGGAAAAAGAAGAATTATCCGATTTTGACTTCCCGGAGCGTAGAGGGAGAATTCGGCACTGGGCATAATGCATACGTGACGGATGAAGACGGTAATGTCTGGAATACTTATCATGCCAGGCCCGGCGTGGACGGTGTGCGGAGCAGCGGAATCAGAAGGGTGCATTTCAATGCACAGGGAGAGCCTGTCCTGGATATGACGGAGGAGCTAGATGTGAAAGAAGAGTATGGCAGTGTAAAGACGTTGCTGACAGTGATATGAGCTGGTCATGGTGAATTTGTGTTTCTGAACTGGCTGGGAGTCATGCCTGTGTTTTTCCGAAACTGACGGCGGAAATGTTCTATGTACAGATAACCGCATTGTTCGGCAATCTCCGATATGCCGTGGTCTGTATAAAGGAGAAGGTCTTTTGCCTTGCGGATTCGGCATGCAATCACGTCATCCATGCAGGATAATCCGAATTGTTGTTTGTAGAGAAGTTGTAGATGTCCCGGGCTTACATGAAGCTGCTCTGCCATTTTAGCCACAGTCCAGGTGAACTGCGGATTGTTCATAATCTGTCTGCGAAGCATCAGGAGATTATGTCTGTGGGGGGACTAAAATAGCAATAGTGCTATGATAACTGACAAAGCTGAAAAACAGGAGAGCAGAATGAATATATTGGACGATAATGATACTTCAACCGTAAAAAACACGACAGCCGGGTGCTTGCCCGGGGTATGCTGCGGCGGGAAAGGGTGACGCAGGGTGTCATGTGGCTAATCAGGCCAGTCCCACAGACTCCGTCCCACACCGGTGGAGGGTAAATGAATACCAAGGCATTCAGAAACCCGAAAGCAATAGCGTGTGGGATACAAAACCAAAAAGCGGACATAGGATTGATAAGACAGACCCCATCGGGCAGCTTTTCGGCATCATGTCAAAAGCTGCCCGATATTTAATTTTGCAGCATCAGCAGCAAATGCATAATGGACAAGCGGAACAAAATATATTGAGTTAGACAAGGTATCCGGAAAGGATGAGCATACTTTGGAGATGGAAGCAATGAGACAAATTGACATCACAAAAGTGGAAAGGGCAGATTTAATCGACATCAGGGATGTGAAGACAAATAACAGCCAGAAGCAGGACGGAAAGGTGAAGGACTTTATCAGACAGGTAAAAAACCCCTATTGTTATAAATACGGAGACTACATAGTAAAAATAAATTTCGAAGATACAGAAGTGACGTTGACGGAGAGGCTGCGTGAAATGATACTGAAAGCGGCAGACGCGGTATGATTTTTCTCAATTCTCCATTGGACAAACGGAATTCCAAATGACAAAATAAAGTCGGGACATAAATCAATGTGGAGACCTGATTTTATGGTTATTTCAACACTGTAAAATTAGGAGGACATGTTGTGCGCAAAAAGAAAGCAAATCAAATTTTAAATAAATCTTACATGGCGGCTGTTTATCTTCGCCTGTCCAAAGAGGACGGGGATCTGTCCCAGAAGACGGACAAGACAGAGAGCAACAGCATCGCCAATCAGAAAGCGCTGATTCTTCACACCTTAGAATCCATGCCGGAAGTCACCCTTTTTGATATTTATATTGATGACGGTTATACAGGATTGAATTTTGAGCGCCCTGAGTTCAGGCGCATGTATGGCGACATCTGCAGCGGGAAAGTGAACATGGTCATTGTAAAGGACCTATCCAGGCTGGGACGTGACTATATTGATTCCGGACGTTATGTGCAGAAAGTATTTCCCTCTATGAAAGTGCGCTTTGTATCCGTTCTGGATCATTACGACAGTCTTACCGCTTCCCAGAGCGATACCAACCTGCTGATTCCGGTCAAAAATTTCGTAAACGACAGCTACAGCCGTGACATATCAGGAAAGGTGCGCAGCCATCAGGACGTGATGCGGGAGAACGGTTTATATGTGGGCTCCTTTGTGGCATACGGTTATAAGAAGTCGAAAGAGAACAAGAACCGGATAGAGCCGGATGCGTACTCTGCCGGCATCGTAAAGAAGATATTTGCCTGGAAGCTCGGCGGCATGAGCGCTGAGCGGATTGCGCTGAAGCTGAATCAGCTGGGAGTCATGGCCCCATCGGAATATAAGAGATATCAGGGACTTAACTATAAGTCGGGATTCCAGACAAAGACGAAAGCCCAATGGTCTGCAAAGACTGTAATCCGGATTTTAAAGAACCGCATCTATATCGGCGTGATGGAACAGGGCAAACGGGAAAAGGTCAATTATAAGCTGGATAAGGTGGTTGAGAAGCCGGAGGAGGAATGGGCATCTGTCACAGGCGTCCATGAAGCAATCATTGACAGGACTGATTTTGAGAATGTTTCCCGATTGCTCAGCATGGACATCATAAAGGCGCCGGAAGACGAAAACAGTTATCTCTTTTCCGGAATGCTGTTCTGCAGTGAATGCGGCCGCAGTATGGTGAGGCGGATAAACAGATATAAGAATGGCGACTATGTCTATTATATCTGCTCCACCTATAATAAAGGAAAAGGATGTACCAGACACGGCATAGAGGAAGCGGCCATAAAGGAGATTGTGTTGGATTCCATCAGGCGGCATATCGAACAGATTGCGGAGATGGAAGAAATCGTCCGGGAAGTCAGCCTTATGGAGGGAAAGAGCAGGGATGTCATAGCAAATGACCAGGAGATACTAAAAAAATATGAGGAAGCCAACCAATGCAGGAAGATGGAAGTCTCCCTGCACAAGGATTTTCTGGAGGGCGTTATCTCGAAAGAGGAATATCAGCAGTTTGCCGCAATCTATTCAGAACGGGCGGCAGAGGCAGAGCAGGCGGCCGACAAAATGAAAGCGGAGATGGAGGAAGTTCTGCAGAAAGGCTTGTTGACCAGCGAATGGCTGAAGCAGTTCATGCGTGACCGGAACATTGGGGAACTGAACAGAATTCTGTTGCTGCAGTTGGTGGACAAAATTGTGGTGCATGAGGGAAGGCGGATTGAGATTTTTTTCAAATACGAGGACGCATACAATGCGGCTGCCAGAATTGTCAGGGCTTTACCCCTGGAAGCGGTGGGAGGTGAGCGATAATGGCAAGGACAGCGGAGCGGTATCTGGATTTGCGGCCGGATAAAGAGAGAGGAGAAAAACTCTGCCGTGCCGGCAATTATTTACGCTTGTCAGTGGACAGCGATTATACCGGCAGCGATTCCCTGGAAAACCAGAGGAGACTGGCTAAGGAGTATACAGACAGGGCATCGGATATTCAGATTGTAAAAGAATATATCGATGACGGAAAAACAGGGACAAATTTTGAACGTCCTGCATTCGCAAGGATGATGGCAGATCTGAGACAGGGGGAGATCGACTGCATTATTGTCAAGGATTTGTCCCGTTTTGGCAGAGCCTACACCGAAGCCGGGAGTTATATCGAAAAGGTATTTCCATTTCTGGGAGTGCGCTTTATTTCCATAGTGGACAGATACGACAGCAGCGATCCGGAATGTGACAAGGAGCTTCTGCTGCTATCCCTGAAGAATCTGATGCACGAAATGTATGCAAAGGATATTTCCAAAAAGGTAGGAAGCATATACAAAATCAAGCAGGAAAAGAAAGTGTTCTACCGTTCGTCAACATTGCCATACGGATATAAAATGGATCAGGCGGGAAAGAACTACTGCATCGATGAACCGGCGGCTGAGATTGTGAGGGAAATCTTTGCCCAGTACCGGAAAGGGACGTCCAAATATGTTATCTGCCAGCAGCTTTTCGAGAGGCAGGTACTTACGCCTGCACAGTACAGGAAGACCGGCAGGGTTTTCCGGGGTGATGGGGATGAACTGAAAATATGGCATGCGTCTTCCCTGGAACGCATTTTAAAGAATCCCGTATATATCGGAAACGTGCTGCGGCATAAAACGGAGCAGAGTTTTTTTGAAGGGAAAAAGTCGTCGGCTGTGCCTGATGAGGAAAGAGTGCTGATTACGGAGAATCATCCGGCGTTAATCACTGCGGAAGTATTTGAGGAGGTACAGGACAGGCTGGGCTGCATGCGGGAGGAATATGCGGGATACAGGAGCCGTTCGGATGTGATGAAAGAATCCAAAGTGTTTGAAGGGAATATTTTCCAGGGAAAGCTATTCTGCGGGAAATGCGGAGCCAACATGATACGCCGGGTGGGCTATCATCATGTGGACGGCCAGGAGGTGCGGCACAAGGAATATATGTGCGATACATATAACAGGCTGTCTGCGAAGTGCAGCCCGGGGAGGATTGAGGAGAAGGAATTGTGCGCCATCCTTTATGCTGCGATTAGAAAGCATCTGAGCCTGATAAAGGGAATGAAGAAACTGGTGGAAAGGGATGTCCGATATTCCTTTGAGGCCAGAATGCAGAAGCTGGAGGGCGAGAAGCAGAGAATCAGAAACTGCAAAGCGATTACAGAACAGGAATATCTGGAGAAATATGCCAGGTATACGGCAGGAACAAGTTCCCGGGAAACATTTCAGGAATTTCGGAGAGCCTATCTGGAAAAAATGGACTCCTACCAGGAGCAGTTGGAGGAATTGGATGCAGAGGGAAAGAAAGTCAAAAGGAACATTGCTTCTATTAAAAATATGTTCCTCACATGGTCGGCAGTGGATGGGGGGAGAAAACTCACGGAGGATATGGTGAACAGCTGCATTGAACGGATTGATGTATTTCCGGACAAGCGGTTAGAAGTGAAACTGCGATATCATGACTGCTTCGATTTGTTGGAGAAATGGGTGGAAGGGGAAAAGGAAGCATGATTATGGCATTGTATTTACGCCTGTCAAAGGAGGACGGAGACCTGGCAGACGAAAGCAACAGCATTACGAATCAGAGATATATCCTGCGCAGGTATTTGGAGGGAATGGCAGAGGCGGGGCAGTATCAGGTAAGAGAATACATCGATGACGGTTATAGTGGGAAAAACTTTGAACGTCCGGGAGTACAGCAGTTGCTGGAGGATGTCAAAAAAGGGCAGGTTGCGGGAATTCTGGTCAAGGATTTTTCACGGTTCGGCAGGAACCATATCGAAGTGGGCAATTTAATCGAAAAAATTTTTCCGCTTCTGGACGTGAGATTCATTGCCGTGAACAATCATTTCGACAGTATAGATTATTTGGGGACTACCCCGGATATGGATGTGGCTTTTCAAAATCTCATGTATGATTATTTCAGTGAGGAGAATTCCATAAAGATTCGAAATGATTTACTGCAGAGAAGGATGCGCGGGAAGTACATGGCCACCTTTGCGGCCTATGGGTATCAAAAAGCGGAGGAGGATCACAACAGGCTTATTGTGGATGAAGAGGCCGCAGAGACGGTGCGCCTGATTTTTCAGCTCTATGTGCGCAGCGGCGTAAAAGCGGATGTGGCCCGGTATCTAAATGAAAGGAACATCCCCACACCCCAGGAGTATGCAAAGAAGAAAGGGGTGGCGCAGCATTGGAAGTATGAGAATGGAAGAGGGGCCAGTCCCGGATGGATCCGTCAGGGAGATATCAATGGGGATGGCGTAATTGACCAGAAGGATACCGAACTGATGCTGTCAGCGGTGCGGGAAGATCCGAAAAAAAACGATACCGATCTGAATATGGATGGAAATACGGATCTGGTAGATCTACAGAATCTGGTACAGGGAATCGATGAAAAACAGGAATCCAATATCGAAAAGCTGGCGCTTCTCAGAAAAGTGCAGACCGTCGGGGGAACGACGGTAGAGGGCAGCATGGAAGCCTTTCTCAGCCGTTCCGAAGGCATTGTTCTGAAACCATCCAACGCCGGTGCTGCGATCTCGGCAGACAATCCAGTGGCCCTTGAATTTACATTGGCAGAGGATGGGGCACAGGATACGGAAGATATCCCAAAGATACAGGGGATCGCTATTCATGCGCCAATGAAAGCGGAAGAGGGCGAAGATGTGTCCAGTGAGATTGTGGATGGAGAAGCACAGGTAGTTGCCGTCGACGAGAAGGGGAATGAACAGGAGCTGACGCTTCCTCTTGCCTCAGAATCGAAGCAGAGCATGTCATTAAGGGCATATTCGGCGGATCCGAAGGTTCATGTGGATGCAGACGGTTCACTGATCCTGGATTTTGGAACCCAGATCGCTGTTAAGAGAGTAACGATTAAGATCACCGGTACGAAAAAACCCGAGCCGCTGGTCAACCTGGCGAAGGTGGAGTTTGTCAACAACATGGAGGACCGCATCGCCCCTCCGAATCTTGACATACCGACGCTGAATGCCCCGGTATCGGAAAATAAGGCTTTGACAGTGTCCTGGGATGCACAGACCAATATTACAGGTTATGAAGTCTACGTGTCTGGTCCAGTGAAAGGCCAGGCAGAAAATGAGACACAGATCATCCGTGTCTCCGGTACAGTACATACGATCAGTGGGATTAATGATAAAGAGCTGATTAATTTTGAAAAATATAAAATTAAGGTACGTTCGGTAAATGGGGACTGGAAGAGTCCCTGGTCCAATGAGCAGACCGGAATTCCTAAACCTCAGAAGCTGCCGGCTCCCCCGGATTATGTAAAAGCAGAAGGGGGATACCGCTCCATCAGCGTGTCATGGAAGGACATGGAAGATGCAGCTGGTTATATGGTATATTACAAAAAGTCAACAGATACAGAATTTGTTCCGGTGGTGAAAGATTTCCAGCCAGTACAGGCAGGAACCGGAAAGCTGGAGGATGCGCGTTATGTGATATCCGGCCTGGAGGACAATGTAGAATATTCGGTGTATGTCATAAGCTGGAATGAGCTGGGATGGGGCAAGGCTTCTCTTGTATCCTCAGCAGTTACGAAGGATGACAGCCCGCCTCAGCTTCCGACGTATAAGCTGTTAAATACCTCCAAAGGCGAGGGTGTATTGAGCGATCATATTGTAAATGCTACAATCGGTGGAAGCGGGGGAGCTAAGATGGTTAGCAGCCCGCTGGATACATCCGCTGGCAGTGCTCTGGGACTGGTGGATAATAATTTTGGCTCCTACTGGATCAAGTCTGACTGGGATGACGGAGTCGCTTATCCAAGTCTTGGCAAGGGAATGATCATAACTCTGGATGATGATTATCCGATGAACTATATAACCTTTGCGGCCGCTGATCAGAAAACTTCGGTGGACGTTGTGAGGATCGGATACTGGAACAAGGAAAATCCAGATAAGGAGCAGATCGTAAACGCCCGCCTGATCCAGAAGAAAGATGAAAATAATAATCCTTATTATATTGTAAAATTTGACGGCGCGATCACGGCGAATAAGATCCACATGTGCCTTGGCAGAAGCTGGGGAGGTTCTGGAGATCTCATGGTCGGGGAGATACATTTTCACAAATATGACTCCCTGGAAGATGATATCATGAAACTGTATGAAGATGAGATGCATACGACCCTGCGTAAAGATGTGACGGAAGCTGTCATCGCAGCCCTGGAAGAACGGCTCAATAGGATAGATGAAGAGAGCGGAGAAAAACATCCTTTGTTCCAGGAGCTGACACTGGAGATCAAGACGGCAAGAGAGATATTGAATTCCAAGCTGGACCCTTCTCTTAGAGTGGAAAACAGGATCACAGGGCAGAAGGATAAACATCTTGGCTTTGGCGGCTTAAATCCATGGCAGCCGCTGGGAAAGGCTGCTTATGCCGGCGAGACACTTCTGGTATATGTGGGACATAACACAAAGAGAACCGGAGATTCCACCAATCTGCAGCTGATCGTGACCCAGCATCACGCAGAGGCAGATAGTCTTGCCAAAGGGATCAATCTAAAGATAGGACGAAATGAGATCACGGTTCCGCAGCTCACTTCCAATACATTTGAGAGGGGCGGTCAGCTCTACATCGCTTACACAGGAAATAATTCCTCTGACCAGTATGCTGTCCGTATCAGCGGCGGAAGCAGTATTCCAGTATTAAGCGTCTACGGGAAGACCGGCAGTGAGCGGACGGAGGCCATCAGCGCCTATGTAAAACAGCTTGAGAGCTATGTAAACACGATTCAGCCGGGACACGATGAAAAACATACTGGCACAAAAAATGTAGATTATGATTACGATGTAACAAACTGTATCCTGAATGCGACGGATATCATGATGAAGGATATGATGTATTCGGTTCCTGCCACGCAGGTCTGGGCGGCGATCAAGAATGCAGAAGATAAAACAGAAAAATTAGATAACTCCCTGAAGGCGATGGAAGATACCATGACGTTGTTCTATCAGCACAAGGGCCTCAGTGATGACGCAGGCACCAAGAGAGGTAACAATGCCCTGCCTGCACAGCATCTGAATATACGGTACATGAGAATGTTCGCTGGCGCATTTATGTATGCGGCGGGTAACCACATTGGAGTGGAGTGGGGATCCACCACACTGGCAGGCGGACCGAATGACTGGTCTGGCTTCGGATGGGGTGTTGCCCATGAGATCGGCCATAATATAAACCAGGGAACCTATGCGGTGGCAGAGATCACCAACAACTATTTTGCACAGCTTCTGACAAAGACGCCGGGCAAGACCAGGTTCCAATATCCAAAGGTGTACGAGAAGGTGACCTCTGGAACCATCGGCCGCTCTTCCAATGTGAGTACGCAGCTGGCATTATACTGGCAGCTTCATCTGGTAATCAAACGGATGACAGACATATCTTTGATGATTATGAAGAGCAGTTTAACAACCTCTTCTTTGCCCGTGTGGATACTTATTCCAGAAACCCTGGTAAAGCGCCACAGTCAGGCCTGTCATTGAAGGGAGGCACGGACCAGAATCTTATGCGTCTCGCCTGTGCCGCAGCAAATAAAAATATTCTGCCGTTTTTCCAGCGGTGGGGTATGGTGCCGGATGAGGAAACCAAAGCTTACGCCCGGAAATATGGAGAAGCAGAGACAAAGGCTTTGTATTATGTAAATGACGATGCCAGAGATTACCGCGCAGCCCATACCGGCGAAGAGGGAACGATTTTGAACCAGGATGTGGTAACTGCTGCCGTGGCGGCGAAATCAAACCAGGTAGAGGTTACGATTGCAACAGAACAGAACAAGGATCTGATACTTGGTTATGAGATTCTTAGAAGCATGACTTCAAATGGAAAAAAAGAGACGAAAGTAGTTGGCTTCCAGCCAATTGACACCGCTCAGAATACGGTATATGTGGATTCCATTTCCTCCATAAACAACAGAGTTATGGAGTATGAGGTACGGGCAGTGGATAAGTATCTGAACTATTCCAATTCAGCTCAGGCGGGATCTGTTAAGATACAGACAGATGGTGTGCTGGATAAAACGGAATGGACGGTTGAAACCACTATGACGTCGGAGGATGATGTGGCGATTGATTCGGATATCGAAGATCCCGACAGTGGGTATCACGCAGAAGATCCGGGCAGCATCGGAGAAAAGAAAGTACACAGTATCGACCGGATTCTCGATCAGGACAGAACAGAGGCCGGGACGTATCACGGTATAAGCGAAGGAAACGCAGTGATCACCATAGATATGCACAAGACCGAACAGGTAACAGCATTGAAATATCAGGGAGATGCATTGACCGGGATGACCATCGAGGTCAGTCCAGATGGAAGCGCGTGGACGGTAGTAAAAGAAGGTTATACAGGATTGTCCTGAACCGGGGAACAGACCGTGTGGTTTGATTCTGTGAAGGAAGATTTAAGAGACAGCTGGATCGGTACCTACGATGCCAGATATGTGAAAATGACCATTCCGCAGTCCGGCGAGATTGCGATCCAGGAGATCGAGATATGCGGGCCATCGGGAGACAATCTGGAATTTATGGAAGCAGAAGAGAATACGCCGGCAGTTGGTGTGTTGACTGCAGACTATAAATATGGCAGCCAGGATTCGGATGTAATTAAAAAAGGTTCTTTGATATTTACAGGAACCTATAAAGGAAATCCAGCTTACAATGTCGTTGTATTATATGATACAGAAGGAAATGTAATTGGTGCAAAAGAGGACGCGGTTCAGGCAGGTCAGGTTATATTTGCCGATGTACCAGAGCAGGGAAATCTT
>OFFP01001249.1_pt1 | contig 18060 bp, 19 predicted proteins | sample 1521431 | NCBI WGS metagenome assembly OFFP01 (sample SAMEA3504104, study PRJEB24116) | mouse gut metagenome | biome: mouse gut; feature: mouse-associated habitat; material: faeces | place: Denmark | collected 2011
AAAATATGGCGGCTGCCACACCTTCGCCCTCTCCTGGTATCTGGACCCGGAGACCGTCTGGCTGGTGGACGGCGGCAGAGACCTCTACACACCGGAGCTGCTCAACAAGATGTACGCCCATCAGGATACCCACGGGGAGCTGTACTTTATTGAGGCGCTGGAGGCGGACGGCTGGCGGCCTGTGGGAGACGTATGCCTCTCCCCGGATGACTTTGCCATCGTTATCGGGGAAAAAGCGTACAGGGGCAGAGGCATTGGCCGGGCGGCGGTCTCCGCTCTGATCGAACGCGCCCGCTCCCTGGGCTGGAGGCAGGTCCGGGTAGGCGATGTCTACGATTTCAACGCCGGGTCCCGGCGGCTGTTTACCGCTCTGGGCTTCCGGGAGGAGGCCAAGACAGAAAAAGGGCGCAGCTATGTGCTGACCCTCTGAAAGGAGTACCTGCATGGACATCATTGCCGCCATTTCCACAGGCCCCGCCCTCTCCGCCATCGGCATCGTCCGGGTGTCGGGAGAGGGCTGTTTCGCCCTGTGCGACAGAGTATTTCACCCTCTGTCGGGCCGGCCATTTTCCGCCGCCCGGCCCCGCGAAATGGTCCTGGGCCGCCTGTTGGACCGGGAGGGCGCTTCCATCGATTCCTGTCTGGCCGTCCGGTTCCCCGGACCGGGAAGCTACACCGGGGAGGACTGCGCCGAGTTCCACTGCCACGGCTCCCCGGTGGTGCTGGGGGAAGCGCTGGCCGCCCTCTTTGCCGCAGGAGCCCGGCAGGCGGGACGGGGGGAGTTCACCAAGCGGGCCTTTCTCAACGGCCGGATGGACCTGACCCAGGCGGAGGCGGTGATCGACCTCATCGAGTCGGAGACCGCCCAGGCCGCCCGCAACGCGGTGGAGCAGCTGGGGGGCGCGCTGGGCCGGAAGCTCCGGACGGTATATGACGCCCTGCTGAACATTGCCAGCCAGTTCTACGCCGTGGTGGACTACCCTGACGAGGACATCCCGGACCTGGGCCGGGAGGAAATCCTGGAGGCCCTGACCCGGTCGGAGACGGCCCTGACGGCCCTGCTGGCCACCGCGAGCCGGGGACAGGTCCTTCGCCGGGGCGTGCCCACGGCCATCCTGGGGAAGCCCAACGCTGGTAAAAGCTCCCTGCTCAACGCCCTGGTGGGCTATGACCGGGCCATCGTCACCGCCGTCGCCGGAACCACCCGGGACACCGTGGAGGAAAAAGCGGTGGTAGGCGGCGTGCTGCTCAGGCTTGCGGACACCGCCGGTATCCGGGACGCCTCGGACCCGGTGGAGCGTCTGGGCGTGGAGCGTGCCCGGCGGGCGGCGGCGGAAGCGGAGCTGGCCCTGCTGGTGCTGGACGGCTCCCGGCCCCTGACGGAGGAGGACCGGGAGGTCATCCGGATTGCCCGGGCGGTCCCCCGGGTGATCGCGGTGCAGAACAAGGCCGACCTGCCCCGGCAGTGGGATCCCGCCACTCTGGAGGCGGAGCTGGGCACGGTGCTGTCCCTCTCCGCCCGGGAAGGGCAGGGCCTGGAGGCTCTGGAGGCCGCCATCGCCCGGCTCTTCCCGGAGGACGGGACGCCTCGAGGGGAGATACTGACCAACGCCCGGCAGGCGGAATCCCTGTCCCGGGCCCTGGCGTCCCTGCGGGGGGCCCGGGCCGCCCTGGAGGACGGCCTGACGCCGGACGCGGTCCTTTCCGACGTGGAGCGGGCCATGAACGCCCTGGGGGAGGTCACCGGCCAGACCCTCCGGGAGGACCTGACCGCAAGGATTTTTGAAAGATTTTGTGTGGGGAAGTGAACAAGAGCCTGGAGGCTGCCGCCTCCAGGCTCTACGGTCTCCTTTGGTTGCGGCATCGTAGGTGACACCAAAATCCACCGCCTTTCCAGTGTCCCGGATCCTGCCGTAGTCAGAAAAAGCAACACGGTACAAATTCTGCGCAGAAGAAACAGCGGCAATATCCGGCACATTTTCGCTCCGTTTACGTCTAAATAAACAAAGGGGTGATTCCTATGGACAAAAGGATGCTGTTCCTCTACAGTCTGACCCACTTCTGGGTGGATTTGAGCTGCGCTCTGCTGGTGTTCCGGACCTTGGCGGGCGGGGTGGACTTCGCTTTGTGCCTGCTGCTCTATAACTTCTGCGCCTTCGCGCTGCAAATGCCTTTCGGCCTGCTGGCGGACCGGCTGGACCGGAACGGCGTGGTATCCGCGGCAGGCTGCGCTCTGACCGCTCTGGCCTATTTCCTCCCCGGGACAGTCCCTGCCGCCGTGGCGGCGGGAGTGGGCAACGCCTTATTCCATCTGGGCGGCGGCATCGACGTGCTGAACCGGAGCGGAGAACGGGCCTGGGCGCTGGGAGTGTTCGTTTCCCCGGGGGCGCTGGGGCTGTTTCTCGGGACCCTGTGGGGCAGAGGGACGGCGCCGGGCCTCCTGCTGGCCCCGGCGGGACTCCTCCTGCTGGGCGGGGCGGTTTTGTGGCTGTACCGCCGGATCTTCGGCACGCTGCGCTCCGGCAACGCGCCGGCGGACCTGGATGCGCCCGGCGGATACGGGGTGCTGCTGCCGTTGTTTCTGGTGGTGGTGCTGCGCTCCTATATGGGCATGAACCAGGCGTTTCCCTGGAAAGGGGAGTGGGCCCTGCTCCTCACGCTGGCCCTGGTGCTGGGCAAGACGGCGGGAGGCTTCGCCATGGACCGGCTGGGGGCGGAGAGGGCGTCCGCAGTCAGCCTGGGGCTGTCGGCGGCGCTGTATCTGGCCTCGGCCCTGCCCCTGCCGGGGATACTGGCGGTATTCCTGTTCAATATGACCATGCCCGTTACCCTGTGGGCGGCGGCCCGGGCCATGCCGGGAGCCAAAGGATTTACCTTCGGCCTGCTGACCTTCGCGCTGTTCCTGGGGTTTCTGCCCTCCTGGCTGGGATGGCCCAGCCTGCTGAGGGGACCGGTGAGCTATGGGGCGGTAGCGGCTCTCAGCCTGCTCCTGCTGTGGCTCCCCCTGCGAAAGGGGGCGGTGCGATGCTGATCGTGCTGGCGGTATCCCTGGTTCTGACGCTGGTATTTGAAGAGGGCTTTGCCCTGCTCTGGGGTCTCCGGGGGAGGCGGGAGCTGGGGCTGGTGGCCCTGATGAACTGCCTGACCAATCCGCCCGTTGTCCTGCTCTATCACACCGCCGCGGGGCTGTGGCATTGGAACGCCGTCCTGGTGACCCTGGTCCTGGAGGCGGCGGCGGTGGTCGTGGAGTGGCAATGCTGCCGGGCGTATTCGGAGCAGATCAAGCGCCCCTTCCTCTTCGCGCTGCTCATCAATCTGTTTTCCTATGGCGCGGGCTGCGCCGTCAATCTTTTATAGACAGGAGGTCCCTTATGAAAAAGCAAAAACAGTTGACCGTATCCCTGGCTCTGCTGGCCGCGCTGCTGTTGACGGTCCCAGCCTATGCCGACGCCATCATGCCGGGTCCCGGGGAGGTTGCGGCCACCCTGGCGGAACGGTATCTGCCCTGGCTCCTGGTGGGAGCGGCGGCAGGCGTCACCGTGTACCTGCTGCGAAAATTCTGGACAAAGAAAAAGTGAGGTGTTTCACGTGAAACATTTGTTCTCGTCATTCCTGACCCTGGTCATGCTCCTGGCCCTGTCGGCCCCCGCCTACGCGGACGTCATGTGGGAACCCAACAGCAACTACTTTTACGATACCCACCAGGACCAGTGCGAATACGAAAACCGGGGCTATTACGCCAATGGCAGGGAGGGCTTCATTACCCTCTGGGACGCTCCAAATGGAGGCACGGTGCGCGCCCAGTTTCAGAACGGGGAGCAGATGTGGGTCTATTACATCTATCGTGACAGGTGGGCGCTGACCGCCTATTGGACAGACGGCGAGGAGACCTCCGGCTGGGTCCCTCTGGCGGACCTGTATCTGATCTACGATCACATTTCCTTCGAGGAAGAGTACGGCGATCAGTTCCGGGACTATCAGGGGGAGTTTGCCAGTTTTGACGGCGAACCCGGCAGCTATATCCAGCTCTGGGAATATCCCGGCGCCTGGGATGAGAAGGAGACGCTGGAGCTTACACCGGAATTTCTGGACGCCCTGAGGGGCACGGAGGAGCAGCCGAGTTATATTTCTAAAATATACACAGATGAGAATGGGTCCAACTGGGGGTATGTTGCCTATATGTATGGCCTGCGGAATTTCTGGATCTGCCTGGACAACCCGAGCTGCATCATGTCCTCCTGCATTCCCCTGGCAGGCTCCCTCATCCAATCCGGTGAGCTGATCGCCCCGAAAGAGCCTGTCTTGCCTGCTGTCAGCTATACGCCTTATATCCTGGTGGCGGCGGTAGCAGCCGTGACGGGGGGACTGCTGTTTTTCTTTTACGGCAAACGGCGGAAAACGACCAAGTAACCCTTGCAGACAAACTCAGTTTCGGGTACAATAGGGGACTGAGGTGACCGCTGTGAAAAGAGAGTACAAGCCCTTAGGGCTGTATGTTCATATCCCGTTCTGCAAGAGCAAGTGCATTTACTGCGACTTCTACTCCCTGCCGGGCGGCGAGGAGAAGATGGACCGCTATGTCTCCGTCCTGTGCCGCCAGCTGGCGGAGATCGCCCCCCGAACTGCCGCGCATGCGGTGGATACCGTCTATTTCGGCGGCGGCACTCCCTCCTGGCTGGGGGAGAAGCGGCTGCGGCAGATCCTGAAGACGGTGGAGAAGCACTACCGTCTGGCGAAAAAGCCGGAGATCACCCTGGAGTGCAACCCGGACAGCGCTGGGGACTGGAAGGTCCTCCGCGCCCTGCGCCGGGCCGGGTTCAACCGGATTTCTCTTGGCGTCCAGTCCGCCAGCGACGAGCAGCTGAAAGCTTTGGGACGGCCCCATACCTTCGCTCAGGCGGAGGAGGCGGTGGCCGCCGCCCGGAAGGCGAAGATTAAAAATCTGTCCCTGGACCTGATCTACGGTCTGCCGGGGCAGACCCTGGAGAGCTGGAGGGAGACCCTGGAAAGGGCTGCCTCTCTGGCTCCGGAGCATTTGAGCTGCTACGGCCTGAAGGTGGAGGAGGGGACTCCTCTGTGGGAGATGCAGGGGACCCTGGAGCTGCCGGACGACGACCTCCAGGCGGACATGTACCTGTGGACAGTGGAGCGCCTGGGGGAGCTGGGGTACCAGCAGTATGAGATTTCCAACTTCGCCAAGCCCGGGTACGAATCCCGGCACAATCTGAAATACTGGATGCTGGAGGAGTATGCCGGCTTCGGTCCCGGCGCTCACTCTGACCTGGGAGATGTGCGCTACGCCTATGTCCGGGATCTGGCGGCGTACTGTGACGGCGTGGAGAATCAGGGGGACATTCTCTCGGAGAACGACCGGATTCCCCAGCGGGAACGGGATGTTGAGTACATCATGCTGGGCCTTCGGACCGCAAAGGGAATCTCCAGACAGGAGTTCGAGTACCGCTTCCGGCTGCCTTTCTCTCCGGTGCAGGAGGTTCTGGAGCGGTTTGAGCAGAGCGGGCACACCGTTCTGCGGGGAGGCCGCTGGCGTCTGACGCCGGAGGGCTTCCTGCTCTCCAATCAGATTATTGGTCAGGCATTGGAGGCATTGGCCGGGGAAAAGCTGCGCCGGGAGGAGGCCGCCGCCAGGCACGACTACCGGGTGCGGTGAACAGCAAAGCGCGCTCCAGGAGACAAGCTCCTGGGGCGCGCTTTGTTCAAAAAGAGGCACAGTATTCCCGCGATTTTTGCCTTGCCGGGCGGCAAAATTCCTCATTCAGGCCCTATCCCCGCCTGTGGATACAGGCTCTTAGTCCGCCAGCCTCAGGTCGCCCTCCCGGATCCAACCGATTTTCCGGAAAAATTTGCCGAAGGCCAGGCACAGCACGGCGGGCAGGATAAAGGAGATGAGAACAAGCCCCAGCCAGTCCACGGCTCCCGGAGCAATGGCTGCCGCCCCGTTGGCAATGGCCTGTTCACTGGGGGCAACCCAACCTGTCCACACGCCGATCTGCCCAACCAGACCGCAGGTCCCCATGCCGGAGGACACCGGCGGACCGTTCATCTCCATCCGGAAGATGCAGGTGGAGACCGGCCCGGTAACCGCAGAGGTCAGAATGGCGGGCAGCCAGATTCTGGGGTTCTTCACAATATTGCCCATCTGCAGCATGGAGGTGCCCAGGCCCTGACTCACCAGTCCGCCCCATCCGTTTTCCCGGAAGGACAGCACGGCGAAACCTACCATATTGGCGCAGCACCCGGCTACTGCCGCGCCGCCTGCCAGTCCGGTGAGGCCGAAAGCCGCGCAGATGGCCGCCGAGGAGATGGGCAGGGTCAAAGCCGCGCCGATGACTACGCTGACGATGATGCCCATGAGGAAGGGCTGCAGGTCGGTGGCCCACATGATGATGTTCCCCACCGCCGTGGCGGCAGTGCCGATAACCGGCGCCCACCAGGCCGAGAGGCCCACGCCTGTCAGAATCGTCACCACGGGCGTCACCAGGATGTCCACCCGGGTCTCCTTGGAGACGGCCTTGCCGCACTCGGCGGCGATGATGGCGATGAACAGCACCGCCAGCGGCCCGCCGGCTCCCGATTGATTCGGGATGAGCGTGGTGCTGCCCAGGGCGTTGGCGGCGTACCCCACTGTGGCAAGAGAGAAGAGTACCAGCGGCGGCGCCTGGAGGGCAAAGCCAATGGCAACCGCCATGGCCGGTCCGCTCATAGCCGAGGCATAGCCTCCCGCGTCTGCCAGGAAAGCCAGTCCCGTCTGCTCCCCCAGCGTTTTGACAATGGTGCCGATGAGCAGGGAGCAGAACAGGCCCTGGGCCATGGCTCCCAGGGCTTCGATGCCGTACCGTCTGGCGGAGAGTACGATGTTCTTGCGCCGCAGAAATGCGTTTACTGTTTCCATTTTTATGTACCTGCTTAATCAGTCTGGCAATGTGTCATGACACATGCTTGTCTCATTGTAGTCAATTCTCAGGATTTGTCAAGACCTTTCTTGACTTTCCGGAAAAAAACAGGTATAGTTGGAAACGGGTTAGAGGAGGTTAACTGTTTATGAAACCGCTGCGTTTTCTGACTGCTCTATGGACGCTGCTTCTCCTGACCGGATGTGGGGATTCTGCTGCCACGGCGGAGGAAGATCTTCCCTGCCGGACAGAGGTAATGGCGATGGACACCATCATGACGCTGTCCGTCTACAACCAGTCTGCGGAAGAAGGGACGGAAGTCCTCCGCAAAGCTGCCGCGCGCATTGAGGAGCTGGAGGCTCTTTTGTCCGTCACCGATGAAAACAGTGAGATCCATCAGGCCAACCATGCCGGCAGCAGCCCGGTCTCCCTGTCGGAGGACACCCGGGAACTGCTGGAGGAGGCCTTGGCCCTCTGCGGGGAGACCGGGGGCGCTCTGGATGTCACCGTCTACCCGGTGGTTCGCGCCTGGGGCTTCACTGCCGGGAACTACCGGGTGCCGGAAGCGAAGGAGATATCCGCCCTGCTGGAGAAGGTCGGTTATGACCGGGCGGAGCTGGACGGGGACCGGCTCACGCTCCCGGAGGGAACGGAGCTGGACTTGGGCGCCGTAGCCAAGGGCTATACCGGGGACCGGCTGATGGAGCTGTTCCGGGAGGCGGGAATTTCTTCCGCTATTGTGGAGCTGGGGGGCAATGTCCAGGCCCTTGGGGCCAAGCCGGACGGCGAGTCCTGGCGTATCGCGGTGCAGGCCCCCGAAGGGGGCTATGCCGGTGTGCTGGAGATCACGGACAAGGCGGTGGTCACCTCCGGCGGATACCAGCGTTACTTCGAGAAGGACGGGGAGACCTATATCCACATCATCGATCCCTCTACCGGCTATCCCGCCCGGACCGGCCTGGCCTCCGTGACCATTGTAGCGGACAGCGGCTTTCTGGGAGACGGTCTGTCCACGGCGCTGTTCGTTATGGGCCGGGAGAAAGCGGAGGACTACTGGCTCTCCCATCCGGATTTTGAGTTTATTCTTCTGGAAGAGGATGGGACGGCGGTCATTACTGAGGGGCTGGAGGGCAGCTTTTCCCTCTTCGGGGATTGGGCAGGGCGCCCTTTGGAGGTAGTCCGGAGGGAGGCGCTTCATACGCAATAGCTATGAAGACGTATACAGGATAAGTATTTGCTATTTTTCCGTGCCGGATATATAATGATGGCACAAAATAAACAGGAGGATAATTATGCCGGTTCTTTTCTCAATGCCCCAGGAGCGTGCGCCGCTATGAACACCCGCCTTTTGGAGATTCTGGCAGATTCGTTTCCCAAGATTCTGATTCCCGGCCTGACGGTCACAATCCCCCTCACCGCGATTTCCTTCAGTCTGGCCATGGTGATTGCGGTGGCTATGGCGCTGGTGCAGTTTGCCCGGGTACCGGTGCTTACCCAGCTGTGCCGGTTCTATATCTGGGTTTTTCGGGGGACGCCTCTGCTGGTACAGCTGTTTACCGTGTTTTTCGGGATGCCGAAAATGGGAATACGCATTGACCCCTTCCCGGCGGCGGTGATCGTGTTCTCTCTCAACGAGGGAGCCTACTGCGCCGAGACCGTCCGGGCGGCGCTGGAGTCCGTGCCGGCGGGCCAGCTGGAGGCGGGGTACTGCGCGGGGATGACCTGGATGCAGACCATGAGGCGGATCATCCTGCCCCAGGCCATGCGCACGGCTTTCCCGCCCCTGTCCAACTCCCTCATTGCCATGGTGAAGGACACCTCCCTTGCCGCAAACATCACGGTGGTGGAGATGTTTCGGGCTGCCGAGCAGATCAACGCCCGGGTCTATGAACCTCTGGCGCTGTACATAGAGGTGGGCCTCATTTATCTGATGTTCTCCACGGTGCTGACCTGGCTCCAGCGGGCAGGGGAGAGGAAGCTGGGCGCTTATGGGAATCAGGAGGTGTAGCCTGTGCTGGAAATCCAAAACGTAACCAAGTCCTTTGGCGCTCTGGAGGTGCTGCGGGGTGTGGACCTCACGGTGGAAAAGGGAGACGTGGCGGCCATTATCGGTCCCAGCGGCTCCGGGAAGACTACGCTTCTGCGGTGCATGAACTTCTTGGAGCGGGCCGGGAGCGGTACGATGATCTTTGACGGGGAACGCGTTGACCTGGCCAGGGTCTCCGGGAAGGAGGCGGCACGGCTGCGGAGGAAGACGGCCTTTGTGTTTCAGAGCTACAACCTTTTCCGGAACAAGACCGCCCTCCAGAATGTTACCGAGGGGCTGACCGTGGCCCGAAAAATTCCCAGGGAACAGGCGGCGGAAACCGCCCGCCGGGCCCTCCGGAAGGTAGGCATGCTGGACCGGGCGGACCACTATCCCCACCAGCTGTCCGGCGGACAGCAGCAGCGGGTGGCCATTGCCCGGGCCATCGCACCGGACCCGGAGATCATCTACTTTGACGAGCCCACCTCTGCCCTGGACCCGGAACTCACCGGGGAGGTGCTGGCCGTTATGCGGCAGCTGGCGGAGGAGGGAATGACCATGCTGGTGGTCACGCATGAGATGGGCTTTGCCCGGAATGTGTCCAGTAAGGTGGTTTTCATGGAAGACGGCCGGATCGTGGAAAGCGGAACCGCGCGGGAGCTGTTTGAACACCCGCGTCAGCAGAGGACCCGGGCGTTTTTGCAGACTGTCCCGGATATGGCCGAATAAAAATAAGGAGAACATATCATGAGAATACAGCATAAAATTCTTGCGGCGCTGCTGTGCGCCGCGCTGTTCCTTCTGCCCGGATGCGGCCAGAAGGACGGCGGCGATCTTTTGACCGTCATCCGGGAAAAGGGTGAGATCGTGATCGCCATGGAAGGCACCTGGGCGCCTTGGGGGTATCATGACGGGAGCGGCGCGCTGGTGGGCTACGACGTGGAGGTGTCCCAGGCCATCGCGGAAAAACTGGGGGTGACTCCCGTTTTTGTTGAGGGCGAGTTCAACGGCCTGCTGGCAGGCCTGGAGGCCCGGCGGTACGACATTATGGTCAACGGCGTGGACATCGATGAAAGCCGGCAGGAGAAGTACGACTTTTCCACACCCTATGCCTATAACCGAACCGCCGTCATCGTCCGCGGGGATGACAGCTCCATTCAATCCATGGAGGACCTGCGCGGCAAGAACACCGCCAACACGCTGGACAGCACCTATGCCGCCGTGGCGGAGCGGTACGGCGCTTCTGTCACCGGTGTGGACGATTTCATCCAGACCATTGAGCTGCTTACCAGCGGGCGTATTGACGCCACCCTCAACGCCGAAGTGAGTTACTACGACTATATGGCCCAGCATCCCGAGGCCGGTGTAAAGATTGCCTGCATCGACCCGGAGGCCACCCAGGTGGCCATCCCCATGCGCAAGGGGGAAGAGACCTCCGCCCTGCGGGAGGCCATTGACCGGGCTCTGACAGAGATGGCAGAGGACGGCACCCTGACGGAGCTGTCTGTCAAATATTTCGGTACGGATATTACCCAAAGCAGGTAACAGGAAAAAGGGGATGCCGGGTCTTTGCCCGGCATCCCCTCTCACATCACTGCATCCGGATGGCCTCGGTGCGGTAGATGAATTTCACCTGCCCATCAGCCTCCTCACCGCCGGAGAAGGTCCGGTAGTTCTTCGCGGCATCCGCCGTGGCCTCCAGCCGCTCCGCCAGCAGCGCGAGGTCCCCGCCGAAGGCGTCAACGATCTTCTGCACACCCTTCTCGTCAAACTCCGCCAGCCCGCGGGCCAGCTCGCCCGCGCCGTCATGGAGCTGTTCTACGCCCGCTGTCAGCGCGGGCATATTCTGCCGCAGGGCCTGCGCGCCCTCATTGAGCTGGACCGCGCCTTCCGCCAGAGCGTCCGCGCCGCCCTTCAGGCTGTCAAGGCCCGCGTTCAGCTCTCCCGCCCCGGCGGCGGCCTGATCCACTCCGGCGGTGTACTGCCGCAGTCCCTGGCAGAAGGTGTTATAGCTGTCCAGAGAGGCTTTCAGCCCGGCAGCCTGCCTGGCAGCGGGACTGTCTCCCAGGGAGGCGATGACGCCGTCCAGTACCTGCGCGTAGTTTTCCGCCGTCAGCTCCGGCGCCTTAGCGCCGGAGGCGGCCAGCTGTCCATTGGCGGCGGCCAGCAGCGCGTCGAAGGTCTGCTTTGCACCAGCATTCAGCTGCTCGCTGTTACCGCTCAGCGCCTGCAGGCCGGTCTGAAGACTGCCGGCGCCCTTTTGCAATTGCGCCGCGCCGCTCTGAAGCTCCGCGCCGCCAGCTTGCAGGGCCTCCGCGCCAGCCGCCAGCTGGTCCACGCCGCCGGCCAGAGTCCCGGTCTTCTCCAGCAGCTCTCCCAAGCCGTCATAGAGCCTGCCGGACCCATTCAGTAGCTGCTCCATGGCGTCGGAGAGTTCCTCCAGAGAACTGTTCAGCTCTTCCGCGTCCTCCAGCTTCCCGGCATCCAGTTCCCGGAAGGGGTCGCTGACGGCCGCGGTGAAAGTGGTCTCCAGCGCGAAATCCTCCACGTCGGCGGTAATCTCCACATAGCCGGGAAGCTCCACATTCTTCGGATCCAGCGCCAGATTTTCCTGCATTCCCGGCAGGGCAAGGCCAAGGACAGCTGTGCGGTCCCCATCGTTGTACACGCGGCCGTTGGCGGCGGTCACGTTGGTAAAGCGCTCGTTGTCCAGAACCACCCCCGTCACCACGGCAAAGGGTACGTAGATCTTCTCCGTCTTGCCGCCTACCAGCCTCTCCTCAAAAAGCCGGTTGTCATAGTCGAAGCGGATCACTACCCGTCCGCTCTTCCCCGCCAGCTGGTCCGGGGCAATGGCCCGGCCATCCAGCGCGTAGGAGACGCGAACCGCTATGGGAGGCTCCTTTTCCGTGACGCCCTGTGTGTAGACGTCGCCGCCCAGAGTGTCCCAGACCCGGGCGTCTCCGCTGACGGTACAGGCCCCGTTCCCCTTCACGTTTTCCACGTCCTCCAGCCCGGCGGTGTCTCTGAGCTGGGCCAGCCCCTGAGGATTTTTCAGCCAGTCGCTGACGATGACCTTCTCCACCGTTCCGTCCGCTCCCGCCAGGACGTACACCGTCTCGTCCCGGAAGGCGGCGGGCTCCGCCGCGGACACCGGAGCGGGAGCCTCCTCGGAGACGGGGGCGGCCGTGCCGTTATCCCCTGCCCGTGCGCATACCGCGCCGCCGAGGCTGCCAACTGCCAAAACCACGCTCAGGCCCAGGGCCATGAGCTTCATGGATGTCTGTTTCATTTCACAAAAGCCTCCTGTTTAGATATGGTAGAATGTTTTCCGCTCCGCATTCCCGCCGTCGTGGCGCAGATGAGCCGGTCGCACAGCAGCAGAAAAGCGGGCAGGATGAAGATAACGGACAGCATACTGATGACCGCGCCCCGGGCCATCAGCAGGCACATGGAGCTGATGATATCCAGGTCCGAGTACAGGGCCACGCCGAAGGTCGCGGCGAACAGGCCCATACCGGACACCAGGATCGAGGGGATCGAGGTGGACAGGGCCGTGTGGACGGCCTTTTTCTTATCCTCTCCGGCGATTCTTTCCGCTTTATAACGGGTCGTCATCAAAATCGCGTAGTCCACCGTGGCCCCCAGCTGGATGGTACTGATGCATATAGGGGCGATAAAGGGCAGGCTCTGTCCCAGATAGTGAGGCAGGCCCAGGTTCACGAAGATGGCCGCCTCAATGACCGCAATGAGGATGAAGGGCAGGGTAAGGCTTTTCTCCACCAGGGCGATGATGAGGAAGATGGCGATGATGGACACCGCGTTGACCACCTGGAAGTCGCGGTCCGTTGTTTCGATCATATCCTTCATGCAGGGGGCTTCTCCGATGAGCAGGCCGGACGGATCGTGGCGCTTCAGGATGCCGCCCAGCAGATCCAGCTGGCGGTCAACATCGTCACTGGCCACCTTGTACGCCGAGTTCACCAGCAGCAGCTCCCATTTGCCGCTCTTCAGCTTCTCCGTGACCTTGTCCGGCAGGAACTCCTCCGGCACCCGGGAGCCCGTCACAGACTCCATGCCCAATACATACCGCACGCCATCCACCTGCTCCATCTCCCGGATCATGGCCCGTACCTCCCGGTCGGGAAGGCCGGCGTCCACCAGCAGCATATGGGTCGAGGCCACGCCGAAGTCCTCGCTGAGTTTTTTGTTGGCTGTCACATAGGCCATATCCTCCGGCAGGCACTGTCCCATGTCGTAGTACACCTCGCCGTTGGTCCGCTCATACCCGTACAGGGCGGGAGGGATGACCACCAGGAACACCGCGAGAAAGACGGGGAAAATTTTGACCACGCCGGATGAGAAGCCGCGCATATCGGGGATCAGGGACCGGTGCCGCGTTCTCTGCATGGGCTTGTCGAACACCAGGATCAGACTGGGCAGCACGGTGACGCATCCCACAACGCCCAGCAGCACGCCCTTGGCCATCACGATGCCCAGGTCGCGGCCCATGGTGAAGGACATGAAGCACAGGGCGATAAAACCGGCGATGGTGGTCACGGCGGAGCCGGTGACCGAGGCCAGGGTGGCGTCGATGGCGGCGGTCATGGCCTCCTCATGGCCGCCGCGGCGCGCGCGCTGCTCGTTGTAGCTGTTCCAGAGGAAGATGGAGTAGTCCATGGTCACCGCCAGCTGCAGGACCGCGGACAGCGCCTTGGTGATGTAGGATATCTCCCCCATAAAATAATTGGTGCCCAGGTTCAGCAGGATCATCATACCGATGCTGGCCAGGAACACCAGCGGAGCCAGCCAGCTGTCCAGCAAAAGCAGCATGGCGGCGCAGGCCAACGCGACGGCGATACCCACGTAAACCGGCTCCTCCGCCTCGCACAGGTCCTTCAGGTCCGTCACCAGGGCGGACATGCCGGAGACGAAGCACTGTTCCCCGGCGATGGACCGGATCTCCCGGATAGCGTCCATAGTCAGGTCGGAGGAGGTGGAGGTATCGAAGAACACCGCCATCATGGTAGCCCCCTCCGTGTTGAAGGCGTCGTAGACCTTATCCGGCAGCAGCTCCATGGGGACGGATATGTCCAGCAGGGAGTCGTACCACAGCACGGTCTCCACATGGTCCACCCTCTGAATCTTCTCCTTCAGGACGGACACGTCCCGGGCGGGCATATCCTCCAGAATGAGGAAGGAGAACGCCCCCTTGTGGAACTCCTCCAGCAGCTCGTTCTGCCCGATGACGGTATCCATATCCTCCGGCAGATAGTCCAGCATGTCATAGTTGATCCTCGTCCCCGCCATGCCCATGACCGAAGGGATCATGAGCAGCAGCGCGGCGATCAGGATCGGTACGCGGTATTTGACCACCGCTTTGGAAAAACGCATGAGTTTCCTAACTTCCTTTCTTAACAATAATTACCGGTACTCCCGTACCTCGAAATACTCCGTCTCGATCACGTCCGGCCGCTGGTTCTTCACGATCTTCACCGTGCTGAGGGCCACGCACAGATTCAGCACGCCCTCCGCCAGCAGCGCCGCGCCCAGCAGCACCGTCAGCACCTGCACGCTCTCCCACGGACGGAAGACCAGCAGCAGCCCCACGCCGCCGGTGACCACCGCCAGAAGCAGGATCAGCCACCAGTCCCGGATGCCGAAGCGCCGCGCGTCTATGGCGATCTGTATCTTGAACAGCCCATCCGCCAGGATGGACACCCCTGCGGCGATGCAGATAAAGTCCATCACGCCGTTGGTCCGCAGCAGCACGATCACCCCCAGGGCGATGAGCAGGATGCCGAACTCCAGATCGTACTGGAACGCCAGCCGGTACAGGTCCCGGGAAAAGTACCCCACCAGCTTCACCGCGCCGAAGGCCGCCATAGCCGCGCCCAGCACCCGGCCGATCATCACCGCCGAGCGGGCGGGCAGGGCGATGAACAGGACGCCCACCACGCAGAACACGATGGACATGACGACATATCCGGTCTTGGCCGCCCGCATGGGCGTTACGGAACGAGTTTCCATTTGTTACACCTCCTTTGCCTTCCGGCTCTTTACAGGTCAAAGTATAGTACCGGACCGGGCATTTGAAAATGGACAGCATGATCCCCGTGTCCGAAAATCAGACACGGGGATCATACTGCCCAAAAACCAGACACCCGGGAGGCGTCTGCCTATTTCTCCGGCAAACCCAGCCGGAGCTGCCGGATGCGCCGGAAGTAATCGCTGACATCGTCCTTCATGCCGCCGTTGAGCCAGTCGATAACACTGCCGAAGCAGGCGCACCTGTGGAAGCGCAGGATGGCGTCCCGGTCCGCTTCCTCCACCTCCTCCAGCATACCATCCAAATACGTGGTAACGACGTACCGGCAGACCTCCATCAAATGCCGCTCGAACACGTCCCGGCTGACGGAATTGTAGATGTGGTAGATGGCCCGTTTGTTGTGCATCACGAACTCGACGATGGCGTCGGCCCCCTCCTGCACTGAATCGACGGTGGGGTGATTCTCCACCATCGCGGAGACCCGTTCCGCCATGATCTCCTCCACCAAGGCGGGCAGATCGGAAAAATGGTAATAAAAAGAGTTGCGATTGATGCCGCAATCCTCTACAATGTCCTTAACGGTGATCTGATTCAGGGGACGCTGGTTGAGCAGCTTCAAAAAGGATTCCTTGATGGCCCGGCGGGTAAAGTTCGGCATACGCGCGCTCCTTTCTTTATTGTCAGGCCACAGTATAGCACAGCCCGCCCGGAATTTGTATGGAGAAATTCACCGAAATTTACGCAACAGGAGGACACGCCCATGGCGATCGACCGGCTCATCGGCATCCTTGCCATCCTTCTGCGGGAGGAGAAGGCCACCGCGGCCCAGCTTGCCGCCCGTCTGGAGGTAAACCAGAGGACCATCTACCGCGACATGGACCGCCTGTGCCGCGCAGGCATCCCCCTCCGGTCGGACCGGGGCCGCAATGGGGGCATCTCCATCATGGAGGGCTACTCCATGGAGCGGACCCTGCTGACGGAGGCGGACCGGGGGGCCATCCTGGCGGGCCTGCGGAGCCTGGACAGCGTGTCCGGCACGGGGTACTACCGCCGCCTCATGGAAAAGCTCCCCCAGGCGGAGGCCGGGACGGCGGACGACTGCGTGTCCATCGACCTGTCCTCCTGGTACGGCCCCCTGCTGGCCCCACGGTTGGAAACTTTGAAGGGCGCCTGCCTCCGGCGCGCCCCGGTGCGCTTCACCTACTGCGCCCCCTCCGGCGACGGCCAGCGGGTGGTGGAGCCCGTCCGGCTGGTGTTCCGGTGGTCCAGCTGGTATCTTTACGGCTGGTGCCGGGAACGGCGGGACTGGCGGCTGTTCAAGCTTACCCGGATGCTGGACCTGGAGGTCCTGGAGGAGACCTTCCCCCTCCGGCCCTTCCCCACCCCCATCACCCCGGTCCAGCGCATCTACCCGGAGGCCCTTCAGGCAGTTATCCGCTTCGACCCCGCCGCCCGGTGGCGGATCATTGATGAGTATGGCGCGGAGAGCTTCACCCGGGAGGCGGACGGCTCCCTGCTGTTCCGCCGGGGTTTCCCGGACCGGGAGGAGCTTTTTCGCTGGGTCCTGAGCTTTCAGGAGCTGGCGGAGCTGCTGGAGCCGGAGGACCTGCGCCGGGAGCTGGCGGAGCGGCTGCAAAAAATTTATGGAAAATATGACAGATAGCTGTCCGAACACAGGTGTATTATAGGAGAAAACAAGCTCCCGCCGGAGCTGGAAAGAGAGGAAACAGTACATGATCGAATCCAGATGCGGCATCCTGTGCGGTCAGTGCGCCTTTAAGGAGAGCGCGGGCTGCAAGGGCTGCACGAACATCGCCAAACCCTTCTGGGGCGAGATCTGTCCCGTAAAAAGCTGCTGTGAGGGCAAGGCCCTCGCCCACTGCGGCCAGTGCCCGGTGTTTCCCTGTGAGACGCTGAACGCCTTCGCCTATGATCCGAAGCAGGGGGACAACGGCCTGCGGCTGGAGCAGTGCAGAAAATGGCGGGAGGAATCGTAGGATGGCGTCCAGTCTGAGCTATGTGGAATTTCTCATGGAGCAGCTCTCCGGAGCGGGGACCATCACCTTCCGGCGGATGTTCGGCGAGTACGGCCTGTACTGCGACGGGAAGTACTTCGCCTGCGTCTGCGATGATCGCCTGCTGGTAAAGATCACACCCGCCGGGGAGGCCCTTCTCCCGGACTGCCCCCGGGGCGTCCCCTACGAGGGCGGTGGGGAGATGCTGCTGCCGGACGTGGAGGACCGGGAACTGCTGACGGCGCTGGCCCGGGTGACTTGCGCCGCCCTGCCGGAGAAAAAGCCCCGGAAGAAACCGATGAAAAAGGAGTGAGCCTATGGACAAGATCGACTACAAGAAAACAGAGAAGCACCTCTATCTGCCCAAGACTCCGGCCATCGTCCGGGTACCGGAGATGGTCTTCTTCGCCGTGGACGGCGCGGGCGACCCCAACACCTCCCCGGCCTACGCCCAGGCCATGGAGATCCTGTACGGCCTGAGCTTCACGGTGAAGATGAGCAAAATGAGCGGCGAGGAACCGGAGGGCTATGTTGATTATGTGGTCCCGCCTCTGGAGGGCCTGTGGTGGACCGATGATCCCGGCTTTGACGGCAGGCCCCCGGCGGACAAAGGCGATTTCCGCTGGACAAGCCTCATCCGCCAGCCGGACTTCGTAAATGAAGAGGTCTTCGCCTGGGCACTGGAGCGTCTGGCGAAAAAGAAGCCCAATCTGCCCCTTGAGAGGGCCCGTTTCCTCCGCTGGGAGGAGGGCCTGTGCGCCCACCTTCTCCACACCGGCCCCTATGATGATGAGCCGGCATCTATTGACAGACTGTCCGATTTTATTGCCGGGGAGGGGTATGAAGCGGACTTTTCCGGCACCCGGCGGCACCACGAGATTTATCTGGGCGACCCCCGCCGTACTGCGCCGGAGAAGCTGAAAACCGTCATCCGCCACCCGGTTAAACGGAGCTGATACAGCCGGCGAAGCAAGAAAAAGCGCAAACGTGTTTTCCAATAATCAGAGAGAGCCTGATATGCGCCGTGAAGCAGCCGCAGCCCCGTGCAAATCTTTGCAC
>OFFP01001252.1_pt1 | contig 18027 bp, 20 predicted proteins | sample 1521431 | NCBI WGS metagenome assembly OFFP01 (sample SAMEA3504104, study PRJEB24116) | mouse gut metagenome | biome: mouse gut; feature: mouse-associated habitat; material: faeces | place: Denmark | collected 2011
GATCTCCACAAAGATTTTTCCCGTAAGCTGTGGGTTCTGTATATAGCCGTAGGGGAGGGGCGGTGGAAATCTCCGGAAGCTCTCCCTCTGGACACCGCCGCCCCCTCAAACGTGGATTTTCGCAGAAATTGACAGGGGGGATAGGCAGGGCGTTGTTCTGTTATACATAAATGCGGGATTTATAAGGATTTCCGGGGAGGAAGCGGTTTCGGGAGCCTTTATAAATCCTGCATTTTGGGGCTGAAAAACTATCGGGAAAAGGTGGTTTTCGGCTCTTTTTATTTGGGGGGTGAAGGTGTGACGAAGGAACAGGCGGAGCGGATTAAAGAGCTTCGGATGCAGGGGAAGGGCTATAAGGCCGTGGCCTCTGCCGTGGGGCTGTCCCGTGACATTGTGCGGAATTACTGCAGGGCGAACGGGATGGAAGGCTATGGGGAAGCGGTGAAGCTGAACTTGCAGAGAGAGATGGCGGAAGATACCGCCATGCCGGGTGCATGAGGACGGCGGAAAGGAAAAGCTGTATGCGGCTTCGCTGTCCGGCGGGAAGGATTCCACGGCCATGGTCCTGCGGCTGGTGGAGGAAGGCTGGCCTTTGGATTTTGTGATGTTCTGTGACACGGGGCTGGAATTTCCCCGGATGTATGAGCATGTGGAGAAGCTGGAGAAGGCGCTGCCGGTCCCGGTGGTGCGTCTGAAAGAGGAAAAAGGATTTGAGTATTACTTGCTCCGTTATACGCCGGAGCGGAAGGACCCGGATTCCCCCTATGCGGGCAGGCCGGGCATGAGCTGGGCGGGGCCTAAGAACCGCTGGTGTACTTCGGTGTTGAAGACGGCGGTGATCAACAGGTATCTGTCCGGGCTTAGGAAGAATTATGAGATTGTGCAGTATATCGGCATAGCGGCAGATGAGCCGCAGAGGGTGAGGGAGTACCGGTATCCTCTGGTGGAATGGGGGATGACGGAGAAGGACTGCCTGGATTACTGCTATGAGCGGGGGTATGACTGGGGCGGGCTGTACCGGCTGTTTGACCGGGTGTCCTGCTGGTGCTGCCCCCTGCAGGGGCTGGAGGAACTGCGGACGCTGCGCCGAGAATTTCCGGAGCTGTGGAGCCGGCTTCTGGAATGGGAAGCGCAGACATGGCGGAATTTCCGGAAGGATTTTTCCGTACAGGAGCTGGAAATCAGGTTTCGGTTTGAGGAAGAGCGGATACGGGAGGGAAAGCGTATCCGGGGGAAGGAATTTTTTAAGGAGCTGTATGGGAGGTTAGGCAGGGATGGAGACAGGGCAGAAATATAATATCGTCTATGCCGATCCCCCATGGCGGTATGAAAACAAACGGGTGCAGGGCGGAGCGGAGAAGCATTACGGGACGATGGGCACGGAGGATATCTGCGCGCTGCCCGTGGCGGATATCTGCGCGGAAGACTGTACATTGTTTCTGTGGGTTACGTTCCCGCAGTTGCCGGAGGCCCTGCGTGTGATGGAAAGCTGGGGGTTCCGGTATAAGACGGTGGCTTTTGTGTGGCTGAAACAGAACCGGAAGTCTCCGGGCTGGTTTTACGGGCTGGGGTTCTGGACCAGGGGGAACGCGGAGATCTGCCTGCTGGGGGTGAGAGGGCATCCGAGGCGCAGGTCTGCCCGTGTCCACCAGTTTATCATCTCTCCGCTGGAAGCGCACAGCAAGAAGCCGGACGAGACGAGGGAGAAGATTGTGGAATTGATGGGAGACCTTCCGAGGGTGGAGCTGTTCGCACGGCGGCGTGTCCCTGGCTGGGAAGCGTGGGGGAACGAGGTGGAGAGCAGCGTTGTCTTGGAGCCGGAGGGAGACGGAAGAAAGAGAAACGGGGAGGCGGAGTGACCATGGGAAGGCTTACATTTCTGGATATCTGTTCGGGGATTGGCGGGTTCCGGCTGGGGCTGGAATGGGCCGGGCATAAATGCGTTGGGTATTGTGAGTATGATAAGTTTGCGAGGGCTTCCTATGAGGCCATGTATGACACGGAGGGGGAATGGAAGGCGGAGGATGTGACGAAGCTGACGCCGGAAGAGATCCCCTATGCGGATGCGTGGTGCTTTGGGTTCCCCTGCTTTGAGGCCGGGACGCTGGTGATGACGGACCGGGGGTATAAATGTATTGAGGATATTCGGGAGGGAGACAGGGTGCTGACGCATAAGGGCCGGTTCCGCCCGGTGGTGAGGCCCATGAAGCATAAGGCCGGGGAGATTTATGAGCTGGACGTTTTCGGCGTGGAGAATCTAAGAGTGACCGGGGAGCATCCGTTTCTGGTAAAAGACGGGGATTCTGCCAAATGGAAAGCCGTACAGGAACTGGAGGCAGGTGACCTGATTGCGGTTCCGGTGAACCGGAAAGCAGAGCTGCCGGAGTGGGACGGTATTTCTTATGAGCGTCATGGAAGGGAATACCGGTTAGATAACCTTGATCTTAGCAGTCCTGATTTCTGGTGGTTCGTGGGCTGCTATATGGGTGACGGCTGGTATCGTGTCACCAAGAGGAAGAATGCGTCTGATAATTACCGTGTGGTGGTTGCCTGTAATGGGGAAAAGCTGGAACGGCTGAAAAGGCATGTGGACGGAATGTTCCGTTACAGCGTGGCGAAGGAGCGGACGGCTTATAAGGTGCATTTTACGAATAAAGAGCTGACGGTATTTTTGATGCGGTTTGGGAAAGGCGCGGGAGGAAAGCGGCTGACGGAGACGGTCTTCAATCTGCCGGAGGATCTGCTGCGGGCGTTTCTGGAAGGGTATTTTGAGACGGACGGGTGTATGGTCGGTAAGTACCGGCAGGCATCCACGATTTCCAGGGAGCTTGCTTATGGAATACGGGACTGTGTGCATAAGGCGTACCGTATGCCCTGTGCGGTTTACAGAAATGAGATGCCGGAGACCTGCGTGATCGAGGGCAGGACGGTACGGCAGCATGATTTTTATACGGTGAGGTTTAAGGAAGGGCGGTCTGACAGGGACGGCTCTTTTTTTATGGACGGGTATGTCTGGTGCCGTTTCAGGGGCAGCAGGAAGGTCCCGTTTGACGGATACGTCTACAACATGGAGGTGGAAGATGACAATTCATACACAGCAGGAGGGCTGGCAGCCCACAACTGCCAGGATATCTCCATCGCAGGGAAGCAGCGGGGGCTTAGAGGGAAGCGAAGTGGGATCTATTACAGCATTATTGACCTCATCAAAGGCAAAGAGGAAGGTGATAAGCCCACATACCTACTTGTTGAGAACGTTAAGAACCTGTTATCAGTCAATGCAGGATTCGATTTTGCCGCCGTTCTCTCTGAAATGGACGAGGCAGGGTATGACGTGCGGTGGCAGGTGCTTAATTCTAAAGACTTCGGAGTCCCGCAGAACCGGGAGAGGGTATTCCTTATCGCAGTTCTTAGAAGCAGAGGTGGACGGGAAATATTACCTGTCACCGGAGAAGACGGCGGAGCTCTTAAAGAGGTTATAGGCGGGATGCAGGGATACCGGGTGTATGACCAGTCCGGGGTTTCGGTGAGTATCGGAGCGAACGGCGGGGGCATGGGCGCGAAGACCGGGCTGTACTGCGTGGGGAATGTGAATCCGGGCGGGCAGGGGATGAATGGACGCATTTATGATGCCAGGGGGCTTGCCCCTACGGTTACGTCTGAAAGCGGACAGGGCGGAAAGATTTTTATTGACCAGACGCTGAACCATCCGAAGGTTACAGAGGTTGCCCGGTGCCTGGTGGCACAGTATAATGGCGGGCTTACGAATTATGGCAATTCTGGGGTCTTGGAGGCTGGGGATGCGGTATCAGAAGATAAGGGCGGCAGTGTATCAGAAGCCAGGGCGGTGCTGACGCCGGACCGGGTGGAGAAGCGGCAGAACGGGAGGCGGATGAAGGAGGCCGGGGAGCCAATGTTCACGCTGACGGCGCAGGACCAGCACGGGGTTTATCTGACGGAAGAGGTGTCCGGGGATGCGGAGACGGCGCTGCCGGTGAGGAACGGCACGAAGCAGGGGTATGACCTGGCTTATCCGGGGGACGGCGTGTGCCTGTCATACCCGAAGAGTGAATCCCGGCGGGGCCGGGTTGGAAAGGGCTGTTCGCAGACGCTGGATACGGGGTGCATGATGGGGACGGTGACGAAGTGCGGGAAGATCCGGAGGCTGACTCCACGTGAGTGTTTCCGTCTGCAGGGGTTCCCGGATGAGCTGTATGAGCGGGCGGCGGCTGTCAATTCGGAGACACAGCTTTATAAGCAGGCCGGGAATGCGGTCACGGCGACGGTGGCTTATGCGGTCGCCATGGCACTGCCGGAGAGCCGGGAGCTTCTGGCGCAGACGGAGGCTGTGTGGGAAGAGTTCGGGGATTCCGTGCGGGAGGCTGAATGGAAAGGCGCTGATGGCTTTGTGCCGGGGACGGCGTGGGAGGATTTTAGTGATTCTGACCGAGGGATTTTGCAGGAAGATTTCAGCGGCTCTATACGGGATACGGCATGGGAGGACTTTGGCGATTCTGTGCAGAGGACAGCGTGGGAAGACTTTGTGGATGCTGCGGAAGAAGAGATACGGGGAAACGTTGATAATACTGTGCGGGACATGGCATGGGAGAATTTTGGGGATATGGCAGGAGGTCTGTCCGGGGATTCCGGGGCGGAGCCTGACGGGGAGTTTGATTTTCTGAATTAGAAGGTGTGTGGGCTGGTACGGAGGGAGGTGAGCGCGGTGGCGCAGAGAGGGCGGAAGCCGAAGCCTACGGCGGTGAAGATGCTGGAGGGGAACCCTGGGAAGCGGGGGCTGAATGCGGGGGAGCCGAAGCCGGAGAAGAAGGCCCCCAGGTGTCCGGCGTGGCTGGAAGCGGAGGCGAAGAAGGAATGGAAGCGGATGGCGAAGCAGATGGAGCGGCTTGGTATCCTGACGGAGATTGACATGGCGGCTTTTGCGGGGTACTGCCAGGCGTATGCCAGGTGGAAGGAAGCGGAGGAATATATTTCCGAGCATGGGGCAATCATGGAGACGCCTTCGGGGTACTGCCAGCAGGTCCCGCAGGTGTCCATTGCGCAGACTTACCTGAAGATCATGAACCGGTTCTGTGAGCAGTTCGGGCTTACGCCTTCTTCCCGGAGCCGGATCGTGGCGGATGCCGGGGAGGATAAGGAGAGCGACGCTATGGAGATCCTGTTGTTCAAGGGAGGCGGAGGATAGTGTTTGACGAGGCGAAGGCGCAGAGGGCTGTGGAGTTTATTCGCTGCCTGAAACATACGAAGGGGAGATGGCGGGGGCAGGCGTTTGACCTGCTGCCGTGGCAGGAGACGATTATCAGGGACGTGTTCGGGACGGTGAAGGAGGACGGGTTCCGGCAGTATAATACGGCTTATGTGGAGATTCCGAAGAAGAACGGGAAGTCGGAGCTGGCGGCGGGGGTGGCGCTTTATATGACCTGCGGGGACAATGAGTGGGGCGCGGAGGTGTATGGGTGCGCTTCGGACCGGCAGCAGGCTTCCATTGTATTTGACGTGGCGGTGGACATGGTGGAGCAGTGCCCGGCGTTGAAGAAGCGGATCAAGCCGGTGATGTCGGTGAAGCGGCTGGTGTATAAGCCGACGAACAGTTTTTACCAGGTGCTGTCTGCGGAGGCTTATACGAAGCACGGGCTGAATGTCCATGCGGTTATTTTTGACGAGCTGCACAGCCAGCCGAACCGGGAGCTGTTTGACGTGATGACGAAGGGCTCCGGGGATGCCAGGACACAGCCTTTGTTCTTCCTGATCACTACGGCGGGGACGGACCGGCATTCGGTTTGTTTTGAGCAGCATCAGAAGGCGGAGGATATTCTGTGCGGGCGGAAGGCGGACCCCACGTTTTATCCGGTGATTTACGGGGCGGAGGATGATGCGGACTGGACTTCGGAGGAAGTGTGGTACCGGGCGAACCCGTCTTTGGGGCATACGATTGATATTGGGAAGGTGCGGAATGCTTGTTTGAGTGCCAGGGACAATCCGACGGAGGAGAATATTTTCCGGCAGCTTCGGCTGAACCAGTGGGTGAAGCAGTCTACACGGTGGATGCAGATGGAGAAGTGGGATGCCTGTGCTTTCCCGGTGGACGAGGGGGAGCTTCTGGGGCGGGAGTGTTACGGAGGGCTGGATTTGTCTAGCTCTATTGATATCACGGCTTTTGTGCTGGTGTTCCCGCCCAGGGACGATTCGGAGCGGTATGTGTTCCTGCCATTTTTCTGGATACCGGAGGAGAACATGGTGCGGAGGGTGCGGCGTGACCATGTGCCGTATGATGTGTGGGAGAAGCAGGGGTTTCTGGAGACTACGGAGGGGGATGTGATCCATTATGGGTTTATTGAGAGTTTTATAGAGGATTTGGGGAAGAGGTTCCACATAAAGGAGATTGCCTTTGACCGGTGGGGAGCGGTGCAGATGGTCCAGAACCTGGAGGGGCTTGGGTTTACGGTGGTCCCGTTCGGGCAGGGGTTCAAGGATATGTCGCCGCCTACAAAGAGGCTGATGGAGCTGGTGCTGGAGAGGAATGTTGCCCACGGCGGGCATCCGGTGCTGCGGTGGATGATGGACAATATTTTTGTGCGGACGGACCCGGCGGGGAATATCAAGCCGGACAAGGAGAAGTCCACGGAGAAGATTGACGGCGCGGTGGCGGCGGTTATGGCGCTTGACCGGGCGGTGCGGAATGGCGGGAGCACGGGGAGCGTGTATGATGAGAGGGGGATTTTGTCCTTTTAATGTTGGCGGGTTTCTGGTATACTGGATGACAGAAAACAGGATTTGCTGAAAGGGATTTGAGTAATGGGGGCTAAAGAGAAAAAGCATGTAATGACACAGGAAGATATCATGAATCTTTTGGATTCTTGTTATGAGAAATGTTTAAGTGGTATACCCAAAGTCAGTCCAAGTGTTAAGGATATGGCTGCTGATTATTTGAAAAAACATAATACAACAGAAGAGGCGTGCCGGGCAATGCTGCGAAACCAGGTGGCAAAGTGTACAACGTCAGGAGTTATAACTGGATTTGGAGGATTTATTACTATGCCGGTTGCAATTCCGGCCAACGTGGGGAGTGTAATTTATGTGCAGATGCGTATGATAGCCTGTGTTGCATATATGGCAGGCTATGAATTAAACAGCGATCAGACACAGACTTTTGTTTACGCCTGTCTTGCTGGTGTTGCGGTGAATAGTTTGGTTAAGCAGGCAGGAATAAAATTCGGTGTGAAATTTGCCAACGGACTTATTAAGAAGATACCAGGGAAAGTATTGACGAAGATAAATCAAAAGGTAGGATTCAGGTTTATTACAAAGTTCGGCACAAAGGGAATTGTCAATTTAGGAAAACTTCTTCCGGGTGTAGGTGCTGTGGTTGGCGGGGGCTTGGATTTAGTGGAAACTAAGGTTATTGCTGACCGTGCCTATAAATGGTTTCTGAAAGGCGATTTTTCAGTAAAGGGTGAGAAGGAAGATGAGGTAATAGAAATTGATGAGGCTGATTTTGAAAATGTATCAGAAAACGGAGAATAAATATAGTCATATTGAGCTTTTTTATTAAATAGGCAGGAGGATTGTTTAATGAAGAAGATTTTGGTTGTGATGGGCGGTGGCCGCCCGAAAGGGAATACGGCGCAGCTTGTGGATGCGTTTATGAAAGGAGCGGAGGAAGCGGGGCATTCTGTGGAGAAGGTGTCGCTGATGAAAACGGAGGTGAGGGGCTGTCTGGGGTGTAATGCTTGCAGGTATGGGAAGCCGTGTGTACAGAAGGACGGTTTCAATGGGCTGGTTCCGAAGATTAAGGGGGCGGATTTGGTTGTGTTTGCGTCGCCTCTTTATTTTTGGACGATATCTTCTAAGTTGAAGGCTTTTATTGAGAGGTTTTATTGTATTGCGGAGGAAGATTCTGATCCGCCATATGGACGGTATGAGAGGTATCCGGTGAAGGACAGTGCGCTGCTTATGACATCGGCGGATGAATTTTTCTGGACTTTTGAGCAGGCGGTGTCTTATTATCAGTTTGCGGTTGTGAATTATATCGGTTTCCGTGACAGGGGTATGCTGTTGGCCGGTGGCTGCGGGGACACGAACGGGAAGCCGCAGATTGATAAGACGGGGTACTTACAGGAAGCATATGAATTTGGGAAAAATATTTATAAGGACTGAAATGATTACATGAAATGGCATCTCTTCGGAGGTGCTTTTTTTATGCGTATTTTTAGGAGGTGTTTATGAAGCTGGCATCAATTTTGGGTATCAGGGGGGCGAGGGATAAGCCGAGGGACAGTTACGGGAGTACGGCTTATTCCTTTTTGTTTGGGCGGAGCAGCAGTGGGAAGGTTGTGAATGAGCGGACGGCCATGCAGGCTACGGCGGTCTATTCCTGTGTGCGGATTCTGGCGGAGGCTGTGGCGTCTCTGCCGGTGCATTTGTACCGGTATGCGGGGAGGGGGAAGGAGCGGGTGTATGACCATCCTTTGTATCATCTCCTGCATGACGAGCCGAACCCGGAGATGACTTCTTTTGTGTTCCGGGAGACGCTTATGAGCCATCTTTTGATCTGGGGGAATGCCTATGCGCAGATCATACGGGACGGCGGGGGCCGGGTGCTGGGGCTGTACCCGCTGCTGCCGGACAAGGTGGAGGTTGACCGGGACGGTAAGGGGGAGCTTTATTATGTCTATAACCGGTACAGTGATGAGAACCCGAACTTTGGGGAGTACGGCAGGGTGTATCTTCCGCGGGAGGATGTGCTGCATATCCCCGGGCTTGGGTTTGACGGGCTGGTGGGGTATTCTCCCATTGCCATGGCGAAGAATGCGGTGGGGATGACGCTGGCCTGTGAGGAATACGGGGCGGGGTTCTTTGAGAACGGGGCCACGCCGGGCGGCGTGCTGGAGCATCCGGGGGTGTTGAAGGACCCGGCGAAGGTGCGGGAGAGCTGGCACGCTGTCTACGGGGGCTCTAAGAATGCGGGGAAGGTTGCCGTTCTGGAAGAGGGCATGAAGTACCAGCAGATTGGGATTCCGCCGGAGGAGGCGCAGTTTCTGGAGACCAGGAAGTTCCAGGTGGACGAGATCGCCAGGCTGTACCGGATTCCGCCGCATATGGTGGGGGATCTGGATAAGAGCAGCTTTAGCAATATTGAGCAGCAGTCTTTGGAGTTCGTGAAGTATACGTTGGACCCATGGGTGATCCGGTGGGAGCAGTCTTTACAGAAAGCCTTATTGCTGCCGCAGGAGAAGCGGGAGTATTTTGTGAAGCTGAACGTGGACGGGCTTCTGCGGGGGGATTACCAGAGCCGTATGAACGGGTATTCTGTGGGGCGGCAGAATGGGTGGCTGTCTGCGAATGATATCAGGGAGATGGAGGACATGAACCCGATCCCGGCGGAGGAAGGCGGGGATCTGTACCTGGTGAACGGGAATCTGTGCAAGCTGGAAGATGCAGGGCTGTTTGCGGGGAAGAACATGCAGGAGCAGGAGCCGCCGGACGGGAGGCAGTTTCGGCAGGGGGATTCCGGGCCGGGGCTGTGAGGTACGGATATCTGGAAAGTGGAGTGTTCCGGCTTTCATGGGCGTGGCACGGCAGAGATGGCCCGTGGTAAATGCCGTGTGGCAGATATGGACGGCAGGGTTCGGGATTTGCTGTGTTAGGATTTGTGTGAAGCGGAAGAGATAGAGTAGAGAAGTTGAGTGAGAAGGGCAGACAGAGAATTTGGGGAGCTGGCAGGTGAATGTATCTGCTGGCTTTTTTGTTCGCTGGTTTATGAGAATCGGTGGGAAGTATTGGAAGAAGCGGAAAGTGAGGTGCAGGGATGAAGCGGAAGTTTTGGAACTGGATACGGAATGAGACGGACGGGGAGAGGACTTTGGTATTGAATGGGGAGATTTCGGATGAGACCTGGTACGGGGACGAGGTGACGCCGGCGCTGTTCCGGAAGGAGCTGGATGCGGGGATGGGGGATATCACGGTCTGGATCAATTCTCCGGGCGGGGACGTGTTTGCGGCGGCGCAGATTTATAACATGCTGATGGAGTACAAAGGGGATGTGACGGTGAAGGTGGACGCTCTGGCGGCTTCGGCGGCGTCTGTGATCGCCATGGCGGGGACGGAGGTTCTGATGTCCCCGGTGGGCATGATGATGATCCACAATCCTATGACGATTGCCATTGGGGATTCCAAGGAGATGCAGAGGGCCGGGGAGATGCTGGACGAGGTGAAGGAGAGCATCATGAACGCCTATGAGATTAAGACGGGCATGAGCCGGGCGAGGATTTCCCATCTGATGGATGCGGAGAGCTGGTTTAACGCAAGGAAGGCGGTGGAGCTTGGGTTTGCGGACGGGGTTCTGCATGAAGGGGAAGTCACGAAAGATTCGGTGAGAGGCGCGGAGCCGGAGGGCGTGATGTTTTCGCGCATGGCGGTGACTAATTCGCTGTTGTCTAAGCTGATACCGGAGCATAAGGAAACGGAGAAGAAGGTTCCGGTGGAGCAGTTGGAGAAGCGGTTACAGTTGTTATCACATTAAATTTATGGAGGTATGGAGATGAAGAAGATTCTGGAGTTGAGGGAGAAGCGTGCGAAGGCATGGGAGGCGGCAAAGTCTTTCCTGGACAGCAGGCGGGGCGGGGACGGGCTGCTGTCTGCGGAGGATACGGCTGCCTATGAGAAGATGGAGCAGGAGGTTGTGGACTTAGGGAAGGAGATTGAGCGGCTGGAACGGCAGGCGGCCATTGACGCGGAGCTGAATAAGCCTGTTTCCGAGCCGATCACAAATAAGCCGAACAACAATCCGGACGGCGAAGAGAAGAAGGGCAGGGCGACGGATAGGTATAAAAAGACGTTCTGGAATGCCATGCGCCGTAAGAATTTCTATGACGTGGAGAATGCCCTGCAGGTGGGGACGGATTCCGAGGGCGGGTATCTGGTGCCGGACGAGTTTGAGCATACGCTGGTGGAGGCTCTGGAGGAAGAGAACTTTTTCCGGAGTATCGCCACGGTGATCCGGACTTCCAGCGGGGACAGGAAGATCCCGGTGGCTGCCACGAAGGGGACGGCTTCCTGGATTGACGAGGAGGGGGCTTACCCGGAGTCGGATGATTCTTTCGGGCAGGTTTCCATCGGGGCGTACAAGGTGGCGACGATGCTGAAAGTGTCGGATGAGCTTCTGAATGACAGCGTGTTTGACCTGGAGGCGTATATCTCTAAGGAGTTCGGGCGCAGGATCGGGGCGAAGGAGGAAGAGGCGTTCTTTACCGGGGACGGGAAGGGGAAGCCTACGGGTATCTTCCATGCGGCGGGCGGAGCGTCCGAGGGTGTGACCACGGCAGCGGCAAATATTACGTTTGACGATGTGATGGACCTGTTCTATGCGGTGAAGTCCCCGTACCGGAAGAAGGCGGTGTGGGTGCTGAACGATACCACGGTGAAGGCTTTGCGGAAGCTGAAAGACAATAACGGCAATTATATCTGGCAGCCGTCCGTGCAGGCGGGGCAGCCGGACATGATCCTGAACCGTCCGTACCATACTTCCGCCTATGTGCCGGAGGCTGCGGCGGGGGCGAAGGTGATGGCTTTCGGGGATTTCTCTTATTACTGGATCGCGGACCGGCAGGGGAGGTCTTTTAAGCGGCTGAATGAGCTGTTTGCGGCAAACGGGCAGGTTGGGTTCCTGGCAAGCCAGAGGGTGGACGGGAAGCTGGTTCTGCCGGAGGCTGTGAAGACTATGGCGATCAAGGGGAGCAGCTCCGGGGCGTAAGGTTCTGACGTGTTGTGAGTGATGCCGGGGGTGTGAAATCTCCGGCATGAAATAAAGTATGAAAGGCGGGAGGGATGCAGGATGGAGGTTGTGACGCTGGAAGAGGCGAAGCAGTATCTCCGGGTGGACAGCGCGGACGAGGACGGGTTTATCTCCGGGCTGCTGGAGACCGGGGAGAGCATGTGTGCGGATATGGCGCGGATGGAATCGGGAGAGCTGGAAGGACATCTTCCCATGGTGAGGATTGCCGTTCTGTATGTCACTGCTTATCTGTATGAGCACAGGGAGCAGGCGGACCATGAGGAACTGGTGCAGACTTTACGCTCTCTGCTGTTCGGTATCAGGAGGGAAGTGTTCTGATGGCGGAGGTATGGAGAGACAGCGGGGCAGGCGGGAGTTCCCGGCAGAGGTATCCTTTGGGGGAGTGGAAGGAGCGGATCACGGTCCAGAAGAGCTCTTTGGGGAACGATAAGGCGGGGAACCATGTGCTGGCCTGGGAGGATTATTTTTCCTGTTCTGCTTTTGTGAACAGTCTTTCCGGGAAGGAATACTGGGAGGCGGCGCAGATTAACGCACAGAAGGATATGTATTTCATTATCCGGTACTGTTCGGAGGTGGCTGATATGGACACGGAGCATTACCGGATTTTGTTTCGGGGGCAGGTTTACAATATCTCTTTTATTGATAATGTGCGGTATCAGAATAGGACGTTGAAGCTGCGGGCTTCTTTGGTGAAGAGGTGATTGGGTGTCGGAGAATCAGAGGGTGTCTGTGGACCGGATGGCGGAGGCCGTTATGGAGGGGCTTTTGGAGTATGCGGAGCTTGCCGCGGACGTGATGAAGGACTGTGTGAAGAAGGCCGGGAATACGGTGAAGAAGGAGACGCAGGCGGGCGCTCCGGTGAGGACCGGGAAGTATAAGAAGAGCTGGGCGGTGAAGCGGCAGAGGGAGACTTCCAATACGCTGGAGGTGGTGGTACACGGCCGGGACCGGTATCAGCTTACCCATCTTTTGGAGAAGGGCCATGCGAAGCGGGGCGGCGGCAGGGTGAGAGCTGTTCCGCATATTGCCCCGGCGGAGGAAAAGGGCATCCGGGAGCTGGAAGAGGGGATAAAAAGGGGGCTGTCCAAATGAGCCATGAGGGCGTGCTGGAAATGATGGAGGAAATGGGGCTTCCTTTTGCCTATGACCATTTTGTGGAAGGGGAGGCGCCGGAGCCGCCGTTTGCGGTGTTCCTGTATCCCAGGGCGGATAATTTTTCGGCGGACGGGATTGCGTATTTTAAGAAGAATGAGCTGGACATTGAGCTTTATACGGACTTGAAGGACCCGGAGCTGGAAGAGGCTGTGGAGGCGGTGCTGTTGAGGCACGGGATTTTCTACGGGAAGAGCGAGGTGTGGATTGAGTCGGAGAAGCTGTATGAGGTTCTGTATGAGATGGAGGTTTAGACGGGATGAATAACAAGGTGAAGTTCAATATCTGCAACTGCCATTATGCGCTGCAGAGGGCGGCGGAGGACGGGGAGATGACGTTTGATACGCCGGTGGCGATGCCGGGCGCGGTTTCGCTGGCGCTGGACCCCAACGGGGAGCCGGAGTCTTTTTATGCGGACGGGATTGAGTATTATATCATTGCCAACAATATGGGCTATGACGGGGACCTGGAGCTGGCGCTGATCCCGGAGAGTTTCCGGACGGATGTTTTGAAGGAGGAAGCGGACGGGAATGAGGTGCTGGTGGAGAACGCCAATTCGGAGACGGGGGCTTTTGCGCTTTTGTTTGAGTTTGACGGGGATATCAGGAAGATCCGGCATGTGCTGTATAATTGTTCTGCCAGCAGGCCGAAGATTGAGGGGAAGACCAATGAGGAAAGCCGGGAGGTGCAGACGGAGACGCTGACGGTGAAGGCAAGGCCGCTGGCCAGCGGGTATGTGAAGGCGAAGACGGGGAACAGGACTTCTGCGGAGACGTATGAGGGGTGGTATAAGAGTGTGTATCTGCCGGTTCCGAGGGCGGAGACGGGCGGCGGTGGAGAGACCGTGGAAGGTCAGGGTTAAGGAGGTTGAAAGGGTATGAGTATTGTGAAGAAGGTAGGGATTGACGGGAAAGAGGTGCTGTTTAAGGCTTCGGCGGCGATCCCGAGGATTTACCGGTTGAAGTTCCAGAGGGATATTTATAAGGATCTGCGGATTCTGGAGAAGAGCATTGGGGAGGGGGATGAGGAACATTCCAATCTGGACCTTTTTTCTTTGGAGATGTTTGAGAATATCGCCTATACCATGGCGAAGCACGCAGACCCGGCGATTGCGGACGATGTGGAGGAATGGCTGGACGGGTTCAATACGTTTTCCATTTACCAGGTGCTGCCGGAGCTGATCAAGCTGTGGGGGCTGAATGTGCAGACGGATGCGGAGGCTAAAAAAAACTTCGGCCAACAGAGAGGGAGATGACCACGCCGCTGTTTCTGCTTAGGTGTGTGCAGTTGGGGCTGTCTATGGCGGATACGGAGCTTTTGTCTATCGGGCTGGTGAATGATATGTATACGGAGCAGGTGAATGACGGGTATCGGTACTGTGAGCTGGGGACGCAGGAGGATATGGACAGGTTCTGAAATCTGATTGATAAAACAGCCCTTTTCTGCTATAATTTATTTAGTAGAAAAAGGCTGTTGCAATAAGAAGAAATGTTAAAAGAAGGATGATGACATGGGAAATAGGAGTTATGAAATTAACACTATCAAAGAACTTTATGCACGATCAGGGAATCAATGTGCTTTTCCTGGGTGTAGCAATGAATTGTTTATAGATGGAAATATAAACTTGAGTCAGATTTGCCATATATACGGACTTAAGCCAGGAAGTGCGAGATATACTTCAGAGATATCCGAAGAGAAACTTAATAAAATATCAAATTTAATTTTGTTGTGTCCATATCATCATAAAATGGTAGATTCACAACCAGAAATCTATTTGCCAAATACATTGATTAGTATGAAAGAATCTCACGAAGCAGAGATTAGTCGAAGCAAAGAAATTTCTTTTAATATACCTAGATATGAAACTGAAATAGATTTAACAAAGCTAAAGAAATGGATGGACAAGAATGGGTATGAGTTTCAAGAAAAGCATATAAGAAAGGCGATAAATAAAATATTAATTCAACACAAAAATACAAGGGTTACTTTGGCTAAGATCATTGAAGTGTATTGTAACAATGGCAAGATAAATATGAGGGAGGTTCTGAATGAACTTAATTGCGATGAATATCAGTTAGCATACCAACTACAATTACTTGAAGATATAAAATTCATTGAGGAAGAAAGATATACAGGAAATAGTATTGAAAGTTTTATTGAATTAGAAGATGGAAGTTTATGTGATGTATCAGGAAATTATGTTTTTAAATTAAATTACGGAGAGTGGTATTTAGCGAAAAAGGGAGAAATCATATTAATGATATGCGAATATATCAAATCGTTTAACTATTTTGTAGATTTTATAATAAATGGAAATATATCATATATCCTCTAAAAAGAAAGAAAAAATTATTACATAGGCACTTGCTATAACAGCAGGTGTCTTTTTTGTGTTTGCGCGCCATGGGCGCGCTCTAATGGGTGAAAGTCCCGAATACGCCTAGGTAACAAGGAAGTATATAGCCGAACAGCAAGGGTGTCCATCGTGAGGTGGAGTCTGAAGGAAGCTGTAAGCAAACCTCTGGCTCGACGGACAGAAATCACATATAAGGCTAGGCTCTGATTGGTAAGTCCGCACAAAAGGATGAAGCCGTAAAGTTACCATTTGTAGGAGCAGAGTAAATGTGGCGAGTAGATGGAGGGAAAGAGCGTGCACCTTAAACGTGGAGGTCTCACAGAGGTCTCATTAGCCTAGTAACAACGAACTGTGAGAAGTCAGCCGAGCCCATAGTAGTGAAGAAGTCTCTGTAATGGAGATGGAGCAAAGGGGTGAACAATCAATAAGTTTGAGTATGTCTGGTATTGCAGAAATGACAACATCTGCCGTAACCAATCGGGTAAAAGATGGTCAAATCAAGCGGGACGGAAAGGAAAGAACGCATGGACACAAGTAGTCTAATGGAGCAGATACTATCTAACGACAACCTCAATAGAGCCTATCTGCAAGTCGTACGAAACAAAGGAGCAGAGGGAGTGGACGGAATGAAATACACAGAACTCAAAGAACACCTTGTAAAGAATGGTGAAATCATCAAGGAACAGCTGAGGACAAGAAAGTATAAACCTCAGCCAGTACGAAGAGTGGGGATACCAAAGCCTGATGGCGGTGTCAGAAATCTGGGAGTACCAACAGTAACAGACAGATTTGTACAACAAGCTATAGCACAGGTGTTAACACCAATCTATGAAGAACAGTTCCATGCCCACAGTTATGGATTTAGACCGAATAGATGTGCGCAGCAGGCAATCCTAACAGCACTTGATATGATGAACGAGGGTAATGACTGGATTGTAGACATCGACTTGGAAAAGTTCTTTGACACAGTGAATCATGACAAGCTTATGACAATAATAGGCAGAACCATAAAAGATGGAGATGTAATCTCTATTATAAGGAAATACCTTGTCAGCGGAATCATGATTGATGATGAGTACGAGGACTCCATTGTGGGAACACCACAAGGAGGAAACATTTCGCCATTATTGGCAAACATCATGCTCAATGAACTTGATAAGGAAATGGAAAAGAGAGGGCTCAATTTCGTACGATACGCAGACGACTGTATCATCATGGTAAGAAGTGAAATGTCTGCTAACCGAGTTATGAGAAATATCTCACGATTCATTGAAGAGAAACTAGGGCTTAGGGTCAACGTGACCAAGAGCAAAGTAGACAGACCGAAAGGTCTAAAATACCTAGGATTAGGATTTTATTTTGATTCAAGGGAACACCAATACAAGGCAAAACCACATGCAAAATCAGTAGCAAAGTTCAAGAAGAGAATGAAAGAACTCACTTGCCGCAGTTGGGGCGTTAGCAACAGCTACAAGATAGAGAAACTCAACCAGCTTATCAGAGGGTGGATAAATTACTTCAAGATAGGCAGTATGAAAACGCTATGCAAAGAAATGGACAGCCATATTCGTTATAGAATGCGCATGTGCATTTGGAAGCAGTGGAAAACCCCACAGAATCGAGAGAAGAACCTTGTAAAACTTGGCATAGACAGGAATACAGCAAGACGAGTGGCATACACGGGTAGCAGAATAGCGTATGTATGCAATAAAGGGGCTGTTAATGTTGCCATAAACAACAAGAGATTAGCCTCATTTGGACTAATCTCAATGTTAGAATACTACACCGAAAGAAGTGTCACTTGTTAAGTTGATTGAACCGCCGTGTACGGAACCGTACGCACGGTGGTGTGAGAGGTCGGGATTTCTCAATTAAGAGAAATCCCTCCTACTCGATTGCATTTTTATGGGAGCCGTGGCGGCTCCTTTTTTCGTGGGAGAAAGGCGGGTGAGGGTTCGTGGCATCCAGGATTCAGGGGATTACGGTGGAGATTGGCGGGGATACTACGAAGCTCTCCGCGGCGCTTTCAAAGGTGAATAAGGAAATCCGGGACACGCAGGCGCAGTTGAAGGACGTGAACAAGCTGTTGAAGCTGGACCCCGGCAATGCGGAGCTGATGGCGCAGAAGCAGAGGCTTCTGGCCCAGGCTGTGGGGGAGACCAGGGAGAAGCTGGAGGCGTTGAGGCTGGCGGGGCAGCAGGCCAATGAGGCGCTGGCGAAGGGGGAGATTTCCAGGAGCCAGTATGATGCCCTGCAGAGGGAGATTGCGGAGACGGAGCAGGCCCTGCGGGACTTGGAGAGGCAGGCGGAGCAGTCTTCGGTGGCTTTGCAGAAGATTGGGGCTACGGGGGAGAAGCTGCGGGATGTCGGTTCGGCGATTGAGGGGGCCGGGCGGAAGCTGATGCCGGTGACGGCGGCTGTGGGCGGGCTTTCCGCGGCTGCGTTGAAGGTGGCGTCTGATTTTGATTCTGCCATGAGCCAGGTGGCGGCGGTGTCCGGGGCTGCGGGGAAGGAGCTGGATGCCCTGCGGGACAAGGCCAGGGAGATGGGGAGTAAGACGAAGTTCTCCGCTTCGGAGGCGGCGGAGGCTATGAATTATATGGCTATGGCCGGGTGGAAGACCGGGGATATGCTGGACGGCATTGAGGGGATCATGAACCTTGCGGCGGCTTCCGGGGAGGACCTGGCGACTACTTCGGATATCGTGACG
>OFFP01001253.1_pt1 | contig 18000 bp, 21 predicted proteins | sample 1521431 | NCBI WGS metagenome assembly OFFP01 (sample SAMEA3504104, study PRJEB24116) | mouse gut metagenome | biome: mouse gut; feature: mouse-associated habitat; material: faeces | place: Denmark | collected 2011
CGCACCGCCTACCAGGTCTCCTTCTCCGGGCTGACCATCATGGGCAACGCCGGGGACGACAACTTCAACCTCAACCCCATCATTGGCGCCAACGGCACCCAGGTGTCCGGCAACCTCTACGACCTGCTGGGCCAGATCCAGGAGGCCCAGAACGCCTACCGCCTGGCCATCTATGAAAATGACGGACAGAACCCGGTGGAGGACATGGAGGCAGCCATCTATCTGCTGCAATCCGGCGCGGACTACCGGCTGCCTTACACCTGCTTTCTGCGGCTTTACAACCGGGGACACTTCCGGGAGGACTGCCTGTCCATCATGACTGGGGCCTTCTATACGCCCAATGTAAAAAAACTGCGTGCGGACTACGAGCGAAACTGCAAGCGGCTGAAAAAGTACCCTTACCTGTTCCGCAAGGATTTTCTCCCCTTTGAGCAGCTCCCCATTCACTTTTTTCCTTACGACGATAACGGCTATACGCCCTTCTACCCGGAACAGGGGCGTTTTGGCGATTATATAAATTTTAAAACCTCCGTAATCTCCCGCAATTTCTTCAAAAATCTGGACGCCCCCATCCTCGCCGCCGACGTCTATTCCCAGTATGAGCTGGAGTATCTGGTGGACAATGTGCGCAAAAGCGAACACATCGGCCGGGAAAACCATATTTATCTTCACTACACCGACTGGGGGACCTTCTGCGCCCATCTCCAGTGCCTGAACCTGCGCCCCCTGCTGGAGGAGGAGAAGATCGTCTTCCTGATCGGGGACGAGATCAGCCAGTACCCCATCGACTTTAAGGAACGCTTTGGCATCGACTACAGTGTCTTCCCCGTTAAGCCCATCGGCGTGCGGGAGGTCAAGCGGATGATCTGGCATACCCAGCTCTCCAGCCACAACGGCGGCGACTTTTTCAACGAAATCTTCGACGGTCACCCCAATCTCATCGCCATGCCCTCCATTATGATGGAAAACGTGGAGAAAAAGGTTCTGGAGCTGAAGGGGCTGATGGAGGCCAGCTGCGACGAAAAGACCGCCGGCCTGCTCTTTCGCGCCTGGAAGCCCCACATTGTGCAGGAGCTCTTTGCACTGGGAAACGACCGCACCGATAAGGACCTCTTTGCCGCCGTCTACCTGGGCAGCCGGACCTACACCCGCAATCTGGACCACAAGTCCCGCATTGTGCCGGCCCTGTTTTTCCAGCCCCACTTTGGCAATTTGAAATATGTCCTGTCGGCGGACAAGGCAGGGCGCACGGTTTTGCGCTCCAGACAGTATGAGACTATCTCCCAATCCCCGATTTTCCAGTATTTCAAATATATCAAGACCTTCACCCCCATGCGCCGTATTACCACCAGCTACGGCGCTGCCATGCGCTTCATGTGGGCCTTCCCGGGCAAGACCGATGAGGACCGAAAGGGCACGGTAGTGGGCGACCAGATATCGGACAAGCTGCTCAACCGCAGCTTCATGATTGACCCCGGCGACCGCCTCTACCGGGACAGTGTACTGGTACGGTTTGAGGACGGCAAACTCAATCCCAAGGCTACCTTCACCGCCCTGGCCGCCTTCCTGGACCTGCCCTATACCGAGAGCATGACCTACTGCTCCCTGGCAGGTCGGCGTAACCCGGAATCGCTGAAGGGCAACGACCGCGGCTTTGATACCGCCGCCGTCTACCGCTCCTATGACGAGTACGCCAACGACGCGGAGCGGTATTTTATCGAGTATTTCATGCGGGATGTCTACGAGCATTACGGCTACGGCTTCCTCTACTACGACGGCGCGCCGGTGGACGAAGCCCGGATCAATGAGCTGATTGACGGCTTTACCACCTCTGACGAGTATATGCGGGCCAGCTGGCAGAAGAACATCCTCCAGGATGTGACGGTGGAGAAGGATGGCGAACCGGTTTCCGAAGAGCTTCAGGAGGAGAGCAAGCGGGACTTCCTGGAGCAGAAAATGGACGGCATACGAAGGAGGAGGACAAATATTGCCCGTTCTCTCCTGCGCGATTTGCATTTTGTGAACAAAAACGGCCAGCCTCTGCGCATGATGCCAAAGCTGGAGCTGGACCCAGCGCTGCTGGAAAACCCACTTTACTATTAAGGAGAAAAAGATGGACAGAAAAAATCGAGTGTACTGGCTGACCGGGTTATCCGGGGCCGGCAAAACCACCATTGGGCGGTTGTGGTATGAGGAACTGAAAAAGTCTGGCGAAAAGGTCGTCCTGCTGGACGGGGACGAACTTCGGGCGGTATTCGGCGGGGGATTCGGCTTTACCGCCGAGGCCCGGCTGAAACTGGGGATGAGCTACGGCCGCCTGTGCGCCCTGTTGGCCGCCCAGGGTTTTACCGTGGTATGCTGCACCATCTCCATGTTCCACAGCGTGCGTGCATGGAATCGGGCCAACATCCCCGGCTATTATGAGGTGTACATACAGGCCTCAATGGACACGCTGCGCCAGCGGGACCAGAAAGGGCTCTACAGCCGGAACGCAGAGAACGTAGCGGGGGTCGGTCTGCAGGTGGAGATGCCCAGCACACCCGACCTGATTCTGGATAACAACGGCCAGAGCACTCCGGAGGAACAGGTGGCGCTGCTGTGCCGGGCGGCAAAGGAGGGTGTGTGATATGGCAGAAAGAAAGACCGTGTTTATGTCCATTGGCACCGATGTAATCCACGGCGGACACATTGAAATCATCAGTCAGGCGGCCCAACTGGGAGAGCTGACGGTAGGCGTGCTCACTGACGAGGTGGTGGCCGCCTACAAACGTCATCCGCTCCTGTCCTGTGAGGAACGGATGAAAATTGCGGCCGGCCTGAAGGGTGTAGTCCATGTGGTCAAACAGAATGATATTGGTTACGCCGCCCCTCTGCGGGCCTTAAAGCCGGACTATGTTGTACATGGAGACGACTGGCGGGCGGGCTTTCAAAAGCCCGTGCGGGAAGAATGCCTCCAGCTGCTGGCAGAGTATGGTGGGAAGCTGGTGGAATTTCCGTACTCCTATAACCGGGAATATGACCGGCTGGAGGCTGCCGCCCGGTCTCAGCTGTCCATCCCGGACCTGCGCCGGGGCCGGCTGAAATGGTTGATCGAGAAAAAAGGCCTCGTAACCTGCATGGAGGCCCACAACGGTCTTACCGGCCTGATTGCAGAGAAGACCGCGGTAATGGAAAACGGCGTTATCCGCCAGTTTGATGGGATGTGGGTATCCTCTTTGTGCGACTCCACCATCAAGGGCAAGCCGGATATTGAGCTGGTTGACTTCTCCTCCCGGCTGAATACCATCAATGAAATCATGGAGGTCACAACCAAGCCCATGATCCTGGACGGAGACACCGGAGGGCTGACCGAACATTTTGTCTATACCGTGCGCACACTGGAGCGCATTGGGGTGTCTGCCGTTATTATTGAGGATAAAATCGGACTGAAGCGCAACTCCTTGTTTGGCACGGAGGCCCACCAGCAGCAGGACAGCATCCCCAATTTCTGTCATAAAATATCCGAGGGCAAGCGGGCTTTGAAGACAAAAGATTTTATGATCATTGCTCGCATCGAGAGTCTGATCCTGGAGCAGGGACTGGATGATGCACTGGAACGGGCCTTCGCCTATGTGGAGGCCGGGGCGAGCGGTATTATGATCCACTCCCGGCGCCGGGAACCCGACGAGGTCTTCGCGTTTATCCGCCGGTTCCGGGAAAAGAATCAGCACACTATTTTAGTGGTCGTTCCCACATCCTACAATGCGGTCACGGAGGACGAGTTTAAGAGCCGGGGAGCAAATGTGGTGATTTATGCCAACCATCTGATCCGCAGCAGTTATCCCGCTATGCAGAAAACGGCAGAGACCATTTTGCGGTGTCGCCGGTCGAAAGAGGCAAGTGAGCAATTTTGTATGCCGATCAAAGAAATTTTATCTCTCATTCCAGAAGAATAAGAAAAGGAGCAGAATTATGGATTTACAGGAACGAGTATCCCTGAAAAAGGCGGACCGAAATGAGCTTTATACGCTGGAGCCCCCCTTTCCAACTACCAATTTCCTGCTGGAGTTGTCCAACGCCTGCAACCACAGGTGTTTGTTCTGCGCCCATCAGAAGATGAGGCGGAAGGTCGGCAGGATGAAGCCTGAGACGGTCGAGAGTGTCCTGCGGCAGGCCTATGAGCTGGGTACCCGGGAGGTGGGTATGTATGCCACCGGAGAGCCATTTATTGTACCTGAGCTGGCAAGCTATATCAAACTGGCAAAGGATATTGGCTATACCTACGTTTACCTCACTTCCAACGGAGCTCTGGCCACACCGGAGCGGATTCGGGCAGTGGTGGACGCCGGATTGGACAGCATAAAGTTTTCTATCAACGCACCGGAGCGGAAGCTATATGAGTTTATCCACGGACAGGACGATTTTGACAAGGTGTTTGACCACTTGGTCTACCTGAATCAGTACCGCAAAGAGAGTGGTCGGAATTTCAAAATATACATCACAGGTATTCTTACCCGTTATACTGAGCATACCCGCAGTGACTACTTTACGGTTTTTGAGGGCCTGGCGGATCAGATTGTGTTCAAAGAGGTATATAATCAGGGCGGCTATATGCCAGAGATTGACTATCAACTGAAATGCACGTATGATAAAGAACAGACCCGCCGGTGCAACCTGCCTTTTGATGCCCTGTGCGTTACCTGGGAGGGCTACCTGTCGGTGGAGAATGCGGATTTTGAAAACATGCTTGTTGTGGCGGACCTGAATAAGGTATCGTTAAAAGATGGCTGGTATGGGGAAAAGATGAAGGAGGTCCGGCGGATGTTCCTGAAGGACTGTCTGGAGGGCACCCTGTGCCACGGCTGCGTCCATCACTGTCAGTCATCTGCGGCTCCCCTTATGCCTGAGTACGCCACAGAAAATCCTGACATCTTTCTGGATTGGCCGGTGCGGGAGCGAATCAAGGTAGCGGGACTGCCCTATACCAAGCTGGTATATGTTCCAATGGCGGCGGACATCATTCATCCCGGACATATCAATATATTGAAGACGGCCGCCTCTCTGGGGCGGGTTGTAGTTGGTCTGTTCAGTGACGAGGCGATCCGCAGCTACAAGCCGGAGCCCTACATGAGCTATGAGGAGCGGAAGGCGGTGGTGGAGAGTCTGAAATATGTGGATGAAGTGACCTGCCAGGAGACCAAGGACTATTCAGACAATCTTCGGCGATATCGGCCCGATTATATGGTCCACGGCACGGACTGGCGCACAGGACCGTTGGCAGAGGTGCGGCAGAGCGCCATCGACCTGATGACCCAGTGGGGCGGCGAGGTTGTTGAGCCCGACTATACACAGGGCGTTTCGTCCACAAAATTCAAACAGAAGGTGAAGCAGACAGAATGACCCTTGATTTTTTACAGTCATTTGAATTCTTTTCCGGTGTGCCGGACTCCCAGCTGCGGGCGCTGTGTGACTATTTGATGGATACCTACGGGACCGACCCGCAGCACCATATCATTGCAGCTAACGAGGGGAATGCCGCGGCCCTGGCGGCCGGATATCATTTGGCCACGGGAAAAACCCCTGTCGTATACCTGCAGAACAGCGGACTGGGGAATATCGTAAACCCGGTGGCTTCTCTGCTGAATGAGAAGGTATACGGGATTCCCTGCCTGTTTATAGTCGGCTGGCGGGGAGAACCGGGAGTGCACGACGAGCCTCAGCATATCTTTCAGGGTGAGATCACTCTGGGCCTGCTGGAGGCGTTGGATATTCCCGCCTTTGCAATCAGCAAAGAGACCACCTTGGAACAGGTTATGGCACAGCTGGAGGCGTGGCAGGGATTGTTTGCCCAAGGCCGTCAGGCGGCATTTGTGGTGCGAAAAGGGGCCTTGGAATACCATAAGAGGTCCTATGCCAACGGCCAGAGGATGAGCCGGGAGGAGGCCATCCGGCAAATTCTCCGGGTATCCGGGGACGACCCTGTAGTGTCCACCACGGGCAAGGCCAGCCGGGAGCTGTATGAGCTGCGGACCGCCCAGGGACAGGGACACGAACACGATTTTCTCACCGTGGGCTCTATGGGGCACAGCTCCTCTATCGCCCTGGGTATCGCTCTGCAAAGGCCGGAGCGCCGGGTCTGGTGTCTGGACGGAGACGGTGCAGCTCTGATGCATTTGGGCGCAATGGCTCTGATTGGCGCAAGCCAGCCCGCCAATTTTATTCACATTATCTTGAATAATACAGCACATGAGTCGGTGGGAGGAATGCCCACTGTGTCGGGAACAGTTGATTTGACCGCTGTTGCCAGGGCCTGCGGCTATCCAAATGCAGTATCTGTTGAGACGGAGGAACAGCTGAAGCTGGAGCTGTCAGGAGTCGGACAGGGGTTACATATGATTGAAGTAAAATGCGCTTTGGGTGCACGGGCAGACTTAGGGCGGCCCACTACTTCCGCAGAGGAAAACAAACTCGCTTTTATGGAACATCTTGGGAAAAATTAAAACAGGGGTGTCAATGATGAAAGTAGATCTTCACACCCACAGTACTGCCTCAGATGGACAGTACACACCTTCAGAGTTGGTTCAGCTGGCAAAGAAGCGGGGGTTGGAGGTGCTGGCCCTGACTGACCACGATACTGTGGATGGACTGGGAGAGGCGGTTCAGGCTGGGAAAGAGGTGGGGCTACGGGTCATCCAGGGGATTGAATTGGCTGCTGCGGAATATCCAACCTTCCATATTCTGGGCTACAATTTTGATCCGACCTCACCAGCGTTGGCCGCACTCTGCCATGAATTGAAGGAGGGACGGGACCAACGTGCCTCTAAAATGATTGGATATCTAAGAGGCAAAGGAGTAGCGCTCTCCCTCAAGGAGATAGAGACGCTGGCCGGTGGAAACATTGTGGGCCGGCCTCATTTTGCCCAGGCGCTTGTTCGGCGCGGTTATGTATCCAACAACCGGGAGGCCTTTGAACGCTTTCTGGACACAGAGGAGTTTCATCAGCAGGTGGAGCGCCCCAAACCGACGGCACAGACCTGTGTGGAAACGATAAAAGCAGCGGGAGGTAAAGTATCTTTGGCCCATCCTTACCAAATTGGTGTGAAGGATACAGTGCTTGAGGAGATCATACAGAATTTGATCCCTTGTGGACTGGATGCCATTGAATGCTTCTATCCCAGGCACACCCTGGAACAGCAAATGTTTTATCTGAATATGGCGAAACGGTATGGGCTGCATATTACTGGTGGCAGCGACTTCCACGGGGAACGGGTCAAGCCGGATATCCAGCTGGCGGCGTTGGAGCTGGAGCTGGAGTGGCTGCTGTAAGCGGCGTATACAGGAGAAAATCTGTGGAAAAAATCAATGTTACCCGCTCCTCCATGCCAAGCTTTGAGGAGTACATCGAGGAGATCCGAGGCCTGTGGGACAGCCGGTGGCTGACCAACAACGGCGGCAAGCACCAGCAGCTGAAGGCCGGGCTGGCGCGGTATCTGGATGTGGATGGCCTGGAGCTTTTTGTCAACGGACATATATCTATCGAGCTGGCCCTCCAGGCGCTGAGCCTCCGGGGCGAGGTCATCACCACGCCCTTCACCTTCGCCTCCACCACCCAGGCCATTGTCCGCAGCGGCCTCACGCCGGTGTTCTGCGACATTGATCCGGTTACATACACCATGGACACGTCAAAGCTTGAGCACCTGATAACGGGCCGGACCTGCGCCATTCTCCCGGTTCATGTGTACGGGAATGTCTGTGCGGTGGAGAAAATAGAGGAAATTGCCGCAAACCACGGTCTGAAGGTCCTCTATGACGCGGCCCACGCCTTCGGCGTCCGGTACCGCGGCCGGGGGATCGGGCGCTTTGGGGATCTGTCCTGCTTCAGCTTCCACGCCACCAAGGTGTTCCACACCATTGAGGGCGGCGCGGCCTGCTTCCGTGATGAGGCGCTGGGGGTCAGGCTGGCCCGGCTGAAGGACTTCGGCATCAACGGTCCGGAAGCGGTGGACGAGATCGGGGCCAACGGCAAGATGAATGAGTTCTGCGCGGCCATGGGGCTGTGCAATCTGCGGCATATTGAAGAGGAAATCGAAAAGCGCAGGCGGGTGGCGGAGCGCTTCCGGACACGCCTGGAGGGCGTTGCCGGCATACAGCTGAACCCCATTCAGCCGGAGGTGGAGACAAATTACGCCTATTTCCCGGCGGTGTTTGACCCGGAGACCTTTGGCGCGGACCGGGACCAGGTTTCCGCCGCGCTGGAGGCCCAGGGCGTCAAGCCCCGGAAATATTTCTACCCCCTGACCAGCGCGTTCTCCTGCTACGGCGGGCGGTTTGACCCGGCGGAAACGCCGGCGGCGCTGCGGATCAGCCGGCAGGTCCTCACCCTGCCGCTGTACGCGGACCTGCCGCTGGAGACAGCGGACCGGATCTGCGAGATCATTCTGAGCTGCCGGGAGGGGCGGAAATGAAAGGCATTATCCTGGCCGGGGGCTCCGGCACAAGGCTGTATCCGCTGACAAGGATCATCTCCAAGCAGCTGCTGCCGGTCTACGACAAGCCCATGATCTACTACCCTCTCTCCACGCTGATGCTGGCGGGAATCCGGGATATCCTGCTGATCTCCACGCCGGAGGACCTGCCCCAGTTCCAGAGCCTGCTGGGGGACGGCGGACAGTTTGGCGTCCGGCTGTCCTACGCTGTGCAGCCGAGGCCGGAGGGACTGGCCCAGGCACTGCTCATTGGCACGGATTTCCTCCGGGGGGAGCCCTGCGCCCTGGTGCTGGGGGACAACATCTTCTATGGCGGCTGGTTCCGGCGGAACCTCCAGGCGGCGGTGCGCAGCGCCGCGGCGGGCTATGCCACCATCTTCTGCCACTACGTCAAGGACCCGGAGCGGTTCGGAGTCGCGGAGTTTGACGCGGACTGCCGGGTGCTGTCAGTGGAGGAGAAGCCGGAGCGGCCCAAGTCCAATTACTGCATCACAGGGCTGTACTTCTATGACGGCCAGGCCTCAGGGCTGGCAGAGCGGCTCCGGCCCTCCCCGCGGGGGGAGCTGGAGATCACGGACCTGAACCGTCTGTATCTGGAGGAGGGCCGCCTGCGGGCCCAGGTGCTGGGCCGCGGGTTCGCGTGGATGGACGCGGGGACCGTGGACAGCCTGATGGAGGCCGCGTCCTTTGTGGAGACGGTGCAGAACCGGCAGGGACTGATTATCTCCGCGCCGGAGGAGGTGGCCTACCACGCCAGGTGGATCAGCCGCGAGGCCCTTCTGGAGGCGGCGGAGCAGTACGGAAGGTCCTCCTATGGCGAACACCTGCGGCGGGTGGCGGAGGACCGGCTTTTATACGATGGCGGGAACTGAGAGGTGTGCATGACAGTACTGGTAACAGGCGGCGCAGGATTTATCGGCGCAAACTTCATTTTTTACATGCTGAACCGCCGCCCGGAGGACCGGGTGGTGTGCCTGGACAAATTGACCTACGCGGGGAATCTGGACACCCTGTCGCCGGTAATGGACCACCCCCGGTTCCGGTTTGTGCGGGGGGATATCTGCGACCGGGCGGCGGTGAACGCGCTCTTCGAGGAGGAGCGCCCGGACTTTGTGGTGAACTTCGCGGCGGAGAGCCATGTGGATCGCTCCATTGAGGACCCGGAGGTGTTCCTGCGGACCAACATCCTGGGCACGGCGTCGCTGATGGACGCCTGCCGGACCTATGGGATATCCCGGTTCCACCAGGTCTCCACGGACGAGGTGTACGGGGACCTGCCCCTGGACCGCCCGGACCTGCTGTTCACGGAGGAGACGCCCCTGCACACCAGCTCCCCCTACAGCAGCTCCAAGGCGGCGGCGGATCTGCTGGCGTTGTCCTACCACCGGACCTACGGCCTGCCGGTGACGGTCTCAAGGTGCTCCAATAACTACGGCCCCTATCAATTCCCGGAAAAGCTGATTCCACTGATGATCTCCAGCGCCCTGCGGGATCAGCCGCTGCCGGTGTACGGTCAGGGGCGCAATGTGCGGGACTGGCTGTATGTGGAGGACCACTGCAAGGCCATAGACCTGATTTTGCGTCAGGGCCGGACGGGCGAGGTGTACAACGTGGGCGGGCACAACGAAATGCGGAACATCGACATTGTGCGGCTGATCTGCCGTGAGCTGGGGAAGCCGGAGAGCCTGATTGCCTACGTGGAGGACCGGAAGGGCCACGATCTGCGCTACGCCATTGACCCGGAGAAAATCCGCAGGGAGCTGGGCTGGGCGCCCGAGACCGCCTTTCAGGACGGCATCAAGCAAACCATCCGCTGGTATCTGGACAATAGGGGCTGGTGGGAGCATCCAGCTAAACAAGGATAAAAAGGAGAGGTAATCTGATGAAATTTTGTGACAGGCCCTTTACCAGCGCCTATCTGGCGCCCCACGGGGAGGTTTGGCCCTGCGGCTGGATGCACTGTACAATGGGCAATCTGTATGAGCAGAGTATGGATGAGATCTGGAACAGCGAAGCGGCCGAGGCCGCACGCAGCAGCATATTGGACGGCTCCTTCGCCTTCTGCCGGGCGATTTCCTGCCCCTTTATGGAGCGCGATGAGCTGCCGGATCTGTCGGAGGAGGAAATCCGTGAGCGGGCTGTCCCCCTGAAAACACCGGCGCACATATCCATCTCCAATGACCGCACCTGCAACATCGCCTGCACCTCCTGCCGGACCTGCATACAGGGGCCGGAGAATGGGGAGCGCGAAAAGATCGACGCCGCACTGGAGCGGCTGCTCCCATTTGCCAATCAAGCAAAAACCCTGTCAATGAATGGACAGGGCGAATTTCTGGCCAATCCCAGTTTTCTGCGGTTCTTGAACAAGCTGCGGCCGGTTCATGACGATTTTAAGGTTGCCTTTGAAACAAACGGTATTCTTTTTGACGAGGCCCATTGGACGCAGTTCGCAGACCTGGGGAAGTACACAGTGTCGGTCACTGTTACACTCAACAGCCTGCGCCGGGATGTGTTCCGTTACCTCTCTGGCGGCTTTGACAAGCTGGAGCAGGAGCTGAGCAATCTCCGATTTCTCAGCAGGCTGCGGCGGGAAAACAAGATCAATGTTTTATCTGTAACCATGGTGGTTCAGGAGTGCAACTTCTGGGAGGTCCCCGAGTATATCCGCACATTTACCCGCTCAGAGGAGTACGCGGCAGACCGAATCGTCATGAAGCCGATTTACAGCTGGTTTAAGATTGATCCAGAGACCTACTGGTTCAAGAATATTCTCAACCCGCTGCACCCATATCATCAGGAATATCTCAATATTTTAGCGGATGATGGCTGGAATGATCCCAAGGTTTACGACTGGGGCTGCCACAATCTCCGCGAGCCCATGCCCCACCCGCTGCACCAGACGAAAATCTATAACCGGCTGCTCCTGGACATCTACCAGAACAGCGAGGGGCTCTCAGCGGTGGAATATCTGAAAGCTCGCCTGGAGCGCACGGGGATCAGGCGCGTAGGATTTTATGGAAAAAACGAGTTCGCTCAGATGATGGGCAGGCTTCTGCGGGAGGCTGGCGCGGATGTATTCCAGCTGACCTGGACAGGAGACGAGGCCGGGGAGATTCCAAAAATCTCCAAGCAGAGCTTCCGTCCAGAGATGACTGATCTGATGCTGATTATTGACTCCCACAAGGGCGGCTACTGGTTCAAGGACCTGCCTGCGCTGGGCTTCAAGGGGCCTGTCCTCACGATGGAGGAGTTTATTGAGGGACGAAAGCCATGAGGCGCTGGGCATTAGGACCAGCAGCGCTGCTTGGCGCGGCGGCTGGCGGTATGTTGGTAAAAAAGCTGTGGCTTGAAAAATATCGGGAGAAAAAAGCGGAGCTGGAGGCTGCCGGGCAGGAGGGGGATCTCCTCTATACGTGGCTCCTGCTGGAGCAAAGGGGAATCGAGCTGCGGGAGTTCTTTGCGGCCAACGGGTATGATAACGTGGCGATTTTAGGCATGAACCGGGAGGGGCGTCGGCTTTTTGACGCTCTGCAAGGCTGTGATGATGTTTCCACCGCATATGGTGTTGAGATTGAGAATCTGAGTGCCGTTCATGAGCACATGGAGGTCTATCGTCTGGGGGACGATCCCCTGCCTCCGGCAGACTGCATGGTGATTTGCGATCTTAACCGGGTGCAGGAAAAGCTGACAGAAGCTGGGAAGGTATTTGGCGGGAGCATCGTGACGCTGGCGCAAGTGCTGGTCTGGCTGCTGGAACGTCACAGGATCAAGCCCTGGGATGGCGCGGTCAGAGGGTGGCCGCCTGCGGTGCTTTTGCCGCACAGAGAGGCACAGGAAAATTGATTGGGGAACAGGGCGCATATGATGTATGGCATTTTCACCGGCACGTCCCCCGGCTCCGCCGCCCACACCTGGGCGTCCGTGATCTCTGTCCAGTCACACCGCCACACCTCCGCCGCGTTTTGTATGGCTGTCAGGTTGGAGGAATGTGGGACCACCACGGTGCCGTGGACGGGGTGGACCACTCTGGCCCGCCCTGGGGCGTTCCAGCGGCTTTCCCTGGCCCTCCGCTTTGCGGCTGCCACCGTGCAGGCGCGTTCCGCCGGGTCTATTCCCCGGCCCATGCGTTCACCGCACACTCCCACCGTTCCAGGGCCTCCAGAACGGCGTCCGTGTATTCGTTGGAGGTGATCCCGGCCTCCCAGGCCGCCCGCGCTCCGGCTTGTCCTCTGTTGTAGGCCATGGCCACCATGGCCACGTCCCCATATTCCGCCAGGTATTTTCCCAGCTTATAGCACCCGCCGGCTATGTTGCCCTCCGGGGTGGTGGGGTCCAGGCCGGTGGCGTCCTCCAGTTCCGCGTGGTATGACCCATCAGGGCCGGGGTTTAACTGCATGATCCCCACCTCTCCAGCAGGGCCAATGGCGTCCATGTTGAACTGGCCACGGGTTTCCCAGTCTGCCACGGCCAGGGCCAGGGGATAGGGGCACCCATACAGGTGGCAATAGGTCCGCATATAGTCCTGATATTCCCAGGACAGGGGCACCGCCGCCGAAAAATAGCCCTGGGCCTCCAGGGCCTCCCCGATCCGCTGTTTCTCCGCCGGGTCCTCCTCCGCCTGGTACATGGCCGCAAACTCCCACGGGCCGATCACCTCCACCGGCTCGGTGGTCAGCAGGTCCACCCCCACGCTGGCGGTCACTGTCGCGGCAGGTCTGTCCGTTTCCTCCACCCGCTCGGTGCCCGTTGCCTTGACGGCCACGATCAGGGCCACAATGGCCAGCACCATGGTCAGCACCAGGCCCACCCGCTGGCGGTCCATGGCCCGCTCGATCTCCCGACGCTGGCGGCGGCTGTCCTGGACGGCGTGGACCTCCCCGCGCCGTCTCACCTCCACCTCATTGTCATGCAGGGCGGCGGCGCGGCTTATGTCGCTCTCGATCATGGCCAGGCGGTGGCCGTACTCTCCCAGTTTTCTGCCGATCTTGTCCCGGCTCTCCTCCAGTCTGCCCGCCTGGTCCTCCAGCTTGTCCACCCGGCGCTCCATGTTGCGGGCGTACTTTTCAGCCCTCTGGCTCATTTGTCCGTCCCCTCCTTTTTCCTGCGGGTGGGCCACCCGGTCACGTCGTACAGGATCCCAAACCGGCGGCGGCCACACTCCGCACAGGTGATTTTCTCGCACCGCATGGCGGCAGGTTTCACGGTCTTGCCCCGGTCCGCCAGGGCCACGGCGCAGGGCTTACACAGCAGTTTTTTCACTCCGCCGCGCTCCTTTCGTCGATCCAGGCGGCGCACATATCCGCCTCCTGCAGACGCCACACCCACGAGGTCAGGTTCATGGCCTCCGTCATGGAGCGGGATCCGCCTTTCACCGCGTCGTCATAGGCCCCCATGTGCCACCGGATGGCCAGGGCCTCCTCCTCGGTCAGCGCCATGTGGCGGGTGATCAGAAACAGGCTTTTCTCCCCGTGGCCCAGCGGGAAAGTGTCCCGGAACTCATACGGGGCCATGGTGCCCAGTTTTCCCTCCATGGCGGCCTTGAACGGGTCCGTCTGGTGGTACACGCCCACCTTGCACACGTCATGAAGCAGGCCCAGGATCGCCACGGTTTCCTCCTCCGCCTCCGAAAGCTGGCGCACACCTGGCGCGTTCCGGTCCGTCATGTCCCGGACGGTGATTTCCCGCAGGCGGCACCACACGTTCAAGCTATGGATCGTCAGCCCGCCCGGCTGCGCCAGGTGGTTCTTGCTGGAGGCAGGTGCCGTGAAAAAGTCCGTTTCATTCTCCAGCCAATACAGCAGGGCCGTCCTGCCGTTTCGCCCGATACTGCGGTTATACACCGCCAGAAAATCCGCCCTCGGATCTCTTGCTATCTGTTCCACGTTTACCTCCTATTCCTCCGGGGCCTCGTTGCCCCAGGCGTCCCAGCCGTCCGCCCTCTGGCGGGCGAATAACTCAATACGGGGCACGTCGCCCAGCAGTTCCACGATCCGCCGCCTGGTTTCGTCCGGTTTTTTGCTGTGCCCCTCAAAAGGGGCCTCTATGACCTGGTGGACCTTGTGACTGCGGATCCGCTCCCCGGCCTTAAATCCGGGGGACACACCCAGCAGGCACACCTCCGCATTGGCGCGGGTGTATGCTCCCAGGCCCATGTAGTTGCCGCCGCTCTTGGCGTTTTTCTTGACCCACACAAAGGCGGCGGTCTTATACCGAAACCCCCCACGCCTCCATGACCTTGATGGCCTCCGCGATATTGGGGAACGTGGCCCACATGAAACAGGCGGCCCCGTCCTCCGCACAAATGGAACGGATCGGCATGGCGCAAATGTCGGCGGTTGTCATGGTGTCATAGTGCTGTCTGGCAATTCCGTGGGAACTCTTGCCCTTGCCGCCCTGGCCATAGGCCCACGGCGGATCCGCATAGATCACGCTGTACCGCCGATCAGGTAGCGGGAGAAAGTCCGCCATAGCTGCCACCCCTTTCCACCCGCCGCTGTGTGGGCTTGTCCGCCCACGGACAGGTCCGCCGGTGGAGTACAAAGGCCACGGGGAGGTCCCGGCTCTCCTCCTCCGGTCTGGCCTGCCGCCCGGTGATGGTGGCGCCCATATCGTCCAGGAACTCCTCCGGTCCGCCGTCCTCGATCACGAAAACGGGATCCGGGTCCACGGGGACCTGCTTGCCCTCCATGCTGGTGATCCAGTCGATTTCCTGGCCGCAAAATTTACACCGTGCCACAGGCTGCCCCCCCCTCTCCGCCCGGCGACGCTCCGCCGCCGTGGTGAACTCCTCCACCATTCCCCGCTCCAGCAGGTCCTTGGTGTCCAGGTCGTGGACCACGCGGGAAACCTGCGGCCCGCCGAACTCCTTTTTTTCAATGGACAGCAGGGGCTTTCCCATGCAGGTGGAGAAAAACGCCACGCACAGCAGGCCGTCCGCGTCCGTCCATTTCAGCCACCAGTCCGGCGTCCGGGGCGCTTTGGTGATTGTCACCCGGCGCATTGGCGGCAGGGCCTCATAGGTGCCCACCAGCTTGTAAAGGCTGGTTTTGTTTGCTTTCAGTCTGAACATTTACCCCAGCACCTCCCGAAACCAGGCCATGATCCGCTTTTCGTATTTCCTGCGGGTCCGCTTTTTCTTTGTGTGGATATACCGGCGGGCCAGGTCCGGCTCGAATATCCGCGCCAGGTGTACGGCCATGCCTAACTCCATGGAGTACATAAAAGCCCGCAGGCCCTCCGCCGCCACCTCCATGGTTATGGACACGTCCGCCCATGCCTTTGACGCGGTTGCCATGGCCTCCGCCGCGTCCGCCGCCGAAACCCCGCCCGCCGAATAGTCCGGCGTAATCTCCGGCAGGTCCTGGCCGATCTCCACGGGCTGGCCGTCAAGATAGGCCACCACAGGGCCGCCGCTGTTTTCAGGTCCCACTTGGCCAGCCCTCCCCGCGCTCATACCCCAGCAGGATATTGTGGCCCATATCGCCCAGGCTGTGCGCCAGGACCTCCAATTCCAGCAGGTCCCGGTATTTCAGCCCCATGGCGTCCAGGCGGGCGTGGAATTTCTTGGCCCGCTCGGTCACGTCCCGGATGGCGGCCTGTTCCCTGGCCATGTCCTCCGCCGCAAATTCCATCAGCAGCGCCTCCGGGTCGATTTCTCCGGCGGCAATTTTCTGGCAGAACTCTTTGGCACCCTCCAGCGTGAAATGGCGGTGGCCGGCGGTGTTGAAACCCAGGCTTTCAATGTCCTTGTGCCGGACCACCACGGAACACGTCTTTTTCTTTGGGTCTTTCCACAGGTTGTCGTCATAGATGGCAAAGGTCAGATTTCCCCTCCGCCCCTCCAGGAAACCGCCTCGATCCCTGAACTTGATTTCTGTTTGTTTCGCCATGGTGTCCTCCTATCTCCCGGCGGCCTCCGCCGCCTTTCCGCTGTTGGTTGGCTGCCCGGTCCGCTTGCCCCGGCGCTCCAGCGACGCCTGCACCCGGCGCTGGGCCACGTCCGCTTTATAAAGTTCCTGGCGGCGCTTGTCCGTGATCATGCCCAGCTGTTGGGCCATATCCAACGCCCCGATATAGGATCAATACCACACCAGCCTGCCGTCTCGCGTTTTGCTTTCGCTTTCGGACCGGATTTCCCGTTCCGCCTCCGCCCACATGGCGGAGATCAACTTTTCCACGTTCTTGTCCATATCTTCCCAGGCCGTCCCGCAGTTGGGGTAATACTTAAACGGCGGCGTGTACTTTCCGCACACAGGGCAGATTTCCCCGTCCTCAATCTGATATAGGATCGCAACGTCGCCTTTCTGGTCCTCCTCCAGATACAGGCCGCCGCCGTCCACGGTTGCCTCACTGCAATTCAGGATAATGGCATAGTGGACACAATACCGCTGGCTCTCCTCATACATTAGCAGGTCCTGGATCTCCGCCAGCGTCAGCTTGCCGCGTTTCTTTTCGATCCGCAGGTGCGGGCGATCCTTGTGGTCGCAGGCCCACGACATTTCAATACCGCGTTTCATGCGTTCCCCTTTCTTGCCCTCGTAACCTCCGGGGCGGGCTTTTGGTTTATCGGTACTGTGCGCCCAGCACTCCGCAGATGGCGGTGGAAAGATCAAACGGGACCCCCTGTGTCACCCGTACCTTGTCCAGCATGGCATTGATCCCGGCGATCATCCAGTTGTCCACGTCCTCCTCCATGTTCACCAGGATATTCACCGCCGCGATACAGTCCGTAATGCTGCCCATCGCAACGCGGGCGTTGTTCTCTGCGGTCAGCACCATGCACTTGATTTCCCCACCCTCTGTTGCAGCGTCCTGCATTTCTTTCACGGCGGCGTCCTCGCGCTTTTTGTTGTCCAGTTGACCGACATATTCCGCGGTGTAGAAATACGCAAGGCGCTGAATCCGCTTTGCCGTCTCGCGCCGCTCCTCTCTGGTGGCGCTCCCGTTGTCCTCGGCACTGTTGCTGGTGGTGTCCTCCGCAGGGGCCTGAATCCAAATGTCCACGCTCTTGCCGTCCGGCAGGTTGACCTCCAGGCGGTTTCCAAGGTCGCTGATCCAGGCGTTCACGCCGTTGGCGGTGCTATAATAGATGGGGTAGCCTGCCCGCTCACTGCGGCTTACGTCATGCTCATAGTCAGTCGGAAAAATCTTGTTCGCCTCTTCCCAGGCGTCCTTGATACTGGTGGTAACTTTCATTTCTATGTCCTCCTCGCGTGGTTTGCATCCGCATTTTGTATAAAAAAATTAGGCTACACGCGGTCAAATGACCTTGTGTAACCTAATAATAATGCCTGCCCAAAGTAAAAAAGTCTGGAAAATCTCTTGACTTTTCCCCTGCCCCGTGATATTATAATCCTCGCGCCGGAGCTGAAGCGCTCTGGCGCGAACAATGCGCGAGTGGTGGAATTGGCAGACTCGCTAGATTCAGGTTCTAGTGTGCAATACGCACGTGCGGGTTCAAGTCCCGCCTCGCGCACCAAGTTGCATTGACAAAAAAGATGCAGGCAAAAATCCCGCACTTCGGTGCGGGATTTTT
>OFFP01001258.1_pt1 | contig 17971 bp, 23 predicted proteins | sample 1521431 | NCBI WGS metagenome assembly OFFP01 (sample SAMEA3504104, study PRJEB24116) | mouse gut metagenome | biome: mouse gut; feature: mouse-associated habitat; material: faeces | place: Denmark | collected 2011
AAAAATAAAAAAAATAGAGAATATAATATAGCGCCTGGCGCGCCTGATATAAATATATAATAGGGGAAATTTATGTGTTTGTTGTAGCAGGATTTTAGAAAAATCTCAGTGTACGAAGAATGTGTTGAGGTTGAAAGGTGGGGATTCTATGCGAGAGTCAGAGGTTGAGAAAATATTGGTCCGTGGGATCAGGAAACTGGGCGGCTGGGCTTATAAGTGGGTTAGCCCAGGGAATGACGGCGTTCCGGACAGGATCGTCATACTTCCAGGGCAGCGCCCGATCTTTGTGGAGCTGAAAGCGGAGCGTGGGAGGCTGACCGCCCTGCAGAAGGTACAGATCGGCCGGCTGCGTATGATGCGGCAGGATGCAAGGGTGCTTTACGGAGAAAAGGAGGTCAGGGGATTCCTGGCAGAATGTGAGGAGAGGTTGAAAGATGGAATTTAGGCCGCACGCCTACCAGGCGCACTGCATCGAGAAGATCCTGCAGATCAAAAAGTTGGGCCTGTTCCTGGATATGGGACTGGGAAAGACGGTCACAACACTGACCGCCGTCAAGGAATTAAAATATAACCGATTCCAGGTTCGTAAGGTCTTGGTGATCGCGCCAAAAAAGGTGGCAGAAGGTACCTGGACAAGGGAAAAGGACAAATGGGACCATACAAGTATCCTTCGGGTATCGACTGTATTGGGGAGCCAGGCGAAGCGAATCCGGGCGCTGAATATGCCGGCAGACCTTTATATCACCAACAGGGAGAATGTAACCTGGCTTGTAGATTATTACCGGAACAGTTGGTCTTTTGATATGGTTGTGGTGGACGAGTCCAGCAGTTTTAAGAGTCATAAGGCAAAGAGGTTTAAGTCGCTGGCAAGTGTAAGCCCCCACATTGACCGGATGGTGGAGCTGACCGGTACCCCTTCTCCAAATGGCCTAGAAGACCTGTGGGCGCAGATCTACCTGTTGGACAACGGGGAACGGCTGGGGAAGAGGTATACCCAGTTTCGGGAACGGTATTTTGACCCGGGAGACCGGGGGGCTGACGTGATCTATAACTACAAGGCGAAGCCGGGCAGTGAGGAATGCATCCTGCAGAAGATCTCGGATATCTGTATCTCCATGAAGGCGGAGGATTACTTGGAGCTGCCGGAGATCACCTACCATGAAGTGCCGGTGGAACTGGATGTGAAATCCCGGAAGGCATACGGAGATCTGGAACGGAAGATGGTCCTGGAACTTCCAGAGGACGGGGACGAGATCAGTGTAGCAAGCGCGGCAGCGCTGAGTAATAAGCTGCTTCAGTTGGGAAACGGCGCCATTTATGACGATGACCGGAACTATCATGAGGTACATGGGTGCAAGGTGGAGGCTTTCCTGGAATTGGTGGAATCTTTGCAGGGGAAGCCAGCGCTGGTTTTTTATAATTTCCAGCATGACAGGATACGGATACTGGATGCATTGGCAAAGACAGGGCTTCGAGTCCGGGTGCTGCAGAGCGCTGCGGATGAGGACGATTGGAACGCGGGCCGGATCGACATCCTTCTGGCACATCCGGCAAGTAGCGCTTACGGCCTGAACCTGCAGCAGGGTGGGAACCACGTGGTATGGTTCGGCCTTACCTGGAATTATGAATTGTATGCCCAGGCGAACAAGCGTCTGCACCGTCAGGGGCAGAAGGAACGGGTCATCGTCCACCACCTGGTCTGTACCGGGACAAGGGATGAGGATGTGATGCGGGCCCTGGGGCGAAAGGACAATGTGCAGGAATGGGTTATGGAGAGCCTGCGGGCAAGGATCAAGGCGATCCGGGAGGAGAACAGGAGGACAGGCTGAGGATTTCGTGTGTGGAGGAGAAAACCATGTTAGTTGAGAACACAAGGGAGGAGACGCTCAAGGCGTTCCTGAATGGCAATAAAAAAACAATGGCAGCCGTGAGGATGGAGGACGGCAGCATGAGGTTCGTACACCTCACAACCCTGCTTCCGGCGGACGGGGTGTATTTTATCAACGTGGAGCTGGAACCAGGAGAGGACTATGAGGAGAAGGTCCTGCGCAATGGCCAGGGGGGGAAAGTGAATCCCCCTCCAGCAGATCAGGCTCCTGGTAAAGACAGGGGAACGAAAAAAGAAGATGTCGGGAAGGTGAAGCCCAAGAAAAAGACGGCCAGGGATATCATTGAACCCTATGTGAGGCAGGGACTTCCTGATTCGGAGATCGCAGAAAAGACAGGGATAAAATACAGAACGGTCTGGGCGGCCGCTAAGAAGATCCGGGAGCGGCTGGAGGAAACAAAAGGGAAGAACGCGGATCGTCATCTGTGCAAGACCTGCAAATACAGGGCGGCAGCTTACATCCAAAACGGATCAGGGATCAAATGTGAATATGCTTTGAAATCCGGGAAGCGTTCCCGGGGATGCGATGTGGAGGATTGCGATAAGTACGAGAAGGGCGCGCCAGTCAGGGTGAAGGAGGAACCATGAGTTCAGGAGCGATGTATTTGGATGATTTAGACCGATTAACCACGGAAATGATGGAGTATGTCTGTGACCATCTTTGCAGATATCCGGAAATGGAGCCGGATGAGGAATCCCTGGAAGAACTTTGTGGCGGATGCAAGATGGGAAGGTTTATCTGCAGCATATTGAATCAGGGGAACACCAAAATAAACGAAACGGAGAAAAGATCATGAACAGGAATAAAAAGGGCGTCATGCCGGAGATCACCAGGGAAGTATACAAGAATGTCAAGAAATATACCGCCAGCAGTTTGCCGGGTTCTGCACGGATCTGTACAAGTACGGATACGAGGACGGCAGGGAGAGCGTTCCGGGAGTAGAACTGGAAGAGGTTATGGCGGCGGTTGCGAATGCAAGGGGAGTCGGAAAGAGGACATTGGACAATATTAGGGATCGTGTGGAGCAGCTATTCAGGAAGGACAAGAAAAATGGAGAGTATAGTAAAATACGTGTATAGCTTTTTGGTCATTTGCCTGACGTGCTATATGACAGTACGATATGGCTGGTATTGGATTTTCCTTCTGTTTTTCGCTGTTATGTGTTTTTAGGAAAATCATGAAGGCATTCTGTAAGTATGAGCTGTGAATAAATACAAGGGGAGTGGTTGCATTGGACAAGAAGATACTTGCTGATTACATAGACGCTATGGAGCTGATAAAAGAAACTGAGGAGGATATCAAGAGATTACGAAAGAGGCGTGAAACAATCATTCAGACAAACGTAAAAGGCAGCAACCCGAATTTCCCTTATCAGGAACAGCATTTTCGAATTGCAGGTACCACTTTCTCGTACCAGGATGACAAAAACTTACGCCTGGAAGAAAAACTCCTGGAGCAGCGCAAGGAGAATGCGGAGAACATTAAGCAGCAGGTGGAGGAGTGGCTTCTGACGGTTCCGATCCGGATGCAGAGGATTATCAAGTATAAAATATTTGAGGAGATGACCTGGGAGCAGACGGCATCGAAGATTGGAAGAAAAGCAACCGGAGAGGGAATAAGGAAAGAATTTGAAAGATTTATGGAAAAAATTTAAAGTTTGTCCGTTTTGTCCGGACTGTCCGGTTTTCGTATGCTATAGTATATGCTGAGATTGGTGGCTGGATGGTCATTCAATTCAAACCCTCACACACACGAAAGGCGTTCTGCACAAAGATGTAGGGCGCTTTTTGTATATTTTTCTAAATTGACAAAACAGAACAAGTGTTCTAAAATAAATACAAGAGAACCTTCACAAAAAAGTTATGCACATTTTGTTGATAATTGTCAGAATTTGGTATATTATTTAAGAAAATTGTGGCGATTTTTATGGTAACTGGCAGTGTGTGGAGGGATTTTAGTATGAATTGTGATTCTGTGATTGAGTTGGAAAAGCGTTTTGGTGTAATAGAAATACCTCAAATTCCAGATACTACCAATTTTTGGATGTTACGTTCAAAAGGTGGATTTTTTTATGAAGAGTTTATAAGGGAGCGTTTTGTTGGTTTGGCTTGGAACTATATAGAGAAGAATACATCTTTTGAAAAAAATAACATAGAACAGTTGAAGGAGGGCATAAAATATTGGTATTCAGATAAAGTGCCAATGACAGCTATTAACAAATGTAATCGCTTTATAAATGAAATCAAAGAAGGGGATTATGTAGCAATTCCAAGTAAAGGAAGCGCAGAAATTGCACTATGTAGATTTGGAGAATATTTTGAAACAGATTATGATGTATCAAAAGAAATATTGGAAATAAAAAAAATTGAAAATAAAGATGCAGAATTAGGAACAGTTAAATGCCCGTACAAAAAGCGGAGAAAAATAGAAGTACTTATAAGAATTAAAACAGTAAGACTGGGCCCGCATTTGATAAGAGCGATTTCTTCATACCATGGTTTGAGTGATATGAATTCCTATGCAATAGATATTCTAAACTGTATTTATGATTGCTATATTTATCAAAATAGTGTTATGTTTTCAATTAACATATCGAAAAAAACGCCTATAAAAGCAAGAGAAATGTCAAAACTAATGTATGGAATTACAGAGATGTTTTGTAGTATTATAGATGAAGAATGTATAAATATAACGGCAAATATAAATTCTCCTGGTAAAGTAGTAACATTTTTGAAAAATTGTTATGATAAATTAGGAAAAAATGCATGGAAGATTTTATTACTATATGTTGCTATATTTGGAGGAAGTGCATTTGGATTCGAATTTAATGGAATTGCGGGAAGTGCAACTGAAATAATAAAAGAAATCAGGACGATGGATATCGATGTTGCATTAAGAAAAGAAGAACTTAATGAAAAACGGTTAGATAATTGTTTAAAAACTGTTGAATTAATAAAAGCGGTAGGAGGAGACGATGTTGACATTCAAAACGCTCTATTGGCTCTTGAAACAATGGACAGCTTGAATGAAAGTTTACAATTTAAATCAAATGAGGAATTTGCAAAGCAACAGGAAGAAAGTATAAAAAATAAGTAGGAGATGATTATGACTAATGTAATAGCGAGTATTTTCTTTCTTATATGTTCATTTATGACATGGATTTCTGTAGTATTTAATATACTAGATAAGATTAGTGGGCAGCATGATTTTTTTTCAAATATAGGAAGTGCTGTTACCGTATATATTTTTTCTGCTTTAGCTGCAATTATAATGACTGTTATTAGCTTTAAATTTGTATGTTTTATTCAGCTGATTTTTTAAAGTGTGAAATATCCCAAGAACTGAGAGGTGGTGACGTGAGTGATGTAAAAGATCTGATCAAGAATGATTACTTATCTGGCATCATGCCAAAGAAGCTGGCAGAAAAATATGATGTTAGTCTGAACACAATAAAGTCCTGGATCAAACGTTATGGTTGGTCCGGTTTGAAAAATAAGGGTGCACCTTCTAAGACGGAGGGTGCACCCTCTGACGTACAGGGTGCACCCCGAAAAAGAAAACGAGGCGGCCAGCCTGGAAATAAAAATGCCGTTGGCCATGGAGCGCCAGTGGGCAATAAAAATGCTGAAAAGTTTGGTTTTTTCTCGAAGTACCTTCCGGAGGAAACCATTTCCATTATGCGGGAAATGCCAGAGGCCCCGTTGGACATCCTCTGGCATGAGATTCAGATAGCCTACGCTGCCATTATCCGGGCACAACAGATCATGTATGTTAAAAACAGGGAGGACAAGACCATTGAAAAGGTGGAAGCAAAGGACGGCGTTTCTGTTACCGGGGAAAAATGGGAGGTTCAGCAGGCATGGGATAAGCACTCTAATTTCCTGCAGGCCCAGGCGAAGGCCCAGAAGGAGCTCCGGGGACTGATCAAGCAGTATGACGAATTGCTGAATAAAAACTGGGGGCTTGCAACAGAGGAGCAGAAAGCCAGAATCAGCCAGATTAAGGCAAATACAGACAGGCTCCGGAAAGACTTTTCAGAAGAGGATGACGGAGGGGTTGAAATTATAAATGACGCAGCGGAAGAAAAAGCAAGTCAGAATATCGGAGATCATTATCCCGAAGTACCAGGGGATATTCAACAACAAGACCTATAAGCATATCATCCTGACTTCCGGGCGTGCCGGTACTAAGTCCAGTTATGCGGCGATCCGGGCAAATTACCAGATTGTATCTGACGGGCATGGTTCTGTGGTTGTACTCAGAAAGCACCACAACAAGCTCCGGAAGACCGTGTATAAGGAGATCCTCCGCGGGATCAATCGGCTGAAAATACCGAAAAGCAAGTTCAAGATCACAAAATCGCCGATGGAGATCACATATAAGAAATATGGTACTACGATTTACTTTGCGGGTTCCGATGGGATTGATGATACGAAGGGGATCATTGACGAGGATAAGCCGATCAAGCTGGTCATCTTGGACGAGCTGACAGAGTTCTTCGATGATGGGGAAGGTGAGGATGAGCTGACCAACATCGAAGCAACGTTTGTCCGGGGAAACAGCAGTGGGTTCCAGATGATCTATCTGTATAATCCGCCCAAGAATCCGAATGCACCGATCAACCAGTGGTGCAAGAAGATGGAGAAGCGGAAAGACTGCATCCATATCCATACAGATTATCGGGATGTGCCTGTAAGCTGGCTCGGACAGGATCTGATCGGGACGGCGGAGGAAATGAAAATCGTAGACCTGAAAATGTATCGCTGGGTATGGCTGGGCGAAGCCGTAGGGATTGATGATGCAATCTATTATATGTTCAGTCAAAGCCATATCAGGGAGCCCGAAAACGGGCAAAAATTTTCTGTTATTGCGATCGGCGGTGATTACGGCCAGCAGAACGCAACTACATTCCAAGCGGCTGGTCTGGATATGGCTGGAAGAAAGCTGAGAGGTCTGGGAGAATATTACCACAGCGGCCGGGAAAGCGGACATCAGAAGAGCCCTTCTATATACGCCCGGGATTTTGTCAGTTTCGTTATGGAGCTGGGAGAAAAATATGGATCACCGATCGTTAAATTCTATTTATACATGGACCCTTCCGCAAAAGGCTTGCAGGAAGAGATCAAGAGAGCCTGCAGGCTTGCCGGTGTTCCGGTACTGATCCGTGATGCTGAAAATGATGTGAAGCTGGGGATCAGCAGGACGCAGAAAGCCTTGACCTTCCATGTGATGAGCATATCTCCAAAGCAGGAAAGGGCAATTGATGAGTTTGGGACGTATGAATATGATAAGGATTCTATAGAAAAGGGCAAGGAAGAACCTATTAAAACCGGGGATCATTGTATGGATGCCATACGATACCTGGTCATGGGGGAGTGGTCAAAGATCAAGCACTGGCTTCCGGTGAAGGAAGACTAAAGGGGTGAAGGGCGATGGATATTTTTAGTTATTTTAGAAACAAAGGGATTGATACCTTAGATCCTGCATTTTATAAGCAGATCCGGATATGGCGCAGCTGGTATGATTCCAAAGTCAGAAAATTTCATAGATATAAAGTGTACAGGGGGAACGGTGCATCCGTGAACTGCGACCGGTATACGCTTGGGATGGCGAAAAAGGTCTGTGAAGATATGGCCGACTTGCTTCTCAATGAACGGGTGACGATAACAATTGCGGATGAGACAACAGACACATTTGTAAAGCAGGTTCTGACAGAAAACACATGGGAAGAACTGGGAAATGAGTACCAGGAATGGAAGTCCGCTCTTGGGACGGCTGCATACGTGGTATATATCAAGGATGCGATCCTGGATCAATCTGGACGTATGACGGACGGAAGCGTGGGAATCAACTATGTGGATGCTTCTAATATTTATCCGACCTCCTGGCAGAATAAGGTGATTACGGAGTGCATTTTTACATTCTGTAAAACGCACCACCGAAAAAAGTATGTCCACATACAATACCATCGTCTGGAAGATATTTCTGACGGGAACCGGAAACAGTATGTGATTGAAAACACAGTTGTGGAAAATACCAAAGGAGCAGGGAAGGAATTGACACCTCAGGAATGGGAAGCAATTCCGACTTTCAGCGGGCTGGCTGAGCGGATTGAGACGGGTTCTGATCAGCCGCTTTTTATAATTGACCGTTTGAACATGGTAAATAATGCGGATACAGATCCTACAAACCCGATGGGGGTGGCTTTGTTCGCAAACGCGATCGATGTGATCAAGAAGCTGGATCTGGAATATGATAGCTATGCGAATGAGTTTTCTTTAGGACGCAAACGTATATTTGTTGCGCCAGAGTTACTGACTACGCAGCTCGGGGATGCTGTCTTCGATCCGGACGATACGGTATTTTACGAGCTTCCAGAGGACTACTTCAAAAATTCCGAATCAAAGGAAGCTATGCATGAGGTCAATATGGAGCTGCGGATTGAAGAGCACAGCAGTGCGATCAATGACGATCTGAACTGGCTTTCCTTAAAATGTGGGTTCGGTACGGACCGGTACAAATTTGAGGGTGGCGGAGTGAAAACGGCCACGGAGGTGATCAGTGAAAATTCGGATATGTACCGCTCTCTGCAGAAGCATGAGCTGGTATTGGAGCGTGTTCTGATCCAGCTGATCCGGACGATCATCCGGGCGGGGATCAGCATGGGGATTTCTGGTCTGAATGAAAGTACCGCGGTCACGATCGCCTTTGATGATTCCATCATCGAGGACAAGACTACGGAACGGCAGAGTGACCGTCAGGACGTGTCAATGGGTGCTATGTCCCTGGCGGAATACCGTGCGAAATGGTACGGGGAGACTTTGGAACAGGCCCAGGAGAATCTTCCGGAGCAGATGTCAGTGATGGAGTAGTGCGGAATGAATCAGGAATATAAAGAAAAACTGTCAAGAAAAATTGGGCAAAACTACCTGGATCTGGAGAACCGAATCATGCAGGATATCATACGGAGGATTAAAAAAGCGGGGAAGATCACAAGCACCGCGGATTATCAGATCAACCGCCTGCTGATTCTGGGGATGTCTTCCGAGGATGTGGAGCGGATGATCAAGGATGCCTTGAATGCCTCTTATCCGGATGTGTTTGAACTGTATGACCAGGTGATTGACTGGGAATATGTCCGGAATAAGGATGTATACGAGCAAGTGAACCAGAAGTTTATCCCCTTTGAAGAGAACGGGGAGCTGCAGCAGACAGTCGAAACACTGATCCGGCAGACGGGGGCTGAGCTGGAGAACATTACCGGGTCGCTTGGATTTTATCTGGATTATGGAAACGGACGGAGGGTATTGACGCCGCTGGCGGAGATTTACCAGAAATATCTGGACGGAGCCTGTATGGACATAGTTTCCGGGGCATTCGACTATAACAGTACGCTGCGGAGGGTAGTGACACAGCTTACCAACAGCGGCCTCCGAAAGATTGATTATGCATCCGGGCACACAAACAGGGTGGACGTAGCAGCCAGACGGGCGGTTATGACAGGAATCACGCAGTTGACTGGACATATTGCGGATATGAATGCCTCGAAGCTGGGGACGAATTTCTTTGAGGTTGCCTGGCATGCGGGGGCGCGCCCGACGCATCAGGTATGGCAGGGGAAGGTTTATTCCAGGGATGAATTGTACAGTATCTGCGGGCTCGGCACTGTGACGGGACTGGAAGGAGCCAATTGCTACCATGAGCGGTATCCATTTATTCCAGGTGTATCGGAGCGAAATTGGTCTGATGAATGGCTGGAAGAACAGAATAGGAAGGAAAACACGCCGAAGCAGTTTAAAGGCAAGGAATACACGGCCTACGAAGCAAAGCAGCATCAGCGCCAGATGGAGACAGCTATGCGGGCACAACGGGAGCAGGTAGAGCTTTTAAAAGCAGGCGGGGCAGATCCAGATGTGGTTATGCTTGCCAGATGCAAATATCAGGCACAGTTGGATGAGTATGCTAAATTCTCGGATAGGATGAACCTGAAACAGGAACGTGAGAGGATCTATCTGGATATGCGCGGCCGGATTGCGCCCGCCGATAAGTCTGCAATGAGTCTTTTTTCGAAGGAGATGATTGAGAATGCGAACCACGACATTAAGCAGTATGAGATGTTCAAAAAAGTCCTTGGAAATGATGTTGGCTCACTTGCTAATTTTGGGCAGATAAAATATACTGATAGTAAGAAATGGGAATATCTTAAAGGCTTAAAAGAATATTTGGAAAAATATCCGACAAGTGATAAGAGATATTATGATGCAGGCGAAAAACTAAAAGAGCTCGGGATTAAGAAAGGTCTTTTACTTCCGCCTGTGCAAAAGCAGGCATTTATTATTCCGGAAGGGAAGCGGGATTCATATCACATCATGAATCGGATGTTTGAGAGAAATATTACCGATGATGATGTTCGGTCATACATGCAAAATGCGAAAGCAATGTTTTTACAATGGGGCGGACAAAGACAACTTTTTGTGAGTGATAACGGAATGTGTCTTGTGCTAAAGCAGAATGATGAATGGATTTACAAAACCGCCTGGTCGAAATATGAATTTGATGAAGATTCTGAGAAGATTGTAGAGGTGTTGAAAAATGTTGGATTATAATAGTGACCATTACTGCCCGGCGTATGGGAGAATCATCAGCAGTGACTTGTGCTATGATTCTCTATGTTGTTTAACCGGGATGTTTAAAATCTCATCCACTAAGGAGTTATCTGAAATTAAGGATATTGAAAAGGCAAAAGAGGTCTGCCGAAAATGTCCATACAGTGACTTAAACGGTGGAATGGATGAGTGGAATGGAAAAATGGATTAAGTATCGTGCCTACAGGGTGGATGGTATTGTGTGTGTATTTTTAGGGGAGGTTGGTTATGATTTATGTTTTAGTAGCTCCTGACAGAATCCGGGTGTCCGGCCATGCGAATACAGCCCCAAAGGGTTCAGATATCGTATGTGCCGCGGTTTCGGCATTGACTCTTACGTTGATCCGGGGCCTGAAAGAGATTGCCGGCATACTGCTGTATGAAAGCGTAGAGTCCGGAAATATCTGTATCGAGTGGCAGACCATGAACGATACGGGCAAAGCCCTGATTGATACCTGGTTTTTGGGAATCTGCGGGGTGGCGGAGAATTGCCCATGTATCAACTTTATAGACGAGTGAATTATGCATCCCAAGAGGGTGCTTTTTTCATGCCTGACGGGGCATAAAATACGGGATTACCACAGAAAGTGAGGATGAAAAAATGACAAAGAGATATTTTGACCTGCAGCTTTTCACGGACGGCGGTGATGGCGGATCTGGTGCCGGAGGTACAGGGGCAGGTTCAGCCGGAAATGGTAACGGCAGCCAGGCAAATGCGGGGGGAGCATCCAGGAACGCGACATACAGCTATGAACAGGCAGAGCAGATTGCGGACGCCAGGGCTGACCGGGCAACGAAGGCGGCGCTCTCTGAATATTTTAAAAGGCAGGGTATGAGTGAGGAAGAGGTGACAGCGGCTCTTGCAGACTTCAGGGCTAAGAAAGCCGCACAGCAACCGAATGTTACCGCTGTAGAGCAGGAACTGGATGCGGCACTGGCACAGGTGGAAGAAATGAAAAACAGCAATTACCTTCGCGATAAGGGTGTGAAAGCCGACGATCTGGACTATGTCCTGTTCAAGGTCGGCAAAAAAGTAGATGATAAGACAGATTTTAAGAAGGCCGCTGACGCATTCCTGAAAGAGAACCCCAGGTTCACAGGGCGGGGGTACAAAGTGGTTTCTACCGGGAAACCAGATGGCGGATTAGGTACGGGCCAGACAGCAAATGATTCAATCAACGCCTCTATTCGCTCCGCGTTTGGAAGGTAAAGAAGGGAGAAAAAAAACTATGAACAGAAATAAAAAACTTTTTGACTTGCAGCTTTTTACAGGTACATCGATCACAAGATCAGATGCCGAGGCACTGATCCCGGTGCAGGAAAGCCATGAAATCATCCAGGGCGTGGTAGAACAGTCTGCCGTTTTACAGCGTGGCCGCAGACTTGCGAATATGACGGCGGCACAGTATAAGATGCCGGTGCTTGACCTGCTCCCGCTGGCGTATTTTGTTAATGGAGAGGGCGGATCGGCAAAAAAGAAGCTGACTACAATGGCATGGGATAAAAAGGTTATCATTGCGGAGGAGATTGCGGTCATCGTGCCGATTTCTGAGGCGGTTCTTGATGATGCAGACTATGATATCTGGGGGGAAGTAAGGCCGAGATTGGTAGAGGCATTCGGACAGAAGATTGATGGCGCTGTTTTATTTGATATTGATAAGCCGCAGACGTGGCGCGATGGTGTTGTGACCACGGCTACGAAGGCAGGTGCGGTAACAACGCTTGGATCAGATCTGTATGACTCTATTCTGGGTGAGAATGGCGTGATCGCAAAGGTTGAGGAGAGCGGTTATTTTGTCAACGGCCATATGGCGGATATTACCATGAGGGCGAAACTGAGAGGACTGAAAGATACAACCGGACAGCCGGTATTCAAGTCGGATATGCAGACAGGTACAACATACTCGTTGGACGGTTCTCCGATGAACTTCCCGCGCAATGGGGCATTTGACAGGAGCAAAGCCCTGATGATCTCCGGGGATTTTTCCCAGATGGTATACAGCATCCGTCAGGATATTACTTTTAAGTTGTTTGATCAGGGGATCATCCAGGATCCTGCGACCGGTGACATACTGTATAACTTGATGCAGAATGATATGGTTGCGCTGCGGGCGGTGATGCGTCTGGGATGGGAAATTCCGAACCCGATCAACGCGATGGCGAAGGACAAGACGAAGCGCTGTCCGTTTGCTGTCATGAAGGCAAATGATTCTGCAGGAGCGTGATCCTGATGTTTCCATATGCAGATTATGAATTTTATATAGGGAAAGCGCACGGAAGTCTGGAAAGAAACCAGTTTGAAAAGGAAGTCCTGGAGGCTTCCTTTTTTCTTCGGTATCTGACAGCGGGAAAAAGTGACAACATACAGCCGGACGCACTTCAATATGCGGTCTGTTCTATCGCGGATATGTATGCAGAACAGAAGCAGAAGGCAGCTTCTGGTAAGGCCGGAAAAAAATCTGAAAACACGGATGGATATTCGGTATCTTACATCAGTGAAATGAAAGACGGGGAACCCTTTGAAGATTTTTTAAGTAGGAAAGCAATGCAGATTGCAAGGAAGTATCTTGCAGGAACGGGATTGCTGGACAGGAAGGTGGGATGCAGGCATGCTCACAAATGCGGATGTGACGGTTTATCATCGAGTCAGGAGTCCATCTGGTGATAAATGGGAACGGAAATACCTGCCTGCAGTATGGCTATATAAAAATATCATTGCAGGTATCACCACAAACGGATTAAAGACAGCAAATGGGCTGACTAATGTGCTGACGGTCAGGATTCCGGATATATCGGTGGAATTAAAAAAGGGGGACTATGTTGTGGAAGGGTTCTGTGAAATTGATATGGAAACTGTGAAGGATTTGAAAGAAGTAGAGTATTTCTGCGTTACGGGAGCAAATTATAACCGTTTCGGAAGCAACCCGCACATAAAGGTGGTGGCGCAATAGTGGCACGGGGAAAGAAAAAATTTTATATCAAGGCCCCGCACGGGCAGAAAATTGAAACTGTGTATAAGGGGGCGAAAGTATCTGTCGAGCTGAAATGGAGTCCTGGGTTTGAAAGTGATATGGAAGGGGTGTTCAGCAGAAAACAGTCTTTCGTAGATCAGGAATGTATCCGGAGAATGGGACCGGAGACGCCGAGAAGAACCGGAGTGTTAGTGAAGTCGGCTACGATAGGGACTGTGATCGGCAGCGGTGAGATCAACCAGATCACACCTTATGCACGAAGGCAATACTATGAGCATAAAACACAATCCAAGTGGTTTGAGAGGATGAAGAACCGGTTTAAAGATTCCATATTGAAGGGGGCGGAAAAGATTGGATAATATTATTGCATCGATCAGGGAGCACATCATGAAATGCCCGTTGATGGAAAATGAAAGGGTTAATGTGGATTATGTCGGAACGGATATGTCCTATTCTATTGACCCGCTGCCTTGTGATCCGGTGATACAGAGGTATACGGACGGCGGGGTGAAGAAACAGTTCCAGTTTGCGCTTACCAGCAACGAGGCTTATGACGAAGATGCGCGCGTCAATATCGAAAACAGTGGATTCTATGAAGCGTTTGAGGACTGGCTGGAAAAGCAGAACTTAAAGGATGACCTTCCGGATCTTCCAAAGGGAAAAACGGCGGTCGTATTTGAAACATTAAATAAAGGCTATTTATACGATACTGATGGGAACCTTGCCCGGTACCGTGTAGAATGCCGGCTGATTTACACACAGGAGGTATAAAGATGGCAGATAAAAAAGCAAAGATGGTTAAGCGGCATCAGCGGCTTGCATTTATGAATACGGACGAAACAGGGCAGACTCCCAAATTTGAGAGAATGACAGGTTTTACAGCCTTGACTAACAGCAAGAACCCGAAGGAATACAGCCGGCAGTATGTGGACAGGGCATCGGAGGATACAGACGTTGTGGGATATGCGCCGGCAACGGAATATTCTTTTGACCGTCATACCAATACGCCGGTGCACGACAGGATTGCGAAGGTTCATGATGGGGAACTGACAGGAAGTGATGCTTTGGTGGATATTCTGGTGGTGGATTTGTTTACTGCAGATGAACAGAACAGATGTGTTGCCAGGAAGAGAACCTACGCGATCATTCCCGATGCAGACGGGGATGGAAATGACGCCCTGGTATATACCGGGTCTTTTAAATCTAAATCAGAAGTAGAAGTTGGGTATGCGGTCTTGGATGAAGAAGAAAAGATTGCAACGTATACACCGGGAGAGATTCCGGACACGGTATGAGGAGGTGTTTTAGATGACCACCTGGAAGTGGAATGATGTAGAGCTGGAGATTGATTTGGAAGATGTAGATTTTCAGGAACGATATGAAAAAGCGTTTGAAGCTATGGAAGAAGAGGAGAAAGATCTGAAAAAGATTGGAAAACTCTCTGAAATAACCAGGGCCTATTGTGCTATGTTTTATCACCTGTTCGATGCTATCTTTGGTGAAGGTACCGGCGATAAGCTGCTGGGAGGGAAGCTAAATTCCCGGGTTGTTGATGACTGCTATGAATCTTTTTTGAAACATTGTAAACAGGAAGTAGTCTCAATGAATAAGAACAGATCCGCCAGATATCAGAAATACAGAGTGATGTCCAAGAGGTGATAATACTGTGAACCTGTTTTATGAGGAGTATCCGACAACTGTCTGCGTGGACGGAAATGAAGTTCCGATCATTACAGATTTCAGGGAGATCGTAAAGCTGATCGATATGCTGAAAGCGGAAGATATAGAACCACGGGAAAAGATGTATTTTCTGCTGCAGTATTTCAAAGAGCAGCCAGAAGATTTTGAGAAAGCGGCGGATGCGCTGTCTGATTTTGTGACAATGAAAACTTTCTATGATCCTTGTATGGGAGACTGTGAGACTGAGGAAGAAATCGGAGATGAAGAGCCGCGGAAGGACGTATATTCTTTTGCGATAGACTACCCCTTTATTTTTTCCGCATTTCTGCAGGATTACGGGATCAATATCCGGACAATCCAGTATATGCACTGGTGGGAATTTCGGATGTTGTTTTCCGGGCTTTCAGAAAACACAGAGATTAAGCAGCGGATTCTATACCGCAGTACGGATCTGTCCAAGATCAAAGACAAGGAAGAACGTAAACGGATAGCAAAAATACAGCGGTCGATCAGGCTGCCAGATGCAGAACTTACGGATTATGATATCGGGAATGCCTTTATATAGGGGGGGCCTTATGAGAAAGATTCAATATCCGCCAATAAGAAAAATGTGGTATGTCTGTCCGGTGTGCAAAACAAAGCTGGTAATCTATGATAACACAGCAAAATGCACCGGCTTATTTATTAAATGCCGGACATGTAAAAATGAAATAGAGGTCAAGATATAAGCGCTTTAAATTGAGCCATTGGAGCCTGCGCTATTCACGGAAAGGATGTGGATAGGGTGAGCTACGATGGTTCTTTAAAATTTGATACCGCGATCAATGAGTCAGGTTTTAATGCAGGCTTGAAAAATCTGGGGAGTATTGCGAAAGGCGGCCTGTCTGTACTGGGCGGCGCCATAGCTGGGGTAACTGCCGCAATGGGGGCCGGAGTTAGCGCGGCGGTTAATGTGGGCATGAGCTTTGAGAGTCAAATGTCCAAAGTACAGGCGATTTCCGGAGCCACTGGAGGTGAGCTGCAGGCGCTTTCGGAAAAAGCAAAGGAAATGGGCGCCACGACAAAGTTTTCCGCTACGGAATCCGGACAGGCATTTGAGTATATGGCGATGGCCGGCTGGAAAACGGAGGATATGCTGGGCGGTATTGAGGGGATCATGAATCTGGCCGCAGCCTCTGGGGAGGATCTGGCGGCCACTTCTGATATTGTCACAGACGCCCTGACTGCCTTCGGACTGTCTGCCTCAGATTCGGGTCATTTTGCGGATATACTGGCGGCAGCCTCTTCCAATGCGAATACCAATGTGGGGCTCATGGGGGAGACCTTCAAGTATGTGGCCCCGGTAGCCGGCGCACTTGGATTCTCTGCGGAGGATACGGCTACAGCGATCGGATTGATGGCGAATGCCGGGATCAAAGGATCACAGGCCGGAACTTCTTTACGGGCTATCATGACCAGGCTGGCTAAGCCTACGGACGAAGTTGCAGTTGCAATGTCTGAACTGGGACTGTCCATCATCAACAGTGACGGAAGCATGAAATCCCTGAATGAGATTACGGGGGATCTTCGGAGTAGTTTTGCAGGGTTGAGCGAGGCAGAGAAGGCAAGTATGGCTGCTACGCTTGGCGGGCAGGAAGCTATGTCCGGATTATTAGCGATCGTAACAGCGTCCGATGAAGATTTCAATAAACTGCAGTCTGCCATCTACGGCGCCACGGATGAACTGACCGGATACAGTGCGGCGGCTGAAATGGCCGAAACCATGCAGAATAATCTGGCGGGTCAACTGACATCCCTGCGATCTGCGGTGGAAGGACTTGGGATTGAATTTTACGAGTCTATCGAACAGCCGTTGACGGACATCGCCAAAACCGGGGTTGAAGCTGTACGAGAACTGACTGCGGCTTTTCAGGAAGGCGGTACAGAGGGGCTGATCGAGGCCGGAGGAAAACTGATCGCAGATCTACTGACGGGGATTGCCAGTGCATTACCAGGCGTGATCACTATTGCCGTAGACGTAATTACTTCGATCATTGACAGTTTAACAGCCAACACTCCGCAAATATTGTCTGCGGGAATACAGATCATACAGGCTTTTGTGGATGGGATGATGCAGATCTATCCTGCTGTCGGAGAATTTATCCTTAACCTGCTGACGGAGCTGTGTGCACAGATCAGTGCGCACGCTCCAGCACTTCTGCAGAAATGGTATGAGTTGCTGAGCAGTCTTGTAGATGGGATGATGCAGATTCTTCCGGTTGTCGGGGAATTTATCCTGAGCCTGATGATGGAATTGTATGCACAGATCAGTGCCCATGGCCCGGAACTTCTGCAGAAAGGGTATGAGCTGCTGAGCAATCTTGTGGATGGGTTTGTACAAGCTATCCCGGAAATGTTACCGAAAGTTCTGGACTTCATCCAGGGGATTGGAGAGAAGCTGGCCGAAGCTGCGCCTGTGCTCATAGAAAAGGGTTTTGAACTACTGAGCAAACTGGTGGAGGGAATCGTGACAGCAATCCCGATCCTGATCGCCAGGGTGCCGGAGATCATCACAACATTTGCAAATGTCATCAATGATAATTTCCCGACGATACTTGCCAAGGGGATAGAGTTGCTCGGGCAGCTTGCAATGGGGCTGATACAGGCTATTCCAGATCTGATCGCACATATTCCCGAGATTATAGAGGCCATTGTTGCGGTTTTCACGGCTTATAACTGGCTTGCGCTTGGGAAGAATATCATCCAGTTCCTGGGGAACGGGATAAAATCTATGGCTTCGGCAGCC
>OFFP01001262.1_pt1 | contig 17925 bp, 18 predicted proteins | sample 1521431 | NCBI WGS metagenome assembly OFFP01 (sample SAMEA3504104, study PRJEB24116) | mouse gut metagenome | biome: mouse gut; feature: mouse-associated habitat; material: faeces | place: Denmark | collected 2011
ATGGCCAGATTCCGGCCGGGACGGATGGGTATATTGTGGCAGACAATCTTATTTCCCAGGTACTCCGTATAATTCTCCTCCAACCCCAGGCGGTCATATTCCTTGTCCTTATCCCAGTCCTCCAGCCGGATCACCAGGTCAATGGACTGGGTCTCCCGCACGGAAGAGGCGCCGAACATGGCCTTGATATCCACGATGCCGATCCCCCGCAGTTCAATAAAATGTTTGGTGATGTCCGGGGCGCTGCCGATCAGAGTGTCATCGCTGACCTTGCGCAGTTCCACCACATCGTCCGTCACCAGACGGTGGCCGCGTTTTACCAGTTCCAGAGCCGCCTCCGACTTGCCGATGCCGCTCTCACCGGTGATGAGCACTCCTTCGCCGTAGACGTCCACCAGTACGCCATGCACGGAGATGCAGGGAGCCAGTTTCACGTTCAGCCAGCGGATAGACTCCGCCATAAAGGAGGAGGTGGATTTTTTCGTGGACAAACTGTTGACATAAATTTTTATCCCAAAACAACTCTTTTCCTGTTTTTCCGGGGATATTGTCATAGATTTATGGTTGCAAATAATAATTCTCCACAAAGTTATCCACATTATCCACATTTTTATTCCGCTCCTCTGTTGAAATTTTTTAAAGAAAAACCAGTAAAAAGACCATTTGCAATTTAGAACAGATATGGTAAAATCTTTTTCATAGGACAGCGTCCGCCAGTCAAAGACAGCCGGCGCTGTGTCCAACCCAGAACAAGGAGCATTCAGACATGACCCATTTCCGCCTGCACGGCCCCTCCCAATCCAATCACACACTGGTCTCCGATCAGTTTTTGGACAACTATATGCCCACAGCCAACGGAGAATACGTAAAGGTGTACCTCTACCTTCTGCGCTGTCTGAAGTCCAGCACCCAGGAGCTGTCCATTCCTCTCATAGGATATCTCCTGCCTTTTGTATCCGGTACGGCCGGAAAAATTTATTTGGCGGGAATCCTGGGCGCCGGAGTCTTGTTCCAAGTTTTGGGAGGCCGGCTGAAAGAGCGGTCTGATGCGGAAAAATAAAGGATTATAAACGGGATGTCTCAGCCTGAGGCGTCCTGTTGCTGTTGTTCCGTGAACGGCAACGGCATCCTTTCTATAAGAACAGCCGAAAAGAGCGCGCAAAGGTAAGAAGAATGAAAAGACAGAAAGGTTTCGGTTGACAAACCGATTTTGAATGTTATAATAAGCCTAAAGAAAAACACATAGGGTAAATACGTAGAAGAGACGAGTAGGCTGTGGAAGATGCCAGAGAGGGATATGTTTGCTGGAAGTATCCTCATCGGGAAGCAGAGGACCGAAGCGAATCCGACGGTCCGTACCGAAAACTACCTCCGAGTGACCCCAATCCGGTCCGGTGACTCCGTTATCGTCCATGAGTGGTTTTGAGCAATCAAAACAAACAGGGTGGAACCGCGATTAGAATATCGTCCCTTTCTGTCAGGTATGGCAGGGAGGGATTTTTTATGCACAGAAAAGCGTGTGCAAATGATTGAAATACCTTACAGGTATCCCTTAATGCACAAAAACCATGTGCAAATTATTGAAAGGAGAAATGACATATGGACACAGAGAAGAAGGAAAAGCTGTTACTGGCGCTGGCCTGTTTTTTTGCGGGCATGGTGATTGGATTTTACAGTGCCCCCATCCGCAAGGGAATTTCCGTATCCTGCGGAAACAATAATAACATTCAAAAAGACAAGTAGAGGAGAGATGTGTGATGAAAGTAACATGGAAGGACGGCTCTGTGAAGGAGTATGCAGAGAGCAAATCTGTATATGAGATTGCCCTGGATATCAGCGAGGGACTGGCAAGGGCAGCCTGTGCCGGGGAAGTGGACGGCGAGGCGGTGGATCTGAGAATGCCGGTAGAGCAGGACTGCGAGCTGAACATTCTTACGGCCAAAGACGAGAAGGGGCTTTCCACCCTGCGTCACACGGCCAGCCATGTAATGGCTCAGGCGGTAAAGCGCCTGTATCCTTCCGCCAAGCTGGCAATCGGTCCTTCCGTGGCGGACGGCTTCTATTATGACATTGATTTTGAAGAACCTATTACCGCGGAGGATCTGGAAAAAATCGAGAGTGAGATGAAAAAGATTGTAAAGGAGGCTCTCCCGGTGGAGCGCTTTACGCTTCCCAGAGAGGAGGCTCTTGCCTGGGCCAGGGAGAAGGAGGAGCCTTACAAGGAGGAGCTTATCTCCGATCTTCCGGAGGATGCCGAGATCAGCTTCTATAAGCAGGGAGAATTCACGGATCTCTGCGCAGGCCCTCATCTTAGAAGCACGAAGGATGTAGGCAAGGCTTACAAGCTGACCAGCATTGCAGGCGCTTACTGGAGAGGGGATGAGCACAATAAGATGCTGACCCGTATCTATGCGACCGCATTTGCCAGGAAGGACGAGCTGGAGGCTTATCTGACCATGCTGGAGGAGGCCAAGAAGCGCGACCACCGTAAGCTTGGCAGAGAGCTCGGGCTCTTTATGATGCATGAAGCAGGCCCGGGATTCCCGTTTTTCCTGCCTAAGGGCATGACGCTTAAGAATACCCTGCTGGATTATTGGAGGGAGATTCACAAGAAGGCCGGTTATGTGGAGATTGCAACGCCGATCATTCTGAACCGCAGTCTGTGGGAGACCTCCGGCCACTGGGATCATTACAAAAATAATATGTACACCACTGTCATTGACGAGCAGGACTATGCGGTGAAGCCCATGAACTGTCCGGGAGGAATTCTGGTTTATGCGGCGGAGCCCCGTTCCTACCGCGATCTCCCCATGCGTGTGGGTGAGCTGGGTCTGGTACACCGTCATGAGAAGTCAGGTCAGCTTCACGGCCTGATGCGGGTGCGCTGCTTTACCCAGGACGATGCCCATATTTTTATGACACCGGAGCAGATCAAAGACGAGATCGTGGGTGTGGCAAAGCTTATCAACGAGGTTTATACCCTCTTTGGCTTTGAGTATCATGTGGAGCTGTCTACAAGACCGGAGGACAGCATGGGAAGCGATGAAGACTGGGAGATGGCTACCGAGGGCCTTCGGGCGGCTCTGGATGAGCTGGGCCTTAATTACGTGGTTAATGAAGGCGACGGCGCATTTTACGGACCGAAGATAGACTTTCATCTGGTAGATGCTATTGGAAGGACCTGGCAGTGCGGTACGATTCAGCTCGACTTCCAGCTTCCTCAGCGCTTTGAACTGGAATACATCGGTGCGGATGGAGAAAAGCACCGTCCGATTATGATTCACCGTGTGGCCTTTGGCTCTATTGAGCGGTTTATCGGAATTCTCATTGAGCATTTTGCAGGCGCATTTCCCACCTGGCTGGCGCCGGTGCAGGTGAAGGTGCTGCCCATCTCCGAAAAGCATATGGAGTATGCAGGGAAGGTGATGGAAGCCCTTAACGGGGCCGGAATCCGCGCGGAGCTGGACGGTCAGGATGAGAAAATTGGCTATAAGATCCGCATGGCCCAGATGCAGAAGATTCCTTATATGCTGGTGGTGGGCCAGAAGGAGGCCGAGGAAGGTCTGGTGTCCGTCCGCAGCCGCTTTGTGGGGGATGAGGGCCAGAAGAAGCTGGAAGCCTTTATTGCGGATATTTCCGAAGAGATTCAGGCAAGAACGGTCCGTCAGAAGCAGACGGAGGATAAGGCCGGAAAATAAAAGCCGCCGAGCCATATACAGCGAATACGGCAGAAAATTCAGTGCAGGGGAATCCGGGAGCTACACATAAGGGATTTCCCTGTCTGTCTATGTGAAATGAGAATTATGTATGGGCGGAGCTTTCCGCGTTATTTACATGGATAGAGGATAAAATGACAGATCTTGTAGAACGCTTTGTAAGAGAGCATAAGCTGGCAAATGAAAAAGAGTACGAGGAGCTTCTGACCCGCATGGAGGAACCGGCGGCAGCGGAATATCTGCGGACGGAAGCCGTGGCGCTTCGGAAGCAGTACTATGGGAATAAGGTTTATGTCCGGGGATTGATAGAATTCACAAATTATTGTAAAAACGGCTGTTATTACTGCGGAATCAACCGGGAGAACGATAGGGCGGTGAGATATCGTCTTACAGCGGAGGAGATCCTGAAGTGCTGTGAAAACGGCCGGCAGCTGGGGTTTCGTACCTTTGTTCTGCAGGGAGGAGAGGATCCCTTTTTTACGGATGAACGGCTTGCTGATCTGATTTTCCGGATAAAGGAGGCTTATCCCGACTGTGCCCTTACGCTGTCTGTGGGAGAACGTTCAGCCGAAAGCTACCGGAGGCTTCGGGAGGCGGGAGCGGATCGCTACCTGCTTCGCCATGAAACGGCGGACGAAGCTCATTACGGATGTCTGCACCCGGCCTCCATGAGCCTGGCGGCGAGAAAGCAATGTCTTCATGAATTGAAAAATCTGGGCTTTCAGACAGGAGCCGGATTCATGGTGGGAAGCCCGGGACAGACTTATAAGGAGCTCAGCCGGGATCTGATATTTTTGAAGGAGCTTCAGCCGGAAATGGTAGGGATTGGCCCGTTCATCCCCCACCGGAATACAAGGTTTGCTAAGGAGACGGCAGGAAGTGTGGAGCTGACTCTCCGTTTGCTGTCCGTTATTCGGGTTTTGCTTCCGAAAGCGTTGATTCCCGCAACAACAGCCCTGGGAACCCTGGAGCCTGACGGCAGGGAGAGAGGGATTGCGGCGGGAGCCAATGTGGTGATGCCCAATTTGTCCCCGGAGAAGAAGCGGGAGCAGTACAGCCTCTATGATAATAAGCTCAGTGAGGGAGCGGAGGCAGCGGAAGGGTTAGGTATTCTGGCCCAAAATATGAAAGCATGGGGATATCATTTAAATATGGAACGCGGAGATGCCGTAGTATTCTGACAAGCGAGATTTGAAATTTTGGAATATAAGGAAACAGGATTTTATGAAACAGGAATTAGATTATATTCGTATTGACGGTGCCTTAGGAGGCAATCAGGATTGGTTTACAGCTCCGTTTATGAAAGGGGGAGGCTGTGCGGCTGTTAAGGAATTGCGGGATACCGGTTTTGCGAAGAAAGGCGGAATGATTATAGTAGCAAAGGCATAATAAAAGTTAAATATTCATGACATAAAAAGGGTGTCGGAAAATAAGGCGGAAATGGCTGATGTCTTATTTTCCCGATGCCCACTTTTTGTCATTAAAATGAATGTTATGTAAACTTAAACATCGCAAATATGGAGTAGAAATTACTTTTAAAATTAAACTATTATAATGATAAGTCGTATGGAGGAGAGGCATGTATAGTGTTTTAAAATATATAAATGAGCATGTAGGGGAAGCGCTGACTGCTGCAAATCTTGCAGAGCATTTTGGATATTCACCATGGTATTTCAGCGATTTATTCCATCGGTTCACGGGCACGGTATTCTGCGAGTACATCCGACATCAGCGCATGCAGTTAGCTGCTATGGAGGTTTTGGACGGAGTAAAAATTGTGGATATCGCAATGAAGTATGGATATGAAACACAAAGCGGGTTTAATAAAGCATTTTTGAAGGAATTCGGATGTTTGCCGAGAGAATTTAAGAAAAAAAACGGATTGTACCATATCGAGTATGGAGAAAGGAGAAAACAGAGGATGCGTATATCGGCCCGATGCAATATTTTAAGAGAAAGAGCAGTAAGTGAAAAGACGTGCAACAGGAAAATTGTAGCCCAACATGCCATTCTGTTTGAAGAAGGAATCTGGAAGCATCTTCAGAAAGGAGGTGGAGAAGGACATACCCGAATTGCTTCAGGAATGGAAAACGTTATGATGAATTCCATGGTGGTAATACAAGAAGGAGAACTGCTTGTAGGATATAACTATGCGGATACTCCTTATCCGGAATTTTGGACGCCTAAAGATACTGCTGAAGATTTGGAGCTTGTATTAGAAGCAGGATTTACGAAGGAACAATTTCAGGAATATTTGGAACATCATGATGAGGTCTTAAAATTCTGGCAGTATGATCGGCATGCCTGGAATTACAATGCAACTCATGACGTAAAAGTATTTGACGGGCAATTTGCCTTTTTAAAAGATTTTTCAAAACAGGAATTGGAAATGGATGATGAGTGGGCGGCAATAGGCCGCTGCATGTCTGATAATCATACAATCATAGGATATGAGAAGGTATTAAAAAAGGGATTTGACGGATTGCTGAAAGATATAGAAGCTGCGGAAAAAATCAACGGGATATCGGATATGTATGAAGCTATGAAAATGTTATGTAAGGCAGCCGGCGTCGTAGGACAGCGCTATGCAGACGAGGCCATGAAAATGGCGGGGCAAACCGATTGTACATCCGAAAGAAGGGATGAATTAAAAAAAATAGCCGCAATTTGCAGAAAAGTACCGAAATATCCGGCGGAAACTTTTCATGAGGCGCTGCAGAGCTTGTTTTTTGCACATGTGTTTAATACCTGGGAAGACGGAATTAATGCGAACTCCCTGGGAAGATTGGATCAAATTTTATATCCCTATTATAAAAAAGACATGGAAGAGGGAAGAATTACAAAAGACGAGGCGTTTGAACTGATATGCTGTTTATGGATTAAGATCTATCGGGATTATGATGTGCAACAATCCTGTATTGGCGGATGTGACAGGGAAGGAAAGGATGCAATTAATGAACTTTCGTATATGATGCTGGATGCTCAGAAGCATCCGGAGTTTCATAATAATCTTGCAGTAAGGGTGTCCGGATTCAGTCAGAAATTTAATTTGCTGGAAAGGCCCATGCAGGATCATATTATAGGAAGAACAAAACATAAAGTTCTTTGACGCTTTTGCCGTATCGGAGCGGGTTAGGGTATATACGAAAACTTTGGTGGATTGAGAAAGGAGGGAAATGAATGAAATTAACTGCCAATGTTTTTAGTATTACACAGGGGTCCTTAAACGATGGTCCGGGAATACGAACGGTGATTTACCTCAGCGGATGTAATATGCGCTGCTAATGGTGTCATAATCCGGAAGGATTTGAAGCACGCCCCAGGCTGATGGTATATGAAGAAAAATGTATTTTCTGCGGAAGATGTATAGCCGTATGTCCTGAGCATCATATTCCGGAAAACGGAAAAAAACGGTTCCTTTCAGAAGGCTGTAAGGGATGCGGTACATGTGCGGATTTGTGTCCTACGGAGGCAATACAATTATGCGGCAGATATTATTCTTCGGATGAATTACTTTCGGTGATAAAAAAGGATAAACATTACTATAAAAAATCGGAAGGAGGAGTTACATTTTCCGGCGGAGAATGTTTATTAAATCCTGAATTTGTAGCGGAAACAGCTAAGCGGTGTAAAGAAGAAGGGATACATGTTGTTATAGAAACAGCAGGAAATGTGCCGATGAAAAGTTTTGAAAAAGTTCTTAAATGGGTAGATATCTTTTACATTGACGTGAAGCATATGGATGCAAAAGAACATTTCCGATATACGGGAGCAGGAAATGAAAGGATACTGAGTAATATTCAAAGTCTTGCAAAATATAACACGGAAATTCTTATCCGGACGCCCCTGGTTCCCGGAGTAAATGACACAATGGAGAATTTGCTGAGGACTGCGGTCTTTGCCAAATCATTATACCCTGCGGTCAGAAATTATTGTTTATTAAAATATAATTTTCTGGGAATGGAAAAATATCATCGATTGGGACTTGAGACAAATTCTTTTGGAAATGAAACACAGTCAGATGACACAATGCACAAGCTGTGCGGCGCAATCAATGAGCAGTTAGGGATCCCCGATTTTGTGACTTGTCAACAGTAATATCCTGAGAGGATATTATGGAACTAAAACAGTAGGAGGAAATTTATAAATGGCAGAAAAAAGTAATATGAGATTTTTGAGACGCTCGGAGGTTCCCGTACTGATAGCAACGCTCTTTCTGAGCTTGATATTTGCCGTCTCATCAGAAAATTTCTTTTCAGCCTATAATATGTACAACATTATGCGTACGGCAGCAGTATATGTGCTGATCGCTCTGTCGCAGGCAATGGTTATGATGGTTGGGGGAACCAGCTTGTGTATAGGATATATAGGAGCAATGTCGGTAGTTACGGCCGGATACTGTATGCAGAATTTGGGAATAGGAGGAATAGAAGCGACTTTTCTGGCTGTTTTAGTCAGCATGCTTTGCGGAGCGATGAATGGTGTGATTATTACAAAGCTCGGCCTGAGTGCATTTGTTGCCACACTTTCTACACAGTTCATTTTTAAAGGATTGGTTACGGGAATCTCCAAAGGGTTTCCATATACGGTATTATCTCCAAACTATACTGCATTTGGCCGCGGCTCTTTACTGGGGATTCCATATATTACACTTCTGGTTATCGGAATCTTAATGATTGTATGGTATGTATTCCGCTTTACTACTGTTGGCAGAAGGCTGCTTGCGACCGGCGGAAATGAGTTTGCCGCAAAAATGGCAGCAGTCAAGACAAATCAGATGATATTTATTGCAAATATCTTATCAGGAGTGTTTGCGGGTATTGCGGCAGTGTGTACGGTGTCTATGAATGGCTCGGGACAGCCGTCTACAGGGGCTGACTGGATGTTGTATTCTTTTGCAGTAGCAGTAATTGGAGGGACAGGCCTGAAAGGAGGCGTCATTAATCCCGTCGGACTTGCTATCGCTGGATTTTTGATTGTGATTATCAAGAACGGATTGGTTTTAATGGATGCAAATGTTTATTTCGAGCAGACATATTTAGGAATGATCCTTTTGGTGGCATGTTCTATAGGAGTTATTTCTCAAAGAATTACCGCAGCAAAACGCCGTCATCAATTCCGCATGGAACAGCTTACAAAGAGTAAACCGTAGATTGATTTAGAAAAAGGAGGAAGTATTATGCAGAGAAAAAGTATTCGTTTTATAATTAGTATGATTGTTATCATTATGGTTTTTATGGGGCTATTCACAGGCTGCGGTTCGGAGAAACAGTTATCAGAACCGGAAGCAGCGGAGCCTGAGACGGAAATGGACGCAGTTTCTGAGGAAAAAGAAGTAAAAATTGGCTGGTATGCACCGGGGAGCAATCAGTATACGGATTCCGTGGGAAAGGCTGCCGAACAGTTTGGCAAAGACTATGGCGTAGATGTACGTGTGATTTACGGTGATACGGAACAGGCCACCATGGACTCCAGCATCCGTTCCATGGTTGCGGACGGATATACGAATATTACTTCGTTTCCGGCCACAGAAGGGGCTGCCGGGCTGTTTGACGAGCTTGTGAGCCAGAATGTTAATGTGGTAAGCTATGGTGCAAGCACAAGTGTTGGCTCGGAAATGCTTTGTGTGGCAAGTGATACGGAAGCAGCGGCTTATACGGCGTGTGATGTGGTTATTGACGCAATGGGCGGCAAAGGTAATATCTTAAATGTTTTGGAGGTTCTTACCGATAGCAATACATTAAAAAGGCGTGACGGAGTAAACAGATGCATTGCGGAACATGACGGTGTGGAATTAATACAGGAAATTGCTGATATTAACAGTATTGACGAAGGCGTTGCAAAAATTTCTTCCGCTTTGAGTGCAAATGAAGGAAAAATCAATGGTATTGTCTGTACCGGAACGGGCTCCTCTTCTGCGGCGGTTCAGGTGCTTTATGACTATTATGCAAGAAATAAAAATGCGGATCCCATTTATTTAATCTGCATCGACACCGCAGATGACGTAATGAAAGGAATTGAGGATGGTATTGTCTATGGAACTATGGCTCAGAACGTAGATGCACACGGATACGTTTCCTGCGCCGTGCTGTATTACATGGCATCTGAGGGATATATGGCAGCTGATAATCAGTTCCTGGTAGATTCCGGCGTCGTTCTTGTTACAAAAGACAATTTAGATACTTATAAAGATGACCTGGATACGCTTACTAAAACAATTACGGAAGAGCTTACTACAAAATACCTGGTAAAACCGTAAGCCTGTATCCGGAATGAGAGGTGGAGCTTTTTATGTTGGAAATACGTAACATCAGCAAAGAATTTCCTGGCGTAAAGGCGCTGGATAATATTTCCGTGAAATTTAAGGAGGGAACCATTCATGCTCTTATGGGCGAAAACGGTGCAGGCAAATCTACGTTAATGAAAGTAATGACAGGGATTTATATTCCGGAAACAGGAGATATTTTTGCGGACGGAGAGAGGGTGACATTTAAAAACTATCAGGATTCCATTGATCATAACATCAGTATGGTACATCAGGAAATCCAGGTTATTCCCCAATCTTCGGTAGCTGAAAATATTGTTCTGGATAAGCTGGATAAATTCGCAAATAAATGGGGGCATGTTGACTGGAAAAAAATAAACGGGATTGCAAAAAAATATTTAGATTTAGTAGGGCTGGATGTAAATCCTACAGATATTATTGCAAATATGACAGCTGCCCAAAAACAGTTGATTCAGATTGCAAAAGCATTATCTGCAAAAGCAAAATATATTTTGCTGGATGAACCGACCAGTTCACTGACAGAACATGAAGCGGAAAAATTATTTACATTATGCCGGAAGCTTCGGGATGAAGGAAAGTGCCTGATATTTGTATCTCATAAAATTGAAGAGGTAATGGGACTTTGCGACTGCGTAACGGTTCTCAGAGACGGAGCGGTTACAGGAAATAGTTCTATTCGGGATATATCCCGTCAGGAATTAATCAAAATGATGATTGGACGGGAAGAAAATGTTAATTATATGGGAGAACTGGATATTAAGGACGAAGTTGTACTGGAAGCCAGAAATATTGGAAAATCAGGTATGTTTGAAAATATTAATTTCAAAGCGTACAAGGGAGAAATTCTCGGATTTTACGGCCTGGTCGGCGCAGGCCGGACAGAGCTTGCCAGACTTCTTATCGGTGCGGATCAAAGAGATACCGGAGAAATTTATATACACGGCGAAAAAGCTCAAATCTGCAGTGTTTCTGACGCTGTTTATAAATATGGGTTAAGTTACGTCAGTGAGAACCGCAAAGAAGAAGGATTAATACTTCCATTTTCCGTACAAGATAATATGTTACTTACAAATTTACATCTGATTCGGGGACATTTTGGCAAACTTTCGTTTAAAAAGGGAAGAGATTTAACAGAATCAATGATTCATAAAATGGAGATTAAAACCCCGTCGCAGGATACTGTCATTGAAACACTTTCCGGCGGCAATCAACAGAAAGTTTCCCTTGGGAAATGGCTGCTCACCGGCAGCGACATCCTTATCATAGACGAGCCTTCCGTCGGCGTTGATGTTGGTGTAAAACGTCATATTCATGAACTTATCTGGAAACTTGCGAAAGAAGAGGGCAAGACAGTGATTCTTATTTCGTCCGATATGCCCGAAATGGTAACCTTAGCAAGAAGAATTCTTGTCTTTAAAGATTATCAAATTGTGGAAGAAATTAAAGACTTAAACGATAAAGAACATAGTTACCAGGAAGTAAGTGAGAGAATAGGGCAGGCAATTGCCTGAAATCGTGCCGTTAATACAAAGAAAGGGGCTGTTTTGAAAATATCTAAGGCTTTGTGATGTTTTCAATACAGTCCCATTTTATTTGCGGAGAGGATAGACGCAGGTTGAGTGCACTGGAGTTTTTCACCGGGGAGATGGAGATAGAAGAAGACAAATAATTATTTAAAAGTGTAAATATTTCTGAAAAATGTAAAAAGGCCCGAAAACATTGAATTCTCAATATTTTCAGACCCTCAGCCAGTAGCGAGGAAGGGACTTGAACCCCCGACACTGCGGGTATGAACCGCATGCTCTAGCCAGCTGAGCTACCTCGCCGTAATGGGACCTATAGGGCTCGAACCTATGACCCTCTGCTTGTAAGGCAGATGCTCTCCCAGCTGAGCTAAGATCCCATTGGTGTGGGCCACTACCGCTGACCCGCTTTGCTATTATACTATTATATTGGGAAAGAAGTCAAGCTTTTTTTACAAATTTCTTAAATAATTTTTCGCCTAATTTTTCACGGCTTAACGTCCAAGCTGCTATGAGCCGCTTCTAGATTTCCCCATTTTTAAATTTCCAAATCATTTCACTGGTCAGGCTGATATTCAGCGGCTGTGCAGGCGCTTCCTCCCGGGTAAACCAGTCTGCGGTGGCAAGCTCCCGAGTGTCCAGCGTGATGGAATCATCCTCTCCGTCAAGCTCGGCAAAAAAACCGAACAGCAGGGTATCGGAGAAGGACCAGGGCTGGCTTTTGTAATAACGCAGATTTTTCACACGGAGCCCCACTTCCTCATAGACTTCCCGCCGAACCGTTTCCTCAATGGTTTCCCCGATTTCCGCAAAGCCGGCAATCAGGGCATAGTGGGTTGTGCTCCTTCCGGCATATTTGGACATCAGAAGGCGCTCCCCATGCATAATCCCTACAATAACTGCGGGAGAAATCTTCGGATATTCCATAATACCGCAGTCGGGGCATTGAAGCATGCGTTCCTTGAGAGAGTGAACCAGGGGATGGCCGCATTTGCCGCAGAAGCGGTGGCTGTCATACCAGTGATAGAGCTGATGGGCGGTGATTCCGGCAAAGGACAGCCATTCGGGCGGCGTGTCGCGGAAGATACGGATGGATTTCATTTCAAAGAGAGCTTCATCAAATGAGGGGCGCCGCCTGGCAAGATAAAAGGTCTGCTCATCAATGGAAAAGAGATAGAGAAGTTCTTCGGACAGCTTTGGCGCAAGGTCAGGAAGATCGGAAAAAGAGGGAAAACAGAGTCTGTCCTTCCGCCGCTTTACCAGTACCAGATCTCCCTCAAAATAAAGAAGAAGGCTCTCCGCTTCGGGCTGCACGGGCCGATATTCATTGTGATAAGTGTGCGGTGTAATGTCCTGTATCATTTGTAATTCCTCCCCGGCTGATTTGAATATAGTATACACCTGTTTGCGGATTTGGTAAAGAACTTGAAAATTTCATAGTAGAAAAGGAGGGAATATGGTACAATAACCCATAGAGCGGAATTTAAAAACAGCACGCTCCCTTACCGACAGGGAAGCGTACGGAACCGGAATAGGAGAAAAACACTATGCGCGTAGGAATGGGATATGATGTACACAGGCTGACAGAGGAGCGGCCGCTGATTTTGGGAGGGGTGGAGATTCCTTATGATAAGGGGCTTCTCGGCCACTCCGATGCGGATGTACTGCTGCATGCCATCATGGATGCGCTTCTGGGGGCTGCGGCCCTGGGCGATATCGGGAAGCATTTTCCGGATACGGATCCGGCCTATAAGGGCATCTCCAGTATTCGTCTTCTGGAGCATGTGGGAGCGCTTCTGGAGGAGGCCAATTATGTGGTTGGCAATATTGACGCCACTATCATTGCCCAGCGTCCTAAGATGGCGCCGCATATTCCCGCTATGAGGGAAAATGTGGCAAGGGCCCTGAAGATATCTGCGGATCAGATTAATATAAAGGCTACCACGGAGGAGGGACTGGGCTTTACGGGAACGGGAGAGGGAATTTCCTCTCAGGCTGTCTGCGCCCTGATTCCCATAGCCAATTACGCTTATGAGGATGTAATGGCAGGGGAAAGGGACTGTGGGGGCTGCGGAGGATGCCGTGCAATAAAGGAATGAAAATGCATTGGTAAGACAAAGCAGTATGCCGTAAGGCTTAAGAAACAGAACAGGAGGTGGACATGGAACTGCGATATTTGAGCCGGGAGGAAAAAGCATTGTCCAGGCGGCTCTATGAAGAAGTATTTGTGGAGGACGAAGCGGCATTTGTGGATGCCTATTACCGTATCAAGGCTGCGGACAATCAGATATTGGCCGCCGTGGAGGAGGGACATATCCGCTCCATGCTGCACCGGAATCCCTATACCTTTCGGCTCCGCGGAGAGTCTGTCCGGGCGGACTATCTGGTTGCGGTAGCGACTGAGCTTCCCTTCCGCCATCAGGGGCTGATGCGCAGTCTTCTCACAAGGGCGCTCATGGATATGAGGGAGGAGCGCCGGCCCTTTGCATTTCTGATGCCGGCCGACGAGGCCATTTATCTGCCTTTTGATTTCCGGCTGATGGGAAATGAGGACGAGGAAGGGCTTGCGGATCTCGAGGAAGCAAAGCTGAAGGAGACGTATGATCTTTATATAGAAAAGGACGGGGATTATGAGAGGCGTCACATTTCCTGGCCGGAGTGGGAGACGACGCCCATGATGATGCGGCCGGTACATCTGCCGGCCTTTGTGGAGCATATCGGAGCGGAGGAAGAGCAAAGTCTGACTGTAGAGATCACGGATTCCATTCTTGCGGGAAATCAGGGCATTTTCCGCTGGGATTTCACCTTGGATGGCAGCTGCCTTCTTCCGGCAGCGGAAGAGCCGGAGGTTTCCGTTGCCATTGCGGATATGGGAAGCTTTCTTTGCGGTATGCTGGGAGCAGGGGAGCTGCCGGGGGTGGGGAAGGCGAAGGACAAAGAAGGGCTTCTGCGCAAGCTGAACCGGATTCGGGTTTTAGAGGGAATCTATATCAATGAAACCGTGTAGAGGGCAGCGATTCGAACTGCAGCAGCCAAGAAATTCTTGCGGATTCGGGCGGAAATACTTGACAAACCGCTCAATTTTGCATATCCTAAATCATAGAAAGTTTTAGAAGAACAAAGGCATAGAACGGAAAAGTAATTCACATTCAAAGCAGCAGAGAGGAGCTGTCACCGGCTGAAAGCAGCTCCGGCCGAGAGGTGGATGAAGTGCGTCCGGGAGCCGATCCGGTGAGTGTGTCAGCATCAGCCGGGTACGTGGGCACGCGTTAAGTGTAAGAGTGAGGGGGCAAGTGCCCTTTAATGAAGAGTGGAACCGCGGATTATTTCGTCTCTTGAGGCGAGATAGTCCGCATTTTTTGTTCAGGGGAGAGCGCAAATGGGAATGATTCGTTATATTAAGGAAGAGTTTCAGGTTATCACGGAGCGGGATCCGGCCATCAAAAGTCCCATGGAGGTCTTGCTATATCCCAGCTTTCGTGCTATCTTAAGTTACAGACTGGCACACCGCTGGTACAAAAGAGGTCATTATTTCTGGGCGCGGTGGCTGTCCCAGAGAACCGTGCGGAAGACGGGCATTGAGATCCATCCGGGCGCGCAGATAGGCAAGGGGCTGTTTATCGATCACGGATCCGGCGTTATCATAGGCGAGACGGCCATTATCGGGGACAATGTAACTCTTTACCAGGGGGTAACACTGGGAGGAACGGGAAAGGAGCGGGGAAAGCGCCATCCCACTCTTCAGGACAACGTAATGGTCAGCGCGGGAGCCAAGATCCTGGGGTCCTTTACCATTGGGGAGAATTCCAAGATTGGGGCAGGATCCGTAGTGCTGAAGGAGGTGCCGCCCAACTGTACCGTGGTCGGTGTTCCGGGACGCATTGTGAAGCGGGGCGACGTAAAGGTTCCCCGAAGCGATATGAATCAGGTGGATCTGCCCGATCCCGTTATGGACACCATTACGGAGCTTCGCCGGGAGAATGAGCGGCTGCACGCAGAGCTTGCGGAGATTAAGAAAAAGCGCGGAAAAAAGAAAAAAGATAAAGAAGAGAAGACAAAACAGTAGGGAAAGGTATACCGTAAGGAAATTACGGAACCGGAATAAGGAGAAATTAAATGAAGGTATATAATACTCTGACAAAGAAAAAAGAGAGCTTTGTTCCCCTGGAGGCGGGCAAGGTAAAAATGTATGTATGCGGACCCACCGTTTATAATTTTATCCATATCGGCAATGCAAGACCCATGATCGTATTTGACACGGTCCGCCGCTATATGGAGCATCGGGGCTATGAGGTCAACTATGTGTCCAACTTCACGGACGTGGACGACAAAATCATCAAAAAGGCCATTGAGGAGGGTGTTTCCGCTCAGGAGATTTCCGAACGCTACATTGCCGAGTGTAAAAAGGATATGGAGATGATGAATGTAAAGCCGGCTACCACTCATCCCCTTGCGACCCGGGAGATCGGGGGGATGCTTGAGATGATCGGCGAGCTGATTGAGAAAGACTACGCCTATGAAGTGAACGGAACCGTATACTTCCGCACCAGAAAATTTGAGGAATACGGAAAGCTTTCCCACAAAAATCTCGACGATCTTCGCAGCGGCAACCGTTCACTTCTGGTATCCGGCGAGGATGAGAAGGAGGATCCCCTGGATTTTGTACTCTGGAAACCGAAGAAGGAGGGAGAGCCTGCCTGGGAGTCACCCTGGGGAGAGGGCCGTCCGGGCTGGCATATTGAGTGTTCCGTTATGTCCAAAAAGTATCTGGGCGAACAGATTGACATCCACGCGGGCGGGGAGGATCTTGTATTTCCCCACCATGAAAATGAGATAGCCCAGAGCGAGGCGTGCAACGGAAAGGAGTTTTCCAGGTATTGGCTGCACAACGCCTTCCTCAACATTGACAATCGGAAAATGTCAAAATCCCTCGGCAATTTCTTTACCGTACGGGAGATTAGTGAGAAATACGATCTTCAGGTTCTGCGCTTCTTTATGCTCAGCGCCCATTACCGCAGTCCTCTGAATTTCAGCGCGGAGCTGATGGAAGCTTCGAAGAAGAGTCTCGAGCGCATTGTGACGGCGGCGGATAATCTGAAGCACCTTATCGGTACGGCGTCCGGTGAAACTATGACGGAGAGTGAACTGGCTCACTATGAGGCTTCGGAGGAATTTGTGAAGAAATTTGACGAGGCCATGGATGACGACTTTAATACGGCTGATGCCATTGCAGCCGTATTTGAGCTGGTGAAGTATCTCAATACCCATACAAGCGGGGAGAATACAAAGGATTATCTTAAGAAATGCCTGGAGCGCCTGACGACACTCTGCGATATTCTGGGTCTTGTTGTGGAGAAAAAGACGGAGCTTCTGGACGCAGATATCGAAGTGCTGATAGAGGAACGGCAGCAGGCCAGAAAGGCCAGAGATTTTGCACGTGCGGATGAGATACGCGCTGAGCTGCTGAATAAGGGCATTGTGCTGGAAGATACGCGCGAGGGTGTAAAATGGAAACGGGTGTAGAAAATCTCATGTCCCGTATTCGGGAGGAATTTGCCCTGGAGGAAGTGGATATCAGGACATATTCCCCCCTGGTGCTGGCTTATATCGGGGACGGAATTTTTGAACTTGTGATCCGTTCCCTGCTGGTGGGACACGGCAATGCCCATGCGGCCAGGCTTCATAAAAAGGCCAGCAGCCTGGTGAATGCCGGAGCCCAGTCCGCTATGCTGGAACGAATCAAGGAGCAGCTGACCGAGGAAGAGCTTCATATCTTCCGGCGGGGGCGCAACGCCAATTCCCCCACTATGGCAAAGCACGCGTCTGTGTCCGATTACCGGCGGGCCACCGGCTTTGAGGCGCTGATGGGCTACCTGTATCTTACGGGGCGGACAAAACGGCTGCTTGAGCTGGTAAAACTGGGACTTAAGGAGGAGCCATGCGATACGAAGAACTGACCATAGAGGGACGGAATGCCGTACTGGAGGCGTTTCGTTCGGGAAAAACCATAGACAAGCTGTTTGTGCTGGACGGCTGCCAGGATGGAATTGTCAATACCATCAAGCGGGAGGCACGGAAACAGGATACCATCATCAACTATGTAAAGAAGGAGCGGCTGGATCAGATGTCCGAGACGGGACGGCATCAGGGGGTCATAGCAGTGGCCGGAGCCTACGAATATGCGGAACTGGAGGATATTCTGGGAATCATTGATGATGAACTGATGCCGGAAGTGAAGATACAGGAATAATATTGAGATATTTTAGAGTGGGCGGTCTTAAATCCGCCCATTTTTCTTTCCAAAATCCACTGAAGGGGCGGACTGCACGAAAGAGAGAACAGAAATGGTGGCTATGATTGTTAAATTGTCAGAACCTTGCAGGCAGTACAGCCAGAAACC
>OFFP01001272.1_pt1 | contig 17812 bp, 21 predicted proteins | sample 1521431 | NCBI WGS metagenome assembly OFFP01 (sample SAMEA3504104, study PRJEB24116) | mouse gut metagenome | biome: mouse gut; feature: mouse-associated habitat; material: faeces | place: Denmark | collected 2011
ATGCACCAGATGCGGGTGTATGCGAAAAAGGCGGGGTTAAAGCCGTCTTTCTGCTGCTACAAACGGTGGGGCGTAAAGAAAAAGGGGGGTCAGGGCCATAAGCCGGTAATCCCCCTTCGGTTCAGCAAGAACGGCAATCCAGAAATTGAACGCTGGTATGCCACGCACTTCGTTGATACAAAGCGGGTCAGCCAGCTAAAGGCGGCAGCATTGGAGAAAGCGGAGCCGCCCCGTCAGGAGGGGGAATCCCCGGAGGACGGAGCTTCCATCTCGTAGCACTCGAAAACATCATCCGGCTTCACTGTCAGCCTGCGGGCCAGGAACTTCGCAATATCAAAGTAATTCTTCTTGCTGGAATCCAGCAGATACTTGTACTGCGGGTGCTTGGTAATGTCAAACTTGTCGGAGAAAAACGGCCTTACGCCCTGCACCTGCAAGATGCACTTGCCGCCGTCCATCACCGCCAATTCATCGGTTGACATCAGTTCCCTGCCACAATGTCAAGTGAATAGTTCAGATTTCCCTCAAAATTTCATCCAGAAACGACAAAAGGCCCCTTTCCCCAAAACGGGAAAGAGGCCGTAAATACAAAATTCAGTTTTCAATCTCACCTACAAAGTTATAAACAATGCGGACTTTCTGCACCTTTTCGCCGTCAATCACTTCGACAGCACTGATAAAGATTTTATCAATCAAACGGTTCAAAATCGCTTCGTCCAGTTCCGTGATGGATGCATACGCCTGAATTTCACCGATGAACCGCCGCACATCGTCCTCCGCGCTGCTGGCAATCCGCAACTCATCTGTTATGTCCTGCATCCGTGCCTTGTTGTCGTGCTGTTCCTGCTCAAGCGTTTCGGTCATACGCAGGAACCGCTGCTCGGTCAGGATGCCTTTGGTCTTATCCGCATACAGGCTCATGAACATATCGTCAATTTCCTGATTGCGCTTTGTAAGCGCTTCAAGCTCGCGTTTCAGCCCGTTTTCGTCCAGGGTGTACTGTTCCTCCAAACGCCCCGTTAAACGCCTGTAAAAGCCCTCTGCGTCCTTTAGAGCCATTGCTGCGTGTGCCATGATGTCGGACAGTACAAGGTTGTAGAGGTCGCGGGCTTCGATCTTGTGGCTGGTGCAGGCGTTTTTGCCCAGCCGGTTATAGGTCTGGCAGATATAATACGCCTTGTCGATAGGCTCCCGCTTCTTTTTGGTAATGCGGTCAACATCCATGCGTCCGGCTTTTTCATAGCGTACCTGCATGGACTTCCCACAGGTCGCGCAGTAGACCAGCCCGTGAAATAAATTGTAAAACGGGCAGCGGTTGCCCTGCATAATGGGAGGGCGGCGGTCAATCAGCGTCTGCACCCTGTCCCATTGCTCGCGGCTTACAATCGCTTCGTGGCAGTTTTCAACGATTTCCCACTGATCGCGTGGAATGGCATTTATAGTGTTGGAGCGTATCGCTTTCTGGTGCGCTTTACAGACCACATGGTCACCCTTATAGACTGGGTTGCGGAGCATTTTCCCAATAACAGAGCCGCTCCATGAGTAATAGCGAACCTCAGATTCTACGGGTGTCTTGACGCGGGTAATGGGGATTTTGTGTTCCAGCAGGTGCTTGGCAATCTTCATCGTGCCGTACCCATTCAAGGCCAAATCAAACACCAGCCTGACCGTGGGCGCGGTTTCCGGATCGATAACCAGATGCCCGTGGTCTTCGGGGTCACGGCGCAGGCCGTAAGGCGTCGGGCCGCCTAAAAATTTGCCCTGCCGGGAACGCGCCATCCATCCCGCCAGCACTTTCTTGGAAATATCCCGGCTGTATAGGTCATTCAGGATATTTTTGAACGGCGTAATGTCCATTTCCTGCCGGTTCACGCTGTCCACCCCGTCAGTAATTGCGATATAGCGGACGTTGTGGCGGGGGAAAAAGACTTCGATATAGCTGCCGGCTTCGATGTAGTTCCGGCCCAGGCGGGACAGGTCTTTTGTGACGACGCATTTGATTTTTCCGGCTTCAATATCGGCAATCATCCGCTGAAACGAGGGACGGTTGAAATTCCTGCCGGTATAACCGTCGTCAACATAAAATTCGTAATCTAAAAATCCGCTTTTCTCTGCAAAGTCCTTCAAAAGCGACTTTTGATTCTGGATGCTCATGCTCTCGTTTTCCCGCCCGTCCTCAATCGACAACCGGCAGTACAGTGCGGTGACGGTGGGAGTGGTTTTGTTTTTCCTGCTCATTTTTGCTCTCCTTAATGAACAGGGACACGATATAATCATTATACCGTGTCCCGCCCATTTTTTCAACCGGCAGATTCGCCGTTTTTCTTTTCCCGCCATGCGGCAAACTGCCCGCAAGCCTGGTTTTCTATCGCCTGCTCAAACGCGGCCTGCATACTTTGCCCGCCGCTGTATTCACGGGTTACAATGAAACGTGGCTTGTCCTTTCGGCGCGTGGGTGTTTCAGCGGATGGAACCGGCTGGCTTTTTGTCATGGATGCTCCTTTCTTTCAGCAGGATGTACGCCCGCCCCCTGCGCGATAATCTCACGCGCCGCCGTGCGGGTAACGGCGGCATTGCCCTTTCGGAAATTCTTCCCGGCAAAAAGCACAGGGGCGCACCGTTCCAGGATACGGTCATAAATCCGGGCGCGGGCAAGGTCGGGCGGGTTCTTCATTTCCTCAAGTGTCAGGTTGGTCGTAACAATCAGCGGCTTATTACTGCGATATCGGCTGTCGATAATCGTGTAAATCTGTTCCATTGCGTATTCCGTACTGCGCTCCACGCCCAAATCGTCAATAATCAGCAAATCGTAGACATCCAGCCCATCCAGAAATGTCAGCCTGTCCTCCCCGAACGTCCCGCACAGGCGGTTGAGGATGGTGGAGAAATTCGTCATGAGTACCGGTATATCCTGCTCCAGCAGGGCATTTGCGATGCACCCCGCCGCGAATGATTTCCCCGTGCCAACGTCCCCGAACAGCAGCAGACCCACATTGCGCTCCCGTGCTGTTTGCCAGCCCTCCACATAGGCGCGGATTTTGTCCATAGCCGGATTTTCGCCGCTGTCATTTGCAAACGTGTAATCGTACAGATAACGGGCCTGCAGCCCCTGCGATCTGCGCCTTTTGATTCGCTCTAACCGTTCCTGGCGTATCCGTGCTTCTTCCCTGCGCTGTCGCTTTTCCACCTCGCAGGGGCAGGCGCAGCGGGGGAAGATTACCCGGTTCAAAAACGGCGCTTCCACTACAGCCTGGCGCGGATGGCCGCAGGCACGGCAGTGGAGCAGGCCGTCAGCAGGGTCTGTGTATTCATCCTCCCCAACTGTCAGGCTGCTGGCAGCTTTGTCAATCATAGCGCGGATTTCAGCAGTAATCGGTATCATACGGTGTCCTCCTCGCTGGCGGTGTAGTCCCTCTTTCTGGCGGCTGTGGCTTTCCGTTCATCCTTCGATACCCACCGGCGGATTGTAACAGCGTGGCTTCGGTAAGCCTTGCCGGTAGATTCCATATATGCAGACAGCTTCTCAATGTACTCCTGCCAGACAGCGGGGAAGTCTGCCTGCAGCTCTGCCAGTTCCGCATCTGACAAAAATACATTCTGGTATCTGCCATACGGACGCGCACTCGCTCCTTTCAGGTTGCTCTTATTCAGGTGGTTCTTACTCAGGTTGTTAGTGGCTGCTTTCCCGGCTGTCTGAAAGCCGGTTCCTCCACCCTCTAAAGGGGCGTTTTCCGGCTCTTGGACGGATAGTTTTCCAGCCTGCTGAAAGCCGGATTTCTGACCGCTGGGCAGCTTCATGTAAATACGGTTTGGCATGGAAAGCCCGCGCCGTTTCCGCTCAACCAATTCCGCTCTTTCCAGTTCGTTCAGCGCGTCTTTGACAGTGGAAATGCTTTTGCCAATCGTACTGGCAATCCCCGCAATCGGGAATATCAGGTACAGCCTGCCGCTGTGGTCTACCCAGCCGTTTGCCTGGGAAAGCGTGGCACGGTCAAGCAGGACCGCGTAAATTACTTTTGCGGTCTGCGAAAGAGCCGTATCCAGCAGGAAACGGGGATAGGGAAGATAGGGCGGCAGCGTGGTTTGGATGGTCATATAATCGCTCATGGGTATCACTCCTTATCATGGTTTCTTTTTTTGAAAATCAGAACGCGCCGCGCGCGATTTGATTTTGGAATGCTTCATGTGAACGCGCCGCGCTCGCCCACATTGGTTTGAAGCCTGCAATCTTTTTTAGAAGATGGCTTAAAATCACATTCAGGTGCGGGACAGAATTTTATGGGCCGGCTTCTGGATATAGTTTAAAAATTAAAGGGCAAGTCTTTCCTGCCCTTTAGAAAAAAATATTTACGAAAAATCACAGCCAAACTTGTGCAATTTTTTCACCAAAACAATCGAGTAGGGGGAATTTAATCCCCCTCTCACACCACCAGTACATGCCGTTCGGCATACGGCGGTTCAACATAACTTCAAAGCATGATGCTCATTATAATAATCAAGACAGCTTATAAGTCCCGCCTTAGCAAATACGTCTTTAGAGATTGCCCTGACCACACATGTCTTTGTGGCAACCCAGTAGTATCGGTCGCCGCAATACGCTGTCAGTCGTGCCAGGTCTTTGCCTATCCCAAGCTTTTGCAATCCCCACTGTCGTTTCTTCGGCACTTTCCACTGTTTCCAAATAATGATTCTGAGTCTTGTCCTTAAATGTGCGTCAATCTCTGTCATTGCTGTTTTCATGGATCCGAGGGCATAGTAGTTTATCCACCCTCTTGTCACCTGATTGATTTGCACAATCTTGCCTGTGACTGTTCCGGGCATTTTCCTACAAGTCAGTTCTTTCAGCTTCCTCTTGAATTTCTTCACAGAGTCCTGATGTGGTCTGCATTTCCATTGTTTTTCCCTGCTGTCCTTGTAGAATCCAAATCCCAGATATTTCAGCTTCTGCGGTCTTGTGATATGGGTCTTTGTCATGTTGACCTTTAATCCCAGTTTCCTCTGAATCCAATCCGCCACTGTCCTCATGACCCTCTTAGCACTTGATTCGCTGCTCACTGCTATCACACAGTCATCCGCATATCTTGTGAATCGTAGTCCCCTTGCTCCCAGTTCTTTGTCCAGTTCATTCAGCATGATGTTTGACAAGAGCGGTGACAAGTTGCCTCCCTGCGGTGTGCCCAGCTTTGTTTCTTCATATCCCTGCCGCGACATGACTCCTGCTTTTAGGTATTTGCGGATAAGCGACTCTGTATCACCATCGTTGATGATGTCGTGAACAAGACTCATTAGTCTGTCCTGTGGTACGTTATCGAAAAATCTCTCCAAGTCGATATCCACTATCCACTCATATCCCTCATTCAGATATACAAGTAATTGTCTGATAGCCATCTCACAGCTTCTGTTCGGTCTGAAGCCATAACTCCACTCCGAAAACATAGGCTCACACATAGGACTTATCACTTGCACGATGCCTTGCTGGATTACCCTGTCCATTACGGTTGGGATTCCCAGTTTTCTCACTCCTCCGTCCGGCTTGGGTATCTCTACCCTCCTGACCGGCTGGGGTTTGTATTCCCTGCGCCTGATTTGCTCCCTGATACTTTCCCAGTTCTCTTTGATGTAATCGCCGAGTTCTTCTACCGTCACATTGTCTACGCCGCCTGCTCCTTTATTGGCACAGACTTTCTTGTAGGCGGCATTCATGTTGTTTTGGGATAGTATCTTTTCTAACAGTTCTGACATTGCTTTGTGTGCTTTCTCCTTTCCGTTTTCATGGATTCGCCCTAAGTGGTGCAGTACCCGCTCATTTACGTTTCGCACTTCCTGCTGTCAGGTATTCCATGAAGCATACATTTGATTACACGGTTACGTTGTTCAACCCTTTGGCAGTACCTGTCTCAAGGCTCTGCCTACTACGGCTTCTGCTGACTTCTCACAGTTCGTTGTTACTACGGCAAATGAAACCGTCTGTGAGACCTCACGGGATAAGCCTCCCAGTCTTTCCTCGTCTACCTGCCTGATTTACGCACATGGGTTACGGTCGCCTTTTGGACTTCGCTGTCTCTAGCCAGCTTATCCGCCATGTACGCCTTATATCAGATTTCTGTTCGTCAGGCTACGATTTCGCTATCCCTTCTTCGCGCCCGCACCTCACGGTGTGAACCTTGGGAGTCGCTTTGGGGTTTGTCGGCGACTACGTCCCTTGTGGACTTTCACCACAGACTGACGGCATGCCCGTCATACTAAAAAAAACGCCAAGGCAAGCTGCCCTGACGTTTGAATGATACACTGTTCTATTTTATTTTTTACCAGCAGGAGGAACAAATTTATAGCCGACCCCTCTGGTGTTTTGGATATAGGTTTTGCCAATATCCGCCAATTTTTTATAAAGGTTCCCTATATGGGCGCGAACCGTATTTTCCCCGCTAATACCTAAATCATCACCCCATACTTGTCGGTAAAGTTGCTGGCGGGTAAAAATCTGATTAGGATGGCTTGCCATATATAGTAACAAATCAAATTCTGTACGTGTTAAATCAAGTAGTTCACCATCTATGATTACTTGACGATATATGGGGTTAATAATCAATTCTGTGCTAAAAATTAATGGATACCGTTCACAATTATCTTCTTTTGCATTCAAGTATAGATGAATCAATGAGCAAGCCTGCGCTGCACAAAGTGTTACGTCTATAGGTTTTTCCAAACAGACATTGGCTCCGGCGTGGAATAGGGCGATTTTTTCCGATAAACTCAAATTTTGTGTGAGTACTATTATAGGGACAGATTTGCTTTCCCGTATCATGCGGAGCATCGACATATCACGACTTATGGTCGGTTGGATAGAGATGATAACAAGACAATATTCATTTTTTGTAAAAATTTCTAATGCTTTTTCGATAAACTGTGTACAGATAACATTAACACAATCATTTTGCATTATATTTTGAATCGCTAAAATAAACGCCAAATTATCGTCCGCAACCAATATTCGTTTTCCGATTTTAAATCACCACCCATTCTGCAAAAGGATCATAGAAATTCATAATCAACATACGACGGGCTGATTTGTACCGTCCTTTAGCCCGCCAATTTTGCCTATGCTTAAATTTGTGTATAAATCTTGGAAACAATCTTCCAGCCATCCTCAGTTTTCATCAGATGGTGAAAATCCACAAAATTCATACCGTGCCAGCCCTCCATCACTACACGGGCGCAGGCAATGTCTTTTACAATGTCCAGAATGTCAATGCGTCCTATTGCCTGCGTTTCGCCAGCTTCATCTACCGCATCGAATAGTGTCTGAGCAGGCTGTGCATTAACAATAGCGTTCGGATGAAAAGCGGGTTTCATTGCAGCACTGTTTTTGTTACCACCCTTAAGATAGGTGGTAATGACAGTCATGATCTCCTCGTAGTCTTTAACAGATGCGTTCATAATAGTTACCTCCGATAATTTTTTGATATGGGTGGAAACAACTTTTTTACGTCGTCCTTTCTTGCAGATACTGATGGATAGATTGCAATACTCTGTCTACGTCCAGCCCATACACTTGACAAGCTTCCTCCAGCGACTCATGGATGGAGGATGGGCATCCGACACAGTGCATTCCGACTTTCACCAGAACATCAGCAATCCCCAGGTCATAATCAAGAATCTGGCCCATTGTCGTTGCTTTTGTGATTTCTAATGTATTTTCCTCATTATCGTTCTTCCACGGTTTCACTGAGTGGGCGGAACGTACTGTGCCATTCCTCATAAGGAACCGATTTATCAGATGGATAGCCGATAGGAAGCAGGCAGATCGGCTGTACCTGCTCCGGCAGATCAAATGCCTTTGCCATCTGCTGCGAATCAAATCCGCGCACCCAAGCAGAACCGATTCCTAACTCCCATGCTTCTAGCATCATGTGTGTGCAGACAATGCTGGCATCCATTTCACCGATATCATATCCGCGCTCAGATGGACTTCGCCAGACTTTCGTTTTATCTGCACATACCAACAGAACCACCGGCGCGTCATAGGCAAACCGGGTAAGGGAACGAATTTTTCCGATGGCTTCCGGACTTTTCAGTACATAGATTTTCTGCAACTGAAAATTCACTGCTGTGGGCGCAAGCTATCCAGCTTTCAAAATTCGTTCCATTTTTCTCGGCTCAATCGGACGGTCAGAATAGGAGCGGACAGAATAACGGTCTGCTGCCAGTTCTAAAAAGTCCATATCTGCCCTCCTTTACTTTGCAGGGCGAAGTTGAGAATAGCCACTCCATGCAAAGAGCGCTTCCTCTGCTTCGTTGCCGTACACCTGCCCTACCTCGCAGATATACAGATAGTGGTCGCCGGTTTCATGGTATTCTTTCATGTGGCACTGAATTGCCACCCGGCTGTATGCCGGAATCTGAATCTTGCTTCCCTCTACGCTGGCAAGTTCAATGCCGAATTTGGCGACCTTATCAGTATTTCTGCCGGTCGTGCTGCCGCAGCCCATTACAGCGTCCGCTATTTCAGCACCGGGAACCGTTACAATAACATTGCCGGTTTCACGGACACGCTCCCCGCTGTAAGAAGTTTTTGCCATTGCAAAGGCAATCATGTTGGGATTAAAGGACAGGTACGTCCACCATGATACCGTAGCAAGATTGGTGCTGCCATCCGGCTTTTCGGTGCAGACAACAGTAACGGGGTTTGGAGAGGTCAGGTGAGATGCCTGTGCTAATTTGATTTTTTCCATTTTATTTGTTTCCTTTTTGCTCTTTATGATTAAATTGATTTACCCAACGCATAAGCCTGCTCAAGTTCCGGCTTACCCTTAATGTCGCCAATATCACCGTTGCCGCCAGCCAGTACTTGACCAAGGTTTTGCCATTTCAAGTGTCCCAACAAATTGTTGTAGTATTGCAGAACATCTTCAAAGCCGTGCCCCTCTGCCGCCATCAGCAGGGCGGACGATCTACCGTGTCCACGCAAGAGATTTCCGTCGCCTTCTTCCAGTGCAAACAGCCGATCAATGGCTGTGCGGATTTGACCGCTCATGTTCCAGTAGTACAGCGGGGTTGCCAGTACGATCACATCGCACTCCCTGACTGCCGGATAAATCTGGTTCATATCGTCCTGCTGGACGCAGGGACATTCTTTGCTGCTGTGACCGCCAAAACACCCTTTACAGCCGTGAATATCCATTCCGGAAAGGAAAAACTCCGTAACCGTATGTCCGGCTTCCTGCGCTCCTTTGGTAAATTCTTTCACCAGCCCCGCCGTGTTGCCGTTCCTGCGGGGACTGCCGTTTAAGATCACTATTTTTTTACTCATAACCATTCTCCATACATGTTAGATTTTTTCTGCAAGTTCCGCCGCCTGACGGCATCCGTCCGTTTTATCAATATCACCAGTATTCAAAACACCGGGAATCAGCACTTCGCCTATCATGCGCCATCTCAGTAAAGCCGCTGTACGCTCCATCGGAACACGAACACCGTCCATAATAGACAAATCTTCTTCCTCACAGCAGGCAATTAGGCCACACTCTTTGCCGGAAATGTCTTTGTTCACAACGAAAAAGGAATACAGCTTATCAATGAGATTTTTGATTTGCCCCGGAATGGAGTACCAATACACCGGCATGGAAAAAATAACGGCATCTGCTTCCAGAATCGCCGGAGCAACTGTGTTAAAATCATCATCAAAGGAGCAGGCTTTCCCGGTCTTAAAACAAGTTTCACAAGCATGGCACCCACTTAGATTCATCATGGCGGCGTCAAAGCGCGTGACGCTGTGACCTTTCTGCTCCGCTGCACGAATAAAGGCGTCGGTCATTGCGAAGCTGTTTCCGTTTTTACGGGGACTTCCCGTAATCACGACAATTTTTTTATTCATATGTGATTCTCCTTATGGGTGCCATCTAACTGCTTTTTGATCGGTACGTCAACCTCAGATTATTCCTGAATGGTGTTGGAGTTCTGATTGTATGCTTTCGCCACGCACTTCCACTCACCATTCATTTTCAACAGCAACAGGACATCCGTAAAGTCAATCCGATTACCCCAGCCTTCTTCCAGTACGCGTACTACCGCCAGCGATTCCTCCACCAGCAGAACATCTACGCGAGCCTTAAAATTGTCACCACCGGGAACCGTATCCACATTGTGATAGAACTGCTCAATCGAGCCATGCTCCAGTTTACCGTCCAAATAACCAAACAGGACAGCTTCGTCCGTAAACAGTTCCTTTGCATAGGTGCTATTGCCCTCGGCAACGCTCTTGACAAACTTCATAGCGGCTGCTTCAACAGCCTGATATTCCTTTAATTCTGCTCTCATAATATTAGCCTCCTTGAAAATTTAGTTTTTATTAAATAAAGCGTTTCGCTTTACTGCCATGCTAAATGTTGTTTCCTATCTCGTAGCCATCCCAAACGGCATGGAGGATTGTGCTGACTTGATGACCGTCGCCAATATCATAGACCACTGCGCCGCTGCCTGTAAGTTCCTGTGCCATTGACGGAGCCGGACGGAATCCAACAGCGATTACAACCGAATCTGCTTCTAGTGTCTTTTTCTGGCCGTCATGCTCCAGGATTACCTTGCCATCCTCCACAGCAGAAAGTTTGTGGCCTTCCAGCACATTTACATGGTGATACTCGAATAAATCAGGAATCATCTGCCCATTTGGAATCGGGGATGGGATTCCCGCTGATAAGATTTTGGGCAATGCTTCCACAACTGTGACATTCTTTCCTGCCTGAGCGTAATCCAGAGCCATTTCGCAGCCTACTAGACCACCACCAATAACTACCACATTCTGTCCGACCTTTTCCGTCTGGGCAAAAGCTTCCATGCAGCCAAGGACTTTCGGATCGTCAATCCCCGGCACCCTCGGAATGACAGGAACAGAACCTATTGCAAGGATGATCACATCAGCGTTCATTTCCCGAAGCTGTTCTGCGGTAATGGCTTCGCCCATATGCAATTCTACGGGTAAATGGTTCAACTCATTCTGATACCAGGCGTTCAGTTGCCGTACTTCTTTTTTGAAGTTGTGAGAGCCACCAGGGATCAGGTTGCCGCCCAATTCTCTGTTCTTCTCATAGAGGGAAACCTTATGTCCACGAAGTGCTGCTGTCCGAGCAGCTTCCATGCCGGCAACACCGCCGCCGACCACGATAACTTTTTTCACCTGAACAACTGGACGCATGGCAAAACGCATTTCCCGCATTGCCACCGGATTGACCGCACAGGTGGGCTGCTTACCCTGTTGCAATCTTGTAATACAGCCCTGATTGCAGGCAATACATGGACGGATTTTTTCCGTATGTCCAGTTAGAACCTTGTTCGGATATTCCGGGTCTGCCAAAGCCGCACGGCCCATTACCACGGCGTCAATCTTGCCGTCCCGGATTGCTGCTTCCGCAATCTCCGGGTCATTCATTCTACCGCCCGCCAGAATCGGAATGTTTACCGCTGCTTTTGCCTTCGCTGCCAGCTCCACCAGATAGCCTTTCGGCATATACATGGGCGGACAGGCATAATAGAATGAATCATAAATGCCAGTGTCTACATTCAGACAATCATATCCATAGGATTCCAGCAGCTTTGCAATCTCAACGCCTTCCTCTATGGTGCGTCCGATTTCTTTTTCGCCGGTCAATGTCGCCTGCTCAAATTCTTTTACAAAGGTCTTTAATCCAAGCCGCATACTGACTGGAAAATCGCTGCCACATTCCTGCTTGATACCCTCCAAAATTTCTCTTGCCGCCCGGAGCCGGTTCTCCAAGCTGCCGCCATATTCATCCGTCCGATAGTTCATCATGGACAGTGCGAATTGATCCAGCAGATACCCCCAATGGATGGAGTGTACCTCCACACCGGCAAAGCCGGAATCTTTTGCGATTTTTGCTGACTTAACCACGGATTCAATTTTCGATTTAATCTGATCCCGTGTCAGTTCCGGGGAATTAACGCCAGGATGCCGGAACACATGAACCGAGGACGGAGCCGGAAGTCCCGGATAATTGCGTCCAAGTCCCATTGTAATCTGAGCGAAAATCTTTGTTCCATAAGCGCCAGCCCGTTCATTCAGTTCTGTCGCTGTCATCTTAAATGCTTCCGGGTTTTGCAGAATAGACGGGCCTACCCCGGTATAAGGATCAACGAGATGATCCGCTGCCAGTGCGCCAGTAAAAATCAGACCGAAACCACCTTTTGCCCGTTCAACCAGATATTGAATGGTTTCGTCTTTCAATCCGCCGCTCGGCAGATGGTGCTGCCCTCCGCCAATGGGAGCCATACAAAACCGATTCTTTATCGTCAGTTTCCCAATATGAAGCGGCTTGCCTAAGTACGGATAACTTTGCACAAATATACCTCCTTTGCTGCGGGATTGACTTTTCCCGCTGTCGATATTATAATTGTAGCGTGAATGAAACCAAAAACAAGTACGCACATTCAAGTGCGATACTTACAAGAATTTCATATACTTACCCAAAGGAGAGTGTAACATGGATAAGAGATGTATATCGGCAGAAAATCTGAGTGATACTGGGTTTAGCTATACCCTATCCCTGATCAACGGAAAATATAAAATGACAATCCTCTATACGCTGATGGAGTTCGGCGTGGTTCGGTTTAATGAAATGAAAAAATATATCGGTGAGATTTCCTACAAGACATTAAGCACCACACTGAAAGAATTGGAAGCGGATCACTTAGTCCACCGGGAGGAATACCCACAAATTCCTCCAAAAGTGGAGTATAGCCTGACAGAACGTGGTAAATCCTTAATTCCTCTTCTGGATGGAATGTGTGAGTGGGGTGATAAGAACCGAATGTAGCAGGTAAAAGGTTTTGCTAACGTAGGCAAGCAATGAGCCGGAATATCCTTTTGGGATATTCCGGCTCGCTTGTTGGGGTTCCCCCAAGCCCCAGGCGTCCGCCTGCGCGTCCGACCGAGCACGCCTATCGGCGTGGCTTTGCGTTCCCTGCGGTCGCTTACTCCTGCACATCCGCGCAGGAGAGGGGCGGCGCAAAATGCGCCGTCAGGAGAGTTCTGAATCGTTCCTTGTTCCATTCTATGTAATGATAAGCTGCCCCTGCTGGCATTTCACGGTGATTTTGTCCCCGGCAGAAAAGCCGGCCTGTTCCAGCCATTTTCCTTGTAAAACAATCTGCGGCGGAGCCTGCTTGTAATTGTCGCGCCCGTAACACACAGTCAGCTTGCGGTCATCCATCCGTCCCCCTTTCCCGCTGCCTGCTGGCATACGATTTCAAATACATTCCCGTCCTCAGTTCTGACAGTGAGCAGTCCGTTCCTCTCGTCTGTGTTCAGGTCGGCAATCCCCATCCCCTCGCTGTCATTCAGTAAATCAAACAGCCTGTCCTTAAAATAGTTCAGTTCCATTTTTCTGTTCCCCTTTCGTATTTTATTGTTGTTTATTAGCGGATACTCAAATGTAAATCATTTTATTTTGCAATACAAAGTTCGTCCGGCTCCCCGATATATCCGTTGTTTTTTTGATAGGCTTTCAGGTATCTGTCCATGAATTGCAGATAGTAGTCTTTGTCCTCAGCAAGCGGCTCCAACAGTGTTGTAATCCGGCTACGGACTTCGCATTCCTCCCACTCGGAAAGGGTGAGGGCGTTGGGGATATGCGTCTTGTTTTCATCTGCATTGACTACATCGTTGATAACCTCGTTAAATAGTTGATCGAGCATTTTCTCCGGTGTATCTAGCAACACCGCGCCAGCATCGCCGGGACATTCAGCTAAAATCCAGACATAACCGATTTTCTTTGAGTAGACTATATCAAAATAGCTTTGCTGGTCTATGTATTCCTCAAATGCCCTGAAAATCGCATCCAGCTTTTTTCTTTCTTCACCTTTGTAAATCATAAGCAGCACAACCTTTCGTTACGTTCCTTACTGGCTATTATAATTCCTGATGTCAATTATTGCAATACCAGTATTTTTAACTTTCGATTCCTTGGCTCATAATAGATTCCATGAGAGGAGGCGGGACGATTATGTTTGCAAAACGCATCAAATTCTTGCGGCAGTCAAAAGAACTGAACCAGGTACAGCTTGCTGAACGGCTGGGCGTAAAAAAGCAGAGTATCAGCAACTGGGAAAATGATAACATTATGCCATCCATAGACATGTTAATACGGATTGCCGACTTCTTTCATGTCACCACCGATTATCTTCTGGGACGTGAAGTGACTGAACCAGGCGCACCAGAAATGCTTGATATAACCGGCCTTACGCCCCGCCAGACAGAACATATCCGGCTTCTTGTAGATGATTTGCGAAACAATGAAAATTAAGTGTTCCTCCCATGCCAGCCAGTATGGGAGGATTCTTTGTATATTGACACCTCCTGTCCCCAACAGATATGCTTTTCTCTGCCACAGTCTGCCCGCGCCGGTTCTGTATCAAACGGTATAGCAATGTCCAGGTATCAGCATACCATAAGAACTCCTATGTATGAAGAATACCCACTCCGGCGCGTAAAATCAAAACACGTTCTCCTGCTGACAGCCCAGTTGATCGTGTCCCTGTCCGTGTATTTTTATGGGCAACTGAACTGTTCACAAATAAGTATGGCATATCTTTTCCGAGTTTCTGGTAATTTACCCCCATGCTGCGCTGGCTTCCCCGCGTGTCGGAGGTGTTGAAAAGGTCGATGGTTTCCTTTCCCAGCGTTTCCGAAATCTCTTTCAGGGTGCTGCGCTCCTTGCCGCCCAAAAACAGGACGCAGGAGCAGTTGCCGATGATGGTTTCCGCATGGTCTTTGTAGACGGCCTTTAACTGGCTCTGCGTCTGCACCACGATATGGGCGGAAATCTCGCGGCTTCGGATAACGGAAATCAGGTGCTGGAAGTTGGGGATTTTCTGGTTGGCAAACTCGTCCAGCAGGCAGGTAACATGGGTTTTCAGTGCGCCGCCGTTTTCCAGCGCCTTGTCGCACAGGACGTTGAACATCTGCGTATAAACCATCGCAGAAATGAAATTGAATGTCATATCCGTGTCGGACACGATACAGAACAGCGCCGTCTTGCGGTCGCCAATCTTTTCAAGTTCCAGTTCGTCGCCCTCCATCAGTTCCCGCACCTCCCGGATGTCAAAGGGAGCCATTCTTGCGCCGCAGCTAATCAGGATCGATTTTGCTGTTTTGCCCGCCGCCATTTTGTATTTCTTATACTGGCGCACCGCAAAATGTTGTGGGTCGCGTTTTTCCAGCGCGTCAAACATCAGGTCAACGGCGTTTTTGAAGTTTTCATCATCCTCCCGCACCTCGGACGCATTGAGCATTTCCAGCAGGGTGGTCATGTTTTTTTCTTCCTCCGGCGCTTCGTACCAGATGTAGGCGATCAGCGCCTGATAGTAGAGGGCTTCGGCTTTTGCCCAGAAATCTTCACCGCCCTTGCTGTCCTCGCCCTTGGTGTTCTCCATGATGCAGTTGACCAGCTTCAAAATGTCGTTCTCGCAGTAGATATAGCGGAATGGGTTGTACTTCATGGACTGCTTAAAATCAATCGTATTGAGTATTTTTATCTCATACCCGCCGCGCTGAAGCATTTTCCCACATTCCAGAACGACCGTGCCTTTTGGGTCAGTCACGATATAGCTGGCGTTCATCTGCATGAGGTTGGGCTTAATGTGGAAGCGGGTCTTGCCGGAGCCGGAACCGCCGATCACCAGCACATTTTTGTTGATATTGTACTTGGGGATTTTGTTTCTCCCCACCATGACGCGCTCTGTCTGCGTCAGGAGAATGTTCTGGTCGAATTGGGGATTGATGAAAGGCTTAATATCGTCGGAATTTCCCCATGAAGCGTTTTGTCAAGTGCTTTTTTGAGTTATTGACGCAAGCCCTTGTTAGTGCGGTGGGAAACGGGGCAGGAAAAAGGGCGCAAAACGCGCCTGTGGACATTTAGAAGCCGTTTTCGCGGGTGGGTAGTATAAAACCCTTGCCCGGTGGGTTTTCGTGTCTGAAACGCCTTAAAAATCAAGCCTTTTCAAGCCCTATTGCGTAACACTCCATTCTGTTCTTTGGGAGAGGTCGGGGGCGCGGGGGCAGAGCCACCGCATAACCTACCGCCCGCCGCCGAAGTAGTGCAGACGGTTTTGCCGTTAGAATGGAGCAGACGAAAACAGGGGCAGGATTTTTTTATCCTGTTCCCCGTTTTCGGCGGCGAAATGGCAACGGCAAAAATCCAGACGGTCAAGGGTTCAGAGTGGAGATTTTTTGCGAAGCAAAAAAAACTACTCGGCCTTGACGGTCTGGATAGGCGGAACGGACGTAGAACGGGGATTGTTTTAGATAGGGAGATATGCTATACTTGGTGCAAAAGTTCATTTCTCCAAATTACGAAAGCAGGGTGTGCTAATATGAATATACGCTTGATGAAAATAGCCGCAAACCTTAAATTGAAAATGAACCGTTGGCGCCTCAACCCACCTATTTCTCTTGGAAAGGTACAAGCTCTTGAAACCCAGTATGGCTTTAGGCTGCCAAATGAATATAGAGATTTCATTACAAAAATCGGAAACGGGGGCAAAATGCCTCCTCTCAATCCGCTGGTTGATGCTGACCCCTGCCAACTGCTACCGTTCCAAGATAGTCCAGCATTACAAAAGGCTAAGTTGGACTTTCCTCTTTTTGAAAGTTGGGAATGGGATACAGACCCCAATTTTTCCGCCGATACTCAAGAAAGTGAAAAGAAATTTCTCGAAGTACAGAACAACGGCATTATTGCGTTGACTGATACAGAAAATGCAAGTGGACAATCATGGTTTCTTATTGTAGCTGGGCCTCGCCGGGGAGAAGTTTGGGAACGAGATGAAAGCGGCGTATTGCGGCTATCAGGATGTATGTTTTTGGATTGGATGGAATTGTGTCTTTCCGAAAAGTTGACACCCTATGTTAATCAGCTTTTCAAACAGGAAAAGCAACAACAGGAAGTAGATAATCCACTTTCCAAAATCCGAACACTGATGTTGGGTAAGCATGGGCAAAATATTCAATGGAACCCACCTGTTTCTATGGAAGCTGTGAAAGATTTTGAGCAACGGCATGGTGTGATATTGCCAAAGGAATATGTCACATTCATCACAGAAATTGCGGATGGCTGCTACAATTATCCATCGACTAACAGCAAGGGAAAGGGTGGCATCATGTTTTCCTTGGAAGAACTTGACACTGTTCAGCACATGGATAAAGCATTTCAATTTCAAGAAATCAACGACGAGACTTTCCGTTCCATGCTTTTCCAGCACAATCGTGAGCAAACTGTTTGGCAAACAGTTTTAGCAACTTGCCCACAGGAAAATCCAATCAGTTCAGTTTGGGCATCTCCTGATTACAGCACTCTTTGTGGAGTGTTGCCTTTTGGGTTTAACCAAGATACAGGCCCTTTTGGAAGCAATACCCAAGTATTTTTAGTCCTAAATGGGCCATCAAAAGGGCAAGTCTGGAAAGCAAGAAAATTCAAAATTCAGCCAACCAATACCAATGATACATTCTATGATTGGATAATCCGTATGTTAGAGAGCGGTGACATATAAGAGGGCAGCTATTGAACTGATGTGTACTGCTGTTCTTTCAGCCTGAAGAAAGCCCAAAGCAGGGCGGCGGTGACTATCCTCGCCGCCCTGTCCCTTACCGCTCCATATCCTGCGCCCTGCGGGGCTGCTGCTCCCGCTGTTCCTGCCGCAAGATGCTGTAAACGCTCCTGCGGATTTGCTCGGCTTCTTTCACTTCCTCTTTCAGCGCAAGATACCGCCGGTTGAGCGTTTCCCTCTCGGCGGTCAGCTTGGC
>OFFP01001273.1_pt1 | contig 17807 bp, 9 predicted proteins | sample 1521431 | NCBI WGS metagenome assembly OFFP01 (sample SAMEA3504104, study PRJEB24116) | mouse gut metagenome | biome: mouse gut; feature: mouse-associated habitat; material: faeces | place: Denmark | collected 2011
ATTTTTACGCGTGACATAGGCACACCACATCATAATTAAGGCAAACGAAGCAAATAGTAGCAGTCCTTTCATTTTCCAAGTTAAAGCAACGATACTAATTACACCGAATAAGACTTTAAAAAATACACCGAGGTTTAAAAAGATACTGATAAATGAAAGCTTCATTAAATCAATAGTTGAGATAAAATAGCTTCCTTCATATAGTAGCATATAAATGTAAAAAATAACGAGTATTAGGGAAACAAAAAATAAAATAAATGTAATAATTAACCACATTATTCCGGTAAATTGAACGGCTAAATAAATATTATAAAAAACAAATCCTAAAGTGAAGAGAAAAAGTAAAAAATAACAGTTACTTCTTTTAAAATGTGCTTTCCATGATTCAAATGCTCGTTTAACGGTAATTGCTTGATAATTCATACCCTCTTCCAAAATGAAATCAGTCATCATTTGGAGTGCTGGACCAACACCAAAAATAATCCCTCCAGCTAAACTAAATAAAACAAACAGTAAATTTAGTTTGATTACTGTCCAGGAAAGGTAAAACAACCGCTGAATCCCTGTACTTTCCATCTTCCTCTTCCTTTCTATTATGTAAAAGGCTGAGCCAAAAGCGCTCAGCTAATGCCTCAGCCTCCTGTGATTATTTTTGAGATTGGATATATTCGTCTAACTGTGTTTGCATTTCTTTTTGAACTTTATCCCAGCCAGCTGTTTTTAGGTCATCCATTAATTTTGGAAGTGTTTCTTCTGGATCAACAGTTCCTGTATTTAAGCTTGCTGCGTAACGGTTCATAACTGTAGCAACGTTAGTGATTTCAGTTTTCACTTTATCATTTACAAAAGTAAAACCAAGAATTGGTGAATCTTTTGCTTCTTCGATGCTCTTATCACGTTCTTTAACCATTTCTTCAGTGACAGATTCTTCTGGCCAAATGATTAAGTTGTTTCCTGTGTTCCAAGCACTCAAATGAGTTGTTGGTGTGTAATCTTTCAATAATTTCACGCGATCATCGCCAACTTTTTCATATTGTTTGCCTTCTTCACCATAAACAAGTCCGTTTAACAATTCTGGATTGCTGTTCAATAAACCTAACAATTCAACAGATTTTTCTTTGTTTTTAGACGTGTTTGCAACAACATAGTTAGCCATTTGCGCTTGAGCTGTTGTTTTTAATGGTTCTGTTAGTGGACGAGAAACAAGTGGTTTGCCAGCAGCTTGTGTTAAGATTGTATCACCATAATCCATAGGTCCTTGTGTTTCTTGACGCATGAACCAAGTATTGGTATTTAAGTCATATGGTGTTGTACTTGTAGCAGCATCTGTTGGAATCAAGCCATCTTTATACCATTGATGTAAGACTTTTAAGTTATTAATCATGTCTTTGTCGGCATATTGGTTAATAATTTTTGGTGAGCCAGTATCAGTTGTTTTTACTGCAAATGGATATTGGTTACCAATAGGGAAGTCATAATTACCTGTTGCAAAGAATGTTTGACCGATAGCAAAAGCAGCAATATTTGGTTCTTTTTTATGGAATTCTTTTAGAACTTCCGTTGCACTTTCATAACTACCATCGACTTTACTAATATCTAAATTGTATTTATCGACATATTCTTTATTAAAAGTTAAAACTTGTTGACCGTAAGAGTTACCTAAAATTGGGAACGCATACAGTTTTCCATTGATCGTATTTCCTTTAATATAGTTATCTGGTAATTGATCATAGGCTTCTTTGGCATATTTAGGTGCTAAATCAGTTAAATCAGCATAGGCGCCTTTTTGTGCATTCGTTGCATAATTTTGTGCTAATGAAATATCATAGCTTTCACCAGAAGCAACGATTGTTGACATTTTTTGGTCCCAATCGCCCCAACCAACAAATTCCATTTTTAATTTTGCCCCAATTTTTTTCTCGATAATTTTATTCGCATTATCGATTAATTGGTCATAATTATCTGGTTTGTCCCCAACACGATACATTAATAACGTTGGTGTACTATCATCACCTTTTGACGCTGCATCTTTTGAAGATTTACCGCACGCGCTTAATCCTACAGCTAAAGCTGCTGCGCCAGCTACGGCTAATCCTTTTTGCCATTTTTTCATTCCTTATTTCCTCCTGTACAATTTTATTCTTTCACGCCGCCGATTGTTAAACCACCCACGAAATATTTTTGGAAAAATGGGTAAGTTAACGCAATTGGTAACGTAGATAAGACAACAATCGCCATTCGAGCCGATTCACTTGGTAGAACGCCTAACCCTTCTTGTGCTGCTGCACCCATATCCGTACTTCTTGATAAGAACTCTAAGTTGTTTTGAATTTTCATCAATAAATACTGTAATGGTACCAAGGTATCTTTTTGAATGTAAAGTAACGCATTGAACCAATCGTTCCAATAACCTAAAGCCGCAAATAAACTAATTGTGGCAATCCCTGGAACGGCTAGTGGTAACACAATGCTGACAAAAATGCGCATTTCACTTGCGCCATCAATACGTGCCGATTCAATAATACTGTCAGGCACGGTTTTCTTGAAAAACGTTCGCATCACTAAAATATTAAATGGTCCTAAAGCTAAAGGCAAAATTAACGCCCAAATTGTATCTTTCAATTGCAATAAGTTTGTCATTACTAAATAGTTCGCAACCATCCCTGGTGAAAATAACATTGTAATTAACGCAAACAATGTAAAGAATTTTTTAAATGGAAAGTTGGAACGAGAAATGACATAGGCATATAATGACGTCATTGTTGCATTGACAATCGTCCCTGTCACCGTAATGAAGACCGTTACCCCTAAGGCATGAATAATGCGTTGACTCATTGCCCCTTGGAAAATGTAACGATAGGCCTCCAATGAAAATTCTTTTGGCCAAAACCGGTAGCCGTTTGCTGCTAATGATCCTTCACTTGTCAATGAAATCATAATAACAAAGAAAAACGGAACCACACAGGAAATAGCAAAAATCGCAATGACAATATTGAAAATCAAATTCGCTGTCGGGTTGAAGGATCGAACGTTAACGCTAGTGACTTTTTTCTTTTTCATAATCCTTCCTCCTAAAATAGTGCTGAATCTGGTTCAATTCGACGAACAACTAAATTCGCAATTAATAACAAACATGCCCCAACGACAGATTGATATAACGCTGCAGCTGCCGTCATGCCTACATCACCAGTAGCCGTTAAGCCATTGTAAATATAGGTATCTAACACACTTGTCACGTTGTAAAGCGCACCTGAATTTCTTGGTACGATGTAGAACAAACCAAAGTCTGCTCTGAAGATACCGCCGATGTTTAAAATTAATAAAACAGACATCATTGGTAAAATTTGTGGAATCGTAACATTTTTTATTTGTTGCCATTTGTTGGCACCATCTACCATCGCTGCTTCATAGTATGTCGGATCAATCCCCATCACAGAAGCATAGTAGATAATACTGTTGTAGCCTAGACTCTTCCAAACATTTAGGAAGACAAAAATTACTGGCCACCAACGTGGATCTGCATACCAGTTAATCATTGTGCCGCCATTACCAGTAATCCATTGATTCAAAATCCCTTTGTCTGGACTTAAAAAGGCATAAACAAAATAGTTAATAACCATCCAAGATAAGAAATATGGTAGCAATGACATCGTGTGATAAACTTTAACTAAGCGACGATTTCTTAATTCACTCATAATAATAGCAAAAGCAATCGCGAAGAATAAGTTAAAGGCTAAAAAGACGACATTGTACAAAATGGTGTTTCTAGTAATTAACCAAGCATCTTTTGACGCAAATAAAAATTTAAAGTTTTCAAAACCAACCCAAGGACTTTCTCTTAGACTAGCTAAGAAACCATCTGGTGAAATATGAAAATCTTTAAATGCGACCACATTGGCTAAGACTGGTATATAGAAGAAAAATATAAACCAGATAAATCCTGGTAACGCCATAAGGATTAAGGCCTTATAACGCCATACATTTTGAAAAAACCCGTTTTTCTTCTTCATTCGTTTCGCTCCTTTCATAAATATAATAGCGTTTTCATAATATCTTTTTAAGGAACAAATTATAGGATTTGAGAAACAAATTATAGATTTTGTGTCATTTTAAGGTAAAAATTTACCGAATTGACTGTTCTTTGTGAAAACGTTTATCTGATATTTTTTTTTACAACTGTTTAAGAACCTTAAAAACAATTGGCTAAACCTCACTCATAAAGCGATTTTGCTAGCGTGTATTTGTTTTATAAAATCTGAGAACTTGATAGTTTCACAAAGGATATCCTCTAATTATTTTTGAGGAGGACTATTTTTGAATTTTATCCGTAAAAAACACTAGAGCAATTCGTTTAATTGTAGTTTATTTTTTTGCAGTTTTAATGCAAGCTGGTTCTTTATTATTACTAGCTATTTCACTACTATTTTTCTATTTGCCTTTATGCACACACAATATGTTGAATTTCTTGTTATAAATCAAAAAGAGTTGACGACATAGGTCATTTTGACTTATGTCGTCAACTCTTAAATTTTCAGCTAATTAGTCGTTCTAAAACAATCGATTTTGTTTACTCCTCTTTTTCTTTGATTCTCTTTATAACATAGAGAATTAATACAATTAAGATCAGTCCTACACCCAGATACGCAAATATTTTTTGGACTTTTTCTCCTGTTTTTGGTAAATAGGATGATTTAGACGTTTCTTTCTTGTTTATGGCAATTTCATTTTTACTATTTTTTGTAGGTTTGTTCTGGTCTGTAACAACTTTTTTTGTTTCCTTTTTATTTTTCGCTGGTTCTTCAGGCGTAATGGGCACTTCTGGTTCTTCGGGTGGATTGATGCCATCATCTACTTTGGCTTTGTTGAGAATTATTTCGCCCGCTTTGGCTTCTTCGTTAACAATCACTTTGAAACGAATACTCCGTTCTTTCATATCGGTGATACTTGGGTATTCCGCTGTGATTGTGCCGTTAGTTTCTTTCAAGCTGGTTGGCTGGGGTTCATCACCGACACTTGTTAGGCTATCTTTGACATATGTCAGTCCTTTTGGCAGTTGGTCTGTGATAACTACTTTGTTTAGGATACCGTTTTCGATAGTGTTGCGGAAGCTGATGGTGTATTCGATTTCTTCCCCTAGTTTTGGTTTGGCGTTATTAACGGTTTTTGTTGCGGTTAATTTGCCAGTTACTTGTTCGTCCGCAATTTTTGCTTCTACTATATTAGAAGTTTCGTTGACTTTTGCAGATGTTAAAATATCTACTGCCTCAACTGTTGCGCTATTAGGCACTAATTCATTTGCTTTTGCTCGTTCATTTATCTGCGCTTTAAATTCGTAAATTGTTTCAGCTGTATCAGCTTTGTAGCTACCTCCTTGTGTAGCAGTTGCACCATTGCCGACACGGACTATAATTTGTTTATTGGTTTCATCATATTCAGCTTGATCATCGCCTGAAGCATCCGTTTTTTCACCAGAATTTGGTCCACTAATAATTTTTAAAGAGCCTGGCAAATAATTTAAGCGACCATCTAGTGCATCCTTCGAGACTGAATTTATCGCTTCTGAATCAGCTTTTGTATTTTTTAGTGAGACACGATACGTGATTGTTTCACCAACTTTGTAAGTTTCTTTTGGTTCCACAATTTCTTTCTTAATTTCAAATTCAGGCGTTTCTGCGTTTACAGCAAAACCAATCGCATTCGTAGAATAATCGTCACCACTACTTGTTGTTCTAAAATTAATTTGGTTTTGTCCAGCATTTAAAACACCTTCGGGAATTGCCATACGATCGATATCAATATCTAAAAAATTAGGATGATCCGGCGCAAATTTCCCTGGATACTTGTCTACCATATGTTCATCGTTATCTGTCACAGTTGCGTTCATAGCATTGTTAACTGGATTGAGCGTGTTCGAAATATTTACCCAAGTTCCTGCGCTATTTTTAATTTGTGCGTTGTCTCCAGTCCAGTATTTATCTCCTTGAACAGTAAACCAGGTCACAATTGGATCAAGATTTCCTTGTTTTGCTGTTAAAAAGTTGCTCATAGTAAATTCATTATTGGTTCCAGCAGCATTACCACGTGCTCCATAGTAAATACTAAAAGCTCTTGACTTACTTGCCTGATCCTTTGTAACAACAAACAAACTCCAACCACTAAAGTTATAATATTGATATTGACCATTTAAACTACTTGTCATAGGAATATCTGCCAACGTATAACTCCCTGTCGCACTTTTATCCCCTTGTAAAATTGAAGTTACATCTGCATAATTAGAAAATCCAGTGTTATTGTACCCGAAACGTTGTCCTGGGTTTGTTGCATCTTGATCGATACGATGGTACCTTTGGGGCGAAACACGCTGTACGGTTCCATTTGGTGTAGTAAATTGAACTGGTGCACTAATTTCTTCATCAGAAAGATTTGTTCCGTAAGCAGGGCCTTTATATCTAGATGCACTCCAAAATAAGCCCGCCCAAGCAATCTCTTTTGCACCATTTAAATCAATATAAGCCCGACTAGAGTTATACGTATTTGGATCATTGTCAACATCTGCAAATTCTAAAGGAAAATTGTTAATTGCATAACCACTACTTGCTCCTCGTGTGTTTAAAAATGTTTGTGCAGCCGCCGTATTTTCATTCGCAATTTTTAAGTTGGTATTTCCCGTTGAAAAAAGTTCTCCTTTATGAACGCTTTGATAAATCGGTGTATTAAACCCCCGACCAGGTGTTGGTGGCACTAACGGACCAGTAGGTTGCGCCTTTAATGGAGGTTGCTCAGGACTTTCGGTAGCCTGCGTTAGTGCTGTCTCTTGAATACTTTCTATCGCCTTTCCTGCTTCAGGCTTTGTTTCGTTACTAGTAGTTGCGGTCATTTCATTTGTAGAAGAGGCTGTTTCGTTTGCCTGATTTTCTACTTTTGTTTCTGAAGTTTCCTGTTTTTCCTTCGAAACCGACTCTTTATCTGCTAGTATATCTTTACTAGGTAAATCAATTACTAGTGTTCCTTTTTCATTATCTTCTATTAGTACGCTGACCAATAACTTGTTCGACGCTTTTGTAGTTATTTGCCCATTTATGGTAATCTTTCTTGTCGAATTTGGTTGAAGGTTAAGCAGTTTAATATCGGTTGTTTGATCTTTCTCATTTGTTTCAACCTTTGCTTGTTCTTCTAAAGACGTAGGTCCTCGCTCTTCACTTAAAGTATCTAAAACAAATTTGATTGGACTATCATTGGTATTTTTTTGTTTTAAAATGAGATCTTTGATTGGTACATCTCGCGTATTTGTTACTTCGTAAGTGACCGTTTTAATATCTTCTTGAGACGATGTATCTTCTATTTTCCCTATTACTTTGAGCCCGTCTTTTTCAACAGTCTTCTCAGCATCACTTGTTACTTCTTGAGCAAATGCGTTCATCATTGGTAACAAATTTAAAATAAACAGCATGGTAATCATAAGGTAACTCACAAAATTTTTAACTGCTTTATTCATTTACATTCTCCTTCGTTCTTTTCATTTACTTAAACAAATCATCTTCAAACAACTTTTACAATTACTAATTGTTTCTCAACATCCACCTCCATAAAATACTTTTCAACCTTCAATTCTTTCTTTATTTAGCTACAACAACTTTTTTTTAACGTACGATTTTCCGTTTCTCCTTATAATCAAAAAGTAACACATTATATTAGCTAAAAAAAGAAAAAACCCGATATTTCAACAAAAAATCGTGAATTAAATAACACGTTTTATATGAAGCAAATATATTGACTTTCCCTAAAAAATTACAAACATAGGTAAGTTCTAGCTTTAAGAGTAATTTTTTTATTGTTTTCCCTTTAATAACATTCGTTCTAAATTGTTTTAAAAACTAAAACTTTTTTCATGTAATTTTCATTACATTTACCAAAAAAAGAAACTAGCTTAGCTACATTTGCTATTGCTAGTTCCTTTTTTTAATTGTTTTACTTTTCCCCTAAAATTTCAATCCAACCATAATAATATTCAATATATTGGTTTTCCTCTTCTAGTTGTGTCAAGATATGCTCTCCGACAACGATGCCTGTTTCAAATCCTTGTTTTGCTAAACGCTTTTTTACTTCTTCGATATTATTCAAACGGGTATCTTGTGTATTGACTTTTAAAATAAAGCCTTTGTATTGGCTACTTGATTCTTTGAGCCAAATCACTTTATCTAAACTTTTTTTATTCACATGATTTGCCAAACAAATCCCATACGTCAGTTCATTGGATTCACTTAAATCCCCGTAAATACCTAAAGTTGAAATGTGTTCCATGTAAACTTTCATCTCTTCTGGATCCTCAATATCAACAACAACAATTTTATCAAAAGGAATTGGTTCATCTGAAAAAACCAATGTTTCTAAATCAATTAACGCATGTAAATGTAATTTTCTTTTCTTGATTTCTTTGTATTTATGTTGAAGCCTTTTTATTTCTTGCCCCAGTTGTTCTTCTGTTGCTTCCATGGTGGCATAGAGATCGGTAGGTGTCTTTTTATATAAATTCAACATATCTTTGATAGGAATCCCCATTTTTCGATAAAAATCAATATCATATATTTTGAACAAATCTTCTAAATCAAAGGTTCGATATCCGTTTTCTTCATTGCGTGTTGTACTAATCAACCCTTGCTCGTCCCAATAACGAATCGTGGACTTAGGGATATTTAACAACTCAGAAACATCTTTTATTGTGTAATTTTTTTCCATACTGTTCCCTCCATCAAAAAGTTTAGCATTTCTACTGTTGACATTCAAGTTACTTGAACGTGTACAATGACTCTTTGTAACAGCTAAAACGGTATTGTTTAAGGAGGAAATTTCATGAAATTAATGAAAGAGTTTATTAAAGAAAATAAATGGATTGTTCTTGCGACAACTTTAACCATCTGTTTGCAAATCGCAGGAACCCTTGGCGTCCCTAAATTAGTTGGCAAGTTGATTGATGTGGGCATCGTTAGCGGTGACCAACAAGTAATTAAAACGATTGGCATACAAATGTTTCTTGTGGCATTCATTGGAACAATTGCCGCAATTATTTCTAGCTATTTGTCTGCTTTAGTAGCTGCTAAATTTGGTTTTCAAGTTAGAGGATTGTTCTTTAAAAAATTTCAACAATTCTCGATGAAAAATGTTGATAAATTTGGTTCAAATTCTTTGCTAACTAGAATGACCAACGATGTAGATAATGTTCAAACAATGATTGTGCTGTTTTGCCAATTAATCTTTCCAGCGCCTATTATTAGTTTATTTGCCTTAGTGATGACATTTTCTTATTCAGTTTCACTCGCTTGGGTAACATTGGCTTCCATCGTATTTTACTTAGTCGTTGTTTATTTTTTAATGAAAAAAGGTACCCCTTTATCTTTAAAAATTCAACCAAAAATGGATCGAATTACTACGACTTTACGAGAGTTCTTTACTGGAATTAATATGATTCGTGCGTTCAATAATCAAGATTTTGAAGAGCAGCGAACCAATCAAACATTTAAAAATTATGCTGAACGCATGAGTAAAGTGAATCAAATCTTTGCTTGGATTACTCCCGTTGCCTTTTTATTAATGGGCGTTGTGTACGCCTCTATTTTGTGGTTTGGCGGTAATTTAGTTGCAGTAGGCACCCTACAAATTGGCACCGTTACAGCTGTGATTGAATATACGCTTCTAACTTTGGCCTACTTAATGATCGCGGCTATGGTATTAGTTGTCATTCCACGGTCCGTTGCTTCCTTGAATCGCTTGCAAGAAGTTTTGTCAGAAGAAATTGAAATTAGCGATCCTCATACTGAGGCAACCATTGCTTATCATCCTGAGAAAGCCTTGATTTGCTTCGATCACGTCACGTTTCAATACACAGAAACAGCTGATCCTGTTTTAGAAAATGTTAGTTTTGTCATTCCTAAAGGAAAAACAACGGCGATTGTTGGTGCAACTGGCGCTGGTAAAAGTACTTTAGTTAAGTTACTTTTACGAATAAATGAGGTCACAGCCGGCACGATTAGCTATTCTGGCACAGATATCCGCTCATTATCTCAGCAAACGATTCGCCAAGTCATCAGTTATGTGCCACAAAAAGCCTTTCTTTTCAGTGGGACAATCTTATCAAACTTATTAATGGGAAATGCCAAAGCAACTACAGAAGAAATAAGAACGGCACTAGAAATTTCACAATCTTCTGAATTTATCGATTCCTTACCACAAGGGATTGAAAGTTTCGTAGCACAAGGCGGGTCCAACTATTCTGGTGGTCAAAAACAAAGAATGTGTATTGCACGAGCCTTAATCAAACCGGCAGACGTTTATATTTTCGATGATAGCTTTTCCGCATTAGATTACAAAACTGATGCCGCTCTACGTGCCGCTTTACATGCACAAATGTCGGACAAAACTTTACTCATTGTTGCTCAACGGTTAAGTACAATCATGAACGCTGACAACATTATCGTCCTAGATGAAGGAAGGATTGTTGGTCAAGGCACCCACGCTGATTTACTTACCACTAATAGCTATTACCAAGACTTTGCTAAATCGCAAGGTATCTTACCCAAGTAATTAAAGAAAGGATGTGACTGCTTGAAAGAAAGTTTTCTTTTCAAGCCATACAATGAAAAAAACAATGAATCTTCAAAGCTTTAAACGTTTCTGGAAAATGATTAAACCTGAGCATCCAATCTTTTATGGTCTAATGATCTGCAGTTTAATTGGAAACTTATTAATTGTTGCCATGACCTATATTATGGCAATCGGGATTGATAACCTCTTAGAAGCTATCAAGCGTGTCGGGCTCAAAGGTATGACACTTCCTTTAGTTGAAGAAGCGCTCTTAGGTCCCGTCTTACTTTTAATTCTCTTTTCAATCATTAGTAGTATCACTTCTTTTATTCAGGAACGAGCAATGGCTTCTTTAAGCGAACGGGTTACTTTAAGAATTAGAAAAGAAGTGACAAAAAAGTTTAAAACTTTACCAATGGCCTTCTTTGACAATCACCAAGTGAGCGATATCATTAGTCGTTCAACAACTGGCTTAAACCAATTGTCACAAGTTCTTTTAACAGGCATCAACCAATTTTTCACTTCCGTCGTGACTATCCTTTTTGCAGGAATCATGTTGTTCTATATTGATGCAAAATTAACCATTTTAGTGTTGCTCCTAATTGGCGGCAGTACTTTCATGACGACAAAAATCGCGAATAAAAACAAGGTGTTTGCTGATCAAAGTCAAGCTGAATTAGGTCAATTAAATAATAAGATGGAAGAATATTTAGCAGGAAATTTGGTCACAAAAACCTTTAATCAACAACATTATCGTGCCTTTAAAAAAGCACAGTTTCTAAATTTTGCGATTTATCCAGCTATTCGTTTTATTAATCAGTTGGCTTTTATTATTAGTGCTATCTTAGGCGCAATGCTCGTTTTATCTGGTGGTATTACGATTGGTTTCTTGCAAGCGTATTTGCAATATATCAACCAAATTTCTGAGCCGATTTCTACCGCTTCTTATGTCATTAACTCAATTCAAGCAGCGATGGCTTCCATTGATCGGATTTTTGTTATCTTAGATGAAGCTGATGAACAGCCAGAAGCAACTCATTTAGAAACTATTTCTTCTCCTAAAGGAGCCATTGAATTTAAAAATGTTCAATTTGGCTACACACCAGAAAAAATTTTAATGAAGAATGTTGATTTTTCTGTTCAACCGAAAAAAACAGTGGCCATTGTGGGACCCACCGGCGCTGGTAAAACAACATTAGTCAACTTATTAATGCGTTTCTATGAAATAAATCAAGGTGCCATTACTTTTGATGGGATTGATATTACGAAACTTTCTCGACAAAATCTAAGAAATTTATTTGGCATGGTTTTACAAAACACTTGGCTATTTGAAGGAACCGTAGCAGATAATATTGCCTATGGAAAAAAAGATGCTTCTCGTGAAGAAATAATTGAAGCAGCTAAAATTGCTCAATGTGATCATTTTATTCGGACCCTTCCTCAAGGATATGACACAATTATTTCTAGCGAAAATGGTGCATTATCACAAGGGCAACAACAGTTATTAACCATCGCCCGAATCATTTTAGCAAATCCGCCCGTTGTTATTCTCGATGAAGCAACTTCGAGTGTGGACACACGAACAGAAGCCCATATTCAAAAAGCGATGGAAACTGTCACAGAAAATCGAACAAGCTTCGTTATCGCTCATCGATTATCCACAATTGAAAATGCTGATTTAATTTTAGTGATGAAAAATGGCGATATTATTGAAAAAGGAACGCATCAGGAACTATTACAAGCTCCGACTCTTTACGCCAGCTTATATAATAGTCAATTTCAAACCACTTAAAAAGAACTGGAACAAGTCATTCTTCTTTTGACTCGTTCCAGTTCTTTTATTGCTTAGAAATATTGAATTCCCATTGCTTTTTTGACTTCTGTTAAGGTTTGTGCTGCCACTTTTTCAGCAGCAAGACTTCCTTTATGCAACATTTCCATAATCGCTTCTGGATTTTTAGCCAGCTCTTCACGACGTCGACGAATCGGTGCGAGTTCTTCTTCTAGGACATCAATTAAGTAACGTTTAATTTTCACATCTCCTAAACCGCCATGGCGATAGTGCTCTTTTAATTCTTCAATATATTCTTTATTTTTCCCAAAAACATCCAAGTAAGTAAAGACCATATTTCCTTCAACTTGTCCTGGGTCCTCTATACGAATATGATTTGGATCGGTATACATACTCATTACTTTTTTCTGTACCACTTCAGCTGGATCTGAAAGATAAATACCATTGCCTAAAGACTTACTCATTTTTCCGTTGCCATCAATTCCTGGCAAGCGTCCCATGCCTTTTGGTGGTAACACAGCTTCCGGTCTAACTAAAACTTCACCGTACGTCTGATTAAAACTATGCACAATTTCTTGCGCTTGTTCCAACATTGGTTTTTGGTCTTCCCCAACCGGGACTAAATTCGCTTGAAAGGCAGTAATATCAGCTGCTTGTGAAACGGGATATATAAAGAATCCTGTCGGAACACCTTCCCCAAATTTTTTTTGCTCAATTTCTGCTTTGACCGTTGGATTCCGACGAACACGTGACGTGGTCACTAAATTTAGATAGTACATTGTTAATTCAGCTAACTGTGGAATTTGCGATTGGATAAAAATTGTTGTTTTCGTAGGGTCTAAACCAACTGCTAAATAGTCCAAAGCAACTTCTAAAACATTGGCTGAAACTTTTTCGGGATTTCTTGCATTATCTGTCAATGCTTGTAAATCTGCAATCATGACAAATAATTGATTTGTAGGGTCTGCTTGCATTTCTACTCGTTTTTTTAAGGAACCTACGTAATGTCCTAGGTGCAATTTACCAGTTGGACGATCACCTGTTAAGATAGTATTCATTGTCTACACACCTTTATCGTTTACTTTCATTTATTATTTTACCTTGTTTTAAAAAGAATGAATAGTAGGCAATAGAATATTTATTGATTCTAGATAATCGAAGAGACTAGAAAGATTGCAAGGTACAGCAATTCTTGTTCCAGTCTCTTCAAACAGTTCGTTTATTTTGTGACTTTAATTGAAAATTGTGCAGTCACTATCGGCAAAACTTTGCTTGTTACTTTGATTTGATAATTTCCTGCAGCAGTCGTTGCTTCTGTCCTAATCAGACCGTTTTCATCTACACTTACTGTATTGCCAGCATCTGGTGTAACCAACTCATACGTTACTTGCGAGCTCCAAGCATCCGTTTCTGTGTGCGGCGCTTGACCAATCACTTTAGATTGAATTTGATAATTTTCGCCTGATTTTATAGTGGCTGTTTCTGTAGCAAATTGAATTCTTTCAGGAATCGCATGAGTTTGCACGACTTGGAAGATTTTTCGTTCATCGGGATTCGCAATTCCTATTTTTTCTTCTACTGCAGCAGGGAACTGGTAAGTACCTGGCGGGCTACTTGGCGAATAATTACTAACATCGTCATCCCAAGAAATAACCTTCAATTTCGTTTCGCTACCATCATCTAATTTTGCAATTACTTCAGTTGGCAAATTCAGTTCGCCTCGCGAGGTGCCTGTTAGTCGATCCAGCGTAGGCAATTCCTTGAATCCAACAATATGTTTAGCGGTGACTTTTACATTGGCAATAATTGGCAGTGAAACACCTGCTGCTCGTCCTACAACAGTGAATATTCCTTCTTTTTGATAAGAAGATGCTGGAACTTCTGACCAATTGACAGTCACTTCTCGTTGTGAACCATCCGAATAAAAAATAGTTGTTTTTTCTGGTAGATTAGGGGCTTGACCCGCTTCTGTCGCAACCTCAATCGACTCATGTTTGACTTCGAAAACATTCGATAAAACAATTTTAGGAGCTAAACTATCCTCTGTTAGCTGTTGACCAGTTGGCAAGGTCAATTTGCCTGCTAAAAAGTCTTGATAGGCCTTTTGTGCGCCTTCTTTTGAAAAAGCATCAAACCCAGCATTATCAGAATCATAACCAGGCAAACGACTGTCTGTAATCGCTAATAAGAAACTTAACTTGGCTGGAATTTTCTCACCACTTTGAATTAGCTTCCGTAGATAGTTACTAATATCAATAGAGATTGTATTTTGATTATTCATAATTGAACTATTTGTAAAAGATTGTCGAGCAATAAATTCTTCATTTGGTACATTTAAATTATTTGGACCATTGTTCCAAGTAATGGTGTTACTCATCCAATTAGTATCTGTTCCATAAACATCTACTTGGAACTGCGTATTTTTCAAACGTTCATCATTTGTATTTCCAGCACCATTCCACGCATCATAACGCATCACATTTAGTTCTAAATTGGCACTTTTTAGTGATTGATAGTTCTTCAATTCTTGTGTATCAATTTCAACGTAAATCCGGCGATTATACCCCGCAGAACTAGCATTTTTTAATTTTAATGCGTAATTGCCCGTATAGTTTACTCCATAAGGATATTTATAGGCGTCTCCTGAACTAATGGCAGCGGTACCGCCTGCTATAGCAGAGTATGCTCGGTTACCATCACTCTTTTGAACATAGGCAGTTTGAGCTGTTTTTAGTTTAACGGTGTCTTTTCCTTCACCAAGTTCACCCTCAAAAGAGACCTTGGCTGTTACTTTGACAGCATCTATCGGTAAGCCGATAACTGTTGCTGCAACTTCAACTGTGCCTGCTGTATTAATTTTTTCTTGAGGGATTGCTTCCCATTGTAACTTAAATTCTTTTTTGCCTGTCGCAACCACTTCTTCATTAACGACTTCTTCGTACGTTAATTCAACTTGCTCTGGCAAATTAGGATACACACCTGTTGCCAAACTAATTTCTAACACTTGATTTTGATAACGAATACTTTTTTCAATTGTGGATGCTTGTTGCGCACCAATATCTAAAAATTTATTTTTCAAGCTATTTCCAAAGAAGTCTTCGGCCGCACTGTTCACTTCCGACAAGCCTTTACCAATCGCTGGAGAGGTTTCTTTTAATCGAAACATTTGTGCTCGCTGACGTAAGCGTTCTTTAGAAGTAAATTCAACCACATTATCTTTTGTTGGTTTCAATGTCGTAAATTCTTGCTCTGCCAACTCTTTCACTTTTTCAGGGTTATCTGTGATTTCTAATTGTGGTTTTTCAAAAATGTTTCCACTTGATACTAATTTTTCAACAGTTGCACCACTTTTTTCTGTAGCAATTTCTTTTGGCCAAATAACATTATTTTTGAAATATTTTTCTGGATTATCGACCATTTTACGTTCAATTGGTTGTGTCCCATTTGTTGGATAATTAGATAAGAATTTTAATTGTCCGGTACCTTCTTTGTATAAAATATTATTGTAAAAATTGGCTACTGTACCACTGTTGTCAGAACTATTTCCTTCACCAAATAATGATGTTGAAATACCGTCGCCAACATAAATCGTATTATTGTGGATAGTTGGCATTGCCGCTCCATCATTTTTCACCCAATAATGGAAAATGCTTTGTTCTTTATAATTGTAGCCACCAGCTCCGCCTGGATTGTCTTTACCTGTTCCTCGGTTACCACCGCCGTCATTAGCTGAGATATTGTACCGAATAACCGAATTTTTTTGATCAGACATAAGCAATAAAAAGCCGCCAGTATTATGATGTGAATAGTTATATTGATAAATAACATTGTTTGACTGCATGTCCACATCATAAGCTTCAGCATCGTTAAATCCATATTTGATTCCGTATACTTCGTTATATTGGAACAGTCCGTCATCTACAGACATTGCCCAAACGCCCGCGTAATTTTGTGTACCATAATCGGCATTGCACATTCGGACAGCAACATTTCCTTCGACGACACCGCCACTTTTGGCTTCTGACAAGACAATCCCGTCGCCAGCAATATCTTCTAAATAGTTATTACGAATCGTAATATTAGAAAACGTTTTGTAGAAAGTGTTGCCTCTTGAGGTATCTGAATCAGCTTTTGTTCGAATTCCTTCAAGTCCCACTCGTTGAATCACATTATTTTCAATCAAAATATCATTAAATCCAGTCGTTGTTCGATGATCATTGGCTGCCGTTACTACATTGCCATTCTCATCAAACCAACTTCCTAAAACAATAATTCCACCTACCGCTTTTAATCGTTTGGTTGCAGTATTCCCACTTAGATTCAAATAATATTCTGTTTGAACATCATGAACATAGTTATTCCTTATCGTGACACTATTGAACGTTCGATTTTGTTCATATCCTAGTACTAATATCCCCGCTCTTTGAGCATCTCCTGGTTTCTTATAGCCTTCGAGATTATCTAGCTCTGGTGTATTTGTCACTTCTAAATTTGAAATATTCCAATATTCTTGGTTCACTAACTGCACGGCCCCTGAGATTGCACGTTTGAAAGTCCCTGTGCTGTAGGTGCCACCACCGTTAATAATCGGACGCCGCGTTGTTTCAAAAATGGTTTCTCCTTTGTCATTCGTATCATAAAAATCAATGACAATCTTTTGTGCCGCTGTCCCATTCCCTTTTGGATGCAACAATTGGTTATTCCAGGTACTTTGCGCATTCAGCAAAAGATGGTCGCCTGGCTGAAACTCCGTCTGATTCACTTTTTCAAAATCACGCCAAGCACTGGCTGGAGACTGCCCATCATTGGCATTATTTCCTCCTTCCCCATCCACATAGTAGGTCGTTCCATTTTGAGCGACACCTACTGAACGAAAAAGTAACGGTTGATCACTCACTGTTTCCCCATAAGCAGGAAGACTAAATAATTGAAGCTGGGAAAAAACAAGCAAAATAGAAAGGAAGATGGTTACACTTTTAAAATACGCTTTTTTTCTCATTTTCTGCTCCTTAACTGTTTTTATTTTGATAATTTTGAAAAAACTTTTCTCTGTCTTTCTCCAACAAGTCTACTTTGGTTGCTTGTTGATACGTAGCTAATTTCTCTTTGTAACATGTGTTGATATAGGCATTTTTGCCAAATTGTGGTGCTTCTTCAAACTGTAAAAGTTGCCCTCCTTCCTTATTAAAAATATTGGTTTTCGTGGTATCCTTTCACCACGGTACCAACAGCTTTTTCACTAAGAATCTCCCCAACAGACAACGAATAAATATCCTCTTTTTGGATTTCTGCACTCTTCAATTGATACGATTCAATAACAAGATTAGGTAATTTATTTTGCCACTCCAATAACGTCTCCTCATAAGATAGATTCGGAGAGATTGCTTCGGCTATTTTTTCTAATTCTGCTTGCTTACCTGAAAAATTTGGAATTTCA